>Ga0172369_10000228_pt1 | contig 80649 bp, 72 predicted proteins | sample LakKiv25m_FD_114539 | JGI IMG/M metagenome (GOLD analysis project Ga0172369, IMG submission 114539) | Freshwater microbial communities from Kabuno Bay, South-Kivu, Congo - kab_022012_11.25m | ecosystem: Environmental > Aquatic > Freshwater > Lake | place: Democratic Republic of the Congo... | reverse complement strand
TTCAAGAGCTCTTTGTCAGTGGTCACACTTCGTTCCAATTATTGAGACGCATATATCATGAGTGAGTTACGGGTAATATCAACCAATTAGCAAACTAGTAAAAAAAGCAAGGCGACTTAATATTGTAATATAAAAATAAAATAATTATATTTAATCACCGCACCATACCCCGTTCAAGGAATATCCGTCACATTAATAAAAGGAGGAATTACAATGAAAAAAATGTATTTTTGATCTTTGTCGGTGTCCTTATCTTTTTATTCGTAATCCCAGTAGCTGCCAAAGACCTTGGGCTGGGGGGAAATGAACCAAATTTTCCGACTGGAATCAAAGGCATCCAGGCCGTAATTACGAAAATGCAGCAGAGATCCCGCCAGACCTTCGCTCTGGTGGGAACGATCGCTGCCATTGACCCTGTTTTGATGACCCTGACAATTTAAGTGATCAGCGGAATTGACCCAAGTTCACAAAAGATCGTCCAGTTCGTTAATTTAATAAAGAGCCGAAACGGATTCGTACGATTCGACTCTCAATCAGGATAAAACAAATAGATCAGATATTATTGATATTTGGAAAATGCAGCTCGGAAATCGTCTGCTTTAACAGCGCCAAACCATTTTTGGAGCACATCACCAGATCCGTCCAACAGGTAGAATTCCGGCTGATACGCAAAACCAAGTGAGTGCTGAAATTCGATGGTTGCCTGGTCATCCGCATCAAGATATGAAAATTTGACCTTACCAAAATATTCCGCTTCCAACCCATGCACGATGGGAGCCATGGAACGGCAAGTGCTTCAGGTGAAGCGGAAAAATTCCACCAACTGCAATTGTCCTGATGCCAGGTTAACCGTGGATGGGTCGGTGGCCTCGAGATCGGGACCACGAGATGTGGCAACCATAACCGGTGCTGGAATATCGTCTGCAACGGGAGGATTTTCAGATGTCACAACCTCGGGAGTCTGAGTAGCAACCATCAAGGGGACATCGGTCCTGGGAACAGATGCCGGAGTCGCAGGTTTGCAGGATGCCAAAAGTACGATCATTAAAGTCAATGTTGGCAGAATTAATCTATGAAACTGGCTATATCCTTTATTCATTGTTTACCTCAACATTTTATATGACAATTATCATAAATATTATCAAGTATACCTTATAATATATGCATAATTCAATTGTTTAATATCATTTCCAAAATTGCGGCAGATATTCCCTGTAACTGGTTAAATAATCATCAAGAATTTTTTTTGCCTGCTCGATATCATTTATAACCGGATCAAGAAGCATTGATTGCAAAGCCTTGACCCGGTTCCCCTCGATTGTTGCATCAACACACAACCGGGAAACGCTGATCTCCCTGCGCAGGAGCTCGGCAATTGGGTCCGGCAACGAGCCTGAGTGAACCGGATGGATCCCTGAGCCATCCACAACCACGGGTGTCTCGACACTGGCTCCCAGGGGCAGGTTGGCGATCTGTCCTTCATTCGGCAGGTTGGCAGCCAGATGATAATGGGTGGAAGAGGCTGCCATGTTCTCAATGACCTCCAGCACGCCTTCCGAATCGGTGTTTTCCAAACCGGTAATGCTCATTTGGCCATCTGCAAGGTCTTTCAACCGATCGATCTCAAAGCCACGAACTTCGGTAAAAAGGTCCCAATCATAGAGTTTGAGCGCATATTTTTCCCAGGGTTTGGTGACAGGATCCGAAACCCACGGCAGATACTCACATAAGTGTGAGTCACCCGGGACAGGGAATAAACCAAAAGCATCAAAGACCTGCCTGGTCAAAGGCTCAAAAGCCGGATCCATTTCACTCCAACGGCGCTTGAAAAGGGGGTACAGGTCTTCCCCTGTTAGCCTGTCGTGGATGGAGAGTACCCATGAGAAATGATTCAACCCAGCGGCACGAATATCCAGCCGCGGGACCGCCTGCTGCCTGACCAGATTGTGGAGAGGCGCCTGGAGAACATCGGCCTGCATTCCTGTAATACCCTCAGGTACATTAATATCCAGATCTCTAGCCAGGGCAATACCGATCATGGTGTATGCAATATAAATCTGGTGACACAGTCCGATCACTTTGATCCGGCTGTGACGGTTGATGGCATCACAAATACGGATCATCGGGTTTGTAAAATTTATAAACCAGGCTTGTGGACAGGCGATCTCCATATCATGCACGATTTCCATGATGGGACCAATATTTCGGGCAGCATGAGCAAAACCACCCGGTCCACCATTTTCTGCGTACGGTTGCCTGACACCGTAATTAAATGGGATCTCGAAGTCCTTTTTCCACAAGCTTTCACGCGCCCCAACTTCAATAGCTGATACGACAAAATTTGCATCCTGAAGGGCATCTAGGTGGTGTGTATAGGTCGTGATGGTCATGCCGGAATTCCACTCATGATTTAACCGCCGGGCAAATCTGCCCATTATTGCTAGTGTTTCCGGGTTGCGATCAACCAAAGCCAGGGCGGAACCGCGCAATTTACTTGAACGGAGCAACGATGAGAGTGTTTTTTCTCCAAATGAGGTGCTGCCTGCTCCGACAACAACGATCTTGGTTGGTATGGTCATAAGATTGCCTTCTAATAAGAAAATAGATTTAATAAAATATATTAGCCGGGATATTTATAAGCCATAATCACTTGAAAGGATAGTTTTTGAGACATTAATTATAAAAGTTGATCAGTTCAATAATTTGAAAGAGATGACACACGGAGCGAGGCAGACATGTAAAATCAATTTGGAGCTGGATATTTCTTCAAACCATAACCGTATCCCAATAATCATGTTCGGGTTTTTATTAAACGGGACCGGCTAGAAAATCCATGATCAAGGTTCATTTTTAGGATGAAGTCAATTTATTTTAAAATAATAAGCCAATTACCAATATTGGAGGTTTAATGACCAAATCACCACCTGAACGATATCATCCCCTGCTGGTCTTTTTACACTGGCTGATCGCACTGCTTGTTTTTGCTGAGCTGGGTGTCGGACTCTTCCTGAAAAGCCTGCCCAATACCCCTTCCAAGTGGGGACCATTGGATTTTCACATGGCAATGGGGACTTTGATCATGTTTTTGATGATCGCCCGTTTATTCACCAGGTATATGACCCGACGACCTGCGGCTGTTGATTCAGGCTCTCCCTTGCTGAACACTTTGGCTGGACTTGTGCACGCAATGTTATACCTGGTTGTCATCGCCATGGCGATCGCCGGGATGGGGATCGCATCACAAGCCGGGTTGAACTATCCGGGAGCCAGCCTTCCTAAAGATTTCTTTGCATTTCCAGCCCGTTTTGGACATAAATATCTAGCCATATTAATATTTATATTGGTCATCGCCCACGTTTGTGCATGGGCTTACCATCAGTTCATCAAGAAAGACCGACTAATGTCCCGCATGAGTTTTGGGAAACGAAAATAGCAATCGGAGAGTTTAGTTTTTTGAGGAGTCAATCATAAACGCCTTCCTTGGCAGATTTTCGCAAAACTGTAAGAGGATCGCCTCCCCGCCAGACGGAAACGCCATGCAGGATCAAACTTAATTGGGAAAACCCGAACCAGAGCAGAAAGATCGTCAATCCAATGGACGCAGTCATGATCCAGTTAGGCAGGGATTCCAACAGCCCGGATATCTGGGCACGCCAATCCACAAGGTTCTCCTCATACTTCGTCACGATCGATAAAAAATTCTGAAGGTTGGTTTTCGTCTCTGTAAAATCACTCCCCATCAAGTAGGATGCATCACTTACGAAAGTGGAGGCGTTCTTTACCAGATCTTCCACACGGACAATCTGGCCATCCAAGGAGTCGGCGCTGGCGATCAGATCACCAAGCAATTTGTCTCCGGGTATATTCAACTCTAATAAAGGAAGCGAGTTGATCTCAGCCAGGGTATCGCGCAAACCCTGCAAGGAAGTTTTAGCCAGGTCGATCTTTCCGCGGGAAGCCATCAAGCCTGGAAGCAATTGATCGTCCAGAATAACTGTCGTATTATCAAACAAGGTCTTAACTTGGGCAAAATCATCCTTCAACATTGCCATGCTGGCTTCTGCGGATTCGACAAGGCGCAAAGTTTGTTCCAATTCGAGCCTGGCGCTTTGGAAGGCTGTTTGCGCCTGAGCCAGATCCGCATCTATCATTTGCAAGCGGTCGGTTGTGTTCATGGTAAGCGGCTGCCGGTAGACCCACACCGATCCGATAGCAACAATGCTCAAGGCGAGCAAGATCGCAGCGAGTCCAATTAGGGTGCCGGAAATTATTTTTCTAGCCATATCTTCTCCTGAGTTAGATAATGCTCTTTTCTTCATACCCATTAATTTTGTGGATGGCTAATTTTCTTAATCTTCCTCCTGCTCTTCTTTATTACGGGATAGCCATTTTTTTATAGCGGCATTGATGGTCTCTATACTATGGGAATTACAGGCTACCAGAATATGACCTGGTTCTTTAATTATTCGAGCATCCGGGCTGGTTACGGTCCAATCCACAAGGCTGCCGTATGGAGAATAAACGGCCAGAACGTTGTAAACCCTGCCACAAACAATGCAACCATGCATCTTGATTTCATTTTGATTATTCGACATAATATCTCCTAAACCTCTGATTCAATTATATAGAGTTATATTATGCATTATAAAGTAATCAAAATGAAGGGGAAGCAATTAATTATCCAGGGTATTCTCAAGGTCCAAAATTCTTAAGAGCCCAACCCCAACGTAAATCAGACCGAACCATCCCTGTAAGCGCAATTCAACGAGCAATTGAATGATCGATGCTATTAGCAAAACTCCCCCTTTGATGGGGGAGTTTTGAGATCGTTCGATTATATTATTTAGCAGCCACTTTAATGGTGCGGGGCTTGTCGGATTCAGCTTTGGGCAGACTGAGGGTAAGAACACCTTCTTCAATCCTGGCTTCGGCCTTTTTGGCATCCACTGCGGAAGGCAGGCGCAGGCTGCGGCGGAATGAGCCGTGCGGTAGTTCGCGCATAAGGAATTCGCTTTCATCCTGTTTGTATTCGCCTTCGATGGTGATGACGTCTTCAAGAATCTGAATGTTGAGGTCTTCGGCTTTCAGGCCGGGAACCAGGGCTGACAGGATGAACTGGTCATCGTTGCCTTTAATATTTACAGCCAGGCTGTAATCCCGGTTTGTTTCACAATTGACAGCCTGAGCCATCATGCGGCGGGCCATGCGGTGGTTAATTTGATGAGGGGTAATGTAGTAATTCATTTTAATCTCCTTGTTGGATATACCAATATTGTTTTCGTAATGTCCCAATATTAACGGACACATATAAGAAATATGCAAACAGGAGATTGTATTTTTGTAAGAAAAACGGGAGTTACCAAAGGCAACTCCCGCATTTGTGTCTTCCAAAAGAGCCAAATATCATTCAAGGAAGGAATTAACAAAATCCAGGACTTCCTGCCTATCCATCCGGAAGACTCCACCAGTTCCGGCACAGTTGCCATTAATTCCGAAAGATGTCACACCGGCAACGATATTACTACTCCCCAGAAAATTGGGGCCGCCCGAATCACCAAAGCAGGTTCCACCGGTTTTGGCATTATTGGAAAGAAGAAGGGAGAAATCACCCGTGAATCCTGGGACATTTATCTGGTTCAATTTAGGATAGGCAACCCACCTATTATAGTCAATCTGATCCTTCCAACTTGCTGCTGTTGGAAAGCTCTTTTGCATGCCATACCCGACTGCAGTAAAAGTGACAACCTGTTGTCCACGTTTGGTTTTTAATATATCCAATTGATTGGCTACAGGGAGCTGACCATATCCACTCATAACCACTCCTGCACCATCGAGAACGACCACGCCAATATCGAATCGCGGAAAGCTATAGTTGGCAGGTGCATAAGGAGTACCCAATGCGTCTGCTGTGCTCCTATAGAGATAACCATCTGGTGAAATTGGATTGGCATCAAACCAGATATAAATCGGGTAGAGGGCGTCTCTTGTGCAATGCCCAGCAGTCAGGAAGACTTTTGGAGAAAGCAGTGTACCGGAGCAGGTATACCAATAACCATCTGTGGCTTTAAACAGCATCAGACCCACGTAGGGATGACCTTCACCATCCGGAGTGCCATCGGTTATGGCTCCGGCAATTCCTACGGAGCTAAACATTAGAACAAGCGCCAATAAGACTGCAAACATTTTCTTCTTCATATATTTCTCCTTTGGATTGGGAATCCAACCCTACCTAACAAATCTGTAAGGTTTATAAGATGAAGCATAGCGAATAAGCTCAATTTTGGCAAGAAATTGAACGTATCCGCCACATGATTCACTCATAACAAGGTAATCAAAAATTACAAGGTGTTTCCTAAACTTTGACTTTTTTCAGGAACTTTCTGGGAGTGCATGCCGTCTGTTGTACAATAGATCCTGTAATAAGTTCAATTTTAACAGGAGACTGCACCATGAAAACCCAATTATTCTTTCTTTTTTTCATTGTCTTTTCGATTGCCATTGGTTGCAGCAGTGCTCCGATGGATACCGAAAAACCTTCCGGAACACCAGCAATGCAAGAACCAACTTCACCTTCCACAGAACCGCCCAAAACGCCAGAACCTGTTTTTCCAACCCTGGAAATACCCACGGAGATGTTTGAAGCCATGACAGCTCCCTTTTCCAACGATATGAACACCCTGATCAACAAAGCCAAAGAGCATCTTGCAGCTCACTTATCCATCTCAATTGAGCAAGTAAATTTTGTAAAAGTGTTTGATGTGACCTGGCCTGATTCCAGCCTGGGTTGCCCCCAGGAAGGGATGATGTACGCTCAGGTGCTGACACCAGGGTATCTGATCCTGCTGGAACATGGATCTATTCAATATGAATATCACAGCGGAAAGAACATGCAGCAAGTGGTCACTTGTGAAGATCCAAGCCAGGCTTTACCTGGTATTCCTGATTCTAATTAAAGTAAATCAGAGTGCGTTCACTCTAATCTAATAATAAGTTAAAAAGACCTGATCAGTATTTAATACTCAGGTCTAAAAATATAAAGCCACCGCAGGAAAACCTGCGGTGGCTTTATATTTTTCAAACAGGGTTAATAAGGATTAAGGAATAGAATTCAAGGCTGCATTAGCATCTATCATACCTGCGCCAGCCTCAGATGATGACCAAACAGGCATAGCCAAAGCAGTACCTTCCAGGATCGATTCTGCTTCGGAAGCTTTCAGATCAGGATTTTTCTGTGCCAGGAGGGCTACAACACCGGCTACATGCGGGCTGGCCATTGATGTACCGCTAAGGTAATAATAAGAGATTTGGCCATTTACCTGATAAGGACCTACAACTGATGAACCAGGTGCAGTAACATCCAAATCTTGTAAACTAGAAATTGATCGGCTGGAGTAGGCAGCAATGAAGAAATCGTTCGGGTCAGTGGGATCAACTACATCACCCCGCCAACCTGATGTGGCTAGACCTGACCAACCTGAAGCAGCAGCAGAAATTACCGGTTCATAGGCACCGGGATAACCCATGCCTCTTGTTCCAGAGTTACCTGCCGATGCTACTATGATGACACCCTGTGCAATGGCATAATCTATGGCTGCCTGTTCCATGGCATCCAACGAAGGACCACCCAGGCTCATATTGATAACAACCGGGTAGTTAGCCAAGGGGCCGGCTTTCAAGTCACCAACATAGGTAATGCCTGCTGCAACCACGGATGACCAGCCGGAGCCATTCTGGTTGAGAACTTTGACCGGGATGACAGTTGCCATAGGGGCAACGCCATTGATCGGGGTACCTCTCAGACTATAGCCCAGGATGGTACTGGTAACATGGGTGCCATGTGAGTTCTGATCGCGTTCCCATTTATTGGGTTGCTCGGAGACATTTCCGACTTCACCGCCGCCGCCACCAAAGGACTTGGCATACTGAGTTGCAATACGTTCTTCAGGGAAGTACTGGCGCCAGGAATCCAGGAGACCGGTATCCAATACTGCAACATAAACGCCAGTTCCATCGAAATCCACAGTCCGACCAAGTCCATAATCGGTCACATTAATGGCATCCAGATCCCAAGTGCTCACGCCTTCAGAGAAATCCGTTACAGACACCGAATCCACCGGGGCACCGTTACGTTCCGCATCCGGGTTGGCAGAAGCCACATAAGGGAGAGCCTGGATGTCTGCCAGGTCGCTGGCTTTGATCTGCATGGTCAGGGCATTGATCTCATACAGGACATCACGTACTTTGCCGTGCGTACCCAGGTCCTGCAGGAGCGAATCGGTTACGCTGGTGTTCAGAACGACATTGACACCCATTGTCTTGCTATCTTTAGCGGCCAGGGCAGGCACGCTGGTGGCAAGCAAAGCAGAAATCAATAAAATACTCAAAATAATTCGTTTCAACATATCATTCTCCTTTTTCCTTTGGTTGTAAAACAGATAAGATACCTTTATTGATCAATCATGATTCTTAATAATTCGTATTAACCTCCTGAGCAGAATAGTTTTAAATAATCGTCTTTCTACATGAATTCAAATGAGCTTTTTATTAGACCTTACAAATCTGTTAGGTAGTTAAAAACTATATACACTTTTATTGTTAATAGCAAGTAATTTAATCAGATATGCTAGGTAATTACTAAATTGTATAATTATCATATATTTTATTTAAATATCTGTTCATTTAATATCATGAAATTAATTATGTAAATAATAATCAAACGGCTCGATCCAGTTCTTATTCCTTCCAGAGTGTATAATCAAAACCATGTCAAAACGGACAATAATCGTCATCATCCTGGTCGGAACTCTTGCCGGGCTGGGAATCTACACTTTTCGCAGCCTGCGGCCATCCGCCAGGCGATCTCTGAATGTGATCGAATGGATCCGTAATTCAAAGGAACATTCGGAATGGGCCATCCAGGCAGGAACCCGCTGTGGTGAGGCACCCTTTATTTTCCCAACGAATGGTTTCATTGGATACTTGTGGGATGACTCTTTCAAACTTGGTCACCGCCACCAGGGTATCGATATTTTTGCCGGAACAGGTGTGGACGAAACCCCCGTGATCGCAGCTTATCCGGGTTACCTGACACGCCTGCCTGAATGGAAATCTTCCGTGATCGTGCGTGTTCCTGAAGATCCGCTGCACCCCGGTCAGCAGATCTGGGTGTATTACACGCACATGGCAGATCCATCTGGCAATTCTTTCATTTCTCCCGATTTCCCGGTAAATACCTCGGAAAAATTTATCGAAGCAGGTACATTTTTGGGAAAGCAGGGTAATTTTTCCGGTGACCCACACAACCCGGTTGGTGTTCATCTGCATTTTTCCATTGTAAAGAATAACGGACAGGGAAGTTTCTTGAATGAACTTGAGATCGGCAACACGCTGGATCCCTCGCCTTACCTTGGACTGCCATTGTATGCAGGAACATATGACGGCAGTATTATCACTTGCAAGTAATCCGTGTAAAATAATCTGGATTGTTGAATATTATGGAAGGAATTTGATGACAGAATTAAAAGGCAAAGTTGTCCTGGTGACAGGTGCCGGCAAGGGGGCAGGTAGATCGATCGCCCAGGCTTTTGCCAGCCAGGGAGCTTTTCTTGCCATAAACGACCTCACCCCCATCAATCTGGATGAGACTGAAGCATGGATCCTGGCAGCCGGGGGACAAGTGAAAGCTTATATTGCGGATGTCACCAAGAAATTACCCATCCAGGGACTGGTTAATGCTGTTCTGGACGATTGGGGACAGATCGATATCCTGGTTAATTGCGCCAGTGTCAAACCAGCATCCAGTCTGCTGGATATGGATGATTGGGATTGGCAGCGCACCCTTGATGTAAACCTGACCGGGGTGTTCCTGCTAATGCAATCCGTTGGACGTGTCATGCGCACCCAGAGAGGCGGCAAGATGGTCATGATCGGTCCAGGTCCAAATTCGGAGCCGAATTTTGGTGCCTATTCGATCAGCAAAGCAGGGCTGGTCGAATTATACGCTCAAGCCAGGCAGGAATTCTCCAAACTTGACATCCAGGTCATGCTGATCGATCCAATGGATGAAACAGATCTTATTAAACAAGCGCTCATTTTTTGCAGTTAACCAAATTGCCAGGAGAAACAATGGAAGAATTATTGGAGTATCGCCAAAGAATGATAAAGAAGATAGCCATGGCGTCCGAAAAGATCGAAGCAGCAATTTCACGGATAAAAGACCCCATGGTACCGCTGGAAAATGATGGCTGGAACTTGCACCAAGTGGTAGTCCATATGCGGGATGTTAACCAACAAGTCTACCTGCCGCGTTTGCACCGCATTATTGAAGAAGATAACCCAATGTTCGAAAATTTTGATGGGGAAGCCTGGATGGCTGAACATTACCTACCTCAGGAACCCATCCGCAAACTAGTTGCTGAATTCAGCGAACAGTGTCTGTCAACTGCAGACTGGTTAAAATCGCTACCACTTGAAGCCTGGAACCGACCCGGACAACATCCATCCTTTGGTAAACACAGTTTGCAATGGTGGGTGGAACGTACCCTGGCTCACATAGACGAGCACCTAGTCCAACTCGAGCCGAAAGACGAACCAACCTCTTAAAATCCTGACCAATTGTTAATAATGGAGAATAAATCATGACTTACAGCACCATTCTTGTAGAAACCCGTGGTAAGGTTGGGTTGGTCACTTTAAACCGTCCCAAAGCCATGAACGCCTTGAATGCTGAACTGATGCAAGAACTGATAACTGCAACGCAGGCTTATGATGCTGATGCGAACATTGGAGCGATCGTGATCACAGGTAGTGAGCGTGTCTTTGCGGCAGGTGCAGACATCAAAAGTATGGCCAATGCAAACGTAACCGATATGCTGGCAGATAGTTTTGTGGAATTATTTGACGATTTACGGAAATTAAGAAAACCGGTCATTGCAGCAGTAGCAGGTTTTGCTCTGGGAGGTGGTTGTGAATTGGCCATGTCCTGTGACATGATCATAGCAGCTGAAAATGCCCGCTTCGGGCAGCCGGAGGTGACCATCGGCGTGATCCCCGGGGCAGGAGGAACACAGCGCCTGACTCATGCAATTGGCAAAGCGCTCGCCATGGAAATGGTATTGAACAACCGCACCCTGAGCGCTGGAGAGGCTCTCTTGCACGGCTTGATCAACAAGGTGGTACCCAGTGAACGCTACCTGGATGAAGCCATGATACTGGCATCAGAGGTAGCTGAGCGCGCTCCGCTGGCGGTGCGTATGGGTAAGGAGGCGGTTAATAAAGCCTTCGAACTAACTCTCAGCGAGGGATTGGAAGCAGAACGGCGCGCCTTCTTCATGTTGTTTGCCAGCCAGGATCAAAAAGAAGGCATGCAGGCATTCATTGAAAAACGGAAAGCAGATTGGAAGGGAAAGTAGCCTAAACCCATATTTTAATAAAAACCCTGACAAATATAAACTCGCCAGGGTCTATTTTTTTTATGATCTGTTACCTGCCCAGAATAACCTTTATTGATACAGGATCGGTTCGATCTGAATATCACTCTCTGATACGATCTTCTTAATATCCTCCAGAAGTTCGGGACAGACATGGGTGGTGTCATTGGGGAATTCCATCATGAAACCATGACCATTTTCCTTAATGTACAACGAGAAATGATCCCGACCTGGACAGGATATGAATACACCATGCAACCGCTGAATGCGTCTCTGGTCCTTAATAGGTTCACCGGCTGAGCGCAGGGTGACCGTCACCATTTGAGGAGCATGCTCTTCTTTGGCTGGAGCCTGAATGTTGTTTGAGCGCAACACCGATCTGGAGATGGGTGAAGGTTTTGATGCATCCTTCCGGGGTGGAGGGGTTACCCGGGCAATTTCCGGCTCGGGTGAATGGTCTTTTTCCTTTATAGGTTCTATTGAAGGTTTCTCTTCAAGTACGGCTTTTACCTGAGACCTGGGCTTACCACTTCCTGCCACCAAAGGCGAGGGGACCTCGTCCCAACCGGGCGGAAAAGCCTCGGGAGGTGGCGGCAAATCCGGGTCTTCCTCTTCATATTCGGTAGGAGCTGGCTCGGCTACCAGACTGGCTTGAGCGATGCGAACTGGTTGCACATTTGGAGCGGGGGTTTCTGTAACCTGTCCCCGCTGGGGGATAACTTCGTCAACCGGATGGGTATATCTAAAATCGGTCGAGACACTGTCCACCAGGATCTTGGGTGGCAGACTGGCAGCGTCAGCCTTTCCTTCAACGAATACGATCGTTCCTGTTTCCAGCAGTGTCTCAAATTTTGACCAGATACGTGGGAAAAGAACCAGGTCCATATTCCCCTGGATGTCTTCGAGGGTTACAAAACCCATCATCTTGCCATTCTTAGTTTGATAAGGACGGACCGCTGCCACCAACCCAGCTACTCGAACAGACTCCTGGTCTGTTACTTCAGTAAGTTCACTTGAAAAATGAGTAACAATGTTCTTCAAAGTTGACATCAATGAAGTCAAAGGGTGTTCGGAAACATACAGACCGAGCAAATCCCTCTCCCAGTTGAGCTGTTCACGATGATCGATATCGGGGACCTCGGGCAGGGTTATATTCTCATGCACCCCGGTAGCCTCACCAAACAGGGAAAGTTGACCATCCAGGGTGGAGCGGAAATGGGATGAACTAATGGAAACCAACCGGTCCATGCAAGAAAGCAAAGCCGGACGAGGTCCAAAACAATCCAGGGCTCCAACTTTGATAAGACACTCGAGTGCACGTTTTCCTATCGACCTGAGGTCGGCGCGACGCGCCAGATCATTCAGATCTTTGAAAGGAAGATTCTTAGGTCCACGCGCCTGGATGATAAGTTCCACAGGATTAAGGCCAACATTCTTGATAGCTCCAAGACCAAATCGAATTGCAGCCTTGCCTTCCGGTTGATCTTCAATGGTAAAGTCCCAGTTGCTGGAATTAATATCGGGTGGAAGTACTTCAATACCCATGTTGCGGCTGTCAGCGATGTAATAGGCCACCTTGGCGTTATCGTTCTTATTCACAGACAACAGTGCTGTAAAGAACTCCGCAGGATAATAGGCTTTCAGAAAAGCGGTTTGGACTGCAATCAGACCATAATCTGCCGCATGGGATTTATTGAAACCATAACGGGCAAATTCCTCCCAATCCGAAAAGATGGCGTTGGCAGTGGTTTCGTCAATGTTGTGTTCCTGGGCGCCTTTGGAAAACTTGACCCGGTGTTTCTGGATTTTTTCTGGGTTCTTCTTGGAAATGGCTTTACGCAGATCGTCCGCATCTGAAGGGGAATAACCAGCCAACTCCACTGCGGCTCGCATCAGTTGCTCCTGGTAGACAGGAATGCCATAAGTAGATTCGAAGATCGGTCGCAAGGATTCATGCCGGTATTCAGTCGGTTTTCTGCCATGCATGCGGTCGATGTAATCCGGAATGAAAGCCATGGGACCGGGACGGTAGAGAGCCACCATTGCGATCACATTTTCCAGCTTCTGGGGTTTCATCTGGATCAGGTAGCGGGTCATACCGCTGCCTTCCACCTGGAACATGCCGGCTGTATTCCCAGCACCCATCAGTTCAAAGGCTTTTGGATCATCCAACGGGATGTCATCCAGTGTATATTGGATGCCATGCCGCTGCTTGATCATTTCACAAGCGCGAGCCATGATGGTTAATGTGGCTAATCCCAGGAAATCCACTTTGAGCATACCCAGCGAATCGAGAATGCCCATCTCGAACTGGGTGACCGATTTGATCGGGGTTTCTTCGGAATTGCTGGTGGGACGATGCAGGGGAAGATAGTCCACCAGGGGCAGGTCACTGATCACCACACCAGCTGCGTGAGTACCTGCATTGCGAACCACACCTTCCATCAAGGAAGATGTATCCAGCAAGTCTCGCATGGTGGCATTGGAATTGTAAACCGCCTGTAATTCCTTGCTTTGCTCAAGATTATCCTGCAGAGTGACTGTCTTGCCCTGGACCGTTTGGACCAATTTGGTAACCCGATCCACCTCGTGCAGAGGAATGTCCATGACACGACCCACATCCCGGATGGCAGCTTTTGCCCCCATGGTGCCGAACGTAATTATCTGGGCAACTTTATCATCGCCATATTTTCGGGCTGTGTACTCCATCATTTCCGCCCTGCGATCATCCGGGAAGTCGAGGTCAATATCCGGCATGGAAATACGCCCGGGGTTTAGAAAACGCTCAAAGAGCAGATCCTGCTCAATGGGATCGACCAGGGTAATATCCAGAGAATAAGCCACAATGGAACCCGCCGCCGATCCACGGGCGTTGTACCAGATGCCTACCTCGCGGGCATGTTTACACATATCCCAAACGATCAGGAAATAGGCATCAAATCCCATCCTGTGAATAATTCCCAACTCATAATCCAGGCGGGTTTGAATTTTTTCGTCACCTGCGTGGTCACGATACCGGCGTTTAATGCCAGCCTCACATAAGGAACGTAGATAGGTTTCCCAGGTAAATCCTTCCGGTACTGGAAATTCCGGCAGGTGATAGCATTTGAATGACAGATCCACATTACAACGGTCTGCGATCAAAAGTGTGTTGCTGAGGGCTTCGGGGATATGACCAAATATCTTTGTCATCTCCTGCGGTGTGCGCAAATAATAAGATGGATCGCTCATGCGCATGCGGTTGGTATCCGACAGAAGAGAACCGGTCTGAACAGCCAGGAGGATGTCCTGCAAGCGCGCATCTTCCTGATTGATGTAATGCACATCGTTGGTGGCTACATATTTCGCCTCATACCGCGGCCCCAACTCGATAAGTTTGCGATTGAGTTCATCCAGTTCCTTGATATTATGCTGCTGCAGCTCAAAGAAAAAATTATCTTTACCAAAAACATCATAATACCAGTCCAACTGGCGACGGGCTTCGTCGATTCGTCCATTTTCGATCAGGCGTGGCACTTCGGCTGCCATGCAACCGGTGGTGGCGATCAGCCCTTCAGCATGACTGGCAAGAAAATCCTTGTCGATGCGCGGGAAGTAGTAGAAACCATCCAACTGGGCGGCACTGGCGATCTTGAGCAGATTGCGATAACCGGTCTCGTTTTCTGCCAGGAGGAGCATGTGCGAGGAACGTTTGTCTTCTTTGCCATCCTTATCTGCCATACTGCGTGCAGCCATATAGGTTTCGATCCCGATAATGGGTTTGATCCCTGCTTCTCTGGCAGCATTATAGAACTCAATGACGCCAAACATGGTGCCATGATCGGTGATCGCCAGGGCAGGCATCTCCAGATCTTTGGCGCGTTGAACGATCTTCTTGACATTGCTGAAACCGTCCAGCAGGGAGTATTCGGTATGGACATGAAGATGGGTAAAGGTCATGAGCAGATACCAGTAAGTGACTTGGTTTTCCTGAATTGATTATAGCATGCAGGCAAATAAGTTTGCTTAAAATTGATGAAACTTTAAGGTCGGATAGACTGAACTACCGGGTCACGTTAGAAGACTTTTTTTCCCGTTTACCCCAGCCGCCACCACCTGGAGTTTCAATCACCAACACATCTCCTGCTTTCAACTCCAGACTGCCTTTTCCAGGGAGGGATAATTCCTTACCATCACGCAGGATATAATTCCTGCCCACCCGACCAGCTTCACCACCATTAAGACCATATGGACCAAAGCAGCGGCGATCACTAAGTAAGGTTACCTGGCAATCAACCATCACCTGTAAACTACGCCGGATGCCGTCCCCGCCTTTAAATTTTCCCGCCCCACCCGAATCCCGGAGAATGGAATATTCACGGATTCTGATCGGGTAGGCGTACTCCAGGGCTTCGACAGGTGTATTGAGAGTATTGGTCATGTGTGAATGAATGGCCGCGGGACCATCCGAATCCGGCCGGGCACCCATTCCCCCGCCGATGGTCTCATAATAGGTGAAAGGCTTATTCCTCCTTAAATCCAAACCACCGATTGTCAGATTGTTCATGCTACCCTGGCTGGCAGCCGGAACCCTGTCCGGGCAGGCTTGCGCCAGTGCGCCCAGTAAGACATCCACAATGCGCTGCGAGGTTTCCACATTTCCACCAGCCACCCCAGCTGGTCGGCTGGCATTCACCACACTGCCAGCAGGAGCGATGACATGGATGGGAATTAGACAACCTGAATTATTCGGAACATCCAGACCCAATAAACTACGAAAAACATAATAAACTGCTGAAACTGTGATGGCATATACAGCATTGATGCCCCCCACCTGCTGGGGATCTGAACCGGTGAAGTCAATGACTGCTTCATCGGACTTAATCTTTACAGCTACCCGGATAAGAATAGGTTGACCAGAAATACCATCTTCATCCAGCCTGTCTTCAAATTCATAAGTACCATCCTGCAGATTGGATATCAGATTTCGGGTCATGCGCTCGGTATATGCCAGAAGCTGGCGCATTGCCTCAACTATGGATTGGTTTCCATAACGTCCAGCCATATCCACCAGCCGATCAGCGCCACGCTGGTTGGCAGAGATCTGCGCCCACATGTCGCCCGATCGTTCCAGAGGAGTACGCACATTGGCTAGCAAGAGATCCAGCATTTCCTGGTTGATGGCGCCCGACCGCATCAGGCGCACTGGAGGAATGATAAATCCCTCCTGAAAGATCTCCCGTGAGACAGGCATTGAACCAGGGGTCATACCACCCACGTCCGCATGGTGGGCGCGGCTGGCTACATAACCAAGCAAAACCTGATCATGGTCGAATACTGGCGAAACAAGCGTAATATCCGGCAGATGCGTACCACCCTGGAAGGGATCATTCAAGATGACCATATCCCCAGGTTGAAGCGATTCCTCCGCACTGAAACGCTCGAGGGCTGACAGGACTGAAAGCGGCATGGAACCGAGATGAACCGGGATATGGGCTGCCTGTGCGATCATCTGCCCAGCGGCATCGAAAAGGGCACAAGAGTAATCGCGCCGCTCTTTGATATTTGGAGAGTAACTTGTTTTCCTCAAAACGGTGCCCATCTCTTCGGCGATGGCAGCGAACAGGTGCTTGAAGATCTCAAGCTGGATCGGGTCATAATCCAAATGATTCATTTTCCAACCTGGATGAGAATGTTTTCAAAGGCATCCACAAAGGCGGTGTCCGTCAAGCCCAGCAGAATTGTGGTATCCGATCTGACAACCAGTGCCGGACCCTTCAACCGGTTGCCAGGTAGCAAGGATTCTGCAAGGTACATGGGCACCTGGTAAATACCTTCTGCAAAGACTACCGGGCGGATAGCCAGACGGGCATGGTCAGAATGTGGGGTGTGCAAGGGACTGGCAAGCATGGGCGGCGCTGTGACCTTACCCACGGCACGCAAGCGCAGGTTGACGATCTCGACGGGGGCTTCCAGATGAGCATAGCCATAGACCCGTTGGTGCAACTTGTGAAATTCAGAAATAAAATCAGCATTGAAAGGTGTGATCAGTTCATAGGATTGACCGGCATACCGCATATCCAGGAAGGGTTCCAGGTGGATATTTTCAAGAGGGATTCCTTCCGAATGGACTTCTTTTTGACCGCGCTCAGCCAGAAGTTGCATGAGTCGTTCAAGCTCAACCACAAGGGTATCTCCTGGTAGCATGATGGTGTGGGTGTAATCTTTAACCACATCGGCTGCCAGCATTCCAAATGCGGAAAAGGTGGAAGCCAGGGGTGGAATGAGGACTTGCGGGATGCCCAACCCACGCGCCAGGTCTGCGGCATGCAACCCCCCCGCCCCGCCAAAGGAAAGCAGGCTGAAGCCGCGCGGATCATGACCACGCTCGACCGTTATGAGACGCAAAGCGCGTTCCATGTGTGCATTGGCGACCTGCACCACTCCCAAAGCAGCATGCGAGAGACTGATGCCCAATTCGGAAGCCAGCCGGTCAATCACTTCTGTTGCACGGGTTTCATCCAGGCGTATTTGCCCGCCCAGAAAATGTTCTGCAGACAGGCGACCCAACACCAGGTTGGCATCCGTAACTGTTGGCAGGTCCCCCTTGCCATAACAAGCCGGACCCGGGTCTGCACCTGCACTCTCGGGACCAACACTCAGTGCACCGCCTGCATCCAGGTGTGCCACAGAACCACCACCCGCACCAATGGTATGAATATCCAAAATTGGGATATGGATCGGGTTGCCCGAAATGACAGCTTCAGTCGTAATCTGCGGAACTCCATCGATCAGGGATACATCTGTTGATGTACCACCCATGTCGAAGGTGATGACCTGCAATTTTTCATGCGGGGACGCCAGGCTTGCTATTACTTGCGAAGCCACCAAACCGCCTGCCGGACCGGAAAGAATGCAACGCACCCCAAACCTGCGGGCTTCGGAAGGCTGGATAATGCCCCCGTTGGACTGCATAACCTGAAGTGAAACATCAGGTGCGGTCAAAGCAACCTTCTCTTCCAGATGTGACAGGTAGTGCTCCATGACAGGCGAAACATAGGCATTCACAACCGTGGTGCTGAGACGTTCATACTCCCGGTATTCAGGCAATATCTCGTTCGAGGCAGACACCAGGAAGCCTGCAGCACGAAGTTTTTCTGTGACAAGAATCTCATGCTCCGGTTGCAGGAAGGAGAACAGGAAGCATACCGCCACGGATTTTATATTAGAGGCGGTCAATACAGGTATCAGGTCTTCCACCTGGTTGGGATCCAACTTCTTCAAAGTCTTGCCAAGAGAATCGATGCGTTCGTCCACTTCCAAACGTAATCGGGATGGCACCAAGGGCGGAGCAGGGTCTGCAAAAAGATCATATAAAGACGGGCGATTCTGACGACCAATCTGGAGAACATCTCCAAATCCGCGGGTTGTGATCAAGGCGCAGGACGCACCTTTACGTTCCAGCAAAGCATTGGTTGCGACCGTTGACCCGTGGATCACAACTGCCTTGCGCCCATATTTTTCAAATATGCGTTCCAATCCATTTACCACAACAAGAGAAGGATCTTGAGGTGTTGAGAGCAGTTTGAATGTTTCAATTTTTCCATTGACAGGATTAAATATTACAAAATCAGTGAAGGTGCCACCAATATCAATACCTATGCGCATAACATTGCCTTATTCAATTGATCAATTTCAGCGCAGGATCAGCTCAACCTGCGGTTTACTGAGGAATTCGGCACCTGTTTCGGTGATCAATACATCCTCCTCCAGTCCTATGTAACCATAACCTGGCACTGCCAGACCGGGCTCAATGGTATATACCTGCCCGGCTTCGAGTGGATAATTGGGAGTATCTCCATAGCGTTCCCATTTCGGTCCGAGCATACCTGCACCATCATGCGTGGTACGCCCGATATGATGGCCAGTACCATACAAATATTCAGGGTAACCTGCAGATGTGACCAGGTTGCGTGCAGCCGCATCAACCTGCCAGCCTAGAACTCCCGGGCGCATGACATTAAATGCAGCCTGGACTGCTGCCACAATGGTATCAAAACCATGCTGAACAAGATTTGGCGCCCGGGTTTCACCGGGATATAACAAATAAACCATGCGCTGTATATCCGAACAATAATCAACCTGTTTTACCCCAAAGTCAAAGTGAACCAGGTGACCGGGCTGTAAATTGATTTCGGAAGGGCCACAATGTCCCACGGGGGAATCCGGACCAGAATTTACGGCTGGGCAGGTTGATCTTTCCCATGATGCTGAGACACCCATTTTCTCCATTTGATCCCACATGAACTTTCCAACCTGTGCTTCGGTCATACCGGGTTGAAGGGTGTCGAAAGTTCGAGCATAGATCTCTTCCGTCGTGCGTACCGCCTGGCGTAACAATGCAATTTCAGAATCCGTCTTACGCCCACGCAACGCTGCAATGATCGATTCGGCAGATTTCAAACGGTTCACATAGGGAGTATCCGCCAAATAACCGGTTAACAACTGGTATTGTCCAAAACTGAGACCATCCGCATGAGGATCATTTATCGAGTAGTTGATGGCGATCTGACCCGGTTGCAACCTTTCAAGAACTTCGAGCAGGGCAGGTTTAATGGATTGATCATACGGAATGACCTGCCCATACGCCCCGGTTCGATGGGCTGCCTCAGCCTCAAAGCGTCCCAGAATGATGATGCGCTCGCCGGAACTTGTCAGGATAAGAGCGCTCTGCCAGGTGAGGTCCTGCCCGTAAATCAGTGGAAGCACAGGGTCTCCGGCAGCTGAGGTTTCGCGAGCAAATGTCAACCACATTTCGATATTCTTTTCTTGAAGAATGGCGATAGCCTGGGAAACCTTTTCCTGGATAATGCTAGGCATGGGACCTCCGGATGATCTCGAAATTTAATAAATATTTGTGCATTGATTATAATGGGGAAAATAATGTAAATTTTGGGTTATGGATGTTTTATATTTTTTATGCTCTATCGGGTGCGAGCTTAACCAACCGCCACAGAAAAAAGAAAATATTCATTGAAGATGAAAAATAATTATTGATCGAAAAGTTATATAATGCCCGCTATTTTGATTATCTGCTGGGTGGGAACCTTAATTTTGAAGCGGATCTAGCTGCCGGCGGCTTGATTCTTAAGATCACTCCTGACTAGCGACTTGCGGACTTGCACACCTGTCATTTTAGGGGTTCCTGACCTTTTTTGCCACCACCATCAGCAAAAGAATACAAGCCGAACACAATTTGATAATAAAAGGAAAATAATCTCGCACCCTGGTTGAGAAAGCCCAGATTCTAATATCAGTAATAGACCGGGAAGACAAGATCATTTGTATTAATTCGTTCACCTCCAATTACAATGGATTAACGCCTGACGATATGATCGGAAAGAGTTATACGAATTTATTTAATATGAATAACACAGGCAATTGTTTCATTCATTGGAAAAAACTTTACGGAGACTCTTCAAATTTCATAGAACTATGAATGAATTTTCCAACCGGTCCCATCTGGTTAAGACCTACCATCGTCCCTTTATCTAATGGGGGTTACCGAGTTGATTTGGTAGGTATTGTCGCCACTTATATTACCGAAATCAAGAACACCAATAATACATTGCTTGATCATAAAAGGAAACTCGGGAAATGAGTCAAACAGCGGAAATTTCAGACTGGAAGCCAGCCAGGAACAGTCCCATAAACTCACCTGGCAGATCATCTACACTCAAGAGGAAAAACGTCACCGGGTCTCACGCGAATTGCATGATGAAGCCGGTCAGGCAATCATTCCCCTTAAATAAGAGCTTGAGACTAGCTTTAATATACTGGGTTTGAATTCAGACTCGGCATAAATAAGTAAGCAAGTATGATGGTATTAATAACTGAATATCATCCTCCAATGACAAGCCTGAGCATTGGGGACTATGGAATAGGGATGGATACAAGCATAAGCGTAATTGGGAAATGCCACCTTGGATTAAAGAAATAGGCTACCATTTTAGGTGGGACTTTTTTTTGAAATCGCAACCAGGGTTGGAAACAAATTTAATGGTATCCATCCATGGGATAAGGAATAAATTAGATCATCCGCTTTATTTGTGAAGAATTACAATTGCACGCTTGATCCGTTTGAGACATTTTTTTCCCAGATCAAACCTGTCAACAATGTAAATAAAATAAAATACCCAATGCAGCCTGTTTGTGGAAATCATATGGCGCATGCGTTATAATAGTGGACATGAATTATCACATTTGGACAGAAGGTTGCCAGATGAACGTGGCCGACTCGCAAAGATTGGGGTCGGCCCTTGAACATCTGGGGTATAAGCATACTTCCCAACCAGAAGCAGCTGATATCATTGTATTAAATACATGCGTTGTACGCCAGTCTGCTGAAGACAAGGCATATGGACGGCTGCAATCTTTTAAACCTCTCAAAGAAAAGAATCCCAGGTTGGTGATCAATTTAATGGGCTGCATGGTTGGCGTTCGCGGGGCTGAAAAATTGCGCAAGAAACTCCCATTCGTGGATGTCTTCTCACCGCCTTCCGATCCCGGTCCTTTGATCGCCTACCTGACCCAGGACGAAACTCGCCAGGCTGAAGACCTTGAGACTGGTGCCCGATTTGCGATGATGGATAATGAGATCGTCCTGCCGGAACACGAACGCGGCAAGCTGGTCTCTGCTCATATCCCGATCGTTTACGGGTGTTCGCACGCCTGCACCTATTGCATCATTCCCTACCGGCGCGGGATCGAACGGTCCCGCCCATTAGCGGAGATCCTGGGCGAAGCTCGTTCCCTGGTTGCACAGGGAGTGAGAGAAGTCACCTTGCTGGGGCAGATCGTGGACCGCTATGGGGTTGACCTTCCCGAAGGCAACGACCTTTCCAACCTGCTGCGAAACTTGAACGAGATCGAGGGTTTGAAGCGTATCCGCTTCCTGACATCCCACCCCAATTATCTTAGTGATGAAATCTTAAAAAGTGTGGCTGATTTACCCAAAGTCATGCCGCACATTGAAGTGCCAATCCAGGCCGGGAGTGATGAAGTCCTGGAAAACATGAAGCGAGGATATACCAACGCAGATTATCGCCAGTTGGTGGACCGAATCCGCCAGATAATCCCGCAAAGTTCGATCGCCACGGATATTATTGTAGGATTCCCAGGCGAAAGCGATGCCCAATTTGGGAAGACCCGGCTATTATTGGAAGACTTGAAACTGGATGTAGCCCATCTGGCACGCTATTCACCACGGCAGGGTACTGTATCTGAAAGACGCATGCCGGATGATGTTCCAGCAGATGTTAAAATGGAACGATTCCGCATATTGGAAGATCTTCAAGAACAGATCGCGACAGAGATCAATTCCCATTATCTTGGCAGACGGGTTCCTGTTCTATTTGAAGAGAAAGTAAAGAACCGCTGGCGCGGCCGGACCCCGACCAACAAGCTGGTCTTTGTGGAAGTGGATGAAGATCTCCGTGGCAAGGAACTTGAGGTTTATATCACATGGACCGGTCCCTGGTCCATGCAAGCCAATTTACCATGATGAACGATAACTCGAAAATTAAATAATTCTTAAATTAATGATAATGAAATAAACTGATTTTCAGCTAAATATAGATTCTATTAAACAAAAATTCCCGTCAAAAACGGGAATTATTGCATAAATAATAATTATTAATATCTTAATGAGGAAATGAGTTAATTGTTTTACTAAATAAATTCCCTACTGCTGGTCCAAAAACTGTTATGACTACAATTACAACAATCGCAACGAAAAGGATGATCATTGCATATTCGACCAATCCCTGCCCCCTCTCTTTTTTTTTGAGTATCACGACAATCACCTCCTTTCACATTATTCTTTATATAAGTATACATTAATTTTTCATTCCTTGGTTGAATTTGCAAACCTCTTGTAAGGGGCAAGTCAAACAGTTCGCACGACGGGCAGTGCACGTCATGCGGCCTAATTTAATGATATTAAGGTGGGCGGCATAATAAGACTCCTTCGGAAACAGGTCTTCCAAATGGGTATGTGCAGCTTCAACGGTCATGTGCTCGGGTCGCAGCCCAACCCGTCCAGTTACCCTGTAAATATGTGTGTCCACTGGGAAAGCCGGCAATCCCAAAGAAAACAATAGAACAATTGCCGCTGTTTTAGGTCCGACACCTTTGAAGTGTGTCAGCCATGAACGTCCTGCCTCAACCGTCCAATCCTTTAGAAAAGACAGATCCAGATCACCACGCTCCGTGATGATCTCACGTAAAACTTGCTGGATGCGTGGTCCTTTCTGATTGGCCAAACCTGCAAGTCGAATGGTAGAAATTACATCATCAAGATCAGCTTCACATACTTCATTCCAGGTTGGAAATTGCCTGCGGAGGGCTTCAAATGCCCGATCCCGATTGAGATCGTTGGTGTTCTGGGAAAGAATTGTGGAAACAAGTTCATCTACAGGCGGTAGTGGTGTTCGCCAGACAGGAGTGCCATAATGATCCTGCAAGATCTGATGAACCTGGATGGCAAGCAGCTTCAGATCAGCCATTGAACTTATCCAGCCTTCTGAAGGGTAAATATCGTGCGACTCTCACCCACCACAATGTTGCGCCAATTCTTTACTTCCAATAATGGGGCAAAATCCTTCAACGCGTTCAGATCTTTTTCTGACAGGATGTTGGTCTGTTTTAATATTTCCATAGCCAATGCCGGCCGAACCCTGTTTAACGAATCGCCATCCGAAACTTTGATCGCTATACCAATCCCAGGCGAATCCACAGATATAACTCCGGGAAGGACTCCAATTGAAAGGAAGCCTTCAGCACCGCCTTTCGAGATAATACGTTTTCCGCCGACCTTCATCAACCGGGTATCAAATCGCTTTGTTCCAGCCACCATTTCAGGGTTGGTCAGCATGGCTGAAGTGATCCGCCGACAAGCGCCAGCACGCTCGGGAGAAAGCGCGTGAGGATCGCTCAGACGGGCATAACATAAAGCCGCATTATAAAGAGGCAAAGCAAAGGCTGGTGCTGAACATCCATCTCTTCCCACCACAATGCGGGAAACAGGCAGATCGCTGATTTCAGCAAGAGCAGAAAGGATATTATGTTGAACTGGATGATCAAAATCGACATAATTTGCAGAGGATTTTCCGAGCATGGTGGCATAAGCAAGCATGGCAGTATGCTTTCCTGAACAATTATGGCGGTTTGGAGTAAGACTTTCACCACGGACCAATAATTGATTTGCCGTTGCCCCATCAATAGGAGGATGTACGCCACACAGCAAGTCATCCTCCTTCACGCCCACCTTTTCCTGCAGACTTTTGATAACACTTAGGTGTTCATCACTGCCATCATGAGAACCGCAAATTATCGCCAACTCCCGCGAGGTGAGATGAAAATACTGATCGCCACCTGTTTCAATGAATGGCAAAGCCTGGATCGGTTTGGCGCTGGACCGCATGAATGTGACGATCTGTGGGTCACCAACCCATGAAAGGACTCGGCCATAGGAATCAACCACAACTGCTGCCCCGTAATGTAGCGACTCAACGATGCCCCCACGAGTAACTTCAAAGACTGGTTTGTATGCGATTGACAATGGAATTATTCGTCCTCAGCAGTTGGATTATTGCGATCATGGTAATGACGTGTGTAATAGGACATAAGACCATAACGCAACCGGTGTGTATATTGCATGCGCTGAACATCCGGGAAATCAAATTCATCCAACAAGGAAGATATCAATCCCTCGGTTGCAGTGGGAAGTTGATTCTTGCCGGCAATTTTTTCAAGCCTGGCATCAACTTTCTTTAGAAATCTTATTTGCTCACGTACATCATCCACACTAACAATACCACTGCGACCAGATACGATCGAATACCCTCGAAATTCTGATGACAACAATAATTTTAAAGATTCCAGCCAGGCTGGAATATCCGCATTTGCCAAAAAAGGAGGCTGATTAGGGCAAACTGCATCCCCAACAAAAACAACATGCGCATCCGGAATGCTTACCCAGGATGCACCTGCGCTTGGTCCAGGGTGATGCTCCAATATCACAGGGGAATCTCCCCAATAAATGGTCATTTGCTGATTAAAAGTTATTTCCGGCGGCGTCCAGCGAATGTTGCCCAGGCCAGGTAATAGTTCCCAATCTGCGCCAGTATCATCCGATTGGGATTTAAACATATTAGGGCGACTGCGATAAACCTGGGCAGTTTTCTCATGGGCTATGGTAGTGCACTCCATGGTGCGGACACCCAGGGTTCGATCAGCATGAGAATCAAGATTAACCAATATCCGCTCTATCCCGTTACCCAAATTTAATAATGCAGCACGCCAGGTCCTGCCATCGTCGGTCGAAGGAGGCGCGTCGATCTGGATCAAACCGCGGGGGGTATTGATCACTCCTAATGTAACTCCGGGGAATTGAGTTTCAATAAAAATATCTTTTGCTATGGCTTGCATTAATTCTCCTTGGTCTCCAACTGCGGTTGTTCTTTGGCCATAGGCAAGGTCAAGAAGAAACAAGCACCATTTCCAGGTGCACTTTCCACCCAGATCTTGCCACCATGGGCCAAAACTGCCAAACGGCAAAATGCAAGACCTACTCCTAGACCACTGGTGGAATGTTCGCCTTTTAATCGAGTATATTTATCGAAAACTCTTTCTTGATCTGCCAAAGGAATACCCTGACCGCTATCTTTAACCCATAATTTTGCCCATTCCCCTTCCTGTTGAGCTCCGACGGTTATGGAACACTCCGGAGGAGAAAATTTTGAAGCATTTTCAATAATATTTACCAACACCCGCCGGATCATATCCAGATCGATCCACAACGCAGGTAGATCAGGTTGCAGGTCCAAGGTCACTGTTTGCCGCCTGACTTCTGTCATTGGAAGAATTGCATCCAGGACTTCATCCAACATTCCAGGGATTTGAATCACCTGCTGTATACCGATCGTTTTTCCTGATTCAAGTCGATTTATATCCAACAGGGAATTGATCAGGCGCTGGATCCTGGCAGTGGAACGTTTGGCTATCTTAAGAACCGAATTGATCGAATCGTCACGGGAATCACCCATCATGGTTGTCAACAGATCCAGGCTGGAAACAATGTTAGCCAGAGGCGAGCGCACATCGTGAAAGATCATTGATGTAAGATCCTCGCGGAGGGCATCCAACTCTTTACGTGCATTTATGTCTCGCAAGATCCACTGGAAGGATTCGGTTGCATCAAATTTCACCTTGCGCGCATAAACCTCGATCGGGATCTCCAGTTTCTTTGAAGCGAGAAGTGTGGATTCATATTCGCGCGTCAAGCCATCTTTAAGGTTGATAAGTCCATCCGGCATTTTATCGGGATCGATCTTATGCAGATCGGTAATATTCATATTTCGTAGATGTTTTTGAGAAAAACCGCTTAATTTCACTGCCTGCCGGTTCGTCTCAATTATCTTTCCGTCCAGATCCGTGATCAGAATTGGATCGATGCTGTCATCATAAAGTTCCTGATAATGCTTTTGAGCGGCTTGTAACTGTTCAAATAATTGCGCATTTTGAATAGCTGACCCAGCCAGGTTTCCCAATCCTGCCAAAACTGGCAACGAATCCATATCAAAAATACCTGAGATGGGATCAATCGCCACCAGCAAGCCAATGACCTGCCCCTGGGAAAAAATCGGTGCGTAAGCAAGGGACTGGATGGGAGAATCTGAAAACTGCTCATAATTTTGATCAAACCGTTCATCATCCTTGACATTTGGGATTATGATCCCTTCACCATTTTTGACTACCAGACCGGCTACCCCTACACCACCGGGGATTGATCTGCCTATTATATTATTACAGAAATCATTTATTGAGATCGCATCCCGAAATACCAGGGTTCCAGAAGGATCAAGTAATGCCAGCGCAAGTGTATCCACTTGCATTGCATCACTGGCCTCTTTTAAGATCCTTTCAAGTACATCATCAAGATGAAGGGATGCATTTATAGTGGAAGCGCTCTCCACCATGGCAGTCATAATTCTAGCCTGTCGCTGAGATTCGGCATACAGGCGTGCGTTTAATATGGAGATCCCTGCCTGGTCTGCAATGACCTGGACCAGATCAAAATGATCCTGCCGAAACGAGTTTGGGATCGGGTGGACAAGTGTCAGAACACCAACCAATTGTTCACGGGCCATCAAGGGGACACACAAGGCAGATTTTGGGCCGCTCTTATCAATGGCATCATCTGGGCGGCGAAGCCATCGCTCATCTTTGGATGTATCGGGGATCCAGGTTGATTTCCGATTTCGAACGACCCAACCGGCCAGGCCATGCTCCGTAGTCTCCCGGAGCTGCTGGGTTTTTTGATCATGCACCTGCAGACCGATCACGATTGCAGCATCCACAGAGTTGCCTTTTTCATCAAACACAACCAGGCTGCCGCGCTCTCCCCCAACATATTTAAGAGATTGGATGACGACACGTGTCAATACCGTCCGTAGATCCAAGGCTGAAGCCAATTCCCGGCTGATATTGTAAAGCAATTCCAAGGAGGAATGCGTTTCTTTTAAGACCATAAAGTGCCTCCCCTATAAGTATTTGAGACCACTACCTGTATTATATAATACAATTTTCTCATCCGGGCGTACCCAGCCAATTCTTAACAAACTTCGCAGACCCGCCCAGCAGGCAGCACCCTCCGGAGCTGTTAAGATTCCTTCCTGATGGGCGATCTCTTCTTGAGCTCTTATAATTTCATTGTCACTTACAGCCAGAGCAGTACCGTTGCTTTGATTTATGGCACGCAGGACCATGCGGTCGGCAAAAACTACCGGCACACGCAACCCGGGAGCGATCGTATTGGCATTCTTCCATGGATCTGAATGTATAGTTCCAGCCTTAAAAGCGTGCACGATCGGGGCACATCCTTCGGACTGGACAGAAACCAGACGAGGACGTTTATTTCCAATCCAACCCATGCTCTCCAATTCGGCGAAAGCCTTCCACATTCCCACCAGTCCAGTCCCTCCACCTGTTGGATAGACTATAACATCCGGAAGCTGCCAGTCGAATGCTTCAGCCAATTCGAACCCCATGGTCTTTTTACCCTCCAAACGATAAGGCTCTTTGAAAGTGGAAAGATCAAACCACTTATTCTTGCGAGCCATGTCGCCAGACTGACGAGCGGCATCATCGATCAAACCATCCACAAGACGTAGGTCAGCACCGGCCTGAAGAACTTCAACCTGGTTGGCGTGTGGAGCATCCTTCGGCATGAAAACATAAGCCTTAACTCCAGCCCGGGCAGCATAGAACGCCAGGGCGCTGCCAGAATTTCCCGCAGTAGGAACTACAAATTCCCGCTGCTTAAGTTCAGTGGCCCGCGCCACTGCAACTGCCATTCCCCGGGATTTAAACGAACCAGTTGGATTGGTGGATTCATCTTTTATATAAAGGTCAGTAAAACCCAGGGTAGATCCCAGACGTTGGGCAGACAGCAAACGGGAATCTCCCTCACCCAGGGTCAGACGAAATTTTTCCTGGCGAACAGGCAGGAGTTCAGCCCAACGCCATATGCCGCGTGGACGTGCGGAGATCACATTTGGATCGATGTTTGCAGCAACATTGACCAGATCATACCGGGCAAGCAATGGCGAACTGCACTCCTTACAATAAGTCTGAACCCGATCCGCATCAAATTTACGTTTACATTCCGGACATTCCAGGTGAGTTAAGAAACTTTGGAGTGGTACCATATCTGCCAGAGTATAGCATATATGCCTGGCTATCACTACTTTGCAACTTTTTGCACAATAATAACAGATTTATTGACGATTCCTAAATATTAGATTATTATCTAATAAGTTAGATATATATCTAACACGAGATCGATCAAATTTATCTCTGGTTTCTGCGTAAATATTTCGTGAGGTAAAAATTGGCAACCATTCAATGGAAGACTGGAACCGCATTTGATTTTTTTGTCAGCCAGGCAGTTCTGCACCAACCGGCACTTTTTGGTTTGAGACCTTCCTGGGCTGCTGGAGTACGCCAACGATTATCCAACCCCAACCGCGAAGTTCTCGAAAAGGTGCTGTCATTTTCCAGCACTCCACTTCTCTGGTTGTACGGGTTGGCTGAACCAAAAGACGCATCAACCGCTTTGAATGCCATCTCATTGGTAACGGGACATCAATGCCTGTCAGATCTTACGCTTAATTCGGAAATCAGCCCGGATGTGAAAGAATGCTTGCAAGATATTGCCATTCGCGGCTCTTGGAAGGATTCCGACCAAAGCTTCTTAAAGGAACATTACCGCTTGCGGGATTCTTCCCTCAATCCAGATGGTCTGGCCACTTTGCTGACCACCTGGGCGAATGCAGATAAATCCGGAGAAAATTATTTCATTGCTTTGCAGGAGTATTATCAAGTTTTTTTTGTGGAGGAGGAAACACGCATTCGGCCTGCACTTCTGGCAAGCGTGGAACGCGGGAAGGAATTAGCCTCCAAGATGGTTATTGAGCCATTGATCGAAGAACTATCGCATGGCGTAAGCTTTACTGCAATGGACAACATACGTGAATATATCCTGGTCCCATCTTATTGGAGTACTCCGTTGATCTTTTACGCACGGCTAAAACCCGGGAAATTAGTGCTCCTTTTCGGTGCGAGACCTGAGTTTGAGAGTATCGTCCCAGGGGCAGCCCCTCCCCCCCAACTGGTGGGTGCCTTAAAAGCCCTGGCAGACCCTACGCGCCTACGCATATTACATTTCCTGGCGGAACAAACCTACAGCGCTTCCGAGTTGGCACGTTTATTGAGATTGCGTTTGCCAACGGTCATCCATCACTTGCGTCTTCTGCGCCTGGCTGGATTGGTTCAAATCACCGTAGGTGAAAACGAAAAACGCTATGCGGCTCGTCAGGAAATACTGGATGGAATACAAAGCACATTGACAAATTTTATTAAAAGCGAAGAATGATATGGCCAATGTAATTAAAGTATATGTGACACGTTTGAAACAATTTTCACCCAATGCCCGCCTGTTGTTAGCCAACGTAGTTCTAACGGGTGCATCCCTGGGAGTGTATCGCCTGTTGTTCAATTTTTATGCATTAAGCCTCGGGATCGATGAAAGTATCATAGGCAATTTCATTACTGTCAACAGCATGACAGCTTTGATCGTGGCGCTACCAAGCGGGTACCTGGCAGATTTCCTGGGTAGAAAGAGATCGTTCCTGCTGGGTGGCGGTATTGTAAGCATGGCCATTTTTGGAATGGTGTTGTGGCCTCAACTTGGGATGCTTTACGCCATGAATATGTTGATGGGAGCAGCTCTAAGCCTTTCCGGGGTTACCATGGCACCCTTCATGCTTGAAAATAGCGGCGAAGAAGAACGCACTTATCTTTTCAGCCTAAGTTCAGGCTTCCAAATGCTGGCTTCCTTCGCGGGCAATTCGATCGGCGGATATCTGCCGGGTTGGATCGCCCAGGCAAAAGGGATCGATTCCACCAGCAGCGGGGCATATGCAGGAGCACTGGGAATTATAGCCATCCTTTCCGTCCTGGGATTGATTCCTTTCCTGGCCATGCGCACCAGGCATCTTAAGAATGGAGATCGCTCACTGTTTGCACCATTGGGTTATGCTGCCAAAAATTGGGCCAGCTTCAGCAAATTGATCCTGCCGATGCTGATCACTTCCATCGGAGCTGGTCTTATCATGCCTTTTTTGAATATCTTTTTCAGAGTTGTTCACCACCAGCCAGATCCAGTCATTGGAAATGTGCTGGCTTGGGGAGCTTTGGCGATGGGGGTAGGTCTGGTAATTGCCCCGCCAATTGCAGACAGGATCGGAAAGATCCAACTGGTGGTAATCACCCAGGGGTTATCCATCCCTTTTCTGATCCTGCTGGGTTACTCTCCCTGGTTCTGGGTCAGCGCCATCGGGCATTACGTACGTCTTGCGCTCATGAATATGGGCGGACCTGTTTACAATGCCTTCGTGATGGAGCATGTAGAGCCGCAGGCGAGGGCCATGGTTGCCAGTCTCACCAGTATGGCCTGGAATTTCGGTTGGGCATTCAGCCCATCCATCAGCGGTTGGTTGCAGGTTCGCTACGGGTTTGGTCCATCTTTTGCTCTGGTAATTCTTCTTTATAGTATTTCGGTGTTTATGTATTGGAAATTTTTCTGGAAAGAACCTGAACCTCATGTCCCCCGGGCCATGCCATAATTTTCAACCTGTAAATTGCATTGAATATATCTCCAGGTTCTTTAAAGGACATTCGCAAATAATCCTTGCTGAATCAAGGACTCTTTCTGCGAGCCAGGATCAATGCTCTGCACCTCGTTTTCATGTGGTTTCACCCACAGGAAACCCTTTTCCAGTTCAAGTGGCGGGTAGTCCAGCCCCCTTTCGTTTCTCAGGCAAATCCATTTGGAACCTATCAAAGAATTCATTTTATCTGCCATTCCAAGAAGCGATGTGACGAAAGATCTCCGATAGCAAGAATGATCTTACTTTGAGGGTGATATTATTCGTTTCTTTAAGTTGCTAAATATAAAATTATAAGAATTTTCCGACAGGTTTTTTGGCACTTATGATCTATCCAAAAATACAAACTTCAGGTAACTTTTTTCCTGTTAACTCATCTTACAATTGTGATCGGAATACTGGTCACATATTTTTACATTTTGTCTCATTTATGAGATGTAAAAAAATTAGAAATATCAGGAGAAATTGAACATGGAAATTACTGTGGATTTTCCGGGTGGCGTACGAGTGGATGCTCATTTTGATCAATTCACCATCAAGACCGACCAACCTGCCATGGGTGGCGGAGAAGGTTCTGCCCCCACACCTTTTGCTGTTTTTCTTTCTTCCCTGGGAACCTGTGCCGGGATCTATGTATTGGGTTTTTGCCGACAACGCGGGTTGCCAACCAATGGGATCCGCATCATTCAACGCATGCAAAACAACCCAATGACCGGTATGATTGGCAAGATCGAGCTGGAGATCCAGGTGCCACCATCCTTCCCTGAAAAATATCGCCCGTCTTTGATAAAATCTGCGGAGCTATGCGCGGTTAAAAAGCACATGGAAAATCCTCCAAAATTTGAAATTAAAACCAAAGAAGTGGCATACAACTGAGTTTTCTGGCATCTTTTCGGTTCTTTTCCACGTACAATAAAGCATGCCCTACCTTATTGATGGTCACAATCTCATCCCAAAACTTGGGTTAACCCTGGATGACCCGCAGGATGAGATAAAACTTATCGAACGCCTGCAAGCTTTTTGCCGATTGCGAAAGACACAGGTTGAGATATATTTTGATGGTGGTGTTGCCGGACAGCCCCAAGTACACAAATATGGCAACGTCAAGGCTCATTTCGTGCGTGATCGAAAAGTACCCAATGCAGCAGATGCTGCCATTGAATCACGATTAATGAAGTTGGGTCGGGCTGCCCGGAATTGGAGTGTGGTCAGTTCAGATCATCGTGTTCAGAGGGCAGCGGGTGAAGTTCACGCCAGGGTTTTCTCAAGTGATGAATTCGCCCGCATGGTTAACGAGGCAGGTACAACCAGTTCCGATCAAAATAAGACGGATACCGGTCTCAGCCAGGAGGATGTCTCTTATTGGATGGACATCTTTAATAAACCCAAACAGGAATGATCACAGTTGGATGAATTTTCTAATATTATTCTAATATATATATGACAATTTAGATGATATTATGAATATAAGATACCTGACTTTTTCTTTACTGGTATAAAGGTATCCACCGCCCAGGATCAGCATGATTACCATGCAGACAAATTGGACGGAGTCTCTTCCTCTAGATCACCAGGTTCTCATGGCCTGGTGATCGTCTTTAACGTATAATTAATTCATGAGCACTGCAATCGTTTGTATTCCTTCCCCCTCGCACAATTTTCCAGACCACCCTGAGAATCCTGATCGTTTTACGATCCTGGATAATAGGAGTACAAAGCCTTATGCATCCAAGTTAAACTGGCTGAAGAATACTCCAGCCAATCTAGACAGGATCGGCACTGTTCACACTCAAAGAATGATCGCAGAAATCGAAAATGCCTGTCTGAAAGCCCCTGCAATCATCGATTACGCTCCCACATATGTCACTCAAAGCTCCATGCAGGATGCCTGCAATGCGGTCGGCGGTGTTCTGGCTTGCACCCAGGCAGTATTAACTGGACAGGATCACAATGCCTTTGCCATAGTCCGCCCACCAGGACATCATGCCGAGCCACAGGCTGCGATGGGTTTTTGTATTTTCAATAATGTAGCCATTGCCGCCCGATTCTCCCTTGAACAGGGACTTGGGCAGGTGATGATCGTGGATTTTGATGCACATCATGGCAATGGAACCCAGGCTGCGTTCCTCCATGACGATTCTGTTTCCTATTTTTCCACTCATCAGGAAAACTTGTACCCCGGCAGCGGAAGCATGGATGATGCTTCGCATGCCCGCAGCCGGATCGTGAACCTACCCCTACCAGCCTACGCAGGAGATCGGACCTTTTCCCAGATTTTCGAAACATTATTCGTTCCACTGGTGGAACTTCACCAACCAGAGATGCTGTTCGTATCTGCCGGATTTGATTCACACTGGCAGGATCCCCTCACCAAAATGGGATTATCTACACGCGGTTTTTATACCATAGCCCATAACCTTGTAGCCCTGGCAGAGACCTACTGCAAGGGAAGAATTGTTTTTGTTTTGGAAGGTGGATATAACCCTCAGAAAGTTGCATCTGGTGTGGATGCTTGTTTACGGGCTTTAACCGGAGAAGATCCGGTTGATACAACAGATCCGAGCCCTTATCCTGAATCGGATATCCAAACTAGAATCGCCCATCTGCAAACCAGGCATGGACTGCGATAGTTTCCCGGAAAAATAAGTCTGGTTATTGCGAAATACGATTAGACCCGTTCTACCCGAAGAAGAATTTCCCCAGAAGAACAGCTGCAAGTGTAACAGTTAGATTATCAATATCTTTCAATGGAAATGATTCCACGACCATACCCAGCAGTGAAATCACAGTTATTGGTAAAAGATAATCACCTAATATGCCGGGAAGAATTCCAAAAGGGATATAGATCGCGATCACCAATATTGCCAGCACCCAACCCCCGATAAACATACCCAGAGAACCAACCACGCTTTTCCCATTATTCCAGGGGAGACGGGCGGAGATAACCCTCCTGCCAAGAATATCCGCCAATCCATCTCCGCCACACATCAACATCAAGGCGATGATCCCGATCGGGGATGTTTTCCAAAACAACAATGTCATAACTACGAAAACGATCCCATATAGAAGCGGACCACGCAAGATCTCGCGTCGATCGCCGGAACGTGACATTGCTTTTACCGAGGCTTCATCTTTGATCACACCAAGCCCCACCAGGGCAAATTGAATTGTGATCACCAAAGGGACCAGTGCTGCCAGCCAGCGCGAATACCATAGATCTGGGAATAGCAACCAGCATAATACAAAAATAGGACCAGAGCCAATATGGATCAATTTTCGGCTTAACCGGCTATCGATCCAGCCTCGATGAGCCACAAAATCCATCAGCCGCAACCAACCGAGCGCCAGTGCGAATGTGATGAGAATAGCGATGAATGGATTCATTTTTCTTCCTTTAATTTCCTGATCATTGCCTGATAATGATCGATGTCAGGTGGATTTAATGCTATGATGGATTCCATCGCCTGGATGGCAGTTTCCTTATCACCTGCTTCCAGGCAAAGTTCTCCAAGAGAATTCAATTGCTCGATGGAATCCTTCACGCGGCCGGCCTGGCGGTATTCCTCTGCCAGGTAACGCTTCAAGGTGGCTTGATTTGGATATTCTACCAGGAGGTCTTCCAGGAAAGGAATAACGTCGGCTCGTAAACCATTTGCATCCAAATTTGACACGAAATTATCGATCTCAGCATAAGCCTGACCTGGCTGACCAAGTTTAATATTAAGATCAATGATGTATTTGCGAACTGTCATGTCCATCGGACGAATGGTCCGTACTTGTTCATAAATTCTACAAGCCTGACGCCAGTCCAAATGCTGCATGTCAATATCCGCCAAATTTTTAAGAATTCGAACATTCCAATCGCTGGATACATTGGTCTGCTGGCAAAGACGCAGTGCTGACGTGAACGTCTTCCTGGCAATTCCCAGTTCTGCCTGGCGGTAATAGAGGTCAGCCAATTCAAGGTATTCCGTTAGTGCTTCCTCCACCTGCCCGCACGCCACCAATTGGTCGATCAAGCGATTACGCACTGACATGTCCATGGGGGAAAGCTGGATAACATTTCGCAGGATCTTGGTTGCCTGTGCGGATTCACCTTTCACACCATAAGCATGAGCCACAACTGATAGTTTCGTTATTGCATCCGGAATGTTATCATCCTCGATCAATATTTCACTGATCAGGTTGTGAAGTGGCAGATAGGTAGGCGCATATTGCAGGGAATAATAAGCTTCCTCCATGGCAGAGCGAAATTGCCCAGCACGTACCATCTTATGCACATTGCTCATTGCTTCGATAACCTGGCTGCTCTTGGTCTGGGTAATGATCTCCGCCAACGGCAGAGGCATTGAAGCATCTTCACTTTCCGGTAACTGGGCGCGACCTTTAGCCACCTGGGCTCGCCAATCCGCTTTGTTTAACAGTTCATCAATCACATGGCATACTTTTTCCTGATCATTTTCTTCGGTTTGTTGCGCTTGGGCTTCGATCAGAGGGTCATATAACTGGCGAATTGTTTCTGCCTGATCTGGTTCAACCACCATCGAGTCTGCTATCTTCAAGGCTTCAAGGTATTGAATACAAGCTTCATTTTTCCGCCCCATCTTAAGCATTGTCTTTCCCATCAGCAATCGGGTTCCCAGTGCGTAATCAGAATGCTTCACAGAGTGTTCCAGGTAACGCAGAGCACTTTCCAATCGATTTCCCTGGGCACGCAACATACCCAAGTCAAAATACAATGCCGAATCGCTAAAACCCGCATCAAGCGCTTTCTCCAACTCTTCTGCGGCTTCCGAATCCTTGTCATGGGTCTGGGCGTCGATCGCCTGCCCCAGGTGAAGTAAAATTAAAGCACTGTCGCCATTTTCCAATAATAAAGGACCTGTGCCACGCATAATGGCTTTCATTCCTCTTCGTTCTGTGGAGGTTTTTTCACCATCATCGCCTGTAAATTCAAAAAGGAGCTCTGCCAATTTGGTTAGCGCTTTATTTCGAGCTTCGGAAATGGGATCGAGACCATAATCCGTCGGTTCGGGTGCGTCCAACTGGCGGATGCTCGCCATCCGTAAAGGACCGGTGCCTCCCTTTGGACGCATGGGAGGCGGCAATAACTGACCACCTTTAAGCAGATTGGCTGCCTCCCTGGCTTCAGTACTATTGGGAATTAGATCAAGACAACGTGCGATCATCTCCCCCGCTTTTTCGATGTTACCGGCACGCTGCAACAAGGATGCAAGCGCCAAGTATTCTAAAACGGCTTGAGGGTAGTGTTTTAATTTTGCATGCACCATTGCCAGGTTTGAATGCGCCTGGGTATTCTCAGGTGAGATCTGGGTAACACGCAACCAGTTTTCTATGGCTTTTTCAATATTTTTCTGATTGATATACAAAGTGGCTGCCTTCATGGCAGCCTGCACGGCGATCTTTATCTGACCCAATCGTTCAGATATCTGTGCAACTCGTTCAAGGGGAAGGGGATCGGTTGGAGATAACCTGGCAGCTTTCTGGTAGACTTCCAATGATTCATCAAATTGCTGCAATTCGAACAACGCCAGACCCAGGCTATTTAAGGCTTTTGGGTTCTCCGGAAATTCATCCAGAGCCGTTTTATAGAAAAGAATGGCTTTATCCCAGGTCTGGTCCCAGGCTGCTGAGTGACCCTCATTCATTGCATTATTGAAAATATCCTCGCGTCCGGTCATATCTCTCTCTGAACTCATTAATTTCAATCAGGAATAGGTTTTAGATCATCCCAATTTGTGCCCCAACGTGCTTCCGTTGTAAGAGGAATGCTCATTGGAAAAGCGGTTTCCATAACGTGCTGAACCACCTTGGCAGTTTGCTCAAGTTCAGTCCTGGGGCATTCCAGGACCAACTCGTCATGCACCTGAAGGATCATTTTGCCCTGCAGTTTTTCCATTTGCAAAGCTGGTTGGATGTTGAGCATGGCTAATTTCATTATATCAGCAGCTGTACCCTGTATGGGGGCATTGATCGCCTCACGCTCTTCACGGTTTTTTAAGTTCGCATTCATCTGAGTCCGTAAACCAGGAAAATAGCGCCTGCGTCCCAACAAAGTCTCAACGAAGCCTGTTCTTGCTACTTCCCTGCGAATTCCATCCAGGTATTTTTTAACACCAGGGAAACGTTCAAAGTATGCCTTTACAAAATCTTCAGATTCTGCCAGGGTCAGATCCGTGGTGCGGGTCAGTCCAAATGAGCTCATTCCATACACCAATCCGAAGTTAATGGCTTTGGCATGACGGCGTTGCTCTTTTGATACCTGCTCCAAGGGAATACGATAAATGGCTGCAGCAGTAGTGACATGGATATCCTGCCCAGCTCGGAATGCTTCCAGCATGGCTTTGTCGTCTGCCATGAAAGCCACAATGCGCAATTCGATCTGGGAGTAATCAACCGCAACAAGGACATTGCCGGGACCGGCAACAAACCCACGTCTGACCCGTCTCCCCATTTCAGTGCGGATGGGAATATTCTGAAGATTGGGGTTGGAGGATGAAAGACGACCTGTGACCGCACCCGTCTGGCTGAAAGATGTATGGACATGCCCCGTCTGTGAATTGATCTGTGTGGGAAGGGCATCCACATAGGTCGATTTAAGTTTTGTTAGTTCGCGATATTCCAATATCCAATCCACCACCGGATGCTGACCACGCATCTCTTCCAATACATCAGCCGAGGTGGAGAAGTGCCCACTGGAAGTTTTGCGACCGCGATTGGGAGGTGCCAGGTGCAGGGTGTCAAATAAAATAGTAGAGAGCTGTTGAGTTGAATTTAGATTGAAAGTCTTACCAACCGAAGTGATGATCTGGCTTTCCAGAGATTCCATCTTTTTGTGAAGCTCTTCCGAAAAATTTGTAAAGAACTCCTTGTCCAATCCGATACCCGCCATTTCCATTTCAGCAAGAACACGTATCAAAGGTAACTCCATTTCTGTAAAAAGCTGGAGCGCCCTGGGAATACTCTTTAATTCTTCTTCGAGCGGAGCTTTCAAACGCAGACTTACCTCCGCATCCATGGCTGCGTATGGGGCAGCTTCGGTTATGGAGACCTGAGCCATCGTGATCTGATTCTTGCCTTTTCCAATCAGTTCATCAATATGGGTCATGACCTGATTCAAGCGAACTTCAGCCAGGTTCTTCAATCCCAGGTTTCTCGAAGCTGGATTGATCACCCATTCGGCAATCATGTCGTCAAATGAAAGCGGGTTGATACGCAATCCATGACGGGCGAGTACAATATAATCATACTTGAGATTGTGACCCACTTTCGGGATCTTCACATTTCCAAGAGATGGATGCAATGTATTCACGACCTGATCCAGGTTCAATTGATTCCCATCCTTGTGTCCAAGTGGGATATAAAAACCCTGCCCGGGGCGAACCGAGAGCGAGATACCAACCAGGTCGGCCAGGGTTGGATCAATGGATGTGGTTTCTGTATCCACTGCGATCATTTTTGCCTGCGATAGGATATTGCCAAGCTCTGATAATTTCTGGGCGGTATCGACTATTTGTACATCAAGATCAATATCTCGGCGCGGGGCGGATCTGACCACTGGTGCTGGCTTTTCTTCAAACAGGCTCAATTGCTGAGAAGCCCGCATCAACGGTCCATCAGCCTCGCCCAGTTTATGAAAACGATCCAGCAGGCTGCGGAATTCCAGCTCTTTGAATAGCGCTTCTACCCTGGCAGGGTCATAACGATCGGGCCTGGCTTGTTCCAGATCCAGGTAGATCGGTAGATCATCCCGGATACGGGCCAAATCACGGCTCATATAAGCTGATTCTTTTCCTGCCTCAAGCTTGGTACGCCAGCGAGGTTCGATCTCATCCAAATGAGCATATACATTATCCAGATCCTGATATTTTTGGATCAGTTTTTGGGCAGTCTTTTCTCCCACGCCCGGCACACCGGGAATATTATCAGAGGTATCACCCAGAAGTGCTTTATAATCCACAACCTGGTGTGGGGGTACTCCCATCTTGTTTTCAACATCCTGATCTGTAATGTAATCCCTGGAATCAGACAACTTCCCTTCTGGCAGAGAGACAATTATCAGTTTATCCACCAGTTGTAAGAGATCCCGGTCGCCGGTTATGATCTTGACCCCCAATCCACTGGCAGCAGCTTGCCGGGCAACACTACCAAGTACATCATCCGCTTCATAGCCTTCCATTTCAAGGCGTGGGATATTGAATGCATCCACCAATTGACGGATGCGTTCAATCTGGGGGCGCAGATCATCCGGCATCTTGCTACGGGTGGCTTTATATTCCGGAAATAACTCATCGCGAAAAGTTTTCCCGGTATCAAAAGCCACAGCCAGGTAATCAGGTTTTTCCTGTTCGAAGATCCGAAACAAGACGCTGGTGAATCCAAAGATGCCAGCCGTGGGTTCGCCAGAGGAAGTCTGCCAGCGCTGACCGGAAGGGGTCGCGCTTAAAGCAAAGTAGGTGCGGTAAGCCAAAGCATGGCCGTCGATTAGATACAGGGTCGTGGTCATATTAGTCTTCTATTGTGCGGTCAATGTGATCGCGGGTATTAGGAGAGAGTTCGGGAGATCTCAGGAAATCCCCTGCTGCAAGCGAGTTTGTTGAATGAAATCCTTAACCAGTTGGGCAGGATGTGGATGATTCCCTCCCATTAGCACATAACCAGGTGCCCAGAAATCTCCGGAGGGATTATCAAATTTCAGGCGGGGAAATTCATTAAAAATCTTTTCAGATATATGCAGGCGCACGATCTTCATGAGATAGCCGGGAGCGGAAGTGGGAGGCACATTGACAATCCATTGCATATAATCCGGACGAATGGAGAGGTATTCGAGGCGCCAGGCAAATGCCACACAGAGTGTTGGAACCCATTCAGACAACCTGGCTGCCAGATCCCCCGTAAGGAAATGCGATGGCAGGCGAGGGATCATCAGGCAAGCATAATTCAAGTTATACAGAGCAGGTGATACTGGTTCAAAGATCACCCGCCGACCTGTCTCTGAGATCGGGATGGGATGTGTAGTGTCAAGATCTCCATCCTCTGGTGGCATGGTATAAGCCAGTGAACCGACTGAAATAGAAGGAGTACTGTTGCGGGTGTAATTCGTCAGGGAGTTTTCTGGTGATGATTCAAAAGGGATCGCGGATCCTGAATCTTCTGTTGTTCGCGCTTCCGTTTGCGAATCCCTGGTTGGATTGGGCGAAGGGATATTTGAAAGAATATTGGTCAGCGTTTCAAGGTTTAGAGGTTCGGAATCATCTGCTTCATCTTCCAACGCATCTTCTTCTGCCGGCGATGAAGATAAGGATCGTACGAGCTCCCCGGCTTGTGACCGGATGGTGCTGAAGGGGGTTTCGGCATCAAAAACAAGGGATAACACCATCCCTTTTGCCAGGCGGGTGGCATACATCATATGCTCGGCCGATGTTGCTTCCAGGCGAATAAATCGCACCAGGTCGCTTTCACCCTTGTTATCCCAATACCGTGCGACAGCTTTTCCGAGTTCAGTGGCTGCTTCCTGTGGTAATTGACCTGCATACGCCCACAGGGCTTCATCACGTGTTATCAAAGCAGCCTGGGCAGAGGTACCAAGCGAGAGACCCGTCAGGATCTGGGCAGCTCGATTGACATCCTGCAGCCAGGGCAGTTCTTTTTCTGTGCCGGTTATTCTTTGGGATGCTTGGTTCTTTTGTGCCATCAGGTTCACCAAATTTGTTGAGATTTTATCTGACTGAATATGGGTATATGATAACGATCCTTTGCTATGCGCAAATATTCCAAGATAAACTATCTTATCATGCCTTTTTTTGCAAGGCAAGTGGATAAAAACATGGCAATTTTATAAGGAAGATATTTCCTTCAGGTCATGATCGCCCCTTCCAGTTTTAGCAACAATTCCTTGGTTGGCAATCCTTTGCCGCCTCCATACCCGCGAAGCTTGCCATCCGCACCAATCACGCGGTGGCAGGGAATGACCAGCGGCATGGGGTTGGTGGCTTCAGCTCGACCTACCGCCCTGGCTGCCTTCGGATGATCTATTTCCGCTGCGATCTCGCTATAACAGCGTGTTTCACCATAAGGGATGGCATAGGTCGCTTTCAAAACAGCCTGTTGAAATGGACGCAGGATCGACCAATCAATCGGGATGGTGAATATGCTCAATTTGCCTTGCAGATAATCATTCAACTCTTCTGAAGCCAATGCCAGTCTGCCAGAACCTATTTCCAATGGACGTTTAAATCGTTCGGTAAGGTATTCCTGAAAGTCAAGCAGACTGTTTGCCCAATCCACTGCAACCAGTCCATCCTCGGATGCTGCCAGCCAAAGGTCCCCCAAGAGTGTATTCATTACTTGCCCAGTATATAATGGAAGAACATCATGGAACTTTCCTGTCATGGTTCTCTCCTTTACCAGCGCATTAATACTTAATAATTCGTCACTCTGTCAATTAGCCCACGCTCACGGGCGCGATAATCACACCAGCGAAAAGCAAAGATTGCTGCAATGCCAAATAGAATTGACAATGCAACCAGAATTCCGATAAGTTCAAGGTTCGTAAATCCAACCAGGGTTGGGAAAGCTTGAGCCACATTACCAATGAGCGACCGGCGTAACAACTCGAGCCAGTAAGTGATGGGCATTGCAAACCCAACCGGTCGCAACCAGGCAGGCAAAACCTCCAATGGAAAGATGGCACCGCTGAACAGATAGAGGGCACCAGCCACCCCTTCGGCGACACCGAACGAATGGTGAACGAGTAAAAGAGTGATGCTTCCCAAAAGAAGTCCCATCATTGCCAGCATGATGATCCCGATGAATAGAGACAGGAAAAAAAGTGGGAAATTTATTTGTGACAGCTGCAATGGAACTTTGAGAAACAATACTCCAGCAACAATGGTGATCAAGACCGAAATGGATCCCGTTAAAAAGCGTGCCACTCCACGCCCCAGCAGGTAGATTTGGATCTTAATGGGTGCGACATACATGTATTTAAGAGTCTTATAGTGTTCCCGGTCATCGATCACTGCCCACGAAACACCACCCATGACTGCGCCAACATAAATATAAAAGGCGTTGCCCAGGTATATATACGGAAAAAGCGGATTCGTGAAATTACTATCGGTAATGATCCCGTACATTACCACCAGGATGGATGCCGACGCCAGTGGCTTCACAACCGAATAGATAACGAACAATAACGGATCCGCCCAATTGGATTCGATTTGCCAGCCCAGCCATGTAGCCATCCGAAATGAACGCCATGCCTCAGATTTGTGTAAATTTAACATAATTTGATCTCTTTCCTTCACATGGACCAATCTATCTTCTGTTTTCGGTCAAACGACCTTCGCGAATAGCAAGTTTTTCCATGTAATCCAACAGCACTTTTGAGCCCACCAAGAACACCACACACAAAACCGAGAGCACTGTGATCTCCAGGTTAACGCTTACAAATCCAAGGGATGGGCCTGATTTGAAAATAAGTTGCCGCATGGCATCCAACCCCATTGTGAGTGGAATGATGGAAGCACCAGCTGCGATCCACAATGGGAAACTGCTGATCGGGAAATAAAAACCCGAAACCAGGTATATGGGCTCCTGAGCCAGATTGGAGAGATGCCAGGCTTCCCGGCTAAGCAATAAGAAAAGAGAAGCCATCATCATGCCCATGCCATACAAAGCCGTCATCGATAATATGAATACAAGAAAGAGCTGCAAGAAGCTGCTGACGACAAAAGTGACATTAAATAATATGGTCCCAAGAAAAATGATGACCACCGCACGCAATGCGGTCGCCAGCATACCTCCCATTGCCATTCCCAGCAGTATGGCCATCATCTGGTTGGGAGCAATAATATATAGGGCAAGATTGCCCTGCTCCTTCTCCCAATACAACTGGCTGGACATGCTCCACAGAACATTCAGCCAGAAGGCAGTCATGGCTCCACCCATGACTGCAAAACCTACATAATCCTCGGGGGCTTTAATAGCTTGGTAAACAAAGACATAAGCAGATACTGCCAGCATGGGCAGGAAAATATCGAAGAACAACCAGGATTTTTCCCGTTGCTGACCAATGAGGCGTGGGTAGGCACGCGCGATGACGGATTTAATAAAGAGGCGCCAACCTGTTACTTTCGGTAAGGGTGCATATATTGAATCCGTCCTGCTTGTCGTAACTTCATTATTCATCCTGACCGCCTTTTTCCGCTTCTGCAATGCTATGGCCGACAAGTTTTACAAAGACATCTTCAAGAGTGGGCTCATGCTTGTTCAGATTCATGATCGTAATATTCCTGTCGGTCAGCGCATTAATCACCGGTCCCAGGGCAGATTCCTCGACCAGAGCCAATTTTAACAGGGCACCATCCTCCAGCTCTGTTAATGTGGCGGTGTGAACCTCAGACAATGCCACGAGTTCCTTTGTCGTAAGCCCGTTCAAGGGACTGGTCTTGATCTCGAACAGGATATCCTCCTGCAACTGGCGTTTGAGAGCCGAGGGCGAATCGCAAGCCAGGACCCTTCCCTGGTTGATGATGGCAACCCGATCACACAGTTCCTCCGCTTCCACCATGTAATGTGTGGTGAGCAGCAGGGTACGTTTTTTGTCATCTTCCAACCAGCCACGGATCAGATGTCGCACATCGCGCGAGGCACCCACATCCAAACCCAGGGTAGGTTCATCCAGGAAGAGCAATTCGGGGTCTGTCATGAAGCCACGTACGATATTCATCTTCTGGCGCAGACCGGTTGAGAGGTCTGATGACTTGGTATTGATACGGTCTCCCAAGCCGACCATTTTAAGCAGGTCGGCTATGCGCTTGTTGGCTGCCCTGGAAGGCAATCCATAAAATTGAGAAAACATCCACAAGTTTTCGCGCACCGTTAAAAGTCCATACCCGGACGATTCTCCGCCAGACACCATATTAATGAGTGGGCGGACATTTTGGGGATCGTTCAACACATTAAAACCAGCTACAAAAGCTTCACCCATGCTCGGAGCCAGAAGTGTTGTCAGGATCTTGATCAAAGTAGTTTTCCCAGCACCATTTGGCCCCAGCAAGCCGAATAGTTCTCCCTGCTCGATCTGGATATTAACATCCGAAAGGGCTTTAAGTTGTTTGATCTCATTTTTTTCTTTTTTGTTTCCACGAATTTTATAAATTCGTCCCAGGCTTTTCGTTTCAATCGCAAGTGAAGACATAACCACTCCAGAAATATGATTTTTAAATTCTTTACGAACCTTTCAACCAGCGTTGATCTGACAAATTCAGACCTGACGTTTCATGAATACTGTCAGGTGCAAAAATTAATTCATTTCAGCGATGAATATCCCAATTTTACTTCTTTCGTGCTTAAATTGCTAAATCATGTTTGGATAGAAACGTATTTTACCTGATATCACCACCGAAGGAAACCTGGGAGATCGCCAGCATGGATTCACTCCATTAAAACGATTAAATCACCCTGAATTATTTAGCTACGGATTCTTAAATAATTGTCAGATTTGCGTAGGGTAACCGTAGGTCAGGCGTCAAGTAAGAATTGGCAGGCTGTAGTAAGATAAATGCGTAAGATGATTTCTCTTCTCCTCCTTTTCAAACGAGATCCGTGGTCGGCGTCCACGGATCTCATGATTCAGGCACATGTTATAATCTCAAATTGATATTTAATATGCAATTCAAAGGTTATATCCATCCAATCTCACCGTGAAGAATAAACCACGCCTGTCCTACCGAATTCAACAATTCAAACTTGCCATTTTGCCGCCTGTCCAAGGAGTGGAAACCGGACAGATTCGCACCTATCTTACACCTCCCCAACTGGCTCTTTTTCGTCGCTTGCAGAGATCTGAACAGTGGCATGCTTTTTCAGTCCAGCAAAAACTCCTCAAGGGTGGACAAAAAAATGGTGATGTTCTGACCGCTGCCTTATTGCACGATATTGGCAAGATACACTACCCGCTGAATGTCTGGGAACGGGTATTGATCGTCCTGGTAGGAAGAATTTCACCACGCATGATCATCCGCTGGGGGCAGGATACACCGCAAGGGTTATCCAAAGCATTCGTGGTAGCTTGCCACCATGCTGAATGGGGCGCTGACCTGGCTGCCCATGCGGGGGCGTCCAAATTGACCGTCGAATTAATCCGCAAGCATGAAGAAATAGTCGACATAAACAGCACATCCCAAACAGATAAGATCCTGCGCTCTCTGCAACAAGCGGATAATTCAAGTTAAGAGAAGGGTTTTGTTATGAGCATTCAATTCACAATTCTTGGATTGGACAGGATCAGCGCATCGATTGGCCTGGCACTAGGCCGGCATTCCGACCAGTTCGAACGCACCGGTTTTGACCATATGCACGCGACTGCCATGCATGCTGAAAAGATCAATGCAGTGGACCATGTTGAGTTAAACCTGCTCAAAAGTGTAAAAAAGGCGGATGTGATTTTACTGGCCTTGCCCCTTAACCTGACCAAAGAAACCTTGTCAAGCATTGCTCCCGTGGTCCAGGCTGGAGTGGTCATTCTGGATACATCTTCAGCCAAACAAAGTGTAGCAACCTGGGTTCGTGAACTTATCCAGGTAAAATGCCATTATATTGGAATAACCCCGCTTGTTAATGGACATTATCTAAACGACCTGGATGGCTCAATCCTTTCAGCAAAACCAGATCTGTTTGAAAACAGTCTCATGGCGATCGCCGCTCCCGAAGAGACGGATGCCGCAGCCTTAAAGTTGGCATCTGACTTATCTGGTTTACTGGGAGCATCCCCCTTATTCTGCGACATGGCTGAGTTGGATGGTTTTATCGTCTCCACCTGCCTGGTACCTCAATTGCTGTCCGCTACCCTGCTCACAGCCACCCTGGACCAGCCCGGTTGGACGGATGCCGGAAAATTTGCCGGCGCAGAATATGCAGCCGTCAGTTCGGGAATGGCAGGCAGCGAGGATACTGCCTCGATTCGTGAGGCAGTTCTCTTAAACAAGGAAATTGTCCTGCGGAACCTGGATGGATTACTAACCACCTTACACGCGTTTCGGGATGTTATTCAGGACGATCGCGCTCCCCAGCTTGGATTTAGACTGGATGGTGCCCGGGTGGGACGCCAGAAATGGTGGCAGGATCGCCAGAAAACGAGACCAATAGACCAGGAACTTCAGTCAGCCGAGATGCCCAAAGCCGGTGATTTCTGGAAGCAACAGTTGGGTTTCCTATCCGGGTTGTCCGGGAGGCATTCTCCCAAACCGGACAAGAAGGAATAACAGGCCTGAATCCGATGGGTAATTACTGCTACATCCTTGAATGTGCGGACGGTACGTATTACACGGGCTGGAGCACGGACCCGCAGCGCCGGACCCGTATCCACAATTCCGGTCATGGCGCCCGCTACACCCGGGCACATCTACCCGTGCGCCTGGTTTACGTGGAATCCCTACCGGACCGGTCATCTGCCATGAAAAGGGAAAAAGCCATTAAGATGATGGGCAGGGCGGCAAAACAACGCCTGATCGCACAATATATTGAGATCAATAAACCAGGCGATCAACCATAGATTGATGGGATCAATCCCCGCATACCTTCCATCTAAAACGAGTGAGGAATATTTGTATTTATGATAATTACAATTCTAGCAGCAGGTTCACGAGGTGATACACAACCCTATATTGCATTGGGGGTGGAACTGAAGAAAGCCGGATATACAGTTCGAATCGTGACATTTGAAGTATTTAAACCCCTGATTGAAAGCTTTGGGCTGGAATTCCTTCCACTTAAAGGGGATATCATCGGTATCGCAACAAACGAGAATTCAAAAAGAACTATTAAGGCTGATAATCCTTTCAAATTATTTTTAAGTTTTAATAAACTTAAGTCTTACGCTTTTAGTCTTCAAAAGGACCTGTTTGATGCTTGCCTGGGATCAGATGTTATTCTTTACCATCCAGGTATGGCGATTGGGTACTTTGCAGCTCAATACTTAAACATCCCTTCCATCCTGGCAACACCTTTTCCCATGACTCCAACGAAGGAATTCCCTTCTCTGATCTTCTACGATAATGTGCGTTTGGGTAAAATGTTCAATTGGTTCACACATAAGGTCTTTGAAAAGATATTGTGGTTTGCTTCAAGCGCTCCTGTAAAACAGTTCTGGGAACAGGAATTTGGCAACGCTCCAAAAAAATTTACAAATCCAATTCTCAAACAAAACAAAGCCAGTGCACCGACACTAATTTCCTGCAGCAATTTTGTTTTTCCAAGACCCACAGATTGGCCTGAGCATGTTTATAACACTGGTTACTGGTTTCTGGATGAAGATCCCGACTGGAAACCACCATCTGACCTGTCAGATTTTCTTAATAACGGGGAACCCCCTGTGTATGTTGGCTTTGGAAGCATAGGAGACCCTGAACAGTCCCTGCAAACCACCAACCTTGTGATAACTGCAATAAAGCAATCCGGTCAACGTGGAGTTCTGGCGACAGGTTGGGGAGGATTGTTAAAAATTGACAATAACCATGATGACATTTTCATTATTGATAGTGCACCTCATGCCTGGTTGTTTCCTCGCATGGCAGCAGTTGTCCATCATGGAGGCGCAGGGACGACGGCTGCCGGTTTGAGGGCAGGTGTCCCCGGAATTGTGATACCAACCGCCAATGACCAGTTTGCATGGGGTCGCAGGATATATGAGTTGGGAGTTGGGCCAAAACCAATACCCAGAAAAAAACTTTCCGTAGGAAAATTATCGGATGCAATTATGTTTGCATTAACTGACCCGATTAAAGAAAATGCAAAAGCATTGGGGGTTAAGATACAAAATGAGAATGGAGCCGCCAAAGCTGTCCAAATAATAATCAATTGCACCAGATAAATAATAAACTCTCATTTTGGAGGCATTTTTGTTAAAAGCACTCATCTTTGATTTTGACGGCTTGATTTTGGATACCGAAACCCCCGACCTGCTTGCCTGGCAGGAGATCTATAGACAACATGGGCAGGAGATCTCCCTCCAGGAATGGGGACAGATCGTTGGAGGTACCGGGAATTCAAACTTTGAGCCTGCCATACATCTGCAAAGCCTGCTGGGGCTCCCGCTCGATCTGTCATCCATCAGACAATCAGCCCGCCAGTTAAGCGATTCAGCCATCCTGCAACAACCGGTCCAGCCCGGTGCCAGAGACCTGCTAGAAACCGCCAGCAACAAGCTCTATCAGCTGGCGATAGCCTCCAGCTCGCCCCATGATTGGGTGGATAACCATCTTAAACGCCTGGGATTGTTCGATTATTTTGAAGCCATCCTGTGCGGCGATGATGTGACCCGCACCAAACCCGACCCGGGTTTATACCTGGCTGCCCTGCACGCTTTAAATATACAGGCTGGTGAAGCGATCGTATTTGAAGACTCCCCCAATGGCATCCTGGCTGCCAACGCTGCCGGCATCTTTAGCGTGGCTATCCCCATTCCACTCACAGCCCAATTGGGTGTGGATCATGCCAGCCTGGTGCTTGGTTCTTTGGAAGAAGTGTCGCTGCCAGATCTGGAAGCCAGACTGGCAGGCATCCCGTCGAAACATTAATTATTCATCCACAGACGAATCTTTTCCCCTGATCATCCCCCCGGGTACAGATCTGAAAAGTAATGTTTATCCGTTGTTGCGACGCTCCAGTTCAGACCCCTGGCTCGTATCTTTCACATCCCAACCCAGGGCAGAGATCTGTTGGCGCAATTCATCCGAGCGTTTCCAGTTCTTGTCCCGACGGGCTTGATCACGTAACCCCAGCAGATCAAGTGCTTCTCCCGGTGGTTCATGTGGACCAGGTTGTACGGCAACCGCTGCAAGCATCTCCATGGCGTCAGGGCGGAAATTCTCATCTCCTCCCAAGTGGAATTTTCCTAACTCGCTGAGTGGGAATTCAGCCCTGGAGGGATAAATTCTGGGATTACAATCCCGCAGCAGGGTGGCAGAACTGACCCCGTTGACCGAGCATGTGCCTTCTTTAAAATCGATGATCAATCCGGTATGTTCGTCCAATCCCAGGGTGGTATGGTCATCCGGCAGATCCTCACACCACTGATTGAACCGTTCCAATCCCATAAAACAGCGGCTGGTATCCACATCCTCACCCCCTTCGGCATTGTTCCAATGGGGGATGAACGACAGTTCCATCCCAAAATCTGCAAAAAGGTCCAGCCCGGGAACCCTGTGCACATCTTCTCCTACTTTGAAGATCTCATAGACCGGCAGTGCGAATTTTCCAACCGAGATCATGGCAGCGCTGGCAAAGACCAGGGCGGCTCCCTGCCGGTGACGGGCTCGCACCAGGTCCCAGGTCAGGCTGCCTTGCAACTGCCTGACCGCATAAGTGGGTGAACCCGGTCCCATGAAGATCATATTTGCAGATAACAGTTTTCCCTGGATACCAGGTTCATCCGGACTGAAAGGTGTGCCACGTTTGCGGGCGGGGATGATGTCAATGCTCAGGTCATAATTCCGCAGGCGTTTTTCCAGGAAATCGCCTACTTTTCCCACAACCTGAGATGAATTCAATTCAAATCCAGCCGGGGTTTCCAGCAGAGCTACATGCAATGGCGAATCCAGTTTCCTGGCAATTGCTTCAAAAATACGCCCGCCTGCAAGGGATGTCTCTCCCGAGCCAAGCATGGCGATCGGTCCTAAATGTACATCCATAAATTAATCCTTTCTACATCCCCATCCCTTGTTTCACAGATCAACCGATAAAGTTCATTGTCCGTCCTGTTCCCTGGGGCGCTCGCCATAATACTGATAATAATTCACTTCTATCTGTCCATTAAACAGCTTACGAACCCGGTCTGGTTGGGAGCGCTTGAAATAAGAAGGGAAGATCTTATCGGCGGTCAGTATATAGACCGACCAGCCGGTCTTCTTTTTAAAGGTCTTGTTGAGGGAGATATAGATCTCGTTCATCTCCTTTAACTCACCTACCTTGATGCCATAGGGTGGATTGGAGATAACGATGCCGTACTGCATGTCGATCCACAGGTCACGCACGTCCTTCTGCTCAAAAAGGATGTCATTCCCCACTCCGGCTTTGCGGGCATTGATCCTGGCCCCTTCAATACCGGCCGGGTCAATATCATAACCGAATATTTGCAGACTGCTTTTCTTATCAACCGATTCATAAGCTTTCAGACGGGAAACACGCCAGGCCTTGGAGGGGATTCCCGGCCACTCTTCGGATGCAAAGTTTCGGTTTAACCCAGGAGCGATATTTTTTCCCAGCATGGCAGCCTCGATCAGGATGGTGCCCGAGCCGCACATCGGGTCGATCAGCAGCCTATCCTTGTTCCAGAAGCTGAGTTGAACCAGGGCTGACGCCAGGGTTTCCTTGAGGGCTGCAGACCCGGTATGTGTGCGGTAGCCGCGTCGGTTCAATCCCGATCCGGAAGTGTCGATGGACAGAGTGGCAACATCTTTAAGAAGAGCCACCTGGATTGTGAACTCGGCACCTGTCTCTTCGAACCATTCCTGGTGAAATGCGGCTTTCAGTCTTTCCACCACTGCTTTCTTGACTATGGATTGGCAGGCGCTGACACTACCCAGGGTGGATTTGACCGATTTCCCATTCACCGTAAATTTTCCATCTGGAGTGATCCAGGTCTCCCATGGCAGAGCTCTGGTCTGCTCGAACAATTCATCAAAGCTGACAGCCGGGAATTCTCCCATCTTTAACAACACGCGGTCTGCACAACGCAGCCAAAGGTTCGGGGTCGGGATCTCTTCCGATGTGGTCTCAAATTCGACCTTGCCCTCGGATGTTTTCAAGTTCCCGAAACCCAGAGCCAGCAATTCCCGTTTTACAACAGCCTCCAGGCCAAAAGTGGAAGTGGCGATCAAAGTCAATTTATCCATTTTATGTAATTGTAACCCTGATCAGTGCAGACCTGCCAGCCAATCAAGGGCAGCCAACCCGGCTGCCCGACCGGTTGAGAAACATGCGGTTAGCAGATAACCGCCTGTCGGTGCTTCCCAATCCAGCATTTCGCCCGCACAAAACACGCCCGGCAAATCCTTTAGCATCAGGTTTTTATCCAGGCTGTTAAAACTTATGCCACCTGCGCTGCTGATGGCTTCCTCGAGAGGACGTGAAGCTATAAGGGTTATGGGCATGCTTTTGATGGCAGCTGCCAGTAGGTCTGGTTCCTGGAAATTCTCTTTTGGGAGCAATTCCCACAATAGACCCGTTTTCACACCTTGCAGCCCAATCGTTTTTTTGAGATGGCTGGAAGTGGAGTTCTTTCCACGCGGCAACGATAACCTGGAGACCAGCTTTTCCATCGACCAATCCGGCGCAAGGTCCAGACGTATCACAGCCTGACCGTTTCTTTCGATCTCATCCCGTAAAAGCGCCGAGGCAGCGTAGATCAGGCTGCCTTCCACTCCATCCCTGGTGATGATAAATTCACCCTGCTGGCAAAATGAATTTCCAGTTGCATCCGTAAAAGTCAACACAACCGGGCGGACCGGTGTGCCCTCAAAATGGGTTCTGAAATATTCGCTCCAGCGCACATCGAACCCGCAATTGGATGGTTTCAGATCATTGACCTGCACGCCACGTGCCCGCAGAAGCGGCACCCAGGCCGCGTTCGAACCCAGGCGCGGGTAACTGCCGCCTCCCAGTGCCAAAACTGTGGCATCTGCCCGGATCGCTTGATCGCCTTGTGGAGTTTCAAATAACAGTCTACCGCTCCCATCCCAGCCCAGCCACTTGTGACGTGTATGAATGCTCACCCCGGCTTGCGTTAATTGTTGCAACCAAGCTCGCAAAAGAGGGGAGGCTTTCATGACTTTTGGGAAAACTCTTCCGGAGGTACCCACAAAGGTCTCAAAACCAAGCTGATGGGACCAATTCATCAATTCCTGCGGACCGAATGGAGCCAGAAAAGGTTCAAGTTGTGGGCGGCGAGAGGTGTATCGTTCCATAAAGCGCTCAAAGGATTCCGAGTGGGTAAGATTCAAACCACCCTTGCCTGCCACCAGGAATTTATGACCGGGTGAAGTCATGGCTTCATACAGGTTCACGCGCATGCCGCCATGTGCCAGGAACTCGGCCGCCATTAAACCAGCCGGTCCCCCGCCAACCACGGCTGCTGTTTTATTTTTGCTTTCTATTTCATCTCCTGCATCAAACGATCATTCAGGGAATTGTTGGGGCATCCAGAAAGATAACCTTTTTGAATATAAAACTTTTAGCAGGACGGCATCAAATCTGCCATTCACAACCAGGGTCATGAAAGCCATCCTGCGATATTATGGATCAGCCTGACCCCACTTTGAAAAAATTCCATCACCATGATCTAAGAATGTTATTGTTTGACCTTGGCCTGGGCAGCCACTGCATCCGCAGCTTTGCGAACTGCTTCCGGGTCACCCAGGTAGTAATGACGGATGGGTTTCAGATCTTTATTCAATTCATACACCAACGGCACGCCGGTGGGAATATTGAGTTCAGGTATTTCAGCATCCGAAATATCATCCAGGTATTTTACAATAGCCCGAATGCTGTTACCATGTGCCACCACCAACAGGCGTTTCTCTGACAGAATGGCTGGAGCGATTTCCGCATGCCAGTAGGGTAACACCCGTCCGAGTGTGATCTTGAGTGACTCGGTGGCAGGCAATTGCCCTACGTCCAGGGTTGCATAACGCGGGTCGAAGCGGGGGTGGCGAGGGTCATCAATTTCGAGGGCTGGCGGAGGCGTGTCATAACTGCGCCGCCAGAGCTTGACCTGGGCTTCGCCGAATTTCTCAGTCATTTCAGCCTTGTTGAGACCCTGCAAGTTGCCATAATGGCGCTCATTCAATTGCCAGGCATTTATGACCGGAATCCATTCCAGCCCCAATTCTTCCAGGCTTATCCATAGGGTTATGATGGCGCGCTTCAATACAGAGGTGTATGCAAGATCAAAAGTAAATCCTTCCTGCTTCAACAACCTTCCAGCTGAGTGAGCTTCTTCAACTCCCAGGTTGGTCAAACCAACATCCGTCCAGCCGGTAAAGCGATTTTCTAGATTCCAAGTGGATTGACCGTGCCGCAACAAAACCAGCTTGTACATAAATTAACCTCGTTGGCATTAATTAAAACAATTAATACCTCGTATTTTACCGCATCCTGGAACTTCACTCTTATATTGGCAGGCTTTTATTATATGGCAGCGGGTTGGCTCAATCGAATTGTGCTTATTAAATCGAAAAGTCCTCCCCATGCCACAGGTCAACCTCAGGTGCATGCACGTGCGGAGGGACAGATTCTGGAGAGCCGGTGAGACTCTCCAGGGCTGAGACACGCTCCATTAATTGCTTGAGAGATACGCCCAGAATATCAGGCAGAGAGGTATGGTTCAGGTCAGGTGCATCACTGGGCTGGTGCGGTCGTGAACGGGCGATGTTCTGTCCAGGAACCCCCACTACCACCGAGTTGGCGGGGACGGATTTAACTACCACGGCGTTGGCTCCAATGCGGCTGTCATCCCCTACCTGAATGGCACCCATCACCTTGGCTCCCGCCCCGATAACCACACGGTCTCCGATCGTCGGATGGCGCTTCCCTTTTTCCAGGCTGGTGCCACCCAGGGTCACTCCGTGATAAAGGGTCACCTCCTGGCCGATCTCCGATGTTTCACCGATCACCACCCCCATACCGTGGTCAATGAAGAATCCCGACCCAATGCTGGCGCCTGGATGGATCTCGATCCCGGTCAGGCTGCGGGTCACTTGGGATAAAAAGCGCGCAATTGTCTTGAGATTGTACCGCCACAACCTGTGTGATATGCGGTGCAACCAAATGGCATGCAGACCGGGGTAGCACAACAGCACCTCCAGAGTACCGCGCGCTGCCGGGTCACGCTGCTTGACAGAGCGGATATCATTCCGCACCTGTTCGAAAAAACCAGCCAAACCTTTGGATGAAGTCCCCACCAGGGGCGGATTTAAGGTTTGCATTGTCATTCTGCCTCCTGTGGTTAATCACCCAGATCCTTAAAAAGGGCCGTGCTCAGGTAGCGTTCCCCAAATGAAGGGATGATAGCCACAATCAGCTTACCGGCATTCTCGGGGCGACCGGCCAGCTGCAGGGCAGCATAGGTTGATGCCCCGGATGAGATGCCAACCAGAAGACCTTCTTCCCGCGCCATGCGCCTGGCGGTTTCGAGGGCATTGTCATTGCTGACCTGAATGATCTCATCATAGATCGAAGTATTCAAAACATCTGGCACAAATCCAGCGCCAATACCCTGGATGACATGCGGTCCCTTGGGTCCGCCCGAAAGGACCGGAGACCCTTCCGGCTCAACTGCCACCACCAGGAAACCTGGTTTTCGTGCCTTGAGAACTTCGCCCACACCTGTGATGGTCCCACCTGTGCCGACACCTGCCACCAGGATGTCTGCTTTACCATCTGTATCACGCCAGATCTCCTCGGCAGTGGTGCGGCGGTGGATCTCCGGGTTGGCTGGGTTGCTGAACTGGGCGGGGATGAAGTATCTCTTGTCGGAAGCTGCCAATTCGGCAGCTTTTCGGATTGCGCCCGGCATTCCCTCCGCACCCGGGGTCAGGATCAACTCAGCTCCGTAGGCACGCAACAGCATGCGGCGTTCACGGCTCATGGTATCCGGCATGACCAAGGTGCAGGAATAGCCGCGTGCAGCACAAACCATTGCCAGGGCGATGCCAGTGTTACCACTGGTGGCTTCCAGAATGATGGTATTTGACTTGATCAGCCCTTCTTTTTCAGCGGTATCGATCATGGCTACACCAATGCGATCCTTGACGCTGTGGGCAGGGTTGTAGAATTCCAACTTCGCCAGTACCTGAGCCCCAGCTCCAACAGTGAGACGGTTGAGACGAACCAACGGGGTGTTCCCGATCAACTCTGTAACGTTATTTGCAATTTTCATTTTTACTCCATTTTTTAGCTTGTCATCCTGAACTGCTGATGCTCTCCCAGCAATGTAGAATCTCAAGCAAAGATAGGATACATAAGATAAGACCAACTGGAAAACAAAAAGAACGCAAACGAGTGCAATGCGTTCGAACATTTCGCATGCGGGTCTCGTTCACCGTTCTTCAGTCAGTTGGTCTTTTTGTGAGTCTTTGAAGTGCGGTGATTACGATCCCCGCAACAGACACATGCAAGAGCTTTGCGATCTTGCGCTTTCATTAATATTTATGAATTTCATAACAAATATTATACCAATGTTATCCAATATGTCAATGAATATCGTAAAAAATGAGAGCTTCATCGAAATGCATTTAAGACTGAATGATCATTTCGGGAGTGTGCTATACTCTTCGATATTCACATTCCCATTAACCGGTAGACTGCTGTGGAACAGAATTATTTTTATAGAATGGTCATTCCATGCAAAATACCGACCATCAATGGAAATAACAGCAAAATATCCGGGCTGAAAAAACATTCAACCCCAAAAATTGAGGTATGTATGAACAATTCCAATACCCACGATCAACGCATCGCAAATATGACCTTCGCTACCGTTTATCCCCTTTATCTTGCAAAGATAGAGAAGAAAGGCAGGACCAAAGACGAGCTACATCTGGTCATAGAGTGGTTGACAGGCTTCGATCCCGAAAAAATTCAGGATCTGATAAATGATAATGTAACCTTCGAAACATTCTTCCAACACGCTACGCTAAACCCGAACGCGAACCTCATCACCGGTGTGATCTGCGGGTATCGCGTGGAGGCGATCGAGAATGCATTGACCCAGCAGGTCAGGTATCTGGACAAGCTGGTGGATGAGCTGGCCAAGGGCAGAAAGGTGGAGAAGATCCTGCGCGGCTCATAGATCAAAGAGTTGCTTCAATAATCTTTGATCTGGTTTCTTCAAATGGTATGATTGAAATACAGAAACGATCTCTAACGAAAAACCCGGCAGGCCAATACAAATCGGTTCGGGTTCCAGCACTCCACAGCCCGACACAATCCAAGCAATCGATGCGTGTAATACCAAACGATCCAAATCGCAGCTCTATCACAATTCCACCCAATGTATCTTTGGAAGCATTTTGTGTAGCTGGATCCCGGGTTTCAGCGCCAAGGATCAGATTGAGTACGTCCTGTTTTTCAGGTGCAATTCACACCTTTACCAGGAATGATGCTCGCTCGAGTTCTTATAAATTGCAATAATTTCCCCAAAAGGACATCAGGTCGAATTTAACCGACCTGGAAAAGACATACGGTAAAAGATGGGTTTCAATTATGGATGCTTTCAACTGCCTTGATACAGCTCATTGCTCCAACAGAGCTGGGATGTTCACCATGAACAAGGCGCGTTTTTCATCCAGGGGAAAGACAATAAAAGATTAATAGTGAAATTAAATAATTGGTAACCATTTAACCAGATTATCTGACACAAGATGTCGGGTTTTTATGCCAGTATGTCTCTAGTACCCGACTTAGTTAAGCAGTTAGAAACGGATGGGATGAATGTCCGAATTGTCAATTTACATCTGATGTGCGTGATCTGTATGAATGGATATTGCGCCAGCCCTTAAAACCAGGCTATTGAAAAGATCACCAACTGGGCAAAAGAAAGGGGGATATGGGAAAGACCTCACAGATTGTTTGGTACAACAACCCCTACCCATCCCCGGGTTCTACCAATTATGGTTACGATGTCTGGATGACAGTTGCGGAAACCTTCAGCCTGGGCGGAAAACAGCAAATACAAGCCGGATTATTATCAGAGTAGCTGCCTGGAAAAGAGCTTTCCTTTCGAAAAAAAATCCACATCCAGGTAGTTTAAGGCTTGATCTTTAGAAACCAATTTGTGAGTAAATCATCGTGCGCTTCCCGATCCAACTGGACAGGATAAATATCAGCCAAAAAGGCATATGATTTAATTCACAATTCCGGTATACTGGATTTGTTGTTTCGTTTCCTGTCTAACAAAATGGGAGAGATAGCATGAAGAAGAATACTGACAGTCTTATCTGGGGGATCTTCCTGATCCTGATCGCGCTCGGCATCCTGGCCCAGCAGCAGGGATATATTAATTTCAATGCCATGTCCAGTAACAATATCACCTGGATCTTTGCGGGTGCCGGTCTTTTGTTCCTGGTGGGATACCTGGTATCCGGTCTTAAAAAATGGGGATATCTGTTCCCGGCATGCATTTTTGCTGCGCTGGCAGGCATCATTGCCCTGTCCGAGGCAAGAAAGGCGGATGCCTTTGCGGGTTCGTTGATCTTCATCGCCATCGCCATCCCCTTTATCGTGGCATATCTAACAAAGGTGCGCGAGAACTGGTGGGCGCTCATTCCCGCCTTTGGCTGCCTGGTATTGGCAACTGTGATCAATTTTGCTGATACTGTCGCCGGTGAATGGATCGGCGCCCTGGTCATGTTCGGGATCGGGCTGCCCTTTCTGCTCGTCTATTTTGTGAACCGCACCCGGCGTTGGGCATTGATACCCGGGGGGATCATAACCGGGATCGGTGTCCTGGTGCTTTTCAGCGCTGTCAACTTTTGGGCCAATATCATTGTCAGCTTGTTGATCGCGGGAACCTTTTTCTATATCTATTTCACACAACCGGCAAGATGGTGGGCATTGATCCCGGCTGGCCTGATGGCATCCATTGCTCTTGAGTCGATCCTTTCCCTGCCATTCCTGGGAGACTTTGCCTCCAGCTCCATTCCTACCGGGATCATGTTCCTGGGTTGGGCAGGCACCTTCTACTACTTGTGGCTGCAACGCGGGAAAACACCCACAGAGTGGGCTCGCATCCCGGCAATAGTATTTGGCATTGTGGCCATCGTTCAACTTATCCTGGGAGCGATTTCCGGTATCGGAATGATCATCCTTCTTATCGCTGGCGGTATTCTGCTGATCTATTTTGGACTGCGTCCCCCAAAAACCACATAACACACAAAAATTTATCAGAAAAAGGAGACCCGCCCAAGTCCGCCTTTTTGGATTCCTGGATTTCCGTAAAAACAGCCATTGGGGTATACTCTTTGAAAACGGTATTATAGAAGCACATGGAAGCGAATATAAACCTGGAAAATTGGTCTGTAAGTGATCTGAAATTGGATGTGGATGCCGTTCTGCGCGGTCAAGGTGCCGATCCCCGTATTGTGCGCGAGAGAAGACCGCGCCTTGTTCAAATCGCCGACCAGGCCTTGCAGGGCTCACGTTTCTTACTGGAGCCGCAGGTCTTCCTACGCAAACTTGCTGTCAGATCCCTGCGGCATGAGAAACTGGTTTTGGAGGATGGCTCATCCATTAATGGCTCCTGGATAACCAACTTACTGGCTCCTTCAGAAAGTATCTATGCCATTATTTGCACGGTCGGGCAGAGGATCGAAACGGAAGCCTCCCGCAACATGGATACGGATCTGCTCATGGGGCTGGCACTGGACGGGGTCGGTTCGGCAGGTGTTGAAGCCCTGGCAACCCTGGTCTGCAAACAGATCGAAGACCAGGCTGTAAGCCAAGGACTTCAAACCAGTATTCCTCTCAGCCCGGGTATGATCAATTGGTCTGTGGAGGAAGGGCAGCCTGTTATTTTCGGGATCCTATCACAGATCAATCACCTTGTCGAATTGACATCATCTTTCCTGATGCGACCTCGCAAAAGTTTGTCCATGCTGGTGGGTATTGGGAAAGGTCTTGGTACACAGGGCAGCACCTGTGATTACTGCGCCATGCAAGGCACCTGTAAATACCAAGGCAAAGAAGGTCACGCTCAGCTAGAACATGCTGTTGATCTATAGAGGGAAGAACCGATCTATAATTCTTAATGAGGTAGGAAGCCTAATGAAAAAGCCAGAAGCTGGATATCTCAATTGCAGGATTTGCTCACAACTGGGAGATGTGGAATGGGCTTCTCAGAAATTCGGCTGGGAAGAAAACGACACTTCCCTGCCGGTTGTGAGCAAGGACCTGGTCATGATCCGCGATCTTAAACCGGGCTCTTCCCGTGCTTTGCAGCTCTGGCAATGCCCCAAATGTAAGACATACTATCGCTTCGAAAGTGATTTTGAATACCTGGTCAATGGCAGTGAGGATGAACAAAGTTTAAGACGATTGAATTCAGAAGAAACCGATATTTTACTTTCCCAGCCACCCGAACAATTTTAACGAAAGGCTTCCCTAAGGGCAACTCCATGACCGCAACCGAAACCAATTTTTACAGGATCTCACATAATGACGCACCCATTCGCCTGGACAGCCTGCGGGAAGCGCTTGAGCCGCAGGAGAAAGGCTGCTATGTCTGGCTGGACTTTCTGCAACCCGAAAAGGAAGACCTTTTACCCTTGATCGAACAGCTAAACTTGCACCCCCTTTCCATTGAAGACTGTCTGGATGAAGAAAGCCAGATCCCCAAGATGGATGATTACCCGGGTAATACCTTTATCATTTTTAATTCTTTTAATCATTCAGACCACATCATGAACATCCATGAATTGGATATTTTCATTGGTGCTCAATTCCTGGTAACCGTACGACATACTTTTGGAGCCTCTCCATTTCTGCAGGAGATCGAACGATTCTTTACGCGCAATAACGAAAGTATGCGCCAGGGTCCAGCTTTTATGCTGCACTATATCCTGGACCAGGTTGTGGACAAAAAATTCATAGCCATTGAAGCGATCGAAGATGAACTCAACGAAGCCGAAGACATCATCCTGGAGGACCTGGAAAACTTTAATCCGGCTAAATTATTGAACCTGCGCAGAGATCTGATGTCGATACGAAAGAGCTTGTTCCATGAGCGCGAGATCCTGGTTAAGATCTGCCGCCTGGACAGCCCTTTCATCAATAAGAAAGCAGTCTTCTTTTATAGGGATATATACGACCACCTATCCAAGTTCTTTGAACTGACTGAGTCTTCCCGGGATATCGTATCCACCCTCATGGAAATATATCTTTCCATGCTCAACAACCAGATGGCCCGGGCTGCCAATAATACAAACGTCACGGTACGCCGACTGACTTACATCACCACCATCTTTATGCCACTGACATTGCTGGCCAGCATTGGAGGCATGTCGGAATGGAGCATGATCACCGGCCCGGAAAATTGGAAGCTCAGCTATCCTTTTTTCCTGGTCGGCCTGGTAGTACTGGGAGTGATCACCTGGTTGATGTTAAAGTGGTATGAGAAAAAAGCCCACAATGAAGATCAGTGACAAAATTCACTGTCATGCGATACTATGCAAGGAGCGATTTATCCCATAAAATCGGGGAATGTCCAATACAGAACCAAAATCGACCAGGCTGGCTCGCGGTTATTTTACTGCGCTTGTCAGCGCTGCCATTCTATCCACAACTGCCATTTTCATACGCTATCTGACAGAAACCTACCAGATCCCCGCCCTCATATTGGCCTTCTGGCGTGAAGTTTTCGTCTCACTCAGCCTGCTGCCCATCCTGGGTCTGATCAACCCGCAATTGCTACGAGTTGACCGAAAACACCTGATCTTCCTGGTGGCTTATGGATTGGTATTGGCATTCTTCAACTCCCTTTGGACCCTTTCGGTCGCCTTGAATGGAGCATCCGTATCCACGGTCCTGGCCTACTGCTCAGCTGGTTTTACCGCCCTATTGGGGTGGTGGTTTCTCAAGGAACGTCTGGATTGGGGCAAGATACTGGCAGTGATCCTGACACTGGGAGGCTGCGTTCTGGTTTCAGGAGCATTGGATCCGGCTGCCTGGTCAACCAATGTATTGGGCATTCTGACCGGAGCCCTATCCGGATTGGCTTATGCCGGATATTCCCTGATGGGGCGTAAAGCCTCACAAAACGGATTGAATCCCTGGACCACCCTGTTTTACACTTTTGGCTTCGCAGCCATGTTCCTGCTGATCGCCAACCTGCTTTTTGGGTCAGTTCTGCCTGGTGCAGCCACCCATCCAGCGGATCTGCAGTGGCTGGGAGATAAGGCGGCAGGTTGGGGCATCCTTTTCCTGCTGGCGATCGGTCCCACCCTGGCCGGGTACGGATTGTACAATGTAAGCCTGGTGGATCTGCCATCCAGTGTTGCCAACCTGGTGGTCACGATCGAGCCAGTTTTCACGACCGCCTTCGCCTATTTTTTACTGCACGAACGCCTGAACTTCATCCAGATCATGGGCAGCCTGTTAATACTTGGGGGTGTTGTTTTCTTGAGGATCTATGAAGGCCGGGTATCTGCCCGGTTGGTGCGGAATGGCCAGTGATCCTGGAATCCACAATTTTCTCGCGTAAACATTACTCTCCTTGCAGCATTTTATATGAAGTAGCCCAAAAGTACTAAAAAACAAAAAAGGCATTTCTTTCATTTTTGTCAGGAAATTGGGGCTAAAAGAAGCTATACTCAAATCATAAGTTCTTGCCGTGCCTATAATTTTTGAAAAACCAATTATCGTAGGGTAAAGTTCAGGCAGGAATTATATGAAAGGAGTATAGGATGTCAAAGTTAAAAGGATTCACAATTATCTTGTTAATCGCCTTGCTGGCTATTCTACCAGTTGGCAAAGCATTGGCAGCCAACAACAGCACCACCATCGGCAGCGGAACGATCTTCAATATCAGCTTGGTAACCAATAGCGGATTCACAACCGTGAAGGTGGACCTGTTGGATAGCAATGGCATGGCTCAGACAATCTCTATCAGCTTGGAGACAGCCTTAAGCCTTGGATTGGTAATCCCAAATTCAGCCAGCGTTAATACTGTGGTCACCCTGATCGATATGAACACGAACCTTACAACAACAGGGATCGTTAATGGATTGGTATTAGACGATCCTCTCCTTCCCACTTCAATGATCGTCAATTTGACCCCATCCCCGGTGGGTGTTGTCATCGATGCAACAACGGCACAGACTTTCGTACCGCCATTTGTAAATGTTGATATTACAACTGGATACATGACAGCTGTTGATCCCATTGTTGTTTTCATGGATCCGGTCACCCTAACTGACATGAATACTTTTGTTACCACAACCGGAATGGTCACCAGCATCATTGTAGACGACCTGGCTTCTGCCACTTCCACCGTCACGGTAACTTTGACCCCGGATCCTACTCCCCTGGACGTTACCATAAGTCTGGAAGATGCAGTATCCAATGGATTGTTGATCGTAGATAAAACCTTGATCGGCGAAATGATCGTCTTTGATCCAACCCTGATCCTGGATTCCGCCACGTATTCGAATGTTGTCTCACGGCTGGGTACATTTTTTGGAAGCTGGCTGGGAATCGATTTTGCCACCCTGGAAGCCTACCATGAGGCTGGTTTCGGCTATGGTGTGATAACCCAGTCCCTTTGGATGGCCACAAACCTGGGCGGTGATGCGGCTTTACTGAATGCCATCCTGCAAGCCAAACTCACTGGTGACTACAGTGCGTTGACAACAACAGCCACCAATTGGGGACAGTTTAGAAAAGAAACCATCACCAGTGGCAAACAGAACCTGGGACAGGTCATGTCTGGAAAAGCCACCCTGCCAACCGAAGAAACAACTTCAACCACCACAACTACCAAGACCAACAACGGTAATGGTAATTCGAATGATAAGAACAACAACGGAAAATCCAACGCGGATAGCCATGGGAATAGTAACAAGAATAAACCCTAGATCAAACAGGATCCTCTTCGCACTGTGAAGTTCTCCGTATATTAAATAAAAAAGTGGTTGTCCTTCAAAGATGAAGGACAACCACTTTATATTTCAGATGGTTGCTATTTGCCTCTAGACCTTAAAACAATTTCAGAATTGCATCACCTGCCAATTTGAAAAGAGCTGCTGGTAAAAAGCTAAGAATGACCGTTGCCAGAGCGGTTGCGCCAATTGTGATGTTCAGCCAGGAGTCATTGGTCGTGACCTGGGCATCGCCTTCTCTCATGTACATGACCACTACAACGCGCAGATAGTAATAAGCCGAGATCAACGAAGTGACCACACCGATGATGGCCAGCCCGACGAATCCACCCTCGACAGCCGTTCGGAACAGGTACAATTTCCCGATCAAACCCAGCGTAGGGGGGATGCCGGTAAGTGAAAGCATGAAGACAGTCATGGCTGCAGCCAGGGCTGGATATTTGCGACCAAGCCCGGCATAATCGTTGATCTCCAATCCCTTGCCCTCCGCTTTTTCGAGGGCGATCACCATGGCCCAGGCTCCAAAAGAGGTAAGCGCATAAGCCACCAGGTAGAATAAGGCGGAGGCAACTGAATCAGGAGCCACTGTCGGATTCGCAAAGGACACAAAAGCCATAAGGATATACCCGGCGTGGGCAATGCTTGAATAAGCCAGCATGCGCTTGATATCGGATTGAGCGATGGCGATCAAATTGCCACCGATCATGGTTACGGCAGCCAATCCCCATAAAACGGGGGTGAGGTCAGCGCTGAGGCTGGGGAAGGCGCTCACAAAAATTCGCAGTAGAGCTGCAAACCCAGCCACTTTGGCTCCCACAGCCATAAAACCGGTCACAGAAGTAGGCGCGCCCTGGTAAACATCCGGGGTCCACATATGGAAAGGCACGGCAGCCACTTTGAAACCAAAGCCAACCAGCAATAAAGCTGCGCCAATCATGAGCAGAGAGGTGACGGCTTTTCCACTGGACACGCTGGCTACAATGGCGCTCAACTGGGTTGAGCCAGTTGCTCCAAAAGTCATGGCGATGCCATACACAACAAAACCCGTGGCAAATGCACCCAGCAGGAAGTATTTGAGACCGGCTTCTTCCGATTCCTGGCGGGGACGCGCCCAGGCAGCCAGAATATAGAGAGGAATGGAGAGAAGCTCCAAGCCAAGGAAGATCACGATCAGGTTGGAAGCCTGCGCCATCAGGAGCATACCGGAGATACTGAAGAGCATTAGGGTGTAATATTCACCCCGTTCGATGCCCATGCGTTTCAGATAGCCATAGGCGATGGCAATGCTCATCAACCCTGTCGCCAGGAACAGCACACTCAGGAAGACGGAAAATCCATCCACAGTGATCATGTCGTTGAAGGCAGTCATCTCCCGACCAGCCTGGGCCAGGACAATTCCCATAACGATGGCCAACCCAAAGGAGGCCAATAAGGCGGTGATGTATTTACGCTTTTGTGGTATGAAAAGATCCACCAGAAGCAGGATACAAGCCCAGGTGACCAGCAAAATATTCGGTAAGAGCGTTAAGAAATCGGTTTGCGTCATCGGCAATCCCTTGTAACTTGTTTTGATCCCAAAAGCTAATGCAAAGCCATGGAAGCTGTTTGGATGATTTTAACCAGATTGTCCACCGCGGGAGCCATCAATGTAAAGAAAGGCTTGGGGTAGAGACCGATCCAGAAGATAAAGACCAGCAGTGGAACCATTGTAGCGATCTCGCGCCAATTCAAGTCTTTCAAATTCTTGTTCTCTTCTTTATCAAATGGGCCGAGGAACATTTTCTGGAACATATACAGAATATAAATGGCAGCCAGGATGACACCCAGGGCAGCCAAACCGGCAAACCAGGGGGACCCGATGGAACTAGAGCCATAAGCGCCCAGCAGGATGGTGAACTCGCCGACGAAACCGTTCAAGCCTGGCAATCCCATCGAAGACAGGGAAACGATCAGCATCAAAGCTCCGTATACCGGCATCACCTTCCACAAACCACCGAAGGCATCCATCTCGCGTGTATGGCGACGCTCATAGATGATTCCCACCAGGAGGAATAATGCGCCAGTGCTAAGACCGTGGTTGATCATTTGGAGAATGCCACCCTGGATACCCATCGGGTTGAGGGCGAACAAACCCAACATGACAAAACCGAGGTGGCTGACGGATGAATAAGCCACCAGTTTTTTGACATCTTTCTGTGAATACGAAACCAGCGCACCGTAGATGATGCCGATCACTGCCAAACCTGCCATCCAGGGAGCAGCCTTTATGGCTGCAGCCGGGAAGAGAGGCAGGTTGAAGCGCAGGAAACCGTAGGTACCCATTTTCAGCAATACGCCAGCCAAAATGACAGAGCCAGCCGTAGGCGCCTGCACGTGGGCATCCGGTAACCAGGAATGCAGGGGCCACATGGGAACTTTGATGGCGAAAGCCGCTGCAAAAGCCAGGAACAGCCACATCTGGATTTCTGCCGGAATACTGCCGGACCTGGCGATCATGTCTGGCACCGAGAAGCTGTTCTGGTTGATCCCCAGCCACAGGACTGCGATCAGCATCAGGATCGAGCCAGCCATGGTGTACAGGAAGAATTTGACAGCCGCATAGATCCGTTGCGGACCGCCCCAGATTCCGATCAGGAAATACATGGGCACCAAGGTAAATTCCCAGAAGATGTAGAAAAGGAACAAGTCCTGCGCAAGAAAAACACCCATCATGCCAACTTCCAGGAGCAGGAAGAAGATCATGAAGTCCTTGACGCGTTCCTCCACCGCAGTCCATGTTGATAGTATGGAAATGGGGCTCAGGAAAGCAGTCAACAGGACCAGCAGGATGCTCAATCCATCTACACCGGTGGCATAGTTGATGTTCCAGCCAGCCACCTGGATCCAGGGTATGTTCAAACCAAGTTGCAGATCAGCATCCGCTGCCTTGAAGAGACTCAATACCCAGATGGAAATGCCGAAGGTGAGCAGGGAAGCCACCAGGGCTGTCCAACGTAACAGGTCCTTTTTCCCGGAGGGCATCAGTAAAAGCGCCAGAACACCTAGCAGGGGGAAGAAGATGACCAGATTGAGGGGATTCGTTAAGAAGTCCATAGTCCGTCCTCGTCGAAAGTGTTATTTGAAGAGCAGGTACCCGAGAATAAGTACCACACCCAGAAGTACCGAAAGTGCATAACTGCGCACAAAACCATTCTGCAATTGCCGCAAGGCGGTTGAAGAACGCTTGGTTAGTGTTGCCAGGCCATTGGAAATGGCATCAATAATACCCAGGTCGATCGGTTCCGCCAGGAACTTTGTGAACCAGCGGAAGAAGCGGGCAATGATCGAGTCGTGCAGCCAGTCATGCCAGAAATCCCAATCCACCTTTACCGCCAGGAAGCGTGCCATGGCTACGTAAGGCTTGAGGATCACTGCCCCGTAAAACTCATCAACCCAGTATTTGTTCTCAAAAGTAGTATAAACAGGACCAAGCATTTTCTTGAGCGGATCGATCTGACCAAACTGCAGCGGATTGCGTCCATACAACAACCATGACAAACCTATCGCCAGCAATGCCAACAGGGTCGAAACCACTGCAACAACCGGGTTCAAACCTCCCCAGGAGATGGCCAGGTAGCCATGGATCTCGGCGCCATGTTCAGCAGCCAACTCTATGGTATGCTCCAACCACTTTTCCAGGCTATGCACGAAGGGCAGGTTGAGAGCTCCACCTAGGACGGAGGCAGCCGCCAAAACCATCAAGGGGACTGTAATGACTTTTGGGCTTTCTTCGGCATGTTCAGCGGCGGCATGGCGGGATTTTCCAAAGAAAACCATCCAGACCTGGCGGCCCATATAAAAAGCTGTCAGAAAAGCCGCTGAAACCAACAGGACGTATACTACCGTATGGTTTTTGGCTGCATCCAGGAGGATCTCATCCTTTGACCAGAAACCGGCAAAGGGGAAGATGCCTGCCAACGCCAGGGATCCGATCATGGACAACCAGAAAGTGACGGGCATCTGTTTGCGCAGCCCACCCATGTTCCGCATATCTCCCGGGTCAAAGACCTCTTCATGATGGTCATCCGATTTGGCATGATGCGCCAGATGATGATGACCGCGTTCCATTCCAAGGATGACCGAACCAGCCGAAAGGAAGAGCAGCGCTTTGAAGAAGGCATGCAGGACCAGATGGAACATACCAGCCACGTAAGCGCCCATCCCCACGGCAGCCACCATGAAACCCAATTGGCTGATGGTTGAGTATGCCAACACTTTCTTGATATCGTATTGACCCACCGCGATGGTGGCGGCGAACAGTGCGGTAATGGCGCCCACCAGAGCCACAATATATTGGGCATCCGGCACCAGACTGAAGAGCGCCCAGGAACGGGTGATCAGGTAGACACCGGCTGTGACCATGGTAGCGGCATGAATGAGGGCTGAAACCGGGGTTGGACCTGCCATGGCATCTGGCAGCCAGACGTACAACGGGATCTGGGCTGATTTTCCTGTCACGCCGATCAGCATGAACAGGGTGATCGCCATAATCACGCCCGGCTGGCTGGCAGCGATCTCTTCTGCCTTGAGGAAAACATCTCCAAATTGCAGACTGCCAAAGAACCAGAACATGGTAAAGGCTGCCAGGAGGAAACCAAGATCGCCAATACGGTTGGCTATAAAGGCTTTCTTGGCAGCATTGGAATTTGCCCAACTGGGACGCCCCAGAGTATCCAAGTCATACCAGAAACCGATGAGCAGGAAGGAACACAAACCGACGCCTTCCCAACCCACGAAAAGCATCAGGTAGCTGTCTCCGCTGACCAGGATCATCATCATGGCGATGAACAAGTTCAAAAAGACAAAAAATCGGGAATACCGTTTGACATCATCCTTGAATCGTACATCTTCGTGCATATAGCCGATGGCGTAGATATGGATCAGTGTCCCAACCCCGGAAACTACCAGCATCATGGTCACCGAAAGGGTGTCCACACGGAAGGTCCAGGGGATATCCAGGCTGCCGATCTTGATCCACTCGGCAAAGGGGATGGTGTGTGCTTCACCACCGCTGGCGAGCAATGAGTACCCCAGCAAGAGCGAAACAACGAACGCCAGCCCTGAAGCAGTGCTGGCGACAGTGCCGACAATCTTTTCATTCAAACGCCTGCCAAAGATGATATTGAACAACAATCCCATCACGGGCAGGAAGACGATCAGAATTACCAGGTTGAAGAACAGTCCAGAATTTTCCATAAGTTATCCTTTCAGACTGCTCATCTGATCCACATCAATACTATGTTTGCTGCGGAATATGGCTACGATCAATGCCAGGCCGACCGCTACTTCCGCAGCCGCTACTGTCATCACAAAGAAGACGAAGATCTGACCGTCAAGCACTCCATAGGAATTTGAAAATGCCACAAACGCCAGGTTGGCCGCATTCAACATCAGCTCGATCGACATGAACACGATCAGGGCGTTGCGACGGATGAGAACCCCAAGAGCACCCATCGTAAATAAGATAGCAGAGACCGTAATGTAAAAAGAAAGGGGAATTGTGGCTTCCATCAGGCTGTGGCTCCTTTTTCATGCTTGGTCAGGACAATTGCACCGATCATGGCAACCAGAAGCAGGATGGATGTGACCTCGAATGGCAGCAAGTACTGATTGAAGAGGTTCAACCCCAAGGTGCGGATCGCGTCCACTGAATTGACCTCCACGCCTGGCTGGGCGATGGCAGCAGTCAACTTCACACGCTGGAAGAGTAGAAAACCAGCCTCGAATAGCAGGATGGCAGCCAATCCGATTGCCAGGGGTCTTTGCCAGGGCAGGGATGTTCCCTTGGGTAATTTCTCGGAACCCAGCAGCATGATGACAAACAGGAACAGAACCATGATTGCACCAGCATAGACCGTGATCTGCGTAAGGGCAATAAAGGGAGCTCCCAGCAGGAGATAGAAAATTGCCACACAAGCAAAATTAAGCACCAGGAACAGGGCTGCATACACCGCGCTGCGGCTGACCAGCAAACCCAATGCGCTTAAGACGGATGCCAGGGCTAATATTAAGAAAAAAATAAGCAAAGAATCCATGGGCACCTCAATCCTGCGGATCTTTCATTTCAGGTACCGAGCGGGTGTAAAGACCCGGTTGAACCTTCTGGGGAGTTGGTAAAGTCCCTGCAGGGGCAGGTTCGATCAGCATTTCTTTTGGATAGATGGCATCACGACGATCGGTAAAAGACAACTCATAATTGTCACCCAAAACGATGGCTTCGGTCGGGCAGGCATCTTCGCAAAAACCGCAAAAGATACAGCGCAGCATGTTGATCTCGTAAGTACTGGCATAGCGCTCCCCCGGTGAGAAGCGAACCTCATCTGTGTTCTCAGCAGATTCAACAAATATGGCGTCTGCCGGGCAGGCTGCCGCACACAGGGCACAACCAATACATTTTTCCAGCCCGTTGTCATAGCGCTTTAGAACATGCCGGCCGCGGAAACGCGGTTTGACGGGTTTCTTTTGTTCCGGATACTGCACAGTAACCGGTTTTTCAAGCATCATCTTGAACGTGGTGCCCAGACCACGTGCAAGCTCGATCAGAGGCTCAATGACGCGCATTGTCTTTCCTCCTCAACACGCGGTCGATCATGCCAACCGCAAATAAACCTACCAATATCGATAGAACTGGAATGCCCCACATATAGTTTGTGCTGACCTTTTCCGCCAGGATGATCCCGACTGAGGTAATGAAGACCAGCGCCAGGGAAACCGGCAGAAGCAATTTCCAGCCGAAGGCCATTAAACGGTCGTAACGAATACGCGGGTAGGTAGCCCGTACCCAGATCATTCCAAACAGAAGAACAATGACCTTGATAAAGATATAGACTGGTCCCAACCACGGGGTATGATCTATACTGAAGATCGTATTGGAAAGGAACCAGAATTCCCGGTATCCTCCAAAGAACAAGGTAGCTGCAATGGCGCTGATGGCGATCATCTTGGTGTACTCAGCCATGAACAACAAGGCAAATTTCATGCCGGAGTATTCGGTGTGATATCCGGCGGTCAACTCCTGCTCGGCTTCCGGCATATCGAAGGGAGCCCGGTTCACTTCCGCCAGGGTGGCGATCAGGAAGATCAGGGTCCCTACCGGCTGGAGAACCACGAACCACAGGTTCTTCTGGGCTTCAACGATGTCCAGCATGCGCATTGAATTTGCCATCAAAATAGCGCTTACGAATGAAAGACCCAGGGTTAATTCATACGAGATCATCTGGGCAGACGAACGCAGCCCACCCATCATTGCATATTTGTTATTGGATGACCACCCTGCCAGGACGATCCCATACACGGCAATGGAGGCGATGGACATGATATACAACACACCCACATTGATATCTGCGATATAAGGGGTGATGGTGCGTCCGAACATGCTGAAGGGTTGTTTACCCCAGGGTACCACCGCAGTGATGACAATGGCTGGAAATACAGTCAGGACTGGAGCCAGCAGAAACAGCAATTTGTCCGCCAGAGCCGGGGTTAATTCTTCTTTAAAGATAAGCTTGACCGCATCTGCGATCGGCTGCAGAATGCCAAACGGACCTGCCCGGTTTGGGCCGATACGGGACTGTATGCGCGCCAGTGCCCGGCGCTCATACAGTGTCAGGTAGGTAAAGCCACCCAACAATATCATGGTCAAGACGAATCCTTTGATGATCCATTCCAAAATCAAAGTAAAGTCCATGGACGACCTTCCTTAGGCAACCTTCAGCGTGATGGCTGCCGGAGAATTGATGAGGATTCCCATACTGCGCGGCAGGAGTGCAATGGAGGCAGGTACTTTCTCGTCCACAAGTACCTTGACCAATGTTGCCGTGCCGTTATATGTCAACTGCGCCATATTACCCGCACCGACCTTGATGCGGGAAGCCGTATCAGGGTGCAGCCATACACTGGCTTCACCAATATGCGCGTGCAGGATTGTTGACGGAAGCACGGTAGCGCCCCGGTCATACAGATGAGTGATCGGGACTGCCAACAACTCGGAATCGTTCGGACGCTTCCTCTCAGCAGGTTTCATTTCGGTTCTGCTGACCGCTTCCTTGACCAAAGCCAGCCGTTTACCCAAACCCTGGGTATTGGCATAGGTGGTACCCCCATAATACACATCTCCACGCCCCACCTGCGGCCATTGCGGGCTCACTTCAGCCAGGCTGGCATAAGACAGACCTTCAAAGGACCGATATTTTGAAGCTGTCATATTCAATATTTTCAGGGATGAAACACCTTCCAACTCAAGTCCGGCTTTTTGGGCCAGGCTGGCTGTGATGGCAAAATCCGGACGGGTTTCGCCAAGGGCTGGAATGGCCGGGTAGAAACGCTGTACCCTGCGCTCGCCCGAGGTGAGCGAGCCTTCCCTTTCCGTGAAAGCCTGGGCCGGTAGCACCACATTCGCCAGGCGCGTTGTTTCTGTCTGGAAGAGTTCCTGTGTGATGACAAATTTGGCAGTCTTCAGAGCTGCAGCCAGCGCCGGGTCATCCCCGGCCGGGTCACAGGCAACTACATAAACCAATTTGTTCTCAAAAGCTGCAGCAAGGTCCTGGATCGGCTGGAAGCCCATTTCCCAGGCACCCTGGTCATTGGCATGTGACCAGACACCGATCAAGGCGCTGCCTTCCTTACCGGCATGACCGGTCTTTTCCAGCAGTCCGGCGCAGGTTTCTGCCAGGGTGGAGGAACCCTCCAAACCCAGCCCATCGCTGCCGTAAAGGACCACCAAATTCTGTGAGGAGGCAACTGCCTGAGCAGCAGCCTGCCCGGCTTTGGAATCCTGCAGGGCGCCAATGGTCTGGGATTCATCACCATAAGCATAGCGAATGACGTGGGCGGCATATTTTTCCAGCCTGGTCTCACGCCCACCAGCCACGATCAGGGTTGCTCCACGGGCTGCGGCCTGCTTGATGCGCAGATACCAGAGCGGGGCTTCATGATAGAGGTCTGAAGCTGCCACCAGGATGCAAGTCTCTGCGCCCATTTCACCAAAATTTGCATCCTTGCTCATTCCCATATTGGCTGTCAAACTGCCGCCACCCATATGGGTATAGAAAGCAGCTTTGCCACCCAATCCATCTGCAAGCGCTTTCAGATTGAAAAGATCTTCATTAGCCAAAAGGCCACCTGCCAGGACAATAAAGTCCTGGTGAACTTCATTCAAAGAGCGACCTGCCAGGTTGAGAGCATCATCCCACGAGCTTTCTTTAAGCTGATCGCCAATGCGAACCAGGGGTTTGACCAACCGTTCTGGGCTGGCGCTGAAATGATGGGCAAAACGGCCCTTGTCGCACAACCAGATCTCATTTACCTGCTCATTCTGGCGCGGCATGACACGTTTGACAACCATTCTGCCGTTCGAGCGGGCTTCACGGCGCACATTCAAAGTGGTATTGCAGCCCACCGGGCAGTGCGTACACAGGGAGGCTGCTGAGTTCATCTCCCAGGGTCGGGCACCAAAGCGGAAGTCTTCGGTCGTTAATGCGCCTACCGGGCAGATATCCGTGGTATTGCCAGAGAAGATCGAATCGAACCCGGGTTCGGAATAGGTAACGATATCCGTGGCACGACCGCGCTTGAAGAAACCCAGCACCGGATCACCCGCGATCTCATCCTGGAATCGAATGCAACGTGCGCACTGTATGCAGCGTTCACGATCCAGCCAGATCAGATCACCTAGCGGGACGTGCTTCTGCTGGTGTTGTTTGTCTTCAAAGTTGAAGCGGCTCTCACTTGAGCCATGTTGCATGGTCAGGTTTTGCAGGGGGCATTCGCCGCCCTTGTCACACACCGGGCAATCCAAAGGATGCGATGTGAGCAGGAATTCGACGATCTCTTTCTGCCCTGTGCGGGCTTTCTCTGACATACCCACAACCTGCATGCCTTCCGAAACCGGGGTAGTGCAGGCTGTTTCAAGTTTGGAGCCGAACTGGATCCTGGGTTTGCCATCTTCAATGACCGGCTGCCCAGTGACCCGGTCGATGACAGGACGTCCGACTTCCACCAGGCACATACGGCACATGCCAACCGGTTCCATCTTGGGATGATAGCAGAAGACAGGAATATCGATCCCGATCTTTTTGGCTGCTTCCACGATCAGGGTGCCGGCTGGTACGCTGACAGGCTGACCGTCGATCAGAACATTTACCAGTTGTTTAGTCATGTCCACCTCCGATGCTGGAGGCTGTGAAATCTTCCGGGAAACGCTCGATCCCTGAGACAACTGCCATTGTGGCAAACTCACCGAGGGCACACAGGCATTTATTTTGCATTTGTTTGGCGACGCTCAGAAGAAGTTCGGTGTTGGCTTCAACAGCCTCACCGGCTTTCATTCGTTCGATGACGTGCATCATCCAGTAATTTCCTTCACGACAGGGAGTACATTTACCACACGATTCGTGCTTGAAGAATTCGACAGTTTTGGAGATAACCCAATCAATGCTGATGGTGTCATCGATAACCATGACCGAGGCTGAACCCAGGTCGGCACCTAATGTGCGAACCGAAGCATAATCCATGGGTGTATCCAGGACCTTATCATCGACTTTAATAATGGAGGAGGACGCTCCTGCTGCCATGATAGCTTTGACCGGACGGTCGTTGATGATACCACCTCCACACTCATAGATCAGATGGCGGAAGGTAGTTCCAAAAGGCAGCTCGTAATTGCCGGGTTTTTTGACTCGACCCGAAAGGCTGAAGAGTTTCACACCGGCGCTGTCTGCGGTGCCAAGGGCTTTATACCAATCCGACCCGTTGCTGATGATCATGGGGATATTGGTGAATGTTTCCACATTGTTGACAACAGTGGGTTTTCCGTACAACCCGTAGGAAGGCGGGAAAGGAGGTCGCAAGCGAGGTTGACCGCGTTTTCCCTCCATTGATTCTAGCAGGGCTGTTTCCTCACCGCAGATGTAAGCTCCAGCTCCCAGGTGGGTGTATAGTTTCAATTCATAATCTGTGCCAAATAGCTTTTTTCCCAGCAGGCTGACTTTTTCCATAGCTTCGATGCAATCATCCAGGATGGCCGCCACCTGCCAGAACTCACCCCGTAGATAAACATAGGCAGTGTTGGCGCCAACGGCAAACGCTGAAATGGCAACACCCTCCAGGAATTGGAAGGGATTTCTTTCCATGATCTCGCGGTCCTTGAAAGTGCCCGGTTCGGATTCATCGGCATTGGCAACCACATAATGGGGCCAATTTTTATTGTCCATGAATGACCATTTCATTCCGGTGGGGAAACCCGCACCGCCGCGGCCGCGCAAACCGGAGGCTTTAATCACACCGGTAACAGCTTCAGGTTTCATTGTCGTAACGACCTGCTTGAAGGCTTCAAAACCGCCATTCTTGCGGTAGATATCCAGTTTATTGATGTCGGGGATCTCCCGGTGACGCAGCAGGATGTGAGTCATTTACTTCACCTCCTTGCCACTCTTACGCAGGGCTTCAATCAATTCCAGGGTCTTATCCACCGTCATATTTTCGTGGTATTCAATTCCATTTTCACCCTGAATCTGGAAAAGAGGCGCTTTGTCGCAACCAGCCAGGCATTTGACTTCTTCAACGGTCACAAAGCCATCTTTGGTGGTTTCACCAACCTTGACCTGCAGGTTTTCACACAATTCGTGGAAAAACTGGTCCGCTCCCCGCATGGCACACGAGACATCGGTACAAACCTGCATGCGGTAACGACCTTCTTTTTGATCGTGAAAGAGGGTGTAAAAACCGATGATCGAGGCTACATCTGTGGGTGTGATCTCAAGCATATCGGCGATCTCCTGCATGGCTTCACGGGTGGCATATCCTTCATCCCGTTGCGCCAGGTAAAGCAGCGGCATGACAGCCGAGCGCTTGTGCTCTGGCGGGTATTTTGCCAGGATCTTCTTTACTTCCTGGGGATATTTATCAATCAGGCTCATCTATCTACATCTCCCAGAACAATATCAACGCTTCCGATAATGGCCACCAGGTCGGCTACAAGAACACCTTTGGCCATGAACGGTAACGCCAGTAAATTATCAAATGAAGGTGTACGCCAGTGGATGCGGTAGGGCTTCGGACCGCCATCACTGACAATATATACACCCAATTCACCGCGTGGTGATTCAACTGCGTTGTAAACGGCACATTTGGGGGCGGAAAATCCCTCGGTCCATAATTTGAAATGATGGATGAGGGCTTCCATATTTACGCCGATCTCCGAGCGTGGAGGCGGCACGAATTTATGATTGCTGCTGCGAACAGGTCCGAGCGGCATCTTGTTGAGCGCCTGCTCAATGATCTTCACAGATTGGCGCAGCTCTTCGATCCGAACGATATACCTGGCGTAAACATCGCCTTCCGTGCGGGTGGGAACTTCAAAATCATACTGTTCATAACCGCTGTAAGGGCGGGCTTTGCGCAGGTCCCATTTCACACCGGAAGCCCGGAGTGGAGGTCCTGTCATTCCAAAATTAAGGGCTTGTTCGGAGCTGACTGCGCCAATCCCAAACGTACGGTCCAGGAAAAGCGGGTTTCGGGAGAGCAGGGCTTCATATTCATCCACCCGTTTCGGGAACATCTTGATGAATGCCCGCACCGCTGCTTCAAATTCGACCGGAACATCCCGCCAGATCCCACCTGGACGAATGTATGTGGTCATCATGCGCTGCCCGGAACAAAGCTCGAATATATCCAGGATGCTTTCCCTTTCGCGGAAGCAGTACAGGAAGGTGGACATCGCAGCCACGTCCAGGCCGGTTGTCCCCAACCAGATCAGGTGCGAGGCGATGCGCTGCAATTCCGCCAGGATGACTCGAATGGACTGGGCGCGATCAGGCACATCCAGTTCGATCAGTTTTTCAACAGCCATGGAGTAAGCCAGGTTGTTACCGAGCGTGTTCAGGTAATCCAAGCGGTCGGTCATCACTGCAGCCTTGGCGTAGGTCTTGGATTCCATATTCTTCTCGATACCGGTGTGCAGGAAGCCGATATCGGGGATGCAACTCACGACCGTTTCACCGTCCAGTTCGAGCAGCAGTCGCAGTACACCATGCGTGCTGGGGTGCTGCGGACCCATGTTAAGGAGCACGGTCTCGCCCTGGATGGCCCGTTCTGACACAAGGTGTTTGATATCATCAACGCTAACTTCTTGCAATTGGGTCATAAGCGTTCTCCGTCCGTTATTCTTTTGCGTAAGGCTTACGCAGGTCGATCTCTTCAAAATTGAAGGTAAATTGCGGTTCTTCGTACCCGAGCGGATAATCTTTGCGCAAAGGGTGACCTTCCCAATCGGCGGGCATCAGGATTCGGCGCAGATCCGGGTGGCCTTCAAATTTAATACCAAACATATCCCACACTTCACGTTCGCGCCAGACGGCATTCTTGAAAATTCCTGTAATGGTCGGCAGGCTGGGATTAATTCCGGGCACTTGCACCAAAACACTGAGGTTTAGGATCTTTGAGACCGAAGTGAACAAATAAATCACTTCAAAGCGTGGGTTCTCTTCCGGCCAAAAATCCACTGCGGTCATGGTGGAGAGCAGGCTGAAGTCAAATTCATCCCGCAGCATCTGTGCAGCTGCCACAATGCTCTCTGCCAGGATGGTCACACGGACATCGCCGCGAAATTCATTGACCTGTGAGTTAAAGGTCTTTGTCAAAGCTTGGATGGTGGGTTCAAGTTCAGGTTTCATACATCACCTCGGGGATCAAGCCTGGTCCTTGATCTTATTGTGATTGACCTTGTCGTACAGGGTCATGATCCCGTGGATCAGGGCTTCGGGTCGCGGCGGGCAACCGGCAATATAAATATCCACCGGTACGATCTCATCCACACCGGCTACTACAGCATAGTTGTTGAAAACTCCACCACAGGAAGCACAATCGCCCATGGCGATGACCCACTTGGGTTCGGGCATTTGGTCATACAGGCGGCGCAAAACAGGTGCCATCTTTCTGGAAACGCGCCCGGCTACGATCATCAGGTCCGATTGGCGCGGGCTTGGACGCATCAGCTCCATCCCAAAGCGGCTCATATCATAATGGGCACCCTCGGCAGCCATCATCTCGATGGCACAGCATGCCAGACCGAACAATAAAGGCCACATGGCTCGGGTGCGTGACCAGTTCACCACTGTTTCAAGGGTGGTGGTGACTGCCCCCATATTGGCTAATTTTTGTTCTACTCCCATTCCAGGGCTCCTTTTTTCCAGGCGTAAAAGTAACCTACCAGTAAGATGATGATGAATATGAACATCTCAATCAGGCCAAACCAGCCCAACTGGCGAAAAACGATCGCCCAGGGCAGGAAAAAGATAACTTCGATGTCGAACAGGATGAATAGGACAGCGATCAGGTAAAAACGCACGGGTAACCGGCGCGTACCGGGACCGATCGGGTCCATGCCTGATTCGTATGGCATGGATTTTATGCCCGATTTTTTTCGAGGACCAAAAATGGTACCCAGACCAATGGCAATAAAACCGATCGCGATGGCTACAATGATGAATATAGCTATGGCTGTGTATTCAAGAAGCATATTGCCTCCTTGCAGGAGATATTTAAGTGTACCAGCCGCAAAGTATATCATAAGAAGATTAAAAGCGATAATTTTCACTATCGATTGGGGTATTTATCTCACCTGACAATCGTCCTGATTCACAACGCAGAATGATAGGTTGGGTTGTAACACCCAACAACGCTTCCCTCCTGCTAAGGCTATAATAAACGCATGTTCAAACGCCTTTTACTTCTGGCCCGGTCTGATCACCTGGCTCTGACGCTGACAATCCTGTTTGGATGGCTGGGTGGATTGACTGCCATTCTTCAAGCCTGGCTGCTTGCCCGCAGCATTGATGGGGTTTTTCTGGGCGGCCTGGACCTGGCGGATGTATCCGGGTTGCTCAAGCTCCTGCTGGCAGTGATCGGTCTGCGGGCACTGACCACCTTGGCCAGCGAGCATTTTTCAAGCAACCTGGCACTACGGATCAAATCGAATCTGCGCACCCGGCTGGTGCATCACCTGGCAGCCCTCAATCCAGCCTACACCCAGAGCCAGAAAACCGGTGAACTTACAGCAACGGCCATGGAAGGCATTGAAGCCCTGGAAGCATATTTCAGCCAGTACCTCCCGCAGGTGGCGCTGGCAGCTTATATCCCATTCACCATTCTGCTATTGGTCTTTCCGCTTGACCCATTGACAGGGGTGGTCTTTCTCTTGACTGCACCACTGATCCCGCTCTTCATGTGGTTGATCGGCAAAGCTGCCGAAAGCATGACCCATCGTCAGTGGCGAACCCTCAGCCAGCTTTCAGCCTACCTGCTGGATGTCATTCAGGGACTGACCACGCTCAAACTGCTGGGGCAATCCCTTAGCCAGTCCGGGCGTATCCAAAAAGCCAGCGACCAGTATCGGGATGTGACCCTGCGTGTGCTCAGGATCGCCTTTCTCTCAGCGCTGACCCTGGAACTACTTTCCACATTGAGCACCGCAGTGGTAGCGGTCGAGATCGGGCTCAGACTTCTGTATGCACGCATGAATTTTCAGCAGGCGCTATTCATCCTGGTTCTGGCTCCGGAGTTTTACATGCCCCTGCGCCTGTTGGGTCTTCGTTTTCATTCCGGGATGTCAGGCACAAGCGCGGCCCGGCGAATCTTCGAGATATTGGACACCCCACTGCCAGATGCAAAGATAGCATCCGATCAAACCTTGCAAACCCATCTTCTTCATATAATAGATCATCCAGGCGTCCGCTTTGAACATGTCTGGCATACCTACGCGGCACGAAGCCTGCCAGCTGTAAGGGATGTTTCCATCGAAATTCCCGACGGGCAGTTGACTGCCCTTGTGGGGTTGAGCGGAGCCGGGAAGAGTACGCTGGCAGCAATGCTGTTGCGCTTCATTGATCCGGACCAGGGCTTGATCCGGGTGGATGGTCAGCTTCTTGAGCAAATCCCCCTGGCTGAGTGGCGTAAAAGCCTCGCCTGGGTACCACAGATGCCAACCCTGTTCAACGGCAGCCTGGCAGAGAACTTGCTGCTTGCAAAACCCGGGGCTTCGGGATCAGAGCTTGAATCTGCCTGCCAGCAAGCGGACCTTTTGGATGTCATCCATGGTCTACCCCAGGGCTATTACACACCGATCGGTGAACATGGCACACGCCTTAGCGGAGGACAGGCACAGCGCCTGGCTTTGGCACGCGCTTATTTGCGGAATGCGCCCCTGTTGATCCTGGACGAACCTACGTCCAGCCTTGACCCGATTCAGGAGGCCCGCCTGATAAAAAGCATTCACGACCTGGTACAAGGACGCACGACCCTGTTAATCGCACACCGTCTCAACACTGTCCAACAAGCTGGAAATATCATCGTTCTAGAATCAGGACAGGTGGTGGAAAGTGGAACCCATGCAAGCCTGCTTAGGTCAGGAGGAGCCTATGCGAGCCTGGTCATGGCAGGAGCGTTGAAATGAAAACCATGCGCCGTTTACTGGGTTTTGTGCTGCCTTTCTGGCGCTGGCTTCTGCTATCAGTCGGACTGGGATCGTTGACGATCGCCTCCAGCATCGCTCTACTGGCTACTTCCGCCTACCTGATCGCTGCGGCAGCCTTGCATCCTTCGATCGCTGAATTGCAAGTCGCCATTGTTGGCGTGCGTTTCTTTGGCCTGTCGCGCGGCGTTTTCCGCTATCTCGAGCGTCTCACTTCACACGAGACCACATTCCGCCTGCTGGGACGCTTGCGGGTCTGGTTTTATGATGCTCTCGAGCCATTGGCACCAGCCCGCCTGGGTGGTGAACGTTCAGGCGATCTACTCAGTCGATTTTTGGCTGACATCGAGTCACTTGAAAATTTTTATGTGCGCGTGCTGGCTCCACCCCTGGTGGCTCTGGTGGTCATGATCGGAAGCGGATTGTTCATAGCCGGTTTCGATGTACGCCTGTCGGCCATCTTACTGGCCACCCTTCTGCTGGTGGGGGTGGGTCTGACCTGGTTGAGCCAGGCGCTGGGTCGCCAGCCGGGACAGGCACTGGTTGATGCCAGAGCCAAACTGAATTCCGACCTGGTGGATACCCTGCAGGGTTTGCCCGACCTGCTGATCTATGACGGGTTGACCGCCCATTTTGAGCGCATTCAAGTGCGCCAGTCCAGTTTACAGCATGCCCAGCGCAGGATGGCATCCATCAGCGCCTGGCAGAATGGGTTGAATCAACTCCTGACCGGCCTGGGAACCTGGCAGGTACTGGTTTTGGGGATCGCGCTG
>Ga0172369_10000227_pt1 | contig 80896 bp, 78 predicted proteins | sample LakKiv25m_FD_114539 | JGI IMG/M metagenome (GOLD analysis project Ga0172369, IMG submission 114539) | Freshwater microbial communities from Kabuno Bay, South-Kivu, Congo - kab_022012_11.25m | ecosystem: Environmental > Aquatic > Freshwater > Lake | place: Democratic Republic of the Congo... | reverse complement strand
CATGAATTCGATAAAAATAATTAGTATGTATTAAAATATAACAAGTAGATGCGGGTTAATAAAAGTTAAAATATAAAATTTAAATCAAAAAATAACAGTGTTTCTTATAAACTACGGTTATATGGAACTTTTCTTCCCTACAGTCTTCAAAAATCCCATCCAGCGCCGTGCATCATCCACTTTTTGTTTTATTTCATCATTTGACACTTTAAGTTTGACCTTATCTGCCTCGCATTCCTTCAAATCCATAATTGCACGGATAAGACTGGCGATATCGTTGTATAATCTTTTTGCCTCTTCATGCGTAAGACTTGCCCTAATTAGTGTTTCCTCATCATGTTTAGCTTTGTCTTCAAGAAGCTGCACAAGTTCCAGGATACGATTTTTCTCCTGCTCAGAAAGCTCTTTCTTATGTATGCATCCCCATATCAATTCGTGGAGTTTAATGTTTTTCCCATCCACTTCCACATCTTCGGGAACCTTCTCTCCCACCCAGATAAGGTATCTGTGTAATCCGTTGAGTAGATGCTCCCTTTCTTCAAGCGAGATATAATCATCCAGTTTTTGGATTTCTATTTCGTCCATGTTTTATCTCACGGTAAAACAACGAACATATGCGAACTGAAACGAACTCCATAGTGTGAGTTCGTCCGATTTCGTTGTTTATAGTCCTTCCAGATATCTTTCCGCAGAAACAGCAGCTATCGCCCCGTCACCCACAGCCGTCGCTATCTGGCGAAGAGGTGTGACCCTGCAATCGCCTGCAACAAATATCCCTTTAATTGATGTTTCCATTTTATCATTTGCGATTATAAATCCCCATTCATCTTTCTTAACATCTGCAAATGCGGTATTGGGGATCAAACCAACGTATATGAACACACCGTCTGTCTTTAATTCTGATGTGGCATTTGTCTTTATGTTCCTGAGGATTACTTTTTCGACAATGTTTTTCCCAACGATTCCTTCTAGCACAGAATCCCAGATAAAACTGATCTTAGGATTTGAAAAAGCATGATCCTGGTTTATCTTTTCGGCTCGCAACTCATTGCGCCTATGCACTACAGTGACCTTTTTTGCCATCTTTGTAAGGTAAATGGCTTCAGTGATGGCAGAATCTCCTCCACCGATAACGACGACTTCCTTGTCCCTGAAAAAAAATCCATCGCAAGTGGCGCAATAGGATACACCTCTTCCTGTGAATTCAATTTCCCCTTTTGCACCAAGCTTTTTTGGAGTAGTGCCTGAAGCAATTATAATAGACTTTGTTTCGATGTCGCCTTCAGATGTCTTAATGATCTTTGTTTTTCCCCTGTCCTCAATGGCGCTTACTTCATACATGGCTTTCATTTCAAGCCCGAATTTACGGGCATGTTGTTCGAATTTAATTGCAAGGTCTGCTCCTGATATCTCAAGAAAACCCGGAAAGTTCTCAACAATATCAGTTACTATGATCTGTCCTCCTATGCCCATTTTTTCAAGGAGGACTGCATCAAGCATCGCTCTTTTTATATATATGCCTGCAGTCAGGCCTGCAGGACCTCCCCCGATTATTACTACGTCATTTACCATATTTATTTATCCTATACTAAATCAAGAATTACAGTCCCGCCTTCGAGAACATCCTTTTCGTTTATTTCGACCAGCTTTGAAATATTACCTGCTGTCACTGTATAAGCACCAGTGGGTTTGGTGTCAAATTGTGTCTCACCAGATATTGGACCAAGAGTCGAGTAAGGAACTGTTAGTTCATATGTTCCATTAGAAGAGGTTATCTGTTTATATTGAATTGTTCTTCCGATATTTGTTTTTACGGTATTGGTCAGGGTAACGATCGAATTTGGCGGCGCGTTTCCGGTTATTTTTGCTCCCCTTACATGTTCGAATATCTTCGCATAACCTGAATTCTCAGCCGTGATCAAGCTGGCTCTATTTAAGGTATTATATATCGATTTATAAGCCTTTTCCTCGTTTCCTCCTGAAGTATAAGGATTTGGAGTCGATTCGTGCACCAGCCGATAGGATTGAAGCCCATTCGTGTCAAAGATATGAAGTTTTGACTCCATAGTATTGTAATATTTCATTGAAGGCCAGTACTGAGTTCCTTGGGAGGTTTGAACCGCCTCATAATATCCCTCGTTAGTATTATCCCATTCCGCGAACACTGGCTGGATCGAATATGCCATGTATGAATTGCTTACAACATATCGCGCTCCAGGGTTCCCATTCATGCCAAGATCATCGAGTACTTTATTTGCTTCATCTTCCGTTGGTGCGATGAGGAACGTTGAAGCTCCCGGTGCATGACTGTCACCTCCGCCAATACCCGATTGGAAAGGATTTGCGTTGGGGATCCTGTGCCCCCAGTATGTGATGATATGACCGTAATCCCACCAGCTCATGACGCCGTAATCATTCTTGGAATAATTATATTTCTGGCCCGGAAGGGGTTTTTCGTAAATTGAATAATACGGTAGATCAGGCTGCGGGGTGTTATCTTTCATCCATGTTAGCGCATCATGCCATTCGTAAAATCCTGATGAAACAGCGCCCCATTTTGCCTGTTCCATAGTTGTTTGATATGGAGATGCCCCTGAAGGCAAAAATCCTGTCACAGCGATCACAAGGATCAATGATAGGACATGTTGGACGCGTATCTTTTTCAGGCATTCCAGAATATCGTTCGAATTGAACTGTTTCCAGTCTGCAAAAACCAAAAATCTAGAGCCAAGAACGCCTGAGAGGATGGCTACATTTACCGCGTAATAATATGCGAACCGGTTCTGGGCCAGCATTATGCCAAGTACGAAAACGCTCCAGATGACAAGTAATGTGTATTCTGCGTTGGATTTTTTTATGGCATAATAGCAAATAAGAATGAGTCCGATGTAAGATAGGATATAGTTATAACCAAAGTTTCCTACTGCGGATTCATAACTGATAGGGGATGCTTCAGCTATTGTTAATCTACCACCCGTATTTCCTATAAATAAATAATCAATTTGTCCTACAGTAGCACTGTAAAAATCAGGCAATAAGATTTTCATGGCTATTAAGGAAATCAATATTAAGCCAAATACAAATAAGAAATAATGAGCTCCACTGTAATGCTTTTTATTCACTTCCCTGGAAATGAGACTTAATAAAGCAAAAACTAACGCTCCTCCCCCTGTGACCGATATGTGTAAGGGAGAATAAAAAAACGATGAAAATCCATTATTTATGTTAACATAAGGCAAAACCATTACCATAGCTGTTAAATAAGCTATTATACCCACAATACCCAGATATTCTGTAGATTTCCCTCTAAAATGATCAATAATATATTGAATTACTACAAAAATGCCGAATACAGCAGCGAAAAATACTCCTGTAGTCCATGTCAATAAGTATGCACCGAGTGATATTCCAGCAAGAAGCGAATAAATTATTGGGACTTTTAATGCTGCCCAATCCCTGTTAAGCCAGTGATCGAAAGTGATATTCTCCGATTTCTTTATTGCCATAATGAAAAACATCATCATAAGTGTGGTGAAAAAAACCTCAACAACATGATGATCAGTGAATCCAAGTACTGACCTGGAAAGGAACTGTCCCGGCAATATTGCAATTAAGAAAGCCCCTATAAGGCCGGCTTTGTTATCAAATAGCTCTCTGCCAATAAAAAATACCGGGAATACCAATAGCGCGCCAAAAATAGCCGGGAAAAAAGCGCCGATCGTGTCAATAGTAGTTTGGGCAGGCATTCCGCCGCCGGATACAAATCCAGCGACCAGGGAAAAGAATGCGATCATTTGATCAAAAAGGGGACCCCAGCTCAGCTGGCTTCCATATGGATACTGTGTAAATGCATCAAAAAATATACGGTGAGGGAAAAAGTGAATTGTGTTTTCAACAAGCCTCATCTGGAAAACAGAATCATCCATAGCAAAACCAACTATTCCTCTCTGGAAGACAGTTTGAATCGGTGTTATTCCCCGGATGTAGAACGAAAATAAGAATATCACAAAAAGTATGAGGTAAGAAAGCGAGTTCACATTTATTACACTTTCTTTAATGTCATTTTTTTCATATATTTTTTTATTTGATTTGTTAATTGATTTTGCTTTTGCCAAGGTCCACCTCAGATTTAAGTTATTAGTGTATATTTTGATTAATAAAGATTATGATTTTCTATTTAACATTATCTATTTGATTATTTAATTGAAATTTAATATATTAATTTTCCCGTATGTCTGATATCTGTTCCCATATATGGGAAGTGCCAAATATCACCATCTTCAGAGCGCCTGATAACAGCGCAAACTGAAGCTGCATGAATGATAGAAACGTAATCATGATATCTTTAATATTCGCATCTTTGTTTGATGAATTGACGATTTTATTAATATCTGAATAAACAGCCAAAGTATAAATTCCAACTGCAAAAAGATATATACTCGTGATTATCAGTGACGATGTCATGTCGATATAAAGCGAAATAGAAAAAACAATAATTGAAATCATTAGTGCAAAAGGAAGCAGCAGATGCACTGCGAATTCTGATGGAAAAACGTCAGTGCCGAATTTGCCGTACTTCGTGTTAAATAATATATCACGATGTCTCCAGAATGATTGGACCAGGCCCTGTGCACGCCTTTCTTTCTGTTTTATCCTGGATTCATTTGATAATGGTATTTTCTCATAAAAAATTGCTTCAGGAATATACAGCGCACGATATCCTTTTTTTATGACATGGATCGCCATTTCAGTATCATCAGCAACCGAATTTTGTGGGGGCGCTTCGAGTACATTCTGCCTGAATGCCATAAAAGGTCCATTAAAGATCATGGTTGATGCAATCTTGCTCTCTATTGTCCTGATTGTATCAAAAAACTCACGATATGTTTGTTCACTTTGTTGCGATATCGTTTCATTTGGATTGATGAGTATCTGCTTCCCGGTGACGGCCCCCACTGATTTGTCTGCAAAATATGGCATTGCATTTTTCAGCACGTCTTTATCAAGCATGGCATCTGCATCAGTTATCACTACGATCTCTTCTGTTGCCACTTTGAATACCTCAGCCAGAGCGGAGGATTTCCCTTTCCGTTCTGGTTGTCTGATAACCTTAACCGATTCAAATCGTTCTGCAATATCGGCTGTGCCGTCTGTGGAGGCTGAATCTATTACTATTATTTTTACTTTTTCAGGGGGATAATTAAGTTCAATGGCGTTTTCGATTTTATCCTTTATAGATGACGCCTCGTTATAAGTCGGGATGATTATTGATACCGTTGGTTGGTAAGAAGAGTCAATGCTGACATTGAAACTAGCATTTTTGTATTTTGCCAATCCTTTACAGTAGCGCAAAAACCAGAAACTAATTAAAGCTGTTATAGTCATGGAGAGCACAAGAGGTAGTAATAATAACATCATAATTATGGTTTCTATTTTTTTTTGATTTTATTCTATCCTATATTTTCAAGATTTATAAGTAATATCACTTTTTAAATATAATCCCATAGTTGTCACCGTACTTTATTTGTTTTACCAATGTTACTTTTTCGTTTGACATTTCTTTCTGGAATATGTAAACATCCAAAGAACTCGGTAAAATTATGTATCTGGCATCAGCATAAGAAGTAACGTTTAAATCACATCTGTCCTACAAACAAAGATAATCCTGAAATGTATGCTCATTAATTTGCATTCCATATTTCTGTCGAACATCATTTGTAATATAAAATACTTTTTCATTAATTGGTAATTGTTTCATTGCTTCAACAGTCTCAAAAAATGTCTTCTGGTTATCTGTCACCATTTGATTATAATTTTTCATATTGGATATCTGTCCTGGTATAACTGATACTTGTGCAATCAATCCGATGATTAATAATAATGATATAACATTTATTTTTCTTAATCCTTCGGAAATAATAAATCCACTCAATAAAACCATACCAAGATTTGCTTCCGCCAGATATGTTGGCTGCACGGGTTGATCTGTTATCAAAAAAGGAAGGATCGCTACAATAAACCACATAATGCATATCATTATCTCTGCTCTTAATTTACCGCGTAGATAATAGTATCCAGCAACTACGAGTGAGGTGAATAATAGAATCCATGTTTTGAATTGATACGTTATTTCTGAATCATAATAAAACTCTAAATTATTTTTTATTCGCTGCGCCAGATCAACACCCTCTCCGCTCCCGACATTGGGAGAGATGTAAAATAATGTAACAAATAAAAATACAAATGGTATTAAATTCATAATAACGATATTCTTTCTTAATAATCCATTGTACCATAAATATGTGAGATTGAAAACAGGAATTATGAGTATGCTTGGTTCTTTTGATAAGAATGCCAATCCGCTTAATACGATTCCCAGCCACATTGATAACTTATCACCGTTTTTATAAAACCTGATCGAATAATACAAAGCCGATGTTATAAAAAATATTTCACCTATTGTAGCTATAAAATTAATTTTTGAAACAAGAATAAAGCTGGCATCGAGGAATAAATACAGCAATACTGCTACTAATCCTGCGGTTTTACTATGAAGGATCTTTCCAATTAGATATAAGAAAACCATTGATCCTGCAAATAAAATACCATTTAACATATAATAATAAAATGGTTTTGTTCCCCATAATGCATATCCAATGGCATACCATAAATTCATAATCGGCCGCCATCCGGAACCAAGATGGGTAGAGAATATATCAATAATACTTGTATAGTGATTCTTTGCCCAAAAAATACACATTATATCATCTGCATATTGAATGATAAAATATTGTGTTGATGCTACTATTATAGGCACGATAATTGACAAACCAAATATCATCGGAATCAGATAATCTATATTATTTTCTTGGATATTTTTTTTCATTTTATTGATGTTTGCTTTTTTATTCACGATGCACCTTCTTTTTACACATGCAAAGCAATGTAATTCCTATTGGAAGATAAATGCCACTACAAATAAATTTGTTTTCTATTTTTAAAAGCAGCAATAATATTGAATTGATGATTTTTGGAAAATCTCTAATACCTGTTTGGTTATCGTCATTATTATTTAATATTTTTGATATCGCGATTGGAAAAAATAAAAAGAAATTCCAGTAGGTTAATTTAGTTATCACAAACGAATTTTTAAGGATTTTTGCAAGCATTGATTTGGTATATCTCCGCTTATGCTCGTTTAGAACATCATGACTATTCCATAAAAATTGAAATGCAGGGACTAATATCAAAATAGAACCATCGTCTTTTAAGACCCTGTGTACTTCTGTGAGCGCTGAACTTTCTATATCCAGGTGTTCAATAACATCCAATAAAATAACAATATCAAATGACTTATTTACGAATGGTAATTTATCTGCTGTTCCAACCATAAGATTCTTTGAACGATCACCTGATCGAATTGAATCTTGTGATATATCAATTCCATAATATGATTGTGAAACAAATGATTTAGAGTTATCTCCCGAACCACAACCAACCTCAAGAACTTTATTATTTATAATATTGTTATATATATTTGAGAGAAGGTCATGTCTGCCAGCGAACCACCACCAATCTTTATTATAAAAATAAATATTTCTTATTTGTGACTTCATTATGATATTCCTGATTAGGGTATGCTTTTATATATAGATAGCGTCTTATCGCCATCGACAAGGCAAACTGAGTATGTTTCAATGTCTAAAAAGCTCGTAAAGTCGTCTTAAAATATATCTGAAATTATTCAATTTTATTTGATATGCATATAATTTTAAGTTACCTAAAAATATACTTTGTTGCCTTATTCCAAATTGTTTTATGTATTTTTTTGAAATGAAAAGTGTCTCTTCCGTTTGTACCGACCTTCTTTTTTCATCGCCCCATGTTATCGAGTCCGGATGTATCCTGTACTGTGTAAAACTCTTTTTAATCAATTTCATTTTACATTTAGATCCTAACCTGATGCAATAATCATAATCCGATGCATATTTATAATTTATATCAAAGTAACCAACTTTATCTAAAACTCGTTTATGAAAGAATGCAGCCGGTTGAAGAATGGTCACGCAGTATCCTTTTAAAATAAGAAAATCAAGATCAAATTCTGGTAGATATAATGTGTATATGAATTTGCCATTTTCATCGACCATGTCAGGATAACCATAAACAACATCTAATTCTGTATGTTCCTGGAATTCTTTTACTACCAGATCCAGAAGTCCCGGATAGTAAAGGTCATCTGTATTCAAAGTCGCCCATATATCGCCATCCATCGCCCGTATTCCTTTATTGATGGCATCGTACATGCTTTTATCTTTTCCCCGGATCAATTTTATATCAGCATTATGTTCTTTTTTGAACTTCTGGACAATTTCTATAGTTTGGTCTGTGCTGTTGCCATCTACAATTATTTGTTCAATTGAAAAATCTCCTTTTTGCTGCAAATGAACACTCTTAAGGTTATTTTCAATGTATTTTTCAGAATTCATCGAAGGCGTTATTATTGAGACTTTTATACTTCCCATTCGTTTAAGTCCTTTTAAGATGAATTCGGCTATATTCTTTGTAAACCTTCTGAATTCCTTCTTTTAGAGATATTTCAGCTTTCCATCCCAGGCCATGGAGTTTTCCAACATCGAGCAGTTTTCTGGGAGTCCCGTCGGGTTTTGAAACATCATAGACAATATCTCCTTTGTAGCCAATAATTTCGCATATCAATTCAGCCAGTGCCTTTATCGTGAGATCCTTTCCCGTCCCGATATTGACAAATTCTCCGATTTCCTGAGCATCAAAGTTCTCCATCAAGTACACGCATGCATCCGCCATATCATCAACATGCAGGAATTCCCGCATGGGCGCCCCTGTTCCCCAGACAACGACATTGGGTTCGCATTTCATCTTAGCCTCATGGAACTTTCGTATGAGCGCTGCCATGACATGTGATGTTTCAAAGTCGTAATTATCGTCGGGTCCATAAAGATTTGTCGGCATAACTGAAATGAAATTTGTCTTATATTGCTGGTTATAATGCTTACACATTCTTATTCCCGCGATCTTTGCTACGGCATATGCCTCGTTAGTGACTTCAAGTTCTCCAGTTAGCAGATACTCCTCTTTCAGCGGTTGTGATGCAAGTTTGGGATATATACATGAAGAACCAAGAAAGAGCAATTTTTTCACGCCGCTTTTGTAGGCGGCATGGATGACATTGGCTTCTATCATTATGTTTTCATAAATAAACTCTGCAGGGTATGTGCTGTTTGCAAGGATACCTCCCACTTTTGCAGCTGCCAGGAAGACGTATTCTGGTCTTTCCGTTTCGAAGAAATCATTGACTGCCTGCTGGTTAGTGAGATCTAATTCGCCGTGTTTTTTTGTAATAAGATTGGAATATCCCTTTGATTCCAGTTTTCTTTTTATGGCCGATCCCACCATTCCTCGGTGACCGGCTATATAGATATTAGCTTGTTTATGCATTATGTCACTTCATGCTTGTATAAATGTGCGTCAATATATTCTTTTTCACATCATTTGAATAATGATTCAACATTAATTTCCTTGGACAACAGTTTTCTTCGAATCGAATTATGCAGCTCTGTAATCTGGTCTTTTTGGAGATTGTGTTCAATATCCCACATGCGTAGATATATTCCCATAGACAGATGAAATCTATAATACGCATGCATAAATCCAAGATGACCTTGTTTCCAAGCACCATTATAGAAATAATCCTTTAAAAAAAAAGCCAAGCTTTTAGATATCATTTTGATAAATGAATAGTGTTCTCCATTTTGATATAATTGCATAGCATTCACATCATTATATCCAGCATGTCTTGCCTCCGACCATGATGCATCATAGTCCCTGAACTGGTAGAACATCAAATGGATATCCCGTGGTGCCTTTAAAATCTTCTTCTCTTCACATACGATTTTCCCTTCCCGATGCATGATGTTATCTTCATAACTAATGCTACCCCTTCTTGAAAAACGGGGGGATAAATTTCGTATTATACTTTTTCTGGGATCTCCCCATACTAGAATATGTTTACCTGCTGTAATGCTGATCCTCGCAGCACAAATAACATCATAACTTTTTTCATCTGCTACTTTTGCATAAAGTGCTAACAGTTCATCTGGAAAGTATTCACCGCAAAATGCCATTAACATATAATGAGTTTTTACTTTTTCCCATATCGCATTCATTACAATTGGCTGCTCTACAAAATTATGTTTGTTTATCTGTATATATTCAACTTTGAATTTTTCACAAATTTCTCTGGTGCGATCCGTACTGGGTGGGATGTCATCTATCACAAGTAATTTAAATTTTCCTATAAAATTTTTAATAGCATATTCAATTCGTTTCTCTTCATTGCGAACTAGGAGACAAACGGTTAAATTATCACTCAACATTTGATTGCTCCATAATTTGATTTCTTCTTTGTTCACCATATGTCAAAGCCTTGGACGAGATCTCAGGAGGTTTACGCACTTCTGTCCAAATTTTAGGCTGCCCACGGTTTGCATATTTCGGAGTAACAAATAGAAATTCATGATTTATTAAACTTAAAGTATAATGATTTTATTCTATATAGAACCGGTCTGATTGAAGGATAATGGCAATATAATTCATTATAAACATCAGATGTCATTTTCATCGTAGCTTTTATAGGTTGTGATTTTAGTTCTGAATAAAACACTCTTCGCCCATAATCTGGAACAACTCTATCAGGAGCAATGGTTTTCAACTCATATTCTTTAGAAAGCCATTCAAGATATTGAACCTGATCATTATCAACTGTTTCAGGGTATATTCCATCAATATGGCTAACACCATCTGGAGTAGCTCGGCGATCCCGGACAATAAGGGTCGGTTTTTCGGGAATGACAACTACACCGGGTAAATCTTTTAATCCCTTCATTATTCCGTAAAAGTGACCATAATTTGTATGTCTTTTCTGAGATGCAAAATCTGCATCAAAACAACATTTCAATATAATATTTGCGGAAATGAGTGAATGTGCTATCAATAAATGGGGATTGTGGGCCTGAGCAAAAAGACCAAAATCTGAATAACTGTGAAAAGTCAGAGGTAACTTAACAAAAGTTTTGTAGCTTGTATCATTGCTTTTATTGATTATTAGATGAGGATTGTGAACATTGATTAATTGTATAATAAGATCAATCGTATTTTCGGGTATGAGTTCATCATCTCCAATTACCCATACATACTTTCCATTAACTGCTGTATATGCTTGAAAAACATTTGGATCCCCTCCAATATTTTGATTATTTTTCTTATATATAATATCTAAACCAGAGGTTTTAACAACTTCAGAGGTATCATCATCGGAAAAATTGTCAAAAATATATATTTTAACAAAGTCCGAAATGTAATTATTCCTTACAAATTGTACTTTAATAGAATGAAGAAGTTCTTTAAGATATTTAGATCGATTTCTTGTTGGGATTGAAATAGATAATAATTCACTCATTTAAACCTCTTAATTGCATGAACGGATAAATTCTTCAAATTTCACTGTTATATATTCAAACATTTCTTGAGTTAATCCAGGATAAACACCAATCCAGAAAGTATCATTCATAATACAATCAGTATTAAGAAGATTTCCAGATATCTTATATTTCACATCCCTAAAACTTGGATGTCTGGTGATATTACCTGCAAACAGCATCCGTGTAGCTATTTTGTTTTCTTCAAGATATCTGACAATTTCGTTTTTAGTAAATCCTGTACCTTCACGAACAGTCAATAAAAATCCGAACCAGCTTGGGTCCGCACCTTTTTCAATTTCTGGCAAAATGAAGTATTCATCGTATTTTTTCAATGTATCATATAGAAGTTTAAAATTTCTCTTTCGCGCCTCGATGAATGAAGGTAGTTTTTTAAGCTGTTCTACTCCAATCGCTGCCTGCATATCTGTAACCTTCAGATTATAGCCTATATGTGAGTAAATATATTTATGATCATAACCAAACGGCAGCTCTCCCAATTGCCAGGCAAACCTTTTTCCGCAGGAATTGTCACACCCCGGCTCACACCAGCAATCTCGCCCCCAATCCCTGAAAGATTCTATGAGTCTCTTTAACTTTGTATCATTTGTAACAAGCGCGCCGCCTTCACCCATTGTCATATGATGGGGTGGGTAAAAGCTGAAAGTTGCTATATGACCGAATGTTCCTGTATATTTCCCATTGTATTTTGATCCAAGAGCGTCGCAGTTATCCTCTATTAGCCAGAGGTTATGCTTTTTCACGATTTCCATAACAGCATCGAGGTTAAAAGGATTTCCCATCGTATGGGCAATAAAAATAGCTTTTGTCCTTTCTGAAATTGCATCTTCAATTTTATCATATTGAATATTATATGTGCCAAGATTTACATCTATAAACACAGGAATTAAATTATTTTGTATTATAGGATTGACCGTGGTGGGAAATCCGGCAGCTACGGTAATTACTTCATCGCCGGGTTTTAATTGCTTTTCTTTCAGGGTCGGAGAGGTTAAAGCTGAAACTGCAAGAAGGTTAGCAGATGAACCTGAATTTGTCAATAGACAGTGTTTTACACCCAGAAAATCAGCGAATTCTTTTTCGAATTGTTTTGCGAATCTGCCTGCAGTAAGCCAAAAATCAAGGGCAGAATCAACAAGGCTTATTAATTCTTTTTCGTCATAAATTCTCCCGGCGTAAGGAATATTTGAAATTCCAGGGATAAAATCATCTTTTTTATGGGATATTAAATAGTATTCTCTAACTTTATTAAAAATTTCTTTCCTGATTTCTTCTTCAGATTTCATTTTAATAAATCGTTCTCCTCGACTCAAACATTTAAATCATAATATTGGATCTCAGAACAATTACTTTGTTTTTAAGTCCTATGCTTCTAATTTCTTCTACAATCTCATCACTATGCAATGCAGAACTCACTATGATCGGACCATTATGTCCTTTAATTATTTCCGGCGAATGAATTACAATATTGCCAAGCATTAAACCTTGTTTTTTAGAATCGTTATCAACAAAAGCGACTATATTGCATTTATTTAAAGGAGTGTTTGATAAAAATCTCATTGTATTCTGCCCAGCCCCCCATACGATTACTTTTTCTTTTGATTTTGCAACCTTATCAAGCTCTGTATACAGGGTATCGTTTTTAGATAATTCAACATATTTAATCACACTATGACGTACAAAGGAATCAAAAATGAATCTATTATCAATTCTTTTTTTACCTGTTTTTCTATAAACTACATAAATTGCAGGGTATAGCTCGTTGATAGAAACAGATATGTCTTTTCTTTGATACGTCACAGATTCAAACCCAAACTGAGATAATAAATTGTCTAAAGATTTTTCAGAAAAATGATTAATATGTTCGCAATCAAAGTAATAGTAAGGAACTTTATAAAAATCAGGATAACGAGTTGCATCTGGGACTTCCACATATAATATTCCACCATTAATTAGTTTTTCAGCAATCTTCATGACCGATTTTTTTAAGTCGTATACATGTTCAAGAACATGTGAAAGTATTACACAATTATAATCCTGTTCAACTGAGTCAAATGCATCTGAAAATATACCTGCACATATACCTTTCAAACCTTCTCTTTGAACATTTAGAGTACATACAGGTGAAGGGTCCATACCTACAAGATTCTTATAACCTTCGTTTTTTAGAGCCAACAGTAAACCACCATTTGCACAACCTATGTCAAGAATTTTGGATTCCTTATCTAAAATAATTTTAGAGATATCATGCGATACTCTTTCAAAACGTTCTATATCCCACGAATTGAAACTTCCTCCGGTAGATGTTTTTTTGTCTTCATACTTTGATAACTCCGCATAAAAAGTATCGTAATCTTTTTGAGTGGAATTTACATCCGCAAAAACAAATCCGCATTTATTGCAGCATACAACATCATGTGAACTTGGTAATATATATTTATCTGGCAGGATAAAATGCTGGGTGTATAAAACTTCGCCAGTTGTAGAGGAACATATGGGGCAAATCCTAAAAAGGTTTTTTAAGTTTGTATTGGTCATAATTTTTTTAATTCACTTTAATCATAGTTAAGTCTTTTATCATTATATTCGATTTCCTTTTGCATAAATTCATTATTTGAAATATCTGAAGTTACTCTAATTAAATATTTACATTTTTTGTCATCTTTCCGCTTTCAATATCTAATGTTGATTTAACAAGGATTGATTTTTTTCCATCGAATACTCTGCATGCATAAGGAATATTTGTTTTACATGGAATAAATTTTTTTATTTTATGAGATAATAAATTATATTCCCTAACTTTATCAAAAATTTCTTTTTTGAGTTCTTGTCGAGTCAACTTAAAACTCCAAATTATGATATCGGTCTGACTAACCAGTCAGACCAGAAAGTCATTTCAGTTTTACGATTTTTATTATTTATGATGTCGATGTCTTCATAGAAGGAGTCATTTTTATAGTGTGTAGTTGAGACCTCCTCAAAAACCATCCCATTCCTCGAACTGAAACTATGCTTGACACCTCTTTCAACAATAATGATCTCCCCTGGTTTGTATTCTTTTTCAATACCATCTAGATTTATGGTAACATCCCCATAGAGAACATGGAATGTTTCCTCTTTCTTTTCATGATGATGCATTGGATGTTTCTGGCCTGGAAGCATTATTATTAGTTTTTTGCAATATTCCCTGTTTATACAGCTAATTATCACAGCACCAAATTTTTCAAAATTCTCAATACCATAGTGGTGAGATAATTCAAATTCGATCTTGTTTGGAAGGTTAATCCTACTTTCTAAAAGGATTTGCCTGACACTCTGGATAATTTGTAAGAATTTTTCTCTTAGATTTTTCGTTGTTACATCATTAAACATTATTGGTTTATTTATATCTATTTCGTAATTTGCGGCAAATTCCATATATTTAGAGAAATCATTTGCAAGAATCTGGTTATCAACATTTGGTATTGCAAAAAACGTATTTAATAAATCTATTTTTTCACCTTGCCTTATTCTCCTTCGTGCAAAAACCCCCCGTCTCAAACCTCTTAAGTCGGTTGTTTCCTTTTCTGAACAATCTCTTCTAATATTTGAAACCCCGCACATAATAAATGCTTCCTGGGCAGCCGACAACCATTTATTAATTTGTTCCGGTGTTGACGAATAATCATTAAGACTATATTTATCAGTTTTCAATCCGACATGTCTCTCAAAAACTGTTGCTCCTTTACCAATAGCTATTTTAATTGCATCAAAATTATTTGGATCTTCGTGTGTTGAATAGCCTATTGAAACGCCCGGGTATCTTTGACGTAGAAAATCAATCTGACTAAGTTCTAAGTTATTTTTACATGTGGGATATTCACCTACACAATGCATTAGGCAAAGATTTTTCATTCGATGTTCAAAAAAAGATACAACCTTATCTATATCCTCTAATGAAGCGCCTGCTGTGGATGCAATAATCGGTTTGTCAGTTTTCGCTAATCTTTCCAATAAAGGCCAATCTGTAAATGAAGCGCTGGCAATTTTTATAATATCAAAATCGTGTTTTTCAATAAGATCAACTGATTTTTCATCAAATGGAGTGCATATTGGTATAAAGTTTAATTTTTTAAATTCATTCTTTAATTTTTTAAATTCATCCTCGCTTAATCTGGTCTCTGAAAAACGTTTTATATATTTAATATCCATTCTTCCTTGAAAATCCGGATGAATAAAGGTATCCAGATCCCTGTATTGAAGTTTAAAACCAAAATTAAGATCGAATTTCTTACTAACTTCATGGAATTCTCTAATAATCTTTAATCCATGTTCTACACTACCCATATGGTTGTTAGCCATTTCAAAAATGAATAAATTTTTGAATATTTCATTTGTAACCATTTTTGACCCTCATTTGATTTTTTTTTAAATTTTGTTCAATAGATTATTAAAATCATTAATTGAGTTTAATACATATAACGGTTTGGTTTCAATTATTGTTTTTGGATCTCCATAACCACCTAATACAGCCACTGCAATTATCCCATTGTTATGCGCAGCAACTATGTCGGATGCATCATCTCCAACCATTAGAGTTTTGTCTTTTTCAAGATTCCATTTATTAATTATATAAGATATCATTTCAGTTTTATCCATTTTTTTCCCTGCAACTGCATCTAATGTAACTACATCATCAAAATCATCTATCTTCAAACTTTTTAATATTTTTTTAGTTACAAAGATTGGTTTATTTGTTGCAATGAAAATTTTGATGTTAAGATTTTTTAAATTTTGAACGAGTTCGTAAACACCATCATTCAATCTCGTTTTTGAAAAGGAGCTATTGTCATAACAGTTTCTAAATTCATTGACTATTAGATGAGTTTGTTCTTCAGTTATTTCAGGTGTGATATTTTTTATTAATTTATTTAGTGGAGGCCCTATGAAAGATTCACTGATATCAACATTAGAAAATTCAGATAATGAACTATAAGCCTTTTTTAAACAATTAACTACATCCCCGGCTGAATTTATTAAAGTTCCATCCAAGTCGAATATTATATTTTCGATTTTAAAATTATTCATAGTTATTCAATTTCCAGTACTCCCATAAACAGTTTTTATATATTCATCTCCGCTAAATTCCAAAAAATCGGCAAATAAAACCATAGAAATATAGATCACGACAAACATTCCTATTTCCATCAATTCTCTTTTAATCGTTATACTTGCAGCTCTGATGGGTTGGGAGCTTCATTTAAATCGACTATTTATCTTTTCTAAAATTTGAAATCTATATTCATCAATATTATCTGGCGCACAAGTCAAATAGAAACAATTACTACAAACTTTGTTTTCTGATCTACGTCCTTCTAGCATCATTTTTTGCATTTCATATAATCGTTTGCCATCCCAAATTTCTTTTAGTGTTTCTTTATTTATATCACCTACAATTGTTCCATGCGCCCAATCTTCGTTACACAAACTAACGCTACCATTCCAGTTAATAGCTAATTCATAGAACGGCCAGGGGCAAACAATTTTTTGTATAAGGGGCAGACCATCAAACGTTTTGGATTCTGTTCCCATTGTAAAATCTTTTACATTTGACATTGACCAACCATGTAATCCCTCTACTGCTATATAATCAGAAATATCGCCAAAATCATTATAAAATATATCTTTATCAGACTGAGATAAACCTGTATCAGCAATCTTGATATATATTTTACAGTTATTTCTCCTATTATATAAGTCACGAATGTTTTTCTTCAATTTTTCATAATCTATATTTACATCAGAAACTCTTTTATATCCTTCTTTTGTGATATGCGATACACTAATACCTATCATATCCAAACCAGAATCAATCAATTTTTGATTTAGTTCTGGATTTAGCAAAAGTCCATTAGTTTTTAACCATAAAGATTCTGATACTTCTTTTTCTTTGGCAAGTTTAACCATATCACAGAAATTTTTATTTAATAATGACTCTCCGTCTTTATAAAAGTTAATTCTTTTTAATTTCCCACCGAACTCTTCAATATCTGTGATAATTTTACAATATGTTTCCCAGGACATAGAACCATTTGGCCGCATCTTCTTTAAGTTTTTATCACCCGTAGGACAAAATTGACAATGCATATTACATAAGTTTGTAGGTTCAATGAATAAAACATAAGGCATATCCAAAGGAATCACTTCATTTAGTTTTTGTCTTTTTTCAACTCTAATATCTTTACCTTGAATAATTGTCATCGTGCCAACCAACCTCCATCTACGGGAATCGTAACACCCGTAATATATTTGCTTGCATCTGAACAAAGATATATAACGGTTCCTAAAATATCATGAGGTTTACCTATTTCATGTTTAGGTATCCTGGACTCAATTGTTTCTTTATCATAATCAAATTTATGCAATAAATCAGTATCTATAAATCCTGGCGCAATACAATTAACATTAATATCATATGGCGCTAATTCAACAGCCATACTTTTGGTTAAACCAATCAGACCATGTTTGGCTGTAACATATCCTACAATATTTTTTGCACCTTGAAAACTGCTGATAGAACCAATGTTAATAATTCTACCGCCAGTACCTTGTTTTATCATTATATCTGCAATTTGTTGAGATAAATCAAATACAGAAGATAATAGTAATTGTATATCATATTCCCATTGACTATGAGAATAATCTAAAAAAGACTGTCGTTCTTGATCTCCCGCATTATTAATTAATATATCAACTTTATCACATTTATCTAAAATATGAAAACCCAAATCTTTCCTATCGTCAGGTTTAGATAAATCACAGGAAATATAATCAATATCCGAACCATAAGAAGTATTAATTTCTTCTTTCAATTCGTCTGCATTTTGAGACTTACCGACAACTATTACTTTTACTCCCCGTTCAATAAGCCCGCAGGTTATAGCGCGACCAATTCCTATTCTGCCGCCAGTTACAACTGCTACTTTTCTTTGTACATCAAACAGATTAATCAAGTTTTTCTCCTTTGTTTTATGCAATTGTTCTATTATGAGTTTATCATCTTAAATATTTAATTGTGTCATAATTTTAGGTCCGTTTTGTTGACTGAATTTATGTCCACTTTTTACATGCTGTTTGCTTGTCCAGAGCTTACTTGACTGGTAAAAGCGGATTGAATTGAGACTAACTTTAGGACAAAAACTATCTAACTCTCCAACGACTTCAGCATTTTTACAGCAAGGATATTTCGTAATGATAGATAACTGTCATCTCATTTACTTAACAAAAGCCTCTCTTTATCACTAGGATCTAGATGGACTAAATACCATTGATATAATTCATCGATACATATATCTATATTCTGAAACATATAATTTCCTATTTGTCTAAGTAATCTCGAATTATCCCCACTGTATTCCTTCCCCAAGCCCTCATTTTTGATAATTATATCCAAATTTTTACCAGATGCTTTCAACACCTTTTTTGCCAGTGTCAGCAAATCATATGTTTGTCCGGTGCATACATTATAAGTTTTTTCTTTGGGGGTGTTTATTATAAACCATTCTGTTATTTTTACAAGGTCGTCAACATACATATAATCAAAAAAAACATTTTGCTCTATAGTTATGGACAGTTCAAATACCGCTTTGCAGCAAGCATTTGATATGAATCTGATTTGCCAATCTTCATATTTACCAAATACACCAAATATACACAGATTATATATGTTTTCCACCTGTTCGGCATATTTGCGCATTATGTACTTTGAAAATCCATACTGATCAACAGGAACATATGTATCAAAATAATCAGCCCTCATTTTAGGTATCCAATGCCCTCTATCATATTCAGCTCCAGAACCAAAGTAAATCATCTTTCCATAGTAGTCACTGCATCGTGCAATATTAAAAAACATCCTTAAATTATTTTCTAAAACCTTTGTAAGGTCTTTCGATGATGTCTTTGTCGCATTCCAAGTTGCAGTATGGATAACTACATCAAATCTATGCTGCTTTAAATATCCACAAACACGGTCATCATCAAGCAGATTAACTTCACTGCTTGTCGGTGCAAAAATATCATATTTATTGTTTAGCTGCCCTTTTAGATTGCGGCCTATAAACCCTGCCCCGCCGGTTATTAATATTTTCAATCTATTATTCCTCAAGAGGTTTTATTATCATATTTGCTTTAAATTCTTCTCTATCTAAAAAAGGCCATAGGTCTTCCAGAGGTTTAGACACCATCGAACCATCAGGTTTTGCAATTGAAGACATTTTTGGAGCTGTCTGCAAATCAGGATCGATCATCACTTCACAGACGACAGTGCCATCCATTTCAAGAACATTTTGTACATCCTCTTTCAGATTTTTCTGGTTCGATATCCTTACTGTTTTAAGTCCATAAGCAGAAGCAACCTTGCATGTATCTGGAAGAGTAAGGCCGCTTGATGGGTCGCAGCAGACTAACCTTCCATTAAATATCTTATTATGAGTATTTCTAATAGATGCATATCCATTATTATTAAGAATAAATAATTTTATTGGAAGATCTAATCTCTTCATTGTTTCAAGCTCCTGGATATTATGCTGCAATCCTCCATCACCAATAATGCTGATTGTTCGTCTTTTTCCACTTGCAAGACATGCTCCGATACTGGCTGGAAGCCCAAATCCCATAGATCCCAATCCGGGAGTATTAAAAATACGCTGTCCTTTTTTAACCTTGAATGCCTGCATTGTTATCTCGGCACAACTACCAGAACTTCCCGGGACAAGAACATCACTTTCGGTCAATAATTCCGATAGCACGTCTATTAATGCATAGGTGTTTACAGGTTCTTTTTGTTTCCAATATTCGGGAACTATTACAGGGTATTTTTTCTTCCAGGATGCACACCGGAACTTCCAATCGTTTCTGTCTCTATGGTGCACCATTTCCAGATTATTGATGAATTCCTGTATAAAGGCTTTTGCATCTGAACATACTGGGACATCAATATCCATCTTCATCTTCTTTATTTCAGTTTCATCAATATCCACAATCACCTTTTTTGCCATGCGTGCAAAATTATGATAATTATAACCTATCTGGGCCAGATCAAGTCGGGCACCAATGGTAAGTATGAAATCTGAATTTTGCTGAATAAAATTCGCCCCTCGTTGTCCTACTGAACCTGGTCTTCCAAAAAAAAGTTCATGATTTTCTGGTAAAAAATCAATGGTTTTCCATGTTGTAAGCACAGGAATTTTAAGTGAAGTTATTAAATATAAAAAATCTTCTTCTGCTTTTGCGAGCCGTATCCCGTTTCCAGCAAGGATCACAGGTCTTTCTGATTTATTGAACAAATTAATAATTTTCTTTATTTTTGTTTTAAGTTCAACTTCATCATCCACACAGGTTATCTCTAATGGATCGAATCCTTTCATATTATCTTCATCGATAATAGCGCCCTGAACATCCAGAGGTATGTCAATCCATACAGGTCCCTGGCGCCCCTTACGTGCAAGATATACTGCTTTTTCAAGATGATATTTTATACTGAGAGGATCCATAATAGTTACAGCGTATTTTGTGATAGGTGTTACTAATTTGATAATATCTACTTCCTGGATTCCCATCTGTCTAACTCCACTAGCTCCTATCATATCAGAACGTTTTGCCTGCCCTGAAATAATAAAGACCGGAGTTGAATCGATCCACGATCCAGCAACACCTGTAATTGCATTAGTTCCTCCTGGTCCTGTGGTCACAAGTGCAACCCCAATATTATTAGTATATTGTCCATAAGCATCTGCAGCAATTGCTGCTGCCTGTTCATGAAGACAACAAACATATTCCAGATCAATGCATTTACCAAGAGAATCTACCAGGTGCATACAACCGCCGCCCGGCAACAGAAAAATATGCTTAACATTAAGCTTTGAAATAAAATTAATCACATAATCCGATAGTTTGATTGTCATTTTATCACAAATTCCTCTTCATTTTAATTTTCATTTTATCAGGTTTTTTAATATATCAATAGTTTTTTTAACATCATTTGATTTTAGTATATATGATCCTGAAACGAACATATTTGCTCCTGCATCATGGACTAATTTAATTGTATCAGGAGTAATACCCCCGTCAACCTCTATATCCAATTTTGGTTTTATTTTTCTTGCCTCTTTTATCTTATTAATGGTTTCAGGTAAGAATTTACTGCCGTAGAATCCAGGATTAACGGCAAGAATTAACAATTGATCAATATCATCCAGATAGGCTTTTACATCATGAATCGATGTATCAGGGTTAAGTGCAAACCCAATTTTTTTACCTTTGTCTTTTACAAATCTAATGACGTCTTCCGGGTTATTAATTGATTCAAAATGAACTATGATAGTATTAACCTTCCTCCAGTTATTATCAATCCACTCCATAGGGTTACTGATCATTAAATGAGCTTCAAACCCAATATTATATTCTGAAACATCAAAATCGAAATCAAGGGAACTATTTGGGACAAACGTTTCATTTATGATATCTAGTTGAACTAATTCTGAAAAATCTATAACTTTGCTCAGGTTTTCTTTTAATTCGTTTTGCGTTTTTGCAATTATTCCTGGAATTATTAAATTCGCATTTTTCATATCTCAAACTCCATATTATCAAATGCTACAAATGAATTATAAAAAGTTTCTCTTGCCCTTTCATACGCTTCTTCTCTATCTTGTATTGTCCTGTATATATTCGCATCGAAATGTAATAGAGCTAACCTTTTTACATCAGCCTGTTCTGCAACCAATGCTGCATCCTCAGGATTTAGGTGTGGCCAATCCGTATTCCTTTGTCCGCTCTTAAACGAACACTCAGCAATAAGTAAATCAGCATTTCTTGCAAGTTTTATTGCATTTTCACAGATACCGGTATCAGTACAATATGTAATTATTTTCCCATCAAGTTCAAATCGATAGCCTAAACATGGTAGGGAGTGACGAAGGAATTCGCACCTTATCGAAAACGGAATATTATGTCTTCCTTCCAGAAGTTCATGGATATCTACTTTAAAAGGCAGTTTATCAAATGGAACTGTGTAAGAAGCATTGATTATTGCGTTCAGGGTGTTTGTTGTGCCTACCTGTCCATATATCCGCAGTCCCTGATTAAAATTGAATTTATTTAAAATATGCAAACCGATAATATGATCCAGATGGGAATGGCTGATAAAAAGATAAACTGGCTTTTTACTGTTATTTGGGATGTACTGATCTAATTTATAAATCCCATTGCCTGCATCGAGAATAATAAAATACTCTTCGGTTTCTATAAGTGTGCATACAGTATTTCCGGTATCTGTATCGTACCATCCATTAGTACCAAGAAAAAAAACTTTCATTTATAAAAACCCTGTTATTTATGGCTAATTTCATGTCTTTCTGTATTGGATCTATAGTTTATATAGAGAAAAATAGCTATAATTAACGTTGTTAATGATACAACATTTGCAATAACAACTATGGGATCGCTAATGTGTATCCCATATAAGATCCAGAGAGATGCGCCAATGCTAGTCTGCACAAGCATTGTAAAACTTATATCCCTTACAAACTTCGTTTTCAATATCTTGAAAATCTGAGGTACGAATCCAAGCATCGTAAGGAGGGCAGCTATTGAACCAATCGATGTCCAAAAAATATCAATCATAATTTAAAAACAACTTATACCATTCGATCGTTTCTTTCAATCCCTCTTCCAGAGTATAATGCGGATGCCAGTTCAAGGTAGATCTAGCCTTTTGGGCAGATAGATACTGGTGTTTTATTTCATTGTTTGCATTTCCCAGGATTTTCGGCTTGATATTGGTACCCATTATCTCAATCAACTTCTCCACAAGTTCCAAAACAGTCACCTGTATTTCATTACTGAAATTGAAGCTCTCTCCATGAATGTCCAATTCATACATTTTTTCTGCGAGTGTCTTATATGCCAGAGCTCCATCCTTGACATAGAAATAATCTCTTATATAAGTTCCATCGCTTCTTATAATTGGTCTTTCCCCATTCAGGATTGATCGAATAGTTTCAGGAATTATCCTATTGAAATTCAGATCTCCCGGCCCATAAAGGTTTCCACATCTTGTTATGCATACCGGAAGTTTGTAAGTATTAAAATATGTATAAGAGATCAAATCTGCACAGCTTTTTGATACATCGTAGGGATGTGTGCCTCGAAGCGGTGTATTTTCATCATATGGCAGCTTTTCCTGGACTCCATAGGCTTTATCACTTGAAGCCACAACAATCGCTTTTATCAACTCTTTATTTCTCCGGCAAGCTTCAAGGAGATTGTACGTGCCCCGGATATTTGATTCAAATGTGGATAACGGATTGCGATTAGCAGTACCGACTATTGTCTGCGCTCCAAGGTGAAAGACCACTTCTACCTCATATTCGTTTAAAATCCTTTCAAGCAATTGGTAATCTTCTAAGCAGCCTTGAACAATATTTAATTTATCTCCAATATAATCGAAATCTTCAGAGCTGCTCCACAATATGGATTCTGGCACAATATCACGGTTAAGAACTACAACTTTTGCACCTTCATCTATAATAGACTTCGTTAGCCACGACCCGAGCAGACCTGTAGATCCAGTTATGAAGACATTTTTATTCTTCCAGTTGTGATCAGACATATTCAAATTATTCCCAAATCTTCCAGAATGCTTTATTTGATGACCATAAATTGTTCAAATATTCTGTATCCCTTATAGTGTCCATACACATCCAATCATTGGAATGTTTGTACATCATCAATTCCCCTTTTTCTGCTAGTTTATCAAGAACTCCTATTTCAAAATCGCAAGAGTCATCAGGTGTGAGGTGATCAAATATATTTCGGTTCAGAACGAAAAATCCTCCATTAATATATTGGCCGGATGTTTGGGGCTTTTCTGTAAATTTTTCAACCACATTTTCATTTGATAATAAGGTGCCGAAGCGTGATGGCGGCATAACTCCTGTAAGAGTGGCCATCTTGCCATGATTTTTATGAAAATTTACAAGATCATTAATATCAATATTTGCCAGTCCATCTCCATAAGTTACCATAAAAATGTCTGAATCAATGTATTTTTCAATCTTCTTTAACCTTCCACCTTTTAAAGTCTTCTCCCCTGTATTAGCCAATGTTACTTTCCATCCAGCTTCACTATGAGATTTGTGAATTTCGATATTATTTTGTCCCCCCAACTCTATTGTATAGTCATTATTTAATATCTCATAATTATAAAAATACTCCTTTATAACGTTACCCTTATATCCCAAACATAAAATAAAATCATTAAAGCCATAATAACTGTATAACTTCATAATATGCCAGAGAATTGGTTTATCTCCTATATTCACCATTGGTTTCGGACGATATTCGGTTTCTTCTCGAAGACGGGTTCCGAGCCCCCCGCATAATATTACTACTTTCATTTTCATCCTTATAGTGGTATTTATGATATATATTTGTTTATCTTGTGTCTCACTCGTCTTATGACAGCCAAGCCGGCCAATAGAAATTCATCTGAGTTGCTATTTTCTTTAATTCATAACTTAATTTCGCATCAAATTTCAATATCAAAAATCCATATATAATTCCCCCCAGCAGAACAGGAAATAGAGTTAGCCAAACATTTGATAAAGGTACAAAAATGCGATATATTATAATAATAAACGACATCACTAAAGAAGCCTTCATTATATTTATTAAACTCTGTGATTCTACTCTGATTCTTATCAACCTTGATAATATCCACAGTGCCATAACTGCAATAAATCCCATAGTAGCAAGTGTGGCCACAGCAGCCCCGGCAATACCAATTACAGGAATCAATGCTGCATTCAATACAATATTTGCGGTAACTCCCACTACAGTGATTTTAAATAAATCTTTAAGATGATCAAGCGCGCTCAGATATGTTGAGAAAATATACTGGAAAATGTTTACGATCTGCACAATTAACAGTATCACCATTGTCATATAGCCCCGTCCAAACTCTGCGCCGTAGAAATAATACAGGAGTTTATCACCCAATAAAACTCCTCCGGCTAATATTGGAATTGCCAGAACAAGCGAGTAAGTAAATGCCCCTGAGAGCGATTCTTCTATCAATCCGGTCTCACCGGTCTTTCCCCACCTGCTAATCCTGGGATATAGTGATGACATAAGTGCAGTCGCTGTAAATAATGCCAGTGATGTGAACTGTAACACTATCCTATAAACACCAACATCCGCATTATTTAGAAAATAACCTATCATGATCGTGTCTGAATACATGAACACAATCCCTCCGCCGGAGATTAAAAATACCCAAAATGAAAATGTTGACAGGCTTTTGATGTGCTCCCACCCAAAACGTACAAAATGTAAATCAAAAAAGCGCAACTGCACTATGGATCCAACAAACATTCCCACAGCAAACCCCCCAGCAAGACCAGCAACACCAAAACCTAAAAAAATTGCAACGACCTGAACAATAATTCGTGAAACATTGTCAATGAAAACAGAAGTTGCTGAAATTCCCATTTTTCCGCAGCCTTGTATGCCGTTTGAAACAGCCCCCTGCAATAGTGACACAATCAGTGCCAATATAAGCCAGATAAATGTTCCTGCATCATTGAGATCTACAAAATAACTGCGAAATGCTATGAGTACAACTACAACAAATGTCACAAAAAAAGAACGAAGTACAACAAATGCACTAAAATACGCATCCTCTTCTTTTCCCTCGCTGATACGCTTGATCGCAGCTCTGCCAAATCCACCGTCGGTCACAAGACCAATGATACTGAAATATGCAAGAAACAAAAAGTATCCACCCAGAACGCTTGCACCCGCAGCTTGAGCGAAGTACATGGTACTTAAAAAACCAATTAAAGTCAGTGCGATCTGCCAGATGAGCGATACTATACTCTGCCGCTGGACTGGATCTATACTCATTATGCGAGAGAAGAAATTGTTTAATTTGAACATGGTATGTATTATATCGGTATGTGTCTAGAGAGTGACAACTTCCACAAATCCCATTTCAGCATCATCTCAACTACATCCCCATTCGCTGAATTCACACAGTACATTTTTCCCATGATCTTTTCCAGTTCTTAAAAAAAAGTGTGAATCGAAACAATTATTACGACATAATTATTATCCTTCAACAACCTTTTTCCAATCCTTTAAGAACTTCTCCAGCCCAATATCCGTTAACGGATGCTTTAACATCTTTTCGATAACACTAAAAGGAATCGTTGCTACATCGGCGCCAATCTTTGCAGATTCAATAACATGCAGCGGATGCCTGACGCTCGCGACGATAATTTCCGTTTTAAAATCATATAACTTATATATTTGCACCAGATCTCGTATTATTTGCATGCCGTCATGCCCGATATCATCCAGTCTCCCAATAAATGGGCTTACATATGTGGCACCTGCCTTGGCAGCCAGAAGTGCCTGATTCACCGAAAAAATCAATGTCACATTGGTCTTAATACCTTTTTCATTTAATATCTTAACAGCCTTTAATCCTTCCGGGATCATTGGTATTTTTATCACGATATTTTTTGACCATTTTGACATCTCAAGCGCTTCTCTAACCATTCCTTTTGAATCAGTACTGATGACTTCAACGCTTATGGGGCCATCAACTATACTCAGGATCTGATTTACGATGGACTTAAAATCCTTTCCCTCTTTTGCGACAAGTGTTGGATTTGTAGTTACACCATCTATGATCCCCCATTCATTAGCAGTCTTAATTTCTTCAATATTTGCTGTATCAATAAAGATCTTCATTTTTTATCACCAAAAAGTTTTTTTGCATTTTTTATTATTTCAACTTCATTTAACCCGAATTTATTGATAAGGTAATTATAATCACCTGACTCTCCAAATCGGTCATTTACCCCCATTATCTTCATCGGTACCGGATAATTTTCAACAATGATCCCGGCAACAGCGCTGCCCAGGCCACCATAAATATTGTGCTCTTCTATCGTTATTATGTGTCCTGTCTCTTTTGCACATTTGATAATGCTACTCTTATCTATCGGTTTGATCGTATGTACATTCAATACCCGTGCATTTATGTTCTCTTTTTTTAGCATTTCCGATGCTTTGACTGCCTCTGAAACCATAGTGCCTGTCGCAATTATTGTTAAGTCCTCACCTTCCCGGATTTCAACTGCTTTACCGAATTCAAAATCATAGTCTTGCGTATTGATCGCCGGGGTTGTGAGTCTATTCATCCGGATATATGAAGGACCTTTTCTATATACTTCATTGATTACAATTTTCTCAGCTTCAATAGCATCTACAGGATTCAATATGCTCATATTCGGCAAACAACTCATCAGCGCAATATCCTCAAGACATTGATGAGAACCGCCATCCTTTGAATTAGTTAAACCGGAATGACTTCCCAGTAACTTTACATTCAGGTTATCATGTGCAACTGTGTTTCTTATCTGTTCCCAGCCTCGCATCAAAAACATGGCGAAGGTTCCTGCAAAGGCAATCTTTCCGCCAATTGCCAATCCTGCTGCCGTTCCTATTAAATTTTGTTCCGCACACCCAACGTTAAAGAACCTGTTGGGAAATTTTTCGGCGAATTTTTTTGTATTTGTGGATCCCGATAGGTCAGCATCCAGTACAACGATATCCTTTTCTTTGTGACCCATATTCAGAAGGGTTAGCCCACATGCCTCTCTTGTAGACAGGAGATTATCCATTATTTCAATTCCTCCAAAGCTCTTATCATTTCTTCTTCTGTGGGGGCTTTGCCGTGGAAAGCATTGATCCATTCCATAAATGAAACTCCTTTTCCCTTAAATGTGTGTGCAATTATCACGGTTGGCTTTCCAATAATATTTTCAGTTTCATCAAAAGCTTTAATGATTTCTTCAATATTATTTCCGTCTATTTGAATTACATGCCATCCAAACGATCTCCATTTCTTTGAGAAGGGTTCAAGGGACATTACTTTTTCTGTTTGCCCATCTATCTGAAGCCCGTTGCGGTCAACTATTGCAACTAAATTATCCAGTTTATAATGGGCAGAAAGCATAGCTGCTTCCCATACTTGCCCTTCATCGCACTCCCCATCACCCAACACCACAAAGACCCTTGACGGATTATCATCCAGCCTGTTAGCCAGCGCTACTCCATTTGCACAAGAGAGACCCTGTCCTAACGAGCCAGATGAAACTTCAACTCCCGGTATGCTTGAATCCGGATGCCCCTGGAGATATCCGTCGTTCTTCCTCAACGAATCCAATTTGCTTATTGGGAAATAACCACTCTCAGCCAGTGTGGCATATAATGCGGGAGCTGCATGTCCTTTTGATAAAAAGAACCTGTCACGTTCTGCGTCTTTTTTTTGTGGATCATGTTTCATCACATGAAAATATAACACTGCAAGAATATCTATACATGATAAAGATCCACCAGGATGACCTGAACCAGCACTATAAACCATTTTTATTACATGTCTGCGAAGAATAGTAGCTTTTTCTTTTAATTTTATGATATCTTCGGATTTTAGATCCATCATTGTATCAACTCTAATATTTCTTCTTTTGAGGGCGCATAGTTCCCTTTATTTTTTAATACAATAGCTGCTGCAGCATTCGCAATTATGGCAGCATCTATCATATTTGATCCATTAGCAACAGATAAAGTCACCACACCGATAATAGCATCTTCCACTCCGGTTATATCTGCTTCACCTTTAGTAATTATTGGCAAATGTTTAAACGCCCCGTCCCTGGCAAAAACACTCATCCCTTTTTCACCTTGCATAAGTATAATCCCTTTACAATCCAGACGTGTCAACATCCACTGGCCTATGTTGCGTATACTTGTTTCATTTATTGGTTTTATTCCGATCACATTCGAAACTTTATAATAGTCAGATATTATCACGCTAACTTTTTTATAATGTATCAGGTTCTCAGTCTTTGAGTTAACTATGATCGGTATCTCATTAAAATTTGCCAGGGGTATCAATTTGTCCAATAAATATGGTGTGACCAGACCATTATTATAATCCATTATCAAAATTGCACCATAGTTTTTTATTCTGTTCTTTATGTATTCAATTATCTGAGCGGAAATTTCAGTTCCAATTTTTTTATGAGTTTCCCTTTCCAACCTAACAATATGGCTACCGTTGCCAATGATCCTGGTTTTTACTGTTGTTGGCCTTTCGTCAGATAAAATTATCCCATCAGTAATGACATTTTTTTCTTTAAGGATATTTAATAATTTCGTCCCCGCATCATCTTTTCCAATTAATCCAACAGCTTCAACCACACCACCCAAACTATTCATATTATTTATGGCATTAGCTGCTCCGCCTAATTCAAAGACCTCTTTATCAATGTTAACAATCGGCACGGGGGCTTCCGGGGAGATTCGTGTAACTGTTCCATATAAATAATGGTCTAACATTAAATCTCCAATCGCAAGTATCCTTGTCCCATTGAATTTACTAATTACATCCATTTCGGTCATCCAACATTCAATTGCGCCATTATTCCTTTCAATTCATCATATATCTTCCTATCAAACTTCAATAGAATTAATTATCTCTTTCATACCATCTCTCTTGAATCTATCATCCATATTGTCAAAATTCATAATATACATATCCAGATCATCAATCTCATGTCTCCATTCTCCATATAGGAAAGATTTCTCAGATATAATCCTGCCGATAGCCATTCCCTCAATCGCATCCCCGATCAACTCATCTTCCTGGAACCCATCTCTTTTGAGAAGAAACATCGGTACCTTTGCTCTTATAGCTTCGGAGGCTGTACTGTATCCTGTCTTTGATACTACCAGATCACAAATATTAATATAATTCTGTGTTTCAGTTTCATTCTCCGGAATCCGGATCACATTCTCAAACGGAAGATGAACGTTGGATTGAACTAACAATTTCAAATCCGGAATATCCAGGTTTTTCATATTGCTTAAAAACGAAGGATCAAACGACCTGCCAACTCCTATATATACGAGCATTTCGCTGTCGGATACGCCAAGGGTTCTTCGCATATCATATTTATTCCCTGTTATTTCACGAGATACAAGCCCCACTTTCTTCTGCTTTTTAAAAACATTCATGTCCTCGTTGAATGGAAGTACAAGTGCAAGGTCAGCGAGTTTATATGCATCTTTCATTTGCTCTAAAGCAGGTATCTTCCCGAAAAGATTATTAAAAATGAAATACCATGTAAAATTGGATATTGCAATACCTGGTATATCAAGTTCATTTGCAACGACAAATGCCTGTGGAGTTATATCAGACAGGATTAAATCGATCGCATGTGATTCGCAAAACTGTTTTTCCATCTTGATATATTCGTCCCATGAGCTTATCCAATCGAGTAACATTTTTCTGGTTTGTTCTCTATCAACAATAACACTATTTTCCCTGAAAATAACACCAATATCATTTTTACTTTTAATTACCTCAATATTTTTCTGGGGTAATGAATGCCGTATGTAATCAAATGCTCCACTATTTTTAATATATATTTTTACATCTATATATTCACTCAATAACTTCCTGATAATGGCAATGCTTCTTGACGCATGCCCATATCCGTAATCGCTGATATAGAAACAGATGTTCATTTCTCACTTTTATCCCCTTCCACCATCATCTTGACAAGTTCCTCAAATCCAACTTTAGCTTCCCACCCCAATTTTTTCTTAGCCTTCGTCGGATCCCCCATCAGAATATCCACTTCAGTTGGTCTGTAATATCTTGGATCAATCTCTATCAGAACATCCCTGGTCTTCTTATCAATACCAACCTCTTCTGCACCATCCCCGCTCCATTCAATCTCAATCCCGACCTCCTGGAATACAAGCTCTGCAAATTCCCGCACAGAATGTGTTTTACCAGTTGCGATCACAAAATCATCTGGCTCATCCTGCTGTAGCATTAGCCACATTGCTTCCACATAATCCCCTGCAAATCCCCAATCGCGTTTTGAATCCAGATTGCCGAGGTATAGTTTTTTCTGAAGGCCTTTTTTAATCCTTATTGCCGCCATAGTGATTTTCCTTGTAACAAATGTTTCTCCACGAATTGGGGATTCATGGTTGAACAGGATGCCATTGCATGCGAACATGCCATAGGCTTCACGATAATTGACCGTGATCCAGTAAGCATATAACTTGGCTGCAGCGTATGGACTTCTGGGATAGAAAGGTGTATTTTCATCCTGCGGGATTTTCTGTACCTTTCCATATAATTCACTGGTTGATGCCTGGTAGAATTTTGTTTTCTTTTCCAAACCAAGGATCCGTATTGCTTCCAATAGTCGAAGTGTTCCAATGGCATCTGAATTTGCCGTATATTCCGGAGTTTCAAATGAAACCTGTACATGACTTTGAGCTGCCAGGTTGTATATTTCATCAGGCTGAGTTTCCTGGATTATTCGGATCAAATTCGTTGAATCGGTCAGGTCTCCATAATGCATGAAAAAATTCACATTTCTTTCATGCGGATCTCTATATAGGTGGTCAATACGCTCTGTATTGAAAGAAGAGGATCTTCGCTTTATTCCGTGCACGATGTATCCTTTGTTCAAGAGAAACTCGGCAAGGTAAGCGCCGTCCTGTCCTGTGATTCCAGTTATGAGGGCTGTTCTTATCATTAATATCACATTTTATTGATGATTTTGTTCTTTATTCATTTTGCTAATTATTAAAACCATCTCTGATTGGATTCTAGGCTTTTCTGACTTCATAAAAATTGGCAATGGGATTATTATAAATTCTGCAAAGGAGTTTTTAAGGAATCTTATTTTTATTTTTCATTGTACCAGGTTTTTTAATGAATTAATAGCTTTTTTAACGTCATTTGATTTTAATATATATGATCCTGAGACGAACATATTTGCTCCTGCATCGTTTATTAATTTTATTGTATCAGGTGTAACGCCGCCGTCGACCTCGATATCCATGTTTGATTTTATTTTTCTCGCCTCACTTATTTTACTAAGGGTTTCAGGGAGGAATTTACTTCCGTAGAACCCGGGATTAACTGTCATGATCAACAATTGGTCGATGTCATCCAGATAAGGTTTTATATTATGAACCGCCGTTTCAGGAATAATTGCAAACCCAATTTTTTTACTTTTGTTTTTTACAAACCTTATAATATCCTCAGGTTTTTCACACAATTCAAAATGAACAATAATAGTATCAACCTTCCACCAGTATTTTTCAATCCACTTCATGGGATTGGTGATCATTAAATGAGCTTCAAACCTGATATTAATACATGATACATCAAAATCGAAATCAAGGGAAGTATTTGGAACAAATGTCTCATCAATGATGTCAAGCTGAACTAATTCTGAAAAACCTTTAACTTTGCTTAAATGTTCATCTAATTCTTTTTGAGTTTTTGCGATTATTGCCGGAATAATCATTTTTTTGTTTTTCATATGCACCATAAATCTTTCATATAATTGTTTTGACTAAAATCTCCCTGAAATATCCTATCGTTTCCCTCAACCCCTCCTCCAGCCCAACCTTCGGCTCCCACGCCAACAATTCCCTCGCTTTCCCAATATCCGGTCTTCTCTGTTTCGGATCATCCACCGGCAGTTCCTTAAAAACGATCTTCGACCTGCCTCCTATCATCTTCAATATGATTTCCGCAAACTTGAGTATAGTATGCTCCTGCGGATTCCCGATATTTACAGGAAGCGTATAATCCGACATCATTAACCTGTAAAGTCCCTCAACTTCATCACTTACATAGCAAAAACTCCGGGTCTGCGAGCCGTCCCCATAAACTGTGATGTCCTCACCACGAAGAGCCTGCCCGATAAAATTCGGCACAACTCTTCCATCATTGATACGCATCCTGGGTCCGTAAGTGTTAAAAATCCTTATAATTCTAGTATCCACTTTATGATACCTGTGATACGCCATTGTGATCGCCTCAGCATAGCGCTTTGCTTCGTCATAAACCCCGCGCGGCCCAATCGGGTTAACATTACCCCAGTATTCTTCAGTCTGGGGATTCACAAGCGGATCGCCATAAACCTCAGATGTTGATGCAAGGAAAAACCGGGCATCTTTTTCTTTGGCAAGGCCGAGCATGTTGTATGTTCCAAGTGCTCCGACCTTGAGGGTCTGGATTGGCAACTCAAGATAATCTACCGGAGATGCCGGACTGGCAAGGTGGAATATGTAATCGATATGATCGCCAAAATAGATGGGTTTTGTAACATCATGTTTCAAGAATGTGAATTTGTCAGAGTGAATGTGCTCGATATTGCGTATATTGCCAGTGACCAGATTGTCTATGCAGATGACTTCGTGGCCTTTCTCAAGAAGGAGATCGCAGAGGTGTGAACCCAGGAATCCTGCGCCGCCTGTTACTATTGTTTTCATATTCAGAATTCTATTGATGATAAATCACCTATATTAAGCGAATTGTGTTTTCCATGCACGCTTGCTTCATCTCCTATAATTGAATGCTGGAGATTGACCTTTGAAATATGGGACTGTGAACCTATGACACTGTCAGATATTATGCTGCTTTCAATAATTGAATCATCTGCAATGGAAGCATGAGGTCCAATGACAGAATTAATAATAGTTACGTTCTCACCTATCGCTACTGGCTGTATGATCACTGAGTCCTTCATATTGTAAACGGGATCTATATCCTGTTTTTCATCCAGCAAGACCTTGTTCGTCTCAAGCAGTGATTCCGAGTGACCACAGTCATACCAGCTTGAAACCCGAAACGTTTTGAGTCGATAGCCTCTTGTTACCATTTCCTGCAAAGCATCTGTTAGCTGGTATTCTCCTTTCGTGCGCATGGTATTATTGATCATTTCCTCAAGTATCGAGAGGAGAATATGGGTCTCCTTTATGAAATAAACTCCTGCAATTCCAAGATTTGAGGCTGGATTTGAAGGCTTTTCTTCAAGCTTTTTGATGCATTTACCATCGAGTTCTACGATCCCGTATTTTGACGGGTCTTCCACTTCACGGACACCAATAGACCCTGAACAACCACCATTAGTCATTTGTTGCTTGTAGAACTCAAAATAACCTGATTTAAATATCATATCGCCAAGAGCGATCATTATTTCGGAATCACCAATGGCATCCCTTGCTGTATAAATAGAATGACCAAGACCCAGCTGTTCATCCTGGTTAACATATGTTATCTTGAAAATGTTTGAATAATGCTGGTCAATATATGAAATGATCTGTTCTTTCTTATACCCTACCACAAGTATTATTTCTTCGGGTTCAACATCTATCATCCTGTCAAGGATATGGCCGATGATGGGTTTTCCCGCAATATAAACCATAGGTTTGGGTTTTGTAAAAGTATGTGGAAATAGCCTCTTGCCTGCGCCAGCTGCTGGTATTACTATTTTCATATCTCACCAGCATAATCCAACATAATCGACATCCTTTCGGGGATTTTGCATATGCCTTCCATCTATAATAAGCCTGTTTTTCATGACATTGAATTCCGTATCAAGTGATTTGAACTCACTCCACTCAGTCATAATGAGACACGCATCCGATCCGCGAAGTGCATCGATAGTGGAATTGCAATATTCAATATCAGGGAATATCTGTTTCATATTTTCAATAGCCATTTTATCATACGCAGAAACTTTTGCCCCTTCCTCAATTAGCTCTTTGATCACAGGTATTGATCTTGATTCCCTGATATCATCCGTATCATTCTTGAATGCTAGCCCAAGAACTGCTATCTTTTTTCCTTTAAGGTCAGGAAGCTTATTTTTCAAAAGCGTTATCATCCGCAATGGCTGTATTTCATTTACCGCTATCACTGATCTTAGAAGTGTTGGCTCATATCCAATCTCGTGAGCTTTTCCGATGAGGGCTTTTACATCTTTTGGGAAGCATGAGCCTCCAAAGCCTGCGCCAGAATTGAGAAAATGAGGCCCGATCCTGAAATCCTTTCCGACTGCTTTCATGACTTCGTAAGTGTCTATTCCAAGTTCTTTGCAGATATTTCCAACTTCATTAGAAAAGGATATTTTTGTAGCAAGAAAAGCATTGTTCACATATTTTATCATTTCGGCTGTGCGCGGATTCGTTCTTGTCACCTCGCAATTAAGACCGCTGTAAAGTGAAGCCACGATATCTCCGGATCTTTTGTCAAGAGAGCCTACCACTATCTTATCAGGATTCATAAAATCATGTACCGCTTTACCTTCGCGAAGGAATTCCGGGTTCATGGCGATCCCGAACTCTCCCAGCTTCTTGCCTGATTGCTTCTCTATGATCGGAAGTACCGCCTTTTCGGTTGTTTCGGGTACTACTGTGCTTTTTACTACGATGACATGATAACCTTTTTTCTTACGCAGCGACTTGCCAATACTTGCACTTGCGGCTTTTACGATAGCAAGGTCGATCTTGCCATCCTGATTGGATGGAGTTCCAACGCAAATGAAAGAAACGTCTGAATTATTGATCGCAAAATCATAATCCGATGTTGCACTCAGGTTCTTTCCGACATGTTTTTCCAGGAGTTCTGATAGCCCCTCCTCATAGATTGGCGGAACACCCCGATTAAGCAGATCTATTTTTAATGGATCAATGTCAACACAAATAACTTCATGTCCAAGTTCTGCAAAACATGCAGCGCTCACAGTACCAACATATCCTGTCCCGATAACGGAAATTTTCATATGTTTCTCAATTCTCCTTTTATCCTTCTCACAACACGTCTCTTCTTTTCAACAGCCTTTTGTGCCGCATTATCTATAGCTTGCTTCATCGCATCAAAATTCTTCGGTGTTTTTTCACCAACAAGCTTCTTTATAGGAGTATATGCTGCTTCCCGGAAGCGCGGCGTGAAATCCTGGGGCTTTCCATCTACTATCAATTCAGCCCCTTCCCCATTGACCACATTACCAACAATATCAATAGAAACACCTCTCTTTCGCACGCACTCAAGGATATCCTGCGCATATTCCGGCGGCGCGATTATTAAAAGCGCATCCAGTGATACGCCAAGATAATCTATTTCAAGCTTATCAAGCATTGCAAGCACTTTTTTATTCACAAGTGCGCGCAGCTTTTCCTCCTCGAAAATAAGCTTGACATGAGCCGTTCGCGCGATCTCCTTTGCATCCCCGCGCACTCCGCCATTTGTCACATCCGTCATCGCATGAATCTTTTCAATCAGTCCCACATCAAAGAGTGCTTCACAGGCGTCGATGAACTTGAGGTTTATAGTCTCATCCACAAGATCGTGCATCCCATAATAAAGGGCAGTCGTAGAAACTGTTCCTCCACCTGCTCCTTCTGTCATGATAATTACATCTCCCGGCATTGCCTGTATACGCGCCGTGAGAGTTTCTGCCATGCCTACAGCGCCAACGCCGCCAGTCATCCTTTCTCCGATCACCATATCTCCACCAATCCTGAGAGTGCTTCCTGTCACGAGTGGTATGCCAGTAAGTTCTGATACTGCGGTTATCCCTGCGATATGGTCAAATATTTTCGCAACATCTCCATCATCAGCGACATGGATATCGGAGAGCATCGCTAGGGGTCGTGCGCCCATCACATATACGTCCCTGAGTGCGGCGCGGGCGACATGGAATCCTGCGAGGAAAGGGAAATCCGAAAGACGTGAATGCATCCCATCAATAGTTACGACAAGATACTTCCCATCGGCGCGAACAACGCCGGAATCATCAAGATGCGAAGAATCAACGATTGCAGAGGTCTTACCGATAACCTGCGCAATTTTTTCATGAGTATAGAAATCTCCCATCCCGCGTGAACCCACTCCGAAATCCCCCATTGTCACGCCGGAATTTATTGGCTTAAGAATATCGCCTTTTGGGTCAAGGGTGGCTTTTGCCTCCACTATCACTGCATTTGCTATTTCTTCGGCATGATACCTGGATATGTTCTTTATCTCAAGGATCCTGTCAGCAAGCTTCTCTTTTATCGATTTGTCCCCGCGAATGAGGCCGCGTTTTGCATATCCTTCAATGTCCATAATTCTCCACAAAATTGCGAAGCATCAAAAGTCCTGTTGTGCCGCTTTTTTCAGGATGGAACTGGGTACCGATCACATTTCCCGCCTCATTTGTGATGATCGCAGGGAACTGACGCCCGTAATCACACAGGGCGACCTTATATTTTTCATCTGTATCCACATGGTACGAATGCACAAAATAAACAAATGAGCCATCATCTATCCCTTTCAATAAAGGAATGTCCTTTTTGATGATAAGCGAATTCCAGCCCATGTGCGGGACTTTCAATTCAGATGCCGGGAAACGTATCACACGACCGGGAATAATATCAATGCCTTTGTGCATACCCCCTTCTTCGCTTTCTGATGTGAGCATCTGCATACCAAGGCAAATGCCAAGAAGGGGCTTGCCTTCATCAACAGCATCTTTAACCACACGTTCGAGGGTTGAGAAATGCATCATAGCGTCGCGAAATGCCCCTACTCCCGGAAGCACAAGGGCATCCGCATTGTCTATTACACTCGCATCTTTTGATATTTCAACATCTGCGCCCACATATTGAAGGGCTTTTTCGATGCTGCGCAGGTTGCCAAGTCCGTAGTCGATGATTACGATTTTCATTTTGTTCTTATTGGCTTTTTTAATACTTAAATACTCAAGCCGCCTAATTGCACATCACGTTTGAGACATTAGGTAAATCAATCAGTGCGTAATATTCATGGCTCTCGATGATGCAAGATGGCGACGCACCCACCAGATATGCAGCGTGGATGGATGACCGTGCCGGATGTTTTCTTAATTGGCTGACTCTTCTGATTTTTTTTAGCCAGGAACATGTCGTTTTGTGAAGCGCTTTTTCATAGCTTCGGATTTAAGATGCTAATTTCATGCCCTTTAAGAATGTCAGAGCTTCTTGAGCTTCCTTCTCTCCAATATCCCAATCCAGCACTTTTGCTTCTTCCATTATTTCGTAAGTTGTCATTGGCTTGTTTTCTCTCTTCAAAATATGATACATCTTTGCGGCAATGGATAGATTCTTATAATCACGTGCCAAGCCGAATTGTTTCATTAAAGAAAGTTCAAGTTTTATTCTACTTGCTTCCTCTGGTCTCTCTTTTTCAATATGCTCAGCTATTTCTTTTCCTATTTTTGTAAGTTGGTAAGTATATTTTTTAGGTTCATACTCAACTGAAAAATTGAAAACCGGAAATTTATCGATTTTCTCAGCAACAATACCACTTGATTTCAAACCCTCCACTGTTTCAGTGATTTTGGAACTATAAGGACCGTAGTAATGGGGAGTGAATTCAAATCCAAGTTGGAGTGTTTCATTGAGGAAATACAGAGTTTTTTGCAATAATGTTCTTCCTGCTATCATTTTTTCATCAGTGTGTAGCAGTGTCAGAAGTATGAATTCATCCAGCCTCATTTTAATTCCTCCTTAATCAAGTTAAATATAATATCTCTATTATTACTTATAAACTTCTTTCTCTCTTTATGAGGATCAATTTCATCAAGTGGTGCATAAATGTAAATAATTTCCTTTTTAGGTTCAATGGATGGGTTGCGAAATATGGTTGAAACAGCAGTAAAATTTCTCCGCTTGCCCAATTTATTTATAACCATTATTTCTGATGTATCAATTGCAACCTGTTGTTGCTTAAATGTTGGGTTTGAAATATTTTGAATATCAACAATTACCATTTCAGGAGGGATTTTCAAAAAATCAGCCAGTTTTTCATTTATACTTTTGATTTGATTTTCAGAAGGATTACTCGCATTATTCAATAAAACACTGTCATCGAAATTTTCAGCATTGATTTCTACCTGAAATACTTCTTTAAATATGTGTCTTCTTCTCAGTCTCTCGAAAAATTTGCCTGCCCAACCATTACTTTGTGCAATTATACTGCGAAAAATTCCTTCATCATCGAATTTAATAAAATTATTTAAATATTCATCATCCTCTCTGAATTTGTAGATTTTTTCGATCTCCTCTAAGCCCTCATTTAATGCGAATTCAATTCCCCTGACCAGCATAGCGTCTGTTATTCTCCTCACACGATGCTGGTATACCTGAACATTCATGTGATATTTTGCAAGAAGTAATTGTTCAATCGAATAAATCCCCTCTTCTCTGATGCCCAGTTGTTGGTCATTTCTGCTTATATCCACAGGACTCAGGCTCTCAATTACTTTATCAAGATCATATGTGCCATATTTTACCCCGGCAAAATAGCTGTCTCTTAACAAATAATCAAACTTATCAACATCAATAGGTCCTGAAACAATGTCTTTATTCAAGGTTCTTCTATCTTGTTTTTGAAGCAGAGCTTTTACTTTATCCAGTTCATCAGTTGATATAATTTTCTTAATTTCCTCATTTTTTTCTATAAAAAGAATGCTCATCAACTCTTGAACATTTTGAGCTTTATATTTGTTTAAAATACTATTATCAATATGTTTTTCAATAATTTGTTCTGAAACATGAGAAAAAGGACCGTGTCCAATATCATGTAAAAGTCCAGCTAATCGCAGAATTTTTTCGTCTTGCAAGTTTAAGCATTTACCAACCTTACCTGCTAAATGCATTACACCCAGAGAATGCTCAAATCTTGTATGATGTGCCCCCGGATACACCAGACTTGCAAGCGCTAATTGCTTTATCCCCCGCAATCTTTGGAATATCTGGCTGTTTATAATTTTCTCTTCTGTATCGTTGTACTCAATCAAACCGTGAATAGGATCTCTGACTTCCATTTTATATAAAATCTCCATAATTTATATGCAAATCGGGCAGATCAATCGATGCTGTTGGAATTTTATTAAACCAATGAATTCAGCTTCTCAAGCCGCCTTGCCGCCTCTTGCAAGGTTTCATCCTTCTTCGAGAACGTAAAGCGCAGTTTATGTTTTCCCGCTTCACTCTTATAGAAGCTGCTTCCGGGAACAGCCGCAACACCGACTTCACGAACCATATATTTCGCAAACTCCATGTCATCCATTTTTACGCCATCGGGTAAGTCTGCCAGGATGTAATAAGCACCTTCGGGCTCCTTGCATTTGAACCCTGCTTTTATTAAAGTGTCAAAAAGGAATTTTCGTTTCCCATCATATATTGCTGCCAGTTCTTTGTAATAGGAATCAGGAAATCTCAATGCGGTAACACATGCATGCTGAAGAGGTGCAGGCGCTCCCACTGTCAGGAAGTCATGCACTTTCCTTATTGCCGATGACAATTCCTTTTCTGCCAGGGCATATCCGATCCGCCATCCTGTGACACTGTATGTCTTTGAAAAACCACTTATCGTGATTGTGCGGTCTTGCATATCATCAAGGGAACCGATGCTGATATGCTTTTTATTATCATAAAGGATGTATTCATATATCTCATCGGTGACAGCTATAACATCATTATCGACGCAAAGGTCAGCGATCATTTTTATCTCACCTTTTGTAAAAACCTTACCGCATGGGTTATTGGGTGTATTGAGGATAAGAACACGTGTCTTATTATTGAATGCAGAATAAAGGGCATCTTCATCTATGCTATTATCGTCATTGAGAGGGACGAACCTTGGAACAGCCCCGGAAACTGCAGCATCGGGACCATAATTTTCGTAGAACGGCTCAAATATTATAGCTTCGTCACCTTCATTTATCAATGCAAGCATTGTCGCCATCATTGCTTCGGTGGAACCGCATGTCAGTGTGATATGGGAATCCGGGTCTGCTTCAATATGATTATATTCGCGTGCTTTTCGTGATATCTCATCCCGCAGGTCTTTTGCGCCCCATGTGATCGAATACTGGTTATAGTCGTCCATGATCGCAGTTGCTGCGGCGCGCTTTAATTCAAGAGGCGCCGGGAAATCCGGAAATCCCTGGGCAAGATTAATGGCATTATGTTTTAGTGAAAGACGTGTCATGTCGCGAATGACAGATTCGACAAAATGACTTGTTCTACTTGCTAACATAGACCTTTCATTATGACTTTGGGGTTTATTTAGGCTTTCATTTCTTAGAAATATTGTCTGGATCATGAAGTTCCAGTGGAAATAAGGTGGTATGATAATTATAATTAGTATCATAAAAACAGGGATTACCTGACGAAATAAGATCATGAAATAAAATAAACCGTTATGTTTATATTTCACTTATTCAATGGTAGGCAAAAGGTGACAAAAATGCCAGCAAAAGTAAATAATGAAGAATGTACCGGCTGTGGAATATGCGTTGATGAATGCCCCGCAACTGCAATAGAACTGAAAAATGACAAGGCAAAAGTAGATCAGGAAGAGTGCACAGATTGCGGCACATGTGTTGACGCCTGTCCGAACAGCGCCATTTCAATGGAATGATTTGACAATATTTAGCAATATAGAATAAAAATAATAGGATCGGCAAGGAAAGCTATGGAAAAAATTAAAGCAGGAGTACTTGGTGCAACAGGCAACGTTGGCCAGAGATTTATCGAGCTGTTAAGTAAACATCCCTGGTTTGAATTGACATCACTTGCAGCTTCGGATAAAAGCGCTGGTAAAAAATACGGTGATGCAGCAAGCTGGAGGCTTGAAAGCAAAATCCCTGAAAATGTAAAGGATATGAAAGTTGTTCCTGTTGATCCAAAGAAAGTGGATGCAGATATTGTTTTTTCCGCTCTTCCAACTGAGCTTGCCAAAACCGTTGAACCTGATTTTGCAAAAGCGGGTTTTGTTGTAGCAAGCAATGCCAGCGCGCTGCGCATGGTTAAGGATATTCCTCTTGTCATACCTGAAGTCAATCCCGAACATCTTGGTCTTATTGATGTCCAGCAGGATAATCGCAAATGGGACGGTTATGTTGTCACAAATCCAAACTGCACGACCATAATGATGGCTGTGACCCTGCGGCCCCTTTCGAAATTCAATATTGAAAAAATATACCTTGCATCAATGCAAGCTATATCAGGCGCAGGGTATGATGGCGTCCCTTCGATGGCAATACTTGACAATGTTATCCCTTACATCGGGCAGGAAGAAGAAAAAGTTGAAACCGAGACGAAAAAACTTCTTGGCGAATTCAACGGAAGCGAAATCATCGATGCGCCTTTCAAAGTAAGTGCAAGCTGCAACAGGGTAAATGTAATGGATGGCCATACGGAGGCTGTCTGGGTAGAAATGGCAGATGACCCTTCAACAGATGAGGTTAAGCAGGCTTTCCTTGATTTTGACCCGGGATTATCCGAATTACCCACAGAACCCACTCCTGTTATTGAGGTAAAGGAAGAAAAGGACAGACCTCAGCCTCGCATGGACAGGAACATCGGCGGCGGTATGACTGTATCCGTAGGACGCATTCGTCCCGGCATACGCTACATCTGTATGGGACATAATACAATAAGAGGCGCAGCAGGAGCAAGCGTGCTAAATGCTGAACTATTAAGAAAGATGGGAAAACTTTAGACAAGTTTAACATGAAGGAGATAATCGAAAAGAGCAAGAATCTTATCTTAATAGCTGTATTTTCATCTCTTATCGCTGCAGCCGCAGGATTCGTATGGGGTTTTATCAAAACCCTTGTCATTATAATAAATTTCATCCAGAGCTATGGGAAAGATCCTTTTGCGGCCATAGCCCTCATCGAGATCATGGATATATTCCTGATAGCGACAGTTCTGTTTATTTTTGCAATGGGTATGTATGAACTCTTTATCGAAAAAATAAACCTGCCTGAATGGCTAATAATCAATAACCTTCATGACCTCAAAGCGAAATTAAGCAGCGTAATAATCCTTGTCATGGGCATTACATTCCTGAAACACCTGGTAGAATGGACTGATCCTCAAGGAACGCTTTATTTCGGGATTGCGGTTGCTGCTGTATCGGGTGCACTCATAGCGTTTGGGTATTATGGTGGCAAAGATTGATTATGATATCAAGGTAGCTCCTCGCATTCTTTATTTATAGTATTCTTGACCTTTATTTTCTCCAAAAACACCATAACATTTTAATCGATTGTCAACATTACCACCACAAAAGTTTACAATCCCTCAAATCATGTTAAAAAAGATCCTTGCTAAAATCGAAAAAAATGAATCTATAGACTTCCCGGAAGCATTAGAGCTCGTTCAACTGGAAGGAAAAGATTGCATGGAATTATTCTCCCTTGCAAATCATGTGCGTTCAAAGCTCGGTGACAGGGTTGACCTGTGCTCCATCGTTAATGCAAAGTGCGGCTTATGCTCAGAAGACTGCAAATTCTGCGCGCAATCGGTACACAACGATACCGAGATAACGCCTTACCCGCTGATGGAAGAGGAAGAGATCCTCAACATGGCACAAATGATGGAAGAAGAAGGATCCTCCCGATTTTGCATCGTTACAAGCGGAAAAGTCGTAGGTGGGGAAGATTTTGAAAATATGCTAAGTTCCATACGACGGATAAAGAAGGAAACCCGTTTATCGGTGTGCATTTCTTCGGGCATTCTCACAGATGAGCGTGCTTTAGCCCTGAAAAGTGCGGGAGCAACGAGATTACATCATAATCTTGAGACCTCAAAAAGTTTTTTCAATAAAATATGCACCACGCACACGTATGATGACAAAATAAAAACCATTCATATTGCGAAGAAAGCTGGCCTTGAAGTCTGCTGCGGCGGGATAATCGGGATGGGTGAGTCGGTAAGAGACCGTCTGGAACTTGCTTTTACACTTCGGGAACTGGATGTGGATTCCATTCCCATAAATATATTAGATCCCATCAAGGGAACGCCTCTTGATAATGAAAAACCCATAAAACCACTTGATATCCTGAAAACAATTTCAGTTTTCCGTCTCATCCTCCCTGGAAAAAATATACGAATAGCCGGCGGTCGCGAGAAAAATCTCCGGGACCTGCAGGGTTTATGTCTTCTTGCAGGCGCGAACGGGCTGCTTCTTGGCAATTATCTCACCACCCGGGGAAGAATGCCGCGCGATGACATTATGATGATAAATGACCTTGGACTTATTCCGGGAGGTGTTCATGTTTAGCGTCAGAATGAGAGCAGAAAAAAACGAAAAACACATATCAGGAGCAGAGGCGCTCGTTGAGAAAAAAATGATCCTGGCGACCATCACGGAACTTGCCCAAAGAGCGTTATCTCATGAAAAAGGAGAGCCTGATTTCATAAATATATCAGTCGAATCGTTAAAAACCCCGGTCAAAAAACTAACTTCCCTTCCGCTTATTTTGACGCATGTTGAAAATGAAACCGAGGGAAAAACACTTGCAAGGAAATTGCTTCTTGAACTTGGAATACCAAGATTGTGCATTGAAAAAAGCATCTTTCTTCTTGAAAAAGGACCGGAAGATAGTGAAAATATGCGGGGTGCGATTATTATGGATCTTAATGGGAACAGGCTTGAGCCCGACATCGTTCGAGGCATCCGGGCATCCCACATCGGGATAACGGAAGAAGCTTCCAAGGAACTTCAAACGGCGATTTCGGATATGAAATTGTCAGCCTTTTATACATATATCAGCGATGCGCTTGTGCTTGCAACAAAAGTAGCATCTGTCAAAGGGACGCTCGGTGAACTTTGCTGGTCTGATGACCCTTCATATACCGCAGGTTATGTTGCGTCAGGAAAAATGGGATACATCCGTATACCGCATTTGAAAAAGAAAGGTGACCCTTGCGGAGGGCGCGTTTTTTTTGTAGAAAATATAGACCCTGGAAATTATATTAATGAGATGGAAAGTGCTCCGGTTCTGGTCAATAGATTTGGCGGAATAAGGAGCTTTAAAGAATGATACATATAACAAATCGAGGCTTTTTATGAAACAACAACAGGTACTTAAATTGAAACGATCGGAGAGGAATGAAACTGCCAACATCGCCGTTCTTGGCGCCGGCGGTCTTGGAATGGCAGCAGCAAAAATGCTGTCAAAGAAAAAGGAAATGAGACTTGCGGCCATAGCTGATAAGACAGGGTATATTATTGATCCGGATGGGATCGATGCAGGTCCTCTTGAGGCAAAAAAACCCGGCGAAATTGGTATCAGCACTGATGACGCTATTACCCATATCATTGAAAATTCACAGGAATTTGACGGCATTTTCCTTGCTCTTCCCAACCTCACGAACAGCTTTATCCCCGATATTGTATCAAGGTTTGCCGATGCGGGTTATAATGGGGTGATAGTGGATGCCATGAAACGGTCGCAGGCAGTTGAAATGATCTTTGAACTGGATGACGTTATACAGGATGCAGGTATCACATATATTACAGGAGCCGGCGCCACTCCTGGATTGCTCACATGCGCTGCCGCCATAGCTTCGAATTCTTTTATGGAAGTGACAGGCGTTGATATAAATTTCGGAGTAGGAGTTTCAAACTGGGAATCATATCGTGCAACAATAAGAGAAGATATTGCGCATCTTGAAGGCTTTAACCTTAAAAAAGCTGCGGACATGACCTGTGCTGAGATAAAGAAGGAGCTTGATAATAGAAAAGGGATTCTGCACTTGCACGATATGGAACATGCGGATGATGTGCTTCTTGAAAGGGCCGGGATCGTATCCCGCGAAAAAGTCACAGTCGGCGGAGTTGTTGACACGCGAAATCCCAGAAAACCTGTAAGCACAACGATGACACTCACTGGAAAAACCTTTGATGGAGCAGTTTCAACCCACAAATTCATCCTTGGCGATGAGACCACAATGGCAGCTAATGTGGTTGGACCAGCTCTTGGATGGATGAAAGCCGGTCTTGAGTTCCATGCAAGAGGTATATACGGCGTGTTTGGCTCTGCTGAACTGATGCCAAGATTCGTCCTATGAGTACGGATTGGCTCTCAAAAGAGCTTGCTGAGATAAAAAGTGAAGAATTATACAGGGAGCTCAGGACGATTGAAACAGCACAGACTCCGAGGATAAAAAAAGATGGAAGAGACTACATACTTCTTTCATCCAACAATTACCTTGGTCTGGCCACACATCCTGAGGTGAAAAGATCTGCTATTGAAGCTATCGAAAAATACGGCTCTGGAGCCGGAGGCTCAAGACTGACCACTGGGAACACAGACATTTATGATAGCCTGGAAGAGAAAATTGCGGATTTTAAAGGGACTGAAGATGCAATTGTTTTTAGCTCCGGATACATGACAAATATCGGAACGATATCAGCATTAATGACAAATGGCGATATGATCCTTAGCGATGAACTCAACCATGCAAGCATTATCGATGGGTGCAGGCTGAGCTGCGCAGATGTGAAAGTCTATCCCCACAGGGACGTAACATATATTGCAAAGGAACTTCGCGCTTCAAAGAAGAATAAAAAACTCATAGTGACAGATGGTGTCTTCAGCATGGATGGCGATATCGCGCCTCTTGCTGAAATCATTGAAGTTGCAGAAAAGTTTGATGCAATGGTCATGGTTGATGATGCCCATGCTACTGGTATCCTTGGAAAACATTGCAGGGGTACAGGAGATTATTTTAATGTCGAGCCTGATATAAACATGGGCACTCTTAGCAAAGCGCTTGCAAGTTCAGGGGGATATATCGCAGGAAATAGTGAGCTTATCGATTATCTTCGAAATATTTCACGTTCATTCATATTCTCAACTGCGCTTTCACCGCCTGATGTCGCCGCTGCCAGTACTGCCATAGATATTATCAGGAAAGAAAATCCGGCAAAGAAATTATGGGAGAATATTGCAATTTATAAAAAAGGGCTTATTGATGCGGGATTTAATATTCAGAGTGAAACCCAGATCATTCCTTTAATAACCGGGGATACGGAGACGACACTCAAAGCTGCATTAGAGCTTGACAAACTGGGAATTTTTGTCCAGGGGATCAGACCACCCACAGTGCCTGAAGGTAAAGGCAGGATACGAACCACATTGATGGCGACTCATAGCAGGCAGGATATAAGTGAAGCGCTTATTGCCATTCGAAAAGTGAAGGAAAAATTGAGCTTGTGATATGACCGGGATATTCATAACAGGAACCGACACCAATATCGGAAAAACCGTAATTGGGGCAGGACTTGCAGGCGCCCTGAAGAATAAAGGGTACAGCGTCGGCGTAATGAAAGCTGTGCAGAGCGGGGCAGGAATAAAAGATGGTAAACTTTATTCCCCGGATATTGAATTCATGAAGAAAGTGATGGAAGTCAATAATGAAATGGAGCTTGTCTGTCCTTATCTTCTAAAAGAAGCGATGGCGCCAGGGATCGCGGCTGAAGTCGAAGGAAAGAACATTGACTTTGAAATTATTAAGAACGCCTTCCAGGAACTTGAAAAAAGACATGATATTGTGATTGTTGAAGGAGCAGGCGGTATTGCCGTTCCTCTAAAAAAGAGATTACTGATATCGGATCTGATAAAATACATGGACATACCCGCAATCATCGTAGCACGGGCAGGTCTTGGAACCATAAATCACACATTTCTCACTATCGAATATGCGAAAAGATCAAAGATAAAAATAATCGGAGTAATAATTAACGATTACAGGGGTGGTTTTGTGGAAGAGAAAAACCCGGGAATTATAACTGGCCTGACAGGTATCCCCATATTGGGAATTATTCCAAATGACAAGGATGTCTGTTCAGAAAGAGGTGTGCCTGGAAATATCGTATCTCTTATAGAGAATAATGTGGATATAGGTCGAATTATTGAATTCATCATTTAATTCCGATCCATTTGCCAGGTTCATTTTCAAGCGTTTAATGGTAGAAATGCCTCATTCCTGTAAACACAAGCGAAACACCCAGCCTGTTCGCAGTTTCAATAACTTCCTTATCCCGTATCGAGCCTCCGGGAGATACGATATACCTTATATGATTCTCAGCGGAGTGAATGATGCTATCATCGAACGGGAAGAAAGCATCAGATGCAAGAACGCATTCGCTCATGATGCTCTTAAAAAAATCCTCTTCGCCCATATCCGGTTTTTCCCGGTCATACAATATCTTGAGGTTCTCCCGGGCTTTTGTTGCTGCAAGTTTTCGAATTGAATCCACCCTGTTTGGCTGCCCTGCACCCATTGCAAGGATCTGGTAAACACCTTTTTTATACTCACGGGCAATGATAACAGCATTTGATTTTGTGTATTTGCAGGCGTTCAATGCAAACTCGGCAAGTTTCTTTTTTTCATCAGGGAAAGGATGTCGGGTAACAACATCCCATTTATCATACAATCCCCTGTTCCTCGACTGCACAAGCATTCCCCCAACAACATAGCGGTATGTATTCTCAAGAGGTTTCCCATCAGCCATTGATAATTCAAGGATACGAAGGTCTTTGCTCTTATTTTTCAGGAAGAGTAGCTCCTCTTCATCATATCCTGGAGCAATAATAAGCTCCAAGAACTTGCCTTTTAGGAATTCAAGTGCTTCAAGGTCAGGTTTCTGTGTCATGCAGATAATACTGCCAAACGATGAAACAGGATCGCCATCCCATGCTCTTGACAACGCCTCAAGGAGTGTATTCCCGGTTGCTAATCCACATGGGTTGCTGTGTTTCACAATAGAGACCGCAATTTTATCCTTGTATCCAAGAACCACATTAAGTGCGCTTTCAGCATCTACATAATTGTTATAAGATAGAGCTTTTCCATGCAATTGTCTGGCATTTGCGATCGTGGGTTCGGTTACCCCCGGCTCTTTATAGAATTTTGCGCTCTGGTGCCAGTTCTCCCCATACCTTAGGGTTTGTCCTTCCACAAATTTAAGGCGCAGGATGTCTTCATTTACAAATGCGCGACTTAAGTATGTGTCAATCGCACAATCGTAATCTGCAATTCTTTGAAAGGCTTTGACTGCAAGCCTTTTCTTTGTTTCAAGGCTGATTTCACCTGTCTCAAGTTCTTCAAGGAGATCCGGATAATCCAGGGGGTCTGTGATCACGGCCACATACCTGTAATTTTTTGCAGCTGCCCTCACAAGCGCTGGTCCACCAATGTCGATATTTTCAATAGCATCTTCAAGACTTGCGCCTTCTGCCACTGTTTTTTCAAAAGGGTAGAGATTTACTGCCACTATATCGATGAACTCAATTCGATTTCGTTTTGCATCCTCAACATGAGAAGTTTTATCCCGCAATGCAAGAATTCCCCCATGGATATTGGGATGCAGTGTTTTTACTCTTCCATCCATCATCTCAGGGTATCCAGTGACATCGGACACATCTCTTACTTTTAATCCGGCTTTTTTTAAGACCGAGTAAGTCCCACCTGTTGAAATAATCTCAAATCCAAGCCTTGTCAGCCCGGATGCAAGTTCAATTATGCCATTCTTATCAGAAACGCTTATCAAGGCTTTCTTGGACAGAAAATATCACCTCATCTAAATGGAAAAAAGAAGTTATAAGTTTTACTGACAAAAAGAATCACTTTAATATTCATCATGCATTTCTCCCCTCATGAAGAATTTCCTGATCATCGGACATAAAGCAGTTACTGAAACATTTTCCCTCAATGACCTTCCGGGTGCAGCGGGTCGCATGGACATCCTTTGCAGGTGTGTTAATGCGGCGCTCTTCCTGTCGCATGACATAAGAAGAGATGTTCGTGTATTTCTTGTGCTCAAAGGCGAACCTTCACCCCCAAAAATCATCCGCTTTGATGGCAGCGTGGTCAGATACCTGAGCCCTGATGAACGCAGTGCTGCTTCATTGATTAAAAAAGCCCTTGAGAAAAAAGCACAGGATTTCTGGACTGAATCCACTGCCGGGGTGAGCATACGCAAAGGTGAACTTAATGTCATCATTAAGGAACTGGATATGAAAGTTACTTATCTGAGGGAAGATGGCAAGGATATCCGCGTAACTAAATTCAATGAGCATTCCGACCAGTTGTTTTTGCTAGGTGATCATTTAGGGTTGACAGAGGATGAAGAGAAACTAATAGGCGAATGTGAACATGAGATTATCAGCGTTGGACCGCTATCACTGCATGCTGACCACTGCATAGTGTTATTGCATAATGAGTTAGACAGAGGGAAACATATTTAGAACACCCCGGATATTGAGAACCGAATGACAATCATTGATATAACCCGTAAGGTCTTGCATGAAGGCGCGATCTGCGATCACTGCCTTGGAAGACAGTTCGCAAAACTCTCAACCGGTTTGTCCAATGACCAGCGCGGTGGCGCCCTGAAACTTGTAAGTTCCATGCATGCTGGAGCAGAAAAGGACGAAGAGCTTAAAGGTCTCCTTGCAAAAAGCAACGGTGAAATAAAATGCTGGGTATGCAATAATCTTTTCCTGGATATCGATGCATGGGTAAAGAAGAGCGTTGAAGCCCTTTCGGATTACGAATATAACAATTTTCTCGTAGGAACAAAGGTAACAGGCCTTCTTTCAGAGAATGAAGAGATCCTGTGGGCGCAAAGTGGAACAACTTTTGCCGAGCCCCTAAAAACCGAATTGAACCGTGAGGTGGGAAAAAGGATCGAAAGGATTACAGGCAAGAGGGCAAACCTCAAGAAACCGCAGGTTGTGGCTCTTCTTGATCTTGAAAATAATGAAGTGGAGGTCCAGATAAACTCTCTTTACATCTATGGCAGGTATCGCAAACTCATCCGGGGAATACCACAGACCAGGTGGCCATGCCGGGAATGCGGCGGGGGAGGTTGCGAGCGTTGTGATAATACGGGAAAGATGTACCCGGAATCAGTGGATGAACTCATAAAACCGCATCTTTTGGCGGCGGCACAGTGCGATGATACAGCTTTTCATGGGGCTGGGCGCGAGGATATCGATGCCCTGATGTTGGGAGATGGCAGGCCATTTGTGGTTGAGGCAAAAAGACCCCACAAAAGAAGCCTTGACCTTGGCGAGCTAGAAGCTGGAATTAACCAGGGCGCAGAGGGTAAGATCGAAGTGCTTGGTCTTAAATTCGTAGAGAGTGAAACTGTTGAACAATTGAAATCCATGAAAGTGGATAAAATATATCGCATGAAGATAACTCACACTACAACAGAGGAAAAACTTAAATCATCCCTTAACGTACTAAGTGAAACTCCCATCAAACAGAACACACCAACAAGAGTGCTTCACAGGCGTGCTGATCTTGAACGAATACGCAAGGTTCACTCGGCTGAACTTGAATCCTATGATGAAACCACCGCGATTCTCGTCATAAATTGTGAAGGCGGGCTCTATGTCAAGGAACTGGTTTCTGGTGATGGTGGACGTACCATACCAAGCGTCGCTTCACTAATTGGAAGCGAGGCAAAAGTTATTGAACTTGAAGTAATTAAAGTAGGATAAGAATAACATTTATAATTCGGAGAAATATTATGCCACAAAGTCACGGAACAAGAAGAAAATCACGACATAAGCTAAGGAAAACAGTTCGGGAAAAGGGAATGTCCCCAATAAGCAGAGCGATTCAGCTCTTTCAGGAAGGAGACATTGTGAACATAGATCTTGATCCCAGCATCCAGAATGGAATGCCCCACCCCAAGTTCCAGGGAAGAACAGGAAAAGTCACAAGCCAGCGTGGTCGTGCCTATCTAGTTGAAGTCAGGGATGGCGGATTAATGAAAGAAGTCATAATTCTACCTGAGCATTTGACGCCCCAGAAATAACCGGTGAAATAATGTTAGTAAAGCAGATAATCAGCGAAGAGATACTGACCCTTGGTGAAGTCAGGAACCTGCTTGACGAGGTCAGGGAAGAAAGATCAAAAGAAGACAAGGAACTCGGATATGAATTGCGAAAGGCAATATCACATGCTGAGATCTTTGCCAGGCTTGACGCACAAAAATCCAGGGAATTAATGAACGCGTTATCCAAACTTGAGAAAATGAAACCTGAAATCGCTGTAAGGATCGCTGATATTCTGCCATTGACCAATGATGAAGTCAGGTCAATATATGCAAAAGAGCGATATACTCTCAGTGAAACAGAGCTGAAAGACATCATTGAAATTGTGATGAAATATACCTGAAACCGAGAAATATTAAAGTTGCATTAATTTAAATATTGATAGTTCAACCAAGAAAAGTTTCAAAGCGAGTGGTATTTGATGATAACCTTAGGGAAAAAACAGGAAAAAGAAGACACAGCTTATATTCTGGATTATCTACAGTATGGGCGTTCAGATGATTCCCGCCCGATTTATCAAAAAAAACCTCTTATCCAGGCTGTTGGAGAGAAACATTTTGTCTTGATGGAACTTATGCCCAAAGAGAACGCCGTCGTAAATGTTCAGGATAAAGTCTATATCGGGGATGGAGACCGCCCGGCAATTGATCATGTCAAAAGACGGATAACTTATCCTGAGTTGACGCATGGCTCCCAGATGGAACTTCCACATATTATTGAAGAAATCGTCCTTGCAAATGAAACACATTTCCTGGCTTTTTTTAATGATGCTTACCCTATAACCACCCGCCTTCATATGCTTGAGCTTCTGCCCGGAATTGGAAAGAAACTCATGTGGGGAATAATAGAAGAGAAAAAGAAGGGGAAATTCGAGAGTTTCAAGAATATAGTTGAAAGGGTCAAAGGACTCCACACGCCGGAAAAACTTATAGCTCACAGGGTTATGGACGAATTAAAGGACGAAAATATAAAATATCGCATTTTTACGACCCCGATGCCGCCTAAAAGATGAAATGGTATAAAAAGGATCAGCATTTCCTCATAGACAAGCAGGTTCTTGAAAGGATCATCGAATACGGAAAATTAACTAAAGCTGATACGGTCCTTGAAATAGGTGCAGGCTACGGTAACCTAACTGCAAAGCTGGCAAAAAAAGCAGGGAAAGTAATAGCTATTGAAGTAGATCCGGAACTTGCCCCTAACATAAAGAAGGTGGAAAACGTTGAAGTGATAATAGGGGATGCCCTCAAAGAGGAATTCCCGCATTTTAATAAAGTAATTTCAAATCTTCCTTATTCTATTTCTTCTCCTGTGACTTTCAAGCTGCTTGAACACGGATTTGAGCTGGGAATACTTATGTACCAGCATGAATTTGCAGAAAGGCTGGTCGCTTCAGCTGGCAGTAAGGATTACGGCAGGCTTTCAATTGCTGTCCAGTATCACGCCCAGGTTGATATCCTGGAAGTTGTACCGCGCCGCGCGTTCAGTACTCCCCCGGAAGTGAATTCGGCAATAGTCAGGGTAGTTCCACGACCGCCGCCATATGAAGTCAGGGATGTGGATTTTTTCATGAGATTCATAACAGCTGCTTTTTCCCAGCGAAGAAAAAAACTTAAGAATGCAATATTGAATAATGCAGCGATGCTTGGAATTAAAGAAAGTGCGCTGGAGGGGCTGCCGCATGATATTATCGAACAAAGGGCTGAGACTCTTTCTCCTGAAGAGCTTGCAAAGCTTGCCGATTTACTTACGCCCTAAATTCTGCGAATCTGCGCAATGGACGTTTTAATTTTTCCTGGAAATAGTATTGACCTAACCCTGGCGTACATATTTTATTAACTCCTCTATCGTTGGTTTTTTCCCGTACATCAGCAGGCTCGCCCTGAAAATCCGTACAGACAGTTCCATAATAAAGTATGTAGAAATAACGAGTAAAATCAGGCTAATAATCAATTCATATAAAGGCACATCTGTTATGGAAAGCCGCATTATCATCGCTGTGGGGGATGTCAGGGGAAAAATACTCAATGCTTTTGCAAGGACGTCGTTGGGGCTAAAAATTATGAATTGCGCAAACATAAGAGGGAAAGCCCCGGCGAGTGAAAATATCCCGGCTATCTGCTGTCCTTCCCGCGATGTCGTTGCCACTGCGCCCACGCCTGCCATAATGCTTGCAAAGATAAGGTAGCCAAATATGAAATAGATCATTGCGTAAAGCAGCAAGGGAATAGAAATGTGTATCTGTGAAACGACCAATAACGAAATTGTAGGATTTATTAATATTAATGACGCTGCGACCACCAGCCAAATGGCTATCTGGGTAAGTCCGAGGGCTCCAAGACCAATGACCTTGCCCTGGAGCAGTTCTTTATGCGATACTGATGACAGGATGATTTCTATTATCCTGTTCTCTTTTTCTTCGACAACACCCTGGAGGAGAAAACCCGAAGAAGTAAAAATGGAAAGAGTAAAAAGCAGTGAAAAAACAATAGGCACTAAAAGGATCGCAATTCCATTCTCTTCATTTTTCAACCCATTTTCATTAAGAGTAAAATATTCGCTGATTATAGGTTGATTGATCCTCCGGATTATTTCCGGCGGCTCATTTTTCAGGAGATTAGCAAGAAGAAAGTTCTTTATCCGCTCCTCAATATTAACATTATCAGCAAAGTTTTTCTTTGAAGAATAAATGAGAATTCTTCCGGTAGCGGTGTAATTTTCAGGAATGACAAAATAGTTTGTGAGATTATTCCCAATAAGGTCTTTCCTTGCCAGTCCTTCATCTGTATATTTTGTAAAATTTGTTATATTTGTTAAATTTGTAGTCTCAAATAGTGCTGTCCTGTCAATGTATCCTATTTTATAAACCTCATTATGTGAACCTGCATCCATGAAAATAAAAGAAACACCCATTATTGCAGACATGAACAACGGGATGCCAAAGGTCACGAAAAGGAATTCTTTTCGCTTGATATTGGTCAGGTATTCATGCTTTGCGATCGTTGCCCATTTGCTCATGTTCCCTCCACGACCTCAATAAAGATTTCATTAAGAGAAGGCATCGATATCTCGAATTTATTGACCCGCACCATTGCTGCCAGGATTTTCAGGATATCGCCTGGATCCGCATCCTGCTCAAGTATTAATTCAGCATAATTGCCGGAATTGTTTATTTTCCTGACGCCGGGAATGTTTTTCAGCTCACCTTCAAACTCAAGTAAAACAGTGTTTTTCCCATAGCGTGACCTTATTTCATCTACGCTGCCATAAAGAACCCCTTTTCCTTTATGGATCATAAATATCCTGTCGCACATCCGTTCTACCTGATCCATCATGTGAGTGCTTATCAGGATGGTTTTTCCCTCTTTTCCAAGTTCAATTATCAAGTCCTTAACAAGTTTCATATTGACAGGGTCAAGACCGCTAAAAGGTTCATCAAGGATTATGAATTCAGGATCATGGATCAGCGCTGCGATCAACTGTATCTTTTGCTGCATCCCTTTGCTGAGTTCTGATATCTTTTTATCCTTATGAGGGAGCATTCCCATCTTTTCAAGAAACATCAACGCCCGTTCTTTTGATCTCATGTTCTTCAATGCTCCAAGATAAACGAGTGTTTCCATGACAGTAAGTTTTTTATAAAGACCTCTATCTTCAGGAAGATAACCGATCTTATTTTTCAGTTCACCAGAAAGCGTATCGTTCAATATCCGTATCTCCCCCGAATCAGGTCTTATAATATCAAGCAGCATCCGTATTATCGTTGTCTTTCCGGCGCCGTTAGGGCCAATGAGACCGAAAACCTCGCCTTTTGAGATATTAAAACTTATATCATTGACAACGCTTTGCCCGTTATAGGATTTTGAGAGGTGCGAAACTTCAACTGAACTTTCCATGGGTCTCCTTTTTCAATTCAGCATTCTTTAACAAGATAATCCTTTCGAAATTATATGACTGTTTTCAATTTTACCCAATTTTTTCCTACCCTCTGATTTCAATGCCCGCCACTCATAACGTTCATCAAAATCTAAGTAAAGCAAAAAAATAAATGATGGATATTAAACGGAGAGAGCCCTATTTTTCTTTTGTGGACAGACTCATAATGGTCCTTAAATCCATTTATTGGAATTGAAATATCCATTTTAGAACTATTTGGCAGCTTATCAACTCTATTTTTTAATTCATTTATGATTTTCAATGTATCTCCAGTTATTATATAACCAATCATCACTCCAGTAGGGCATTTATGACTATAATCACCAGAAATATATCGACATATTCCTTCATCGATATAATATTCATATCTATGATTCTTATCTTCCAATATTTTACATTCCGCGCCAAAATAAATTTCTGACTCCCAACCACGAAAACAAAGATCTATTGTTGGGGTCTTGCCTCTTCCATGCACCTTTTTTCCATGTGATTTTTCATGGACAGGCACGAGTGACTTAGTACCTTTATCAAACCAAACCATTTGCAGATAATAATACAGCTCTTCAGTAATTTCAGTCTCAATTTTATTTGGGGTTACCTTTCCACTTGCATGTAATTCATTAAAGGCTTCACAAAACATCCCCAAAAGACTCATAATTCCTGGTAATTTAAGGTCGTTAGCCAAATCCACTGTCGAACCAGAACGAATCTGTTGATTCGAATTGTCGATAAGCCTCAATTAGAAACCTCCAGAAGAGGACATAATATCTTTATAAGTATCATCTGCATCGCGAAAAGCAACAGATTTTGTCCAAAATCTCATCTGGTTTGGTTTCACAACAAATAGAGAATTACCTGAATATCTGCGAAGATTTCGCCTTATGTAAATACTTTGAGATATTTCTTCAGTTAATTGTTTATCCAATTTACCAAGAACTTGATTTAAATCTCCATCCGAGATATTTTTTTGTTCCAAGTTCTCAGATTTATCTATAAGTCTTGCCGATATAACTTTAAGAGGACCTTCACCATCATAAATTGTTCCAACGAAAAATTTATTTGGATTTGAAAATGAATCATTTAATACTTTACAAAAGGTATTCAGATAATCTCTTAAATTATTCTTCTTTACAGGTTTAACTGCGCTGGATTCGTTTTTTGTCCTATAATAGTCTAAAGTATAGTTTATTGTGTCATTAATTTGTATTATTTCTGATTCATCCAAATGATACAATTTTGCCGCAAGTTGATTTACAATATTATCAGCTTCTGGATTGTCTGAAATATCTTTAAGAAAATCGTAGTCAATATCCTTTAACTCAAGTATCCCCTCTGGCATGGGAATATTCATGATCTCTTCTTTTTGAAATTCATCGCGTTCCACTAACCAGCGACGACTGGTCAATATCCCGTAATATAACGCAATGTTCATATTAATTGCCAAGCAACAGGCTGCTAATTGATCCAAATCACTTTCATTGCCATGAATGCCAAGAATGGAATTCACAAAAACCGCATCTTTTTTTAGAAGCGTTGCAACCATACCTACATTTACTTTTGGGCTTTGCTTAATTAGTAAATGTGGCCCATTAAACACTTCTCTTTTCGTTTTTGCACTCCTATATAATTGTTGTTTTTGAAAAGATGGCAAAGAATCTTCAACAATCGTAAACCTTTTTAAATAATCAACTTCTACATTTGATTTTCCAATTAATTCCGATACTTCATGTTTCTTACTCTCCTCACCACCTTCGATATAACCCTCACCATGTATCCATCCTTTTTCCTTGCATATCACCCCTAAAGTAGAGAGTTTTGAAAGCCGCTTTATCATATCATAATCCCTTGGATTTCCCCACATAGCTATTTTCCATATTAAATCATTTTCAATTGCTTCTTTCTTTGGTATGTGAGCTATATCCTGAGGTTCGATAATAAAAAGCCAATCATCTTGTGTTGAATAACTTGGCTTTGGCGAGCAATAAAGAATTGTCTGAGTATCATTTTTCTCTGGTGAATAAATAACAGCCGCTGAAGGTCCTACAGCTTCTGAAAATAAAATATGCCTTAATGCTGAAAAGTTAATAATAGTCTTAATATTAAATGATGAAAAAAATTGCTCCCTAAATTTTCTGTTTGTAGTTGAACGATTAAAGAGAAGACTTTTACTAGATACTAACATACATATTTCGCCATTGGATTTACATAGGTCAGAAACGCGCCATAAAAATGCCTGACATATTTGATTGTCTCCAACAATTCTTCCTTGAGTGGTTAGATAATCACTGGCTGAGGCAGGTAATTTACTAACCCAAGGTGGATTACCTATTATAATATCATATTTTCTATTCAGAAAGCGTGCATCTTTTTCAAAGAAATCTGATTTATAAAGATTTTCATTTATAATCGGGTCAAATCTAACTTGATTCCAAATATACCTTGGCTCCAAATAATCACACATTGTAAGATATAGACTCAAAGCAGCTATTCGAATTGCATTGTTATTTACATCAACCCCAAAAATATTGTCTTTGAGAATACGTTTCAAATCTGATATTGATGGATATTTATTTGGATTTGCCTGCATCCATCGGCTTATAAGCCTGCGATAAGATTCGACTAAGAAAACTCCTGAACCACAAGAGGGATCGAGTACCTTTAAATCTGTATTTTTCCCTTCCCATGGAAGAACCTGGTCCATTAGAAAAGTTACAAGGTGATAAGGTGTGTAGTGGGTTCCCTTCTTTTTTAATTTATCCTCATTTTCTTCATAACGGACAAATCTTTGATAAATATTACTTATGAGCTCAATCGGAATAATATCAAAAGAGTATAATGGCCATAAAGCCATTTGTTGTTGTTCAAGATACATATCTCCTTTGAGCATTTTTTGTAATAAATTGAGTTGCTCTTGAGAGACAGTACTATCTTTTTCATTTATTGTAAAGACATCACCATTAAATTTATGGTTTAAATATAGAAATAGTTCCTCTGTTTTATTTTTATTAGAAAGCAAATCGGTAAAGCTTTTTGCACCCGGTAAATAATTCTCAAAGAACCCTTTTGGAAATACATTGTAACCCTCTTTATCTTTTCTATCCTCAAGGTACTTTATAAAAATTGAGCGGGTTAGTAGATTATGGACAACTTCTGGACGCAGACCCTTTGAAATCAATTTATGTCTCATAAATTCTAGGTTATCCAATAATGTTTGATACACCCTTTCCTTATTATGGAAATGCACACTGTATTTTTGCCAATAACTACCTGTTAAAAGTTCGGAACTACGATATTTCTTAAGCTTTTCTAATTCTTTTTTTGCCTCAATAAAGAGTTCTAATTCTTCAATGAATCCAGCTTGATAGTCTAACTGCCCATCATTTAATAATCTTGGTTTTTCATAGGAATTGTATATTAAGACAGTATCGGGAAGAATCACAAAAAGAAGGGGGGCTTGCCCCAGATTCCAAGCTTTTTTGTGCAGTTCTGCAATCTTATCATGATCCTTGGACACCAATTTATAGAAATATATGAGTGGTATTATTTGTCCAGTTTCTGATTTAAAAAAGAAAACAGCATCAGCTTCAAGTTTCTCTTTGGCTTGTTTAAAAATATATCTTTGAATTTCTCCATCTGTATCCGAATCAGAAATAACTAAGCCATTATTTTGGGAATAATCAAGTTGTGAACATAGATAAGAAAAAGTTTCATCGGCTTTTCTTTCAGTTCTCACATTTACTTCTTACCCTCTAAATTACTCAATGTTCCTTTCAATTCCTCGAATTTGTATCTATCTGTAAGATCAACAACAATTTTGAATATTTCTTTTATTTGCTCAACTGTATATTCATTTTTAGATGTGGTTAAACTAAAGGACTTAGTTTTAATGAACTTATTTTTTCCTTCCCCTTGCTTTTTTATTGTTATTTCACCCCATCGTTTAAATACTGATTTCATAATTATACCAATGGTTCTACCATTGATATAATTATATATAAAACTTTGTGAAAAGTAAATTTATCTATTTCATAAAATTAAAATTTTCCCGTTATCAACGAGCAATTATTGATATGAGCCGAGGCGACGGAGAGATGTTTGTGAATGTCACGACGAAGAATGATCCGAAAAAAAGGTCGGAACATCTCAGAAAAGATAATAACTCATAAATAACCTGTGTATGCTATGAAAATCGCAGTAGTCTTTGACAGCGCCGGAACGCTGCTTCGCATGTACCGGGTGGCAAAGAACATAGAAACAGGCGTTATCCTGAACGATATAATTTCAACAGAACTTGTGGGGAAAAAACCCGATTGCGCGCTTCTTGTAATGCAGGTAGATTCAAATAAGCTTGTCAAATGCCCGCCAGACATGCTGATCTCGGATTTTATAGGGAAATATAAAATTGGTATTGATGTAGGCTGTTCAAAAGCGCATGTGGATAATATTACAGCGTTGTCCGTTGTGAAAAGCGATAAACATGCTACAATGGCAGATCTTCAGGAGGTTATGTTTGCTGTAAAGCAAAGATGCAAGAATATTTTCTATATGGGCGTTGGGTTGATCATTGATGTGGGAACAAAAAGCATCCCATACGTTGTATGCACAGGGGGAAAAATCTATTCAAAAAGCTGTTCCGTAATGCAGACCCTGACAGAGCAGGGAATAAGCGTTTATATCGCATCGGGCGATAGCATGAGGAATTTACAGCCTCTTGCTAAGAATGTCTGCGTTCCCCTTGAATGTGTGTATGAGATATCAACGCCAAAGAAAAAAGAAGAGATAGTGAAGAGATTAAAAGAAGAATATGATAAGGTTGTAATGGTGGGGGATGGGATAAACGATATCCTTGCTTTTCGGGCTGCAGATTTGAGCGTGCTCTCGATACAACAGACAGGAACCTGTCCTGCTATCCTTTTTGAGGAGGCGGATATTGTGATCAGGGATATTCATGAGATAGTTGAAATAGTGGAAAAAATGCAAAAAACTTTTATTTGACAGGATTTCCCACGAAAAACATATCTTTGCATTATGGATATTGAGAGATGGCTTAAAAATTTTAAGACAGAAGACTTATTGACGCCATAGCATAATAAAGGTCGAACATGATAACTACAGGCGCAAATAAAGTGATGAAGTGCTTTGGCGTAAAAGCCGGGGAAAAAGTACTGATTATAGTGGATACAAAAACTCCTTCTTCAATAGGCAGCGGATTATTCGAAGCAGCAAGGAAAATCGGCTGTGATGTAATGATACTGACAATGCTTCCACGGTCTCGCCACGGGGAAGAGCTCCCAGAACCAATAGCCCAAGCTATGAAAAACTCTGATGTCGTAATTGCCCCCACGACCTTTTCCATTACACATACGCAAGCAAGAATAAACGCATGCAAAGCAGGAGCAAGAGTCGCTTCCATGCCCGGCATTACGGAGAACATGATGGCATCTGGAGGAATGACCGCAAATTATGACAGGATCAAAGAGATTGCCATCGTCATGAACAAAAAACTTGAGAACGCAAGAAAAATAAGAGTTGTGACAGATTCAGGTACAGATATCACATTTGAACTTGAAGGATGCAAATGGCATATGGATACGGGAATATGCCATGAACCAGGATGCAGCAGCAATCTTCCGGCCGGAGAATTGTATATCGCCCCAAGAGATGCAAACGGGGTTTTCGTTGTGGATGGATCTTTGAGCAGCTTTGGAATCCTCGATTCACCTCTTGAATTTACAGTTAAGAAAAGGTATTTGACAAATATAAAAGGTAAGCATGCAGAAAAGTTGAACTCAATACTTGATAAAGTAGGAGAAAAAGCGAGAAATATCGCAGAATTCGGTATCGGTATCAATCCGGAAGCTCACCTTATAGGGAATGTGCTTGAGGATGAAAAAGTGGGGGGGACAGTCCATATCGCACTGGGCGATAACAGCACATTTGGCGGGGATGTGATCGCTGGAATTCATCTTGACGGCATCATCAAGGAACCTCATCTATATGTAGACGGGGAAAAATTTATCTTAAGTTTCGACAAATAATATATTATGGAAGAAGTAAACCAGGATGCGGTTTTTTTCAGGTGCAGCATTTGCAGCTTTGAATTTGAGGCTGATCCAAACTTCATACCGATACCATGCCCGCAATGCGGAAGCGAGGAAACGGCGAGGGTATGAAAATAATAGACATCCGTGATTAACGGTTATTTTTTTTGCTATTTTTTATATACTATTTAAGCGTTCTATTTTGGCACTTTTCCACCATTTTCATTTTTTGATAATCGCTTTTACACTTTATATTTAAGAAGGTTCTTTATTCTCTGAAATAAAAAAACCAACAAGAGTAGTTATGAAGACAAAAAAAAATGATATAAATGCAGAAGTAGATTGGGATCAGCTGGATACCTTTTTAGCTGACCAGTATGAAGCCGATTATGGACATTATTTTTCTATTAGTCCAGACACCAGTTTCTCTGATATCCTGAGATTAAATCAAAGAAGCTGTAAGTCCCATAATTTTATTCAAATTCCTTTCCCTGCATCATCTAATGATTTACCGCAGTAAATCATATCATAAATATTGTCAGCAATATCACTTACCTTTGCCCGCACCTGCTTCATCGTATCCCTGTCCCTGATCGTGACAGTGCGATCATCAAGCGTCTGGTAATCGATGGTTATGGAATAAGGGGTCCCTATTTCATCGTTTCGCCGGTAGCGCCTGCCGATAGTTCCTGAATCGTCAAATGCGACGAGTATTTTCGCTTTTCTTAATTTATCAACGATTTCATTTGCGGGTTTTATCAATTCATCACGTGAAAGAAGAGGAAGCACCGCAGCCTGGACTGGAGCTACTTCCGCGGGGAGGCGCAAGACAATGCGTTTCTCTTCCAGTTCTTCTTCTGCATCCTCCACTTTTTCTTTTGATTCTTCTTCGAAATATGAGTGTTCAAGCAATGAATATGTGATCCTGTCAATTCCGAAAGATGGTTCAATGACATGCGGTATTATGTTTTCGCCATGGACTTCTTCGGTAACGGTCTCAAATTTCACGCAATCTTTATTGATTTCGATCTTTTCGCCATCGATGGTCAATTGAATGACATCACCAGAAAGTTGTTCGGATGTTAATGCCTTCAGGGCATTTGCCACTTTTCCTGCTTTTCCTTTGAACTTCGGGCCAAGAACTCCCATATCGGGTTTGACTACGAATTTTTCAACTTTTTTGGGAGTATCGTATGAAACATAAATACTCAATTCCTTCTGGCTCTGTTTTGCATGGGCTTTCAGGTCAAAATCAGTCCTGTCAGCAATGCCGACGATCTCGACCCACCCGAACCTGTCACTTAAGATCTCAGCATCCCAGCAATCTGCGGCATAGTGAGCCATCTCATCTTTCATGTGCTGCCTGAATCTCATTTTCTCAGAGCAAACCCCGACACGGACGAGGAACTGATATGTCCTGGCAAGGCAATATGCAAGGAATTCGTGGGCAATAATGCCATTCTTTACGGCTTCGCCCAAAGTCATTTTTTTCATATCTCCCGAAACCTGCCCTTCCTGCGAATACAGATTCAGTACGATATCAGCGACATCTTTGAACTTCGGATGTGTCTTATCTCGTGGGTCGATAAAAATCTCTGCCTCTGCCTGCGTGAACTCACGAAGTCTTATCACGCCCTGGCGAGGTGATATCTCATTGCGGTAGGCTTTTCCTATCTGGGTAGCGCCAAAGGGCAGATGGTCACGATAGAATTTGACAAGACGCGGGAAATCCACGAACATTCCCTGCGCGGTCTCAGGGCGAAGGTATCCTGCCCGTTTACCGCCTGGTCCTATTGCTGTTTTGAACATGAGATTGAACTCATATGCATCGCCAAGTTTTCCGCCGCATTCAGGGCATTTGATATTGTTCTTGCCGATGACATCTGTCAGTTCTTCTGCGCTCATGGTATCAGGATTTTCCACAATATCCTTGACAAGATGATCTGCCCTGAAAGGTTCGTGGCATTTCTGGCATTCAGTGAGAGGGTCTGAGAATCCGCCCACATGTCCGGATGCGATAAATATGTCCTCAATGCCTATTGTTGGCACTTCTATCTCGTAATAACCTTCGTTTATCACAAATATGTCGCGCCAGATATTCTCAACGCGGCGCTTTAGCATAGCGCCAAGGGGTCCGTAATCGAAAAAACCTGCCGTACCGCCGTACAGCTCAAATGAGTTCCATAAAAATCCGCGGCGCTTTGCCAGTTCAAGCACCTGTTCGTATTTGTCAGCCATAGTTGATCTGGTGCTAAATACATGTTTTAGATTATTAAGTTTTCATTCAACTTGGCATGCGGATTTAGGTATTTGGATCCCAATATCTTTATAAGCAAGCTGGTATCATAATACCAGAATATGCAGATATCTGATTTTATTGCTCATAATATCTGGTGGAAAGGAAAAGAATTCCTAATAGAGGATAAGCATCTTCGCGACTACAAGGATATAAAATACAGATGGAAGCCGCATATCTGCAAAAACATTTTACTCTTGCCTGGAAACCTGTATTCTTTAAGAGGACCAAGACAAATAGGAAAAACCACACTAGTCAAGCTGATAATTGAATCCATGATAAATAAAGGGGTAGCAGTAAAGGCTGTTTTTTATTTGAATTGCGATTCGATCCTGGATTCCGGGGAACTTCTAAAAACAATTCGTGAATACCATGAGTATGCTGATTCATCAGGAATAACTGAAAAATTTGTGTTCCTGGACGAGATATCAGGCATACAAAATTGGCAGAAAACGGTAAAAGTGCTTGCGGATTCCGGTGAATTAAAAAATACTTGCCTTTTCCTTACGGGTTCGCATACTCTTGATATGAAAAAAGGTTTCGACATGCTTCCGGGAAGGACAGGAAAATACGGAAAAGATTTTCTGCTTCTGCCACTTACTTTCAATGAGTATGTTTCATTAATAAGACCAGATATCGGTATCAAACTTGAAAAACTGTGTGCCATTTCAATATCGGATATCAATTCAGCCGTGAAGAGCGCATTGCCATTTGACCAAGAACTGAAAATACTTTTCAACCAATATCTTTTAACTGGGGGTTTTCCTATGGCTATTAATGAATTCCATAGCGGCAAGGAAATCCCTGATTATATTTATGAGATATATTCACGCTGGGTGATCGGGGATATCGTAAAATGGGGAAAACAGGAAAAGATATTAAAACAGATCATGAGGACGGCCATTTTGAAACAATCAACAGCCATCAGCTTTGATTCATTTGCAAAAGACGCAGAAATAAAAAGCCATAAGACTGTCAGCTCTTATGTTGAAGATCTTGAGAACATGTTCGTTTTTGTGGTTCTTTATTTTCTGGAACCCAACAAGAAGGTTCCTGATTTTAACAAGAACAAAAAAATATACTTCTTTGACCCTTTCATATACCATATATTCAACAGGCTGCTTAATCTGAAAGAGGGTGAAGTAAACCCGGCGCTTATCGAGTCTGTTGCTGTGGTTCATTTTGCAAGGCTTATTCATAAGAAGCATCCTGTTATGGGGTTGAATGATCTCATATTTTACTGGAAAAATAAAAGAGAAACAGATATTGTAGTTAAATCCGGGGATAAATTACTCGCTGTTGAGGTCAAATATCAGGAAAACATCTCAAAAGATGATTTCCAGTCCCTTTATCATTTCAGGGAAGGAATCCTTTTATCAAAGTCCGAATACAAGTTTGATGAGAAGTATCCGGTTATCCCAGTGCATATTGCGCTTTCTTTGATATAAGTATTATAAACCGAACTCCTCCAACCTCTCCCTCGCGATTTCCCTCTTCTCCTGGTGGTTTTTCAGGAAATCCTTCATTAATTCAGCGGTAAATTTCTTGCAATTTCCGCACACGCGCGTTCCTCCCACGCAGTCCTTATAGACTTCCAGAAGCTCATTATCATCTTCAAGGAGATGATATACCAGTAGCTCATATACGCTGCATTTATCGGGCTGTCCTCCAAGCTTTTTCTGCTCTTCAAGCGTGACCCTGCCGCCTGTTATTGCGCGCATGACCTTCTTTGCCCCATCTTCGGGTTTATCCGTAAGCGCGATGTAACTTTCCGGGATGCTGCTTGACATCTTACCGCCCTGCAGGCCAGTCATGAACTTGTGATAAGTGGATGCGGGGGGGAGGAAACCATAACCGCCTAATTTAATCTCAATATCTTCCGTAATTTTTTTCACGCCATTGAATGTTTCATTAATTCTTGCATAATCACATAATACATCGATATGACCCGAATGTGAAACTATCTTCCAATTTTTTCTTAATTGCACATTTAAGGCATCGAAGGCTTCTTGAGGGGCTAATTTAGAATAAATATGTATATGTGGACCATGTTGATTTTTTTCAGTTTCTTTAATACTTAATGTGAACCAATTAATTTTTTCTGCCAGCCCCCTCGTGAGCCTGATATGCGGATCCTGGTCAGAGCCTACCGGAATGACCACTGGTTTTGGACCTCCGAAATCCTTCAGTTGTGGATGCAGGATATCCGCACTCTGCGTGATGGCGCTCACCATATGCGCAATGTTCGTCTCTCCTGAAAAACCGTATATAGCTGACAGCTCTGAAAAATTCGCTTTTATCCCAAGCTCAAATGACAGGTCCCTGACAGGATTGAATTTTGACTGGAAATAAATATGAGCGCCCGGCTCAAGACCAAGAGCGATAGCGCTTAAGATATATTCATTTATACCAAGCTCCCTGCATTCTTTCCAGCTTTTCCCGCGTACTGCATGCGCTTCCATATCTGCGATGGCCAGGAACACATCCCCGCCCTGCTGCTGGTGCCAGATTATTTCTTCCATGACCATTTTATGCCCCAGATGAGCTTTTCCAGTGGGCATAAAACCGCTCATTGCAGCGAAAGGTTTTCCCGAAAGTATTGCTTCAAGAACTGAATCATAGCTCCTGTGCCCAAAAATAACATGGCGTCTCATATACCTGTGAGGATTTGGTATCTTTTCCAGCAGTTCATCGAACTTCGAGATGCCAAACTCATCAAACAGTTTGGAATAATTGTCAATTTTGACTGCGCCCCAGGGGTCAAGAGTGGTCATGTTCCCTATTCAGGGCTTATAAATATGTAAAGTTTACCTATTTCTTACTTTTTGGAGTTAATTTTATATTTTGTCTTAGGTCACCAGTTATTGTAACCGTTCCAATAGATATTATGTAATTTTTTGCATTTACGCTATAATTATGTGATCCGGTTATCACTGAGTAGAATATCGCTTCACCATTAATATTTGATCTTGTTACAATACCATCCATTGTTACCGTTGCTCCCTGGATCAATCTCCCTGTAAATATATCGGTTATGATAAAAGTAATGTTGGATTTGGTTTGAGTGATATTTATACTTGTATTATATACATTTAAATGAATCAGGTTGCCATCCAGATCACTGATCTTTACGTTGGAGAGATTAATTTGTGAAGTGCCTATACCCATGGCCGTGATATTGATAACAATAAATGTTCCAGGCGTAGAGATGCTATTTGGACCAATTATTAAGCTATAAATGTTTACAGCGGTGCCAATGGAATTATTCACGATTCCGCTATTAAAGTAGGAATCCGCTCCATTTTGGGTAAAGAGATTTCCTTCATTTAAGGTGTTGATTTTGACTAAAGATCTATTATATAAAATATCCATCTGAACACCCGCAATTGGAATGCCACTAGGATCGATTGATACATTCAGGTCAATGTTCTGTCCCTGAATTACATTTATGTTAGAGGGGGATATGCTAACATCAGCTGCCTGTGGCAGAAAAAAATTTAAAAAAATCAGGAATAGAAGTATTCCTGCAAATATTACGACTTTTCGTGCATCCATATTGGCATGTATTTTGTGAACATGACAATGAATTATATGACCATAACAAAATTTATCCGGCTTTAGATCTCACCGCCATAATGAGGATTATTCCAATTGCAAAGAGTACAATTCCGACCCATGCAAAATTCACAGCAGGTATTATTTTCAAGGTAAGTGGCACTGATCCGCCGCTAAGACCCTGGAATATTACATAAACATCGGTTCCTGTGATGCTGCTATCAACAAGGGGGAACGTTCCGCTACCACTTTGCGAGTCCAGATATTCGGCAGTTCCACTCCCGATCCTGTCATTGTCCTTGTAAACTTCAAGCTGGACGCTCTGGACATTATATTTGCCGGAGACAGGCGCAGCCGCCCCGGTGATCGCTTCCGGGCTCGTAAAAATAACAAGAGGATATGTCTTCTGAGTGGAGTTACTCCTGAAATCACTCATCATGAAACCTTCCACAGTAAGTTCCATTCCATTCTGGACGTCCAGAGGGAAATCAGACTGGGTCGCCACCCACAAGCTGTTTCCAGTCCCATCTTCTAACTTCATATAAGTTGTATTAGATGGAGGTGTAGGAACATTTTCCACTTCTATTACCTTGCCCGTAACTTTGACGTCATTATTTACGTAACTTGCAGGATTTGCATTTATTTCTGATATCTTTATTCCTGCTGCAGGTGCTGAGGCAACTTCAGCCAGGCTGCGGGTTGAAAAATTAATTATTTTTACCCCATAACCACCTTGTCCTAGACTGACTATTTCTCCTTTAGATGCAAGGGGTATGCTGCCCCCTTCTATGGACTGTGTGAAATTTGAGCTTATTACTGCGCCAAAGAGAATAAACACTACGCCAAAATGGACGATCGCTATCCCTATTCCCTTTATCCTGGGTCTTATGCTCTTGATCCTCAGATAATCAATAAGTCGCTGTATTGTTGCCCATGTCGCATAAATCATTGATGGGAAAAGTGATACTACTGAGATATTGCCTATCAGTTTATAGATCGCCGGCTCTCTCACCCAGAATGGGCTGTTATGATCAAGTACATAAAAATTCTCTGTTCTCAGGAACATTGTAATTATTGTCAGACCAATTATTATGAAGAGAGTTTTTTTCTGTTCTTCCTTATTCTTCTCATTATAGTTTAAACAAAATCCAAGCGCAAGCAACAGGATTATGGTAAACGGATAGCTCCAGAGATTGAAGAAATTCTTAGTATCTGAAGCGACACCCACTTTTAATCCCTGTGTGAGCTGGATAAACGCCGGGAAGGTAATACCCCAGAAAGATATGAATGCCAGTACCACGAACAAGAGCAAGGTAACATAGAAAATGTTCGTCTTATTCCAGAATCCACGGTCTTCTTCAACTTTATCCGTCTCTTCAAGATAGCGCCGCATGCCCAGAATTATGGAAACGATCGATATAATTGCTATAAATATTATAAGGAGCGATCCGGTATTTGTATCCCCGAAAGCATGGACTGAATTAAATAACCCGCTTCGAACAACGATCGCAGCATATAGCACAAGGATGAATGAAACCGTTGCAAGTATTGGCGCAGCTATTGAAAATGTACTCTTGTCCTTACGATGAAGAGCTGCAGCATGCAAGAAACCCGTGAGTGTGAGCCACGGTATGAACGAAGCTGTCTCTACAGGGTCCCATGCCCAAAAACCGCCCCAGCCCAGTACCAAGTATGCCCAGACACCGCCAACTGCGATCCCCATTCCAAGGAATAGCCATGTAAATCGAGCCCATTGCCTGCCAAGTTCTTCCCAGCCATCTTCTTTAGTAAGCAGGTAAACAATGGCCGCAGCAAAAGGTATTGTCATTGTTGCATAGCCAATGAACATAAGAGGCGGATGAACGATCATCCAGAAATTGACCAGCAATGCATTAAGTCCATTGCCATCAGCCGGCACAAAACCAGCAGTCAGTTCTCCTTTAGCTATCATATCAACAACTTCTGGCCGATCAATTATTAGTTTAAATGGTGTCTGAATTAGAGTAAGAATTACTAAATAAATTCCTGATAGAAGAGTTATTATCTGGGTCCTTCTGGAAAGTGCAGTTGAATGCTTCGTAGTCCATGCAAGCCATGCCGCTGACAGATATATTACAAGAACCCATAGAAGATATGTACCAGGCTGCCCTGCCCATGTACCCGATATCTTATAAACAAGAGGAAGATCCCTGCTTGAGTACTGCCAGACATAATCATAAGTGAAATTGCCTGTTACGAAATAATAGGCAAGGAGAATAAAAGAGGATGTAAGCAGCCCTGCTCCAAGTAATATTGCAGGAGTTACAAGTTTGTTCAAATATTCGATATTTTTAAAATCTTTCAACAGCAATCCGATAAGCGCAATTACGCTCAATACAAGAGTTGCATAAAGTAATGTGTCACCGAGTGGTATCATATTATTTTCCCCTGACCTTTTCTCTTACCTGCGTCACTATCGGAAGCAAATAACCTGGTTCAACAGCGCCTGGAACCCTTTCAAGGACATTGCCTTTTGGATCCATAAAAACAAGATATGGCGGATAACTCACCCCATATTGCTGTGCAACTTCCCTGTCGATATCAAGGTCCATCGCTACAAGGACATAATCATTTTCAAGTATCTGTTTTACCTGGGGATTTCCCAGCGTATCAGTCTGGAATCTTGCGCAATACTGGCACCATATCGCCCAGAAATATATCATTACAGGTTTATTTTCCTGCTGAGCTATCTGGAAACCCTCTTCCAGCCCTGCAGCTGCCCGGTGGAATTTTATGCCGCCAAGATAGCTGTTCGTTTTATCACTCAATGTGAAATTCGAAAGGGCAGTAGTATAACTAAAATATGCAAATGCCAAAATTAATACCAAGACAAGTATGGACACCAGTTTCTTTGTTCTCATATGTTATTTCCTAATGTTTTAAACCTAATATAAGTGTATATGTTTTTATCTTCCTTTTTTCCTTTTATATTGTTTTTTTCACATGTTAATTCAAATAATGGGCAATGTCAATATCTTGACTCCGATTATAAAATAAACGACCGCCATAAAGCCTATAGCTACCATGCTCGACTGCAATTCATTTTCCTGATTAGAAGTCCTTTTACTGATGAGGTAGCCCGCCCATAATGTGGATGCAAAACCTGCGATCAATAAGAGTATCTGCAAGTGATTAATGGTATCAAAATCGGGTGAAAATTCCCAGATTTTCTCGAAAAAACTTCCGATGCTGGCTGTGATATAAAATAATCCTTTCAAGAGCCTGAATGTGTTTTCAGCAAGATATACTGATAAGCTTAATGGAATAAAAGCATAGGAAAGTTCAATGAACTTTTGTTTTGTATTTCTTCCCGAAAGGGCTGCTCTTGTGGAAAGATACGTCAGTCCCGCTGCGCCAAGCGTTATCAGCAGGAATATGATCACAGCCCACATATTTCTCCAGTAAAGGTCAAGAAAAGTAATTGAATTAATTGGAAGGGTGGATTTAACAAAATTGATTATAACATTCCTGAATTGCAACCTTTCCATTCCCATGACAAATAAAAAGATAACGATTATCCCGTGAATTAGATATGCTTCGTCAAGATGCTTCTTATTTGAATGGATGATGTCTGCTCCGGGAAGTCTTGGTGTTAATCTGATATTTCCCTTTGAACAGGATTTAACGCATTCCATGCACAGTATACACTGGTTATTCCGCTCCATTGTCTGTGGGAATTCACCAACAGGACATGCTTTGCCCGCTTCTGTTCCAATCACGCATTCTTTTAAGTCATGATCATGGCATGTTTTTCTTGATTTGCATCTTAGTTCTATTGCCGAAAGCATGGAGAAAACACCAAGTACAAGCCCAATGGGGCAGATGTAACGGCAAAAGCTTCTTTTTTCATATACTGCGCCCATTATTACTGCCAGAGCCGTAAAAAAGAGAAGAAGATATGCGGTATTGGGAGGGTTTCTCGTAAACATGAATAGATGCCGTTCAGCTGCGAAAATAAAAAGGAACAGAATTACTGCAATCCAGAGATTTCGGTACTTTTCCGGATATTTCCTGTTGAGGCTGAAAACGGACTGAGTCCAGTCGCCTATTGCTCCGATAGGACAGGCAAAGCACCACAACCTTCCAACAACTATAAGAGTGAAAGCAAGCAGTGGATGCCAGATATCCCATATCATGGTCGTTGCAAAAGGTATTCCTCCATGAAAACGCAGATCGGGTTCGCTTGAAAGCCCGAAGTAGATCACTACAAGCAGGAAAATAAAGAAAAAAAAGTTTACTGCAGGCTTAAAGAACCTGTTTTTTATGAGACCCCTGAAAAAATAGACATCAAGAAGATCATATTTTTCATTAATTCCATTTTTGGACTCTTCTTCTTTAATTTCCATATCATCTCAAGTACTGGTCATAAAATCCTGATATCATATTGTCGATATTGACTGAATATGGAAGGAACAGTATCTTCAGATACTTGTCGAGGCCAAATAACATCATCAATCCCACAAGGACCAGGATAAGGCCTGAAAGCTTTTTGAAGAAATGGCTTCTTCTTGAAAACCATTTGACTCGCCCTGATACGCTTTTTCCGGAATAAGCTATTATAAGCATTGGAATGCCTACACCAAGGGAATATGCAAGTAGAAGGGTCACTCCCTGCAAGATATTTCCTGATCCGGCGGAACTTTCGGCAACATACATAAAAACTGAACTCAATATCGGACCCACACACGGTATCCAGATGATGCCAAGTGACATGCCAAGGAAAAAGCCCCCAAGAAGCCCTTCAGAAGGCGCTTTTGAAGAAAGGTTCCCTATAAAAGAAAAGTGATCGCGGGCAAAATTTAACATTGAGCTTGAATATCTCACATAAACTTCATTGATATCATCATCAAATAATACTGCGCCCATCCCTATTATAATAAATATCGATAACCAGCGCAGGTATTCAGTGAAAAAAGTGAACGAGGCTACAGTGAAAATAAGTAGTCCCATCAACGTGAAAGTCAATGTCATTCCTGCCACTATGGCAAGAGGACGAAACCTGCTCCCCACAGACCCTGATAAAACTGCAGGCAGGATGGGTAGAACGCATGGAGTAGCCACTGTTGCCATACCTGCGATAAATACCAATAGAATGGGGGGAGCGACGGACATATTTTATGTTTTAGCTACTGCATCGATATTAGCACTTTCTGTCTGGACTGTCTGGAGGTCTGCGGTAATTTTAATCAACAGAATGTTACCTTTCGTTTCCGGACTATACTTGCCAAAGCCTGTGGGAATGGATTTGTTATCTGTTATCCTGTATGCCTTTACAAGCTCCACTTTGCTGCCCGCGGGGGTCATGCTCATATAATTCAAATCCGAAAACTTGTTTTTTGTTTCCTGTACAAGCGCATATGCAGCATTCTGATAATCAACCGGATCAAGGAGCACCTTATATTCAGAATATGACGTATTCATACTATTCGGATCGTTCATCAATTTCAATACATTGTCCACATTCTGGCTATGCCCATAAATAAGTGGTCTTGTGTAAACAATGTTCTTCATTCCAGGCTCCGTCCTTACTTTCAATGAAGCATCATTTTTGCTGTCATATCCAAGATCATGAAGTTCTACCCATGAGCTTGTAGCAAAATCAGCGCTGTACATGCCTATTATTTTTTTCCCGTAGAAACTATCCGGCTCTACTTGCTGCAATAATTGATCTTCCATTTCAGTTCCTGTGATCATCTTGATATTAACGAAGTAAGCCCTGTTAACTCCGGCAGGTGTGAATTTCAAGCCGTCTGCGATGGATTTGAAATTGTCAGGAAGTGATAATGTTGACAAATCTGTTGACTGTAAAGGTGTGGTTTGCACAAGCCCGGATGCCGGGATCGGAATTCCGTTCGGGAAGTAGCTCTGGGCTTTCATTGCTATCCCAACACAGGTATCACAATATGACGCATGGTCATCATAAGTTCCGTTATCGGAAATGAAACAATCCCTGACTGATTTATGGGGTTTCCCCCCTGATGCTTTGCTTCCATGCTGACCGCAGCCGCAGTAACATGGTATCTGCTCAAGCACTTCAGGATGTTCAGTCGCATATGTGTATGCTTTTAAAGTCATCGCGTTAGTAACAGCAAAATCCGGAAGCTTACCAGCCTTTCTTGGAGTAAGTATCGGGATATAATTATCCTTTACCGGAGGCGTATCTGTTCCTGGGGCTAAATCCCCATATTGTGAATCGATCAAAGCCCTTACTTCCCTGAGGGTCTTTGTATTTTCGTTTTTCTGCTGGCCACCCACAAGGAGGACATATGCTCCGATCAGAATAATTGCAGCGACCGCAATAATTATTATCTTATTATTTCCTTTATTTTTGGGTGACTTTATGCGTATTTTTTCATTTTCTGTTTTTTTTTCGGGCTTCATTATTCAGGCCTCATTTTATAATTTCATTTATCGTATCAAGAAATGGCTGTGTTTCAGTATAACCTGGTATTCTTTTTATCTCAATTCCATTCTCATTTAGAAATATCTCAGTCGGTGTACTGCGTACCCTTAAGTTTATACTTTCGTTCCTTTGTTCGTAAACATCTATTGAAAGTAATATGAATTTTTCATTTAATATCTCAATCACGGTCTTGTTAGTGAAGGTTTCATCTTCAAATTTCTTGCACCATCCGCAAACTTGCGATCTTGCATAAACGAAAACAGGCTTTCCCTGTGCCTTTGCTGTTTCAAGGGCGGGCTTGACTTGCGTATTGAATGTCAATCCCTGTAAGGTGATCTTTCCAGTTTCTTCTTTAGTTGGACTTGAGTTATCCGATGTGGAATTTACGGATTGGGCGCTCAAACATCCGGAGAGCAGGACAACAAATATGATTGTGACGAAAATATATTTCTTTAAGTTCATTCCTGTTTTACATTGAGTGTAAAGTTATATAAGGATTTTGGTTATGGGAATTGTCCGGGGGAATACAGAGATTTATTATTCTTTGGGCAAATTATACTATTGTAGTTATGGCAGAAATAAGCGATGATGAACTGGAAGCAATGATGGAACGTAAGCCAACCGTACGTGAGGCAAAAGTGGATGACCATGCCCTGATGATCAAAGCGATTGAGCATCCCATAAGGAGAAAAATGATAAAAACCATAGGAGTTTTTGGGAAAAATAAAACTGAGTTAAAAAAGGAAATTGGCGTAGACAGTACTACATTTAATTTCCAGATCGATTTTCTCATTATGGGGAATTATCTCAATATCGAAGGTGAACTCGTCAAATTGAATGACCGGGGACTTGTTTTGCTGTCAAATATTTAAAAAACAGCAAATTATTAATAACATGAATGTTTGTAGATAAAATAATGGGCAGGAAAAATCTTTTTTAAAACACCACCCACTCCACAACCTGCCCATTATAATACCATTCTGGTTCAGAGATACAATATTCATATTTCAAATTAATGGTAAAAAAAACATACACGAGCGGACGGGGAGTGGGAGTGGTGGTAAAAAAAATCCGACCGCTCGTTATACATAATAATGATAATGAATGTATAAATACTTTTCATTCCAAAAACATCATCATATTTTTTAGTAGAACTATCACAAACATACCATGTCAGGTGGATAATCAAACCTTAAAATCTTAAACTAATAAAAAAAAAAGAAAAATCCAGACTGGTATTTTTTATAAAATACCAGAACTGAATATTATCTCCTTGCTTTTGGTCTTACGACCTTCTCTTCTTTCTTTCCTTCTTCGCCTTCCTTCTTTACGAAGATCTCATTCATGGGTTTCTGGCCGTATTCTACAATAACCGTATTGATCTGTGAAATATCTGATGAGATTTCCCGTCCTCTCATGGCTTTTCTCGTTTTGACGCCGTCTGCCGGGGGTATATAACCAACACCGCCAGAAACAAGGATCTTTCTCCTGGAAGGCCCTGGTAAATCAGGACGCATTGCGAATCCATCTTTATCGGTTCCGCCTGTTAACTTCAAGGTATATCCTGCCATTCCGGTTATATCTCCGCCAACAACATCGCCGATGTTTTTGCCGATCAATTTATTTGCAGCTGGTCCTGTAACTGCTACCTGGTGTGCTAGTTTGCTCTTACTGTCTGAAACTACTACTCTAAAATCTGCCATTATCTATATTCTCCTGTATTAATAATAATAATTTAACTGTGGTTCTTCATCTTATTTGCAGTTAATATACTTAAATATATTGCAGACTGGCATATTCAGGATTTTATATTCGATTTTTATGACAATATTAATTAATTATCCTTCTTGCATACGCCACTAATCGATTAAAATCCTGCGAATTCGGTTCATATTTAGCAAATTTCACAAGGTCGCAAAGCATGAAACATTCTTTGACATCCTGTAAATATTCTTCATCTTTTGAACCTCGAATGTTCCTTAATATCTCGTCGCTGGTAAGTTCATTTATTCCTGCCGTTCCCTTGAAATAGAACCTCAAGGCATTTGAAACTTCCATATATGCTTCTTTCTGCCTTCCATTGTTGAACATATCTATTGCATTTTCAAGCATCGAAAGGGCATTTTCCCTTGGATCAATAAAGATATTCACCTTTAAAGGTTCAACAGGATTTTCTTTATTTCCGGATTTCGTGAAAATGTATATCCCAAGAATTAGCACAAATAGAAGAGCAAGTATCCAGTATGGAAATGGCAGTTCTGGCTCTTTTAGCATTATATCTTTTATCTCACCGGCATTTGTCACATTGCCCGTGATCGATGCATTCCTTCCCTGCTGATCGTGATATGAATATTCAAAACTGCTGATATTTGTTTCCAGTTCGATATTCCTGCTGGATAAATTATATCCTTTCTCTGAAAGTGTCCTGTTCATTTGCCTGAATGTTTCATTACTTTCGATATACTGCATCAGCTTCTTTATATCTTCAGTACTCTGTTCCCTTATGTTTTCCATTTTCCCGGCATTCATCCTGCCGCTTATGTTCGCGCTTTCCTCCCCTTTCCTGAACCTGTAATCAAAATTCCCGGTATCATTGGACTCAGGCTTAATTTCCTGCTCTGTTGGCGCATATCCCTGTTTTTGAAGTTCATTTTTCATTTCCTGGAATTCACTATTATTCTCGATCATTCCTTTTAACTCGTTTTCCATCTTCTGGCGATCCTGCTGTTGTTTCTCCATTTCCTGTTTGATATTTTGCATATCCTGCGCACTTTGCTGGATATTTTCCGGAGAATCGGTTGGCTGTGGATTATTATTCTGCTGATTGCCGCTGCTTATCGAAATGGAAGTCGAGCCGCTGGACGAAATGGAAGTACTTTGCATACTGATCCCGCCGCAATTATATATTTTCATGATCCCCTGCTGCTGCCCGGTGGATGGGCCCTGTTTTATGGAAATCTTGACCGGTTCGGATCTGACGGATTCCTGGTTTCCTGTTTCCGGATTTGTATAGGTTACAGTTGCCTGATCTAATGTGAAATCGCCTGAAGAATACGCCTGGATCGGGAAGTCATATGAAATACCAGAATGCAATTTGTCGGATAGCGTAAATTCATAACACTGGATCTCAAGCCCGTTATTCCCCAGGACATTATTATCCTGTATCGTCACTGGTATGGATTTATTGAAAGGGTTATCAAACTCAAGTGTTATACTGACGCTATCCCCTGTTTTTATATCCGTATTCTGGATAACTTTCTTTACTGTTAATTGTTTTGCAGTTGCTGTACCTGAAAAAAGTATTAAGAGGCATAGAAAAATACTTATTATATTAATTATTTTATATGGTTTCTTCATCTTCTCACCTCAGGGTAATATCCTGTATCTTCCAAAACGCAAATACAATTGAGCAAGCATAACTCCAATAGCAGCTATAATAAACCAATCTTTGATGCTTGAATCTTCAGGTTCGCGTTCAATTTTTTGGGGAAGCTCACTGTAGATTTTTTCAAGTGTCGAACTGTCAACAGATTTAAAATACTGGCCGTTTGTTTCTGTTGCAATTTTTTGTAATGTTGCCTCATCAAGTTGCGCATACTGGGGACGGCCAAAAGGATCATATCCAAGGATCACATTCTCATTTGAGCCTATTCCCACAGTATATACCTGGATATTGTTCGTCTTAGCAAATGAAATAGCCTCATCGGGACTTATCACTCCTGCATTGTTGACTCCATCGCTCATGAGAATTATAACTTTTTTCTTGTTGGGAATAGATGTAGCCATGTCTACCGCCAGTGCAAGACCATCCCCTAATGCAGTCTGACCTTCGGTCTGCCTTATCCCTGAAAGTTTCTCCAACACTTTATCTTTATAAGGTGAAAGATACGCAGATGTGGTCGCCCCGCTTGAAAATATCACAATTCCTGAATTGTCCTTATTATTCAATTCGTCTATCAGTATCTTTGCGCTATCTTTAGCGGCCTCAAGCCTTGTTGGTTTATAATCATTAGCTGCCATACTTCCTGAGACATCCATCACCATGACCACGTTCACACCTTCTTTTGTCTGTGTGAGAGGTATATGTAGATCTGCAAGCGCTGTGACAAGCAAGGCGATCAAAATCAGATTCAAATAAAAAAGAACTTCCTTTGCTCTTGATTTTCCAGCTCCTGCTTCTTTGATAAGCGAGATATTACTGAATTTTATGGCAAGAGATTTTTTCTTTCTCAACGATTCCCTGTAAAAATACCAAATTACAGGGAGCAGCAGAAATGCAGCTAACCAATAAGGATTTAAAAAATTCATCTATTCACCCTCATCTTAAAGAATTTTAATATTGGTTTAATCCAATCTTCTGATGTAGAAATATCGATCATGTCTATTTCAAGGCGTTTTGTGACATCAGATATTTTCTTGTTCCTGGATCCAACCATTTCATTAAACCGCATCCTGAATCCGGCATCTCCGGTATCCACAAGTATTTGTTCTCCGGTTTCCTCATCTTCAAGTTCGATAAGCCCGATATCCGGAAGTTCCTGTTCCCGGATATCCCATAATCTTACAGCTATGATATCATGCCTGTTTCTTAGCACCTGAAGGGGCTTTTTTAAATTTTGGGGATCGTCCTGGAAATCAGAAATTAAAAATATCACACTTTTTTTCTTAAGTATCCTGGAAAGTTTCACAAGCGGCACGGAAAGATCCGTCCTGTCATGAACAGGCTCATGAAAAATTGTTTCTCTTATTATCCTGAATGCATGTTTTTTCCCTTTCCTGGGTGGAATGTATTTTTCAACAATATCCGATGTCAGCACAAGACCCACTTTATCATTGTTACGTATGGCAGACATGGCAAGCGAAGCGCATATCTCTATCCCGATATCTTTTTTCAAGGAACCGATCGTTGCGAATTCTGATGAACGGGATATATCAAAAACTATAACGATAGTCAGGTCACGTTCCTCAATGAATTCCTTCACGAATGGCTGGTTCATCCTTGCAGTAACATTCCAGTCAATAGTCCTGGGATCATCCCCCGCCTGGTATTCACGAACCTGCGAAAATTCAATACCTGTCCCTTTGAATGCAGAAAGATATGCGCCGCTGATGAGTCCTTCTACCGGCCTGTTTGTCTTAAGTTCAATATATCTTACTTTTGAGATTATTTCCGAAGTGGTCGGACGTTCCATAGCAATCTCACCCCCTTCTATTGATATATTATGGAACAGGCACTTTTTCAAGGATCGAACTGATTATCTTGTCTGTTGTCATTTCTTCGGCAAGAGCTTCATATGTTAGAATAATACGATGCCTGAGCACATCGGGCGCTATTTTCTTAATATCCTCTGGAATAACATATCCTCTCCCGGCCAGAAGCGCGCTGGCTTTTCCTCCAAGGGCAATGTTTATGGAAGCGCGCGGAGATGCACCGTATTCGATAAAATCTTTTATTGCAAGACCATATTGCTGCGGAGTTCTTGTTGCCTGCACGATATCAGTTATATATTTTGATATTTTTTCATCCATATAGATGCGATGATTGAAATTCTGTATCTCGATTATTCTTGATGGGGAAATGATCTTTCCAATCTTTGACAAACCGCTTCCTGCAACCATGTTCATTATCTCTTGCTCTTGTTTCTGGGTAGGATAATCAAGCAATATCTTGAACATGAAACGGTCAACCTGTGCTTCAGGCAATTCGTATGTTCCCTGGGTCTCTATAGGATTCTGGGTCGCCATGACAAGGAAAGGACGCTCAAGTGGATGACTCTCGTCAGAGATCGTGACCTGGCGCTCCTGCATTGCTTCAAGAAGGGCGCTTTGGACTTTCGGAGGAGCCCTGTTTATCTCATCGGCAAGAATAAAATGAGCAAATATCGGACCTTTTTTTGTAGCGAACTGGCATGTATGCTGGTTGTAAATCCTTGTCCCGATAATATCAGCAGGGAGAAGGTCAGGTGTGAACTGTATCCTTTTGAATGATGCCTCTATCGTATCTGAAAGCGTCTTTATCATCAAAGTCTTTGCAAGTCCTGGCATCCCTTCAAGAAGCACATGTCCATCCGCAACAAGTGCGAGGATAATTTTCTCAAGTACAATATCCTGGCCAATTATTGACTTGTGCATTTCTTCAATTATCGCTTCAAGGTCTTTTGAATAAATGATTGCCTGCTTGTTGAATGCCTGAATATCTTCGTTCATTTTTACCATCTCAATAAGTATCCTTCGAGTATACGGTTGTTTATTTACAAAATATTTATTTTTTACTGTCTCTTTCAATAATAAATGGTAATATCCATTATCACGATTTGATAACCATAGGTATTATTATATTGAAATAACGTAACTATTCAGATACCTTCTTTTTATTCATGCCCTTCAACACAATAAAATAATAAAAATCAAATAGCTTAGAATATCTATATCGAAAAATCAATATACATTGAGATTATTACAAGATTATT
>Ga0172369_10000226_pt1 | contig 80913 bp, 73 predicted proteins | sample LakKiv25m_FD_114539 | JGI IMG/M metagenome (GOLD analysis project Ga0172369, IMG submission 114539) | Freshwater microbial communities from Kabuno Bay, South-Kivu, Congo - kab_022012_11.25m | ecosystem: Environmental > Aquatic > Freshwater > Lake | place: Democratic Republic of the Congo... | reverse complement strand
GTCCCGCAAGCCTTAGGCGGGGCGAAGTCCCGCAAGCCTTATGCGGGGTGCAAGTGCAGGTGAGCAATCTCACCTCCCGGCAGGAAATTTCCACGAACCGGTGAAAAATCCTGCTCACTAATCGAACCAGGGGAAGATGTTGATGTGACACCCATCTTAGGGAAAGACCTGAGGCTGAAATATATTTATTGCATTTCCCGTCTTGGACGGATATAATTCTTTAAATATATTAATTCGAAAAGAGGTCTGCCTGGAAACACTTCGCATCTCGCCTGATAATTCTGAAATAACCAAGAAAGAGGAACCTAATCAACTCCAAAACGGTACAACCCTGGTGCAACGCTATGTGATCCAGGATGTGATTGGTGTCGGTGGAATGGGCTCCGTCTACCGGGCTCGGGATTTACACTTCCCAAATGTTGTCAAATTGGTCGCGGTCAAGGAAATGATTAACCGCGCTGCAGACCCATTGGTACGAAAGACCATTGTCAAGAACTTCGAGCGGGAAGCGAATATCCTTGCCACGCTTCATCATATCTCCATCCCTCGCATATATGATTATTTTACCGAAGATAACCGTTCTTATTTGGTTTTGGAATTTATTAATGGAAGAGATTTGGAATCCATTATTACGCAAAGTGATGGCTTTATTTCTGAAGAACAGGCGATCACCTGGGGTATTGAATTATGTGACGTCTTGAGCTATCTGCACAACCATAAACCTGAACCGATCATTTTTCGGGATATCAAACCGTCAAATGTTATGATCAATCAGGAAAACCATGTCATCCTGGTTGATTTTGGAATTGCCAAAGCCTTTCAGTCAGGTCAAAAAGGTACCATGATCGGTACTGAAGGTTATTCTCCACCTGAGCAGTATCGGGGTGAAGCCAACCAGTCTGCAGACATTTATGCCCTGGGTGCTACTATGCACCATCTGCTCACTCGTCGTGATCCTCGCATGGAACCGCCATTTTCATATGGTGAAAGACCCATCAGGAAGACGAATCCGGCCATATCAGTGGAACTTGAAGCGGTCATTAACATAGCATTGCAATATAACCCACCCGATCGTTTTCAAACGATCGAAGCTATGAAAGAAGCTCTCTTCGCCGCAGCCCGCAAGACAGGTTTATTGGGTCGCATCAATCACCCATCAACGGTCAAACAAACCAGTACTTTAAAACCACTCTGGTCTTTTCAATGTGAAGATGAGATCCGAGGTGCTCCTTTGTATTATGAAGGTGTCATCTATCTGGGGTCTTGTGACAATAACCTTTATGCATTGAAGGCAGCAGATGGTGAATTTGTATGGAAATACGCAACGGATGGTAGTATCGTTTCCCGGCCGGCAGTTTTTGATGGAAATATCTATATCGGATCGGAAGATCAGAGTTTACATGTGGTCAATTCCCGCTCAGGAAAAATTAATTGGACCTACTTTAGCGATGGGCGTATTCGCTCTTCCCCGCGTATCTCGGATGGTCATGTATTCTTCGGGTCGGATGATAATGCCCTTCATGCCGTAAATGTACTTACGGGTAGAGCCTCATGGAAGTTTGATGCCGCCTCCCCGATCCGCTCCAGCCCATATATTCTTAATGAGATAATTTATGTCGGTTCAGAAAGTGGTGAGTTCTACGCCCTCGATTTCCGTGGTGAATTAAAATGGCGTTTTAGGGCAAAATTAGCTGTCACATCGTCCCCGGTGGTTAATGATGGGATCGTTTATTTCGGTTCACTCGACAGCAGTTTTTACGCCCTGGAAGCTAAGGGAGGCTGGGTCGTCTGGCGTTTCCGCATGGGGAAAGGTTCGGTCGTATCTCCTTGTTTCGTAGAAGGCTTTGTTATCACTGGTTCTGCAGATGGAATGATCTATGCGATTGATGCCCGTACGTCCAAGCCAGTCTGGCAATTCCAGGCCGACCACCAGGTCAGCGGATCTCCAGTCATTTACAAAGATGCCGTATACTGCGGTTCAGCGAATGGATCCTTTTATTGCCTGGAATATCGTACAGGTCGTCTGAGATGGAAATTTGAGACCCAGGGTCCCATCACAAGTGCCCCTGCCATATTTGATGATATTGTATATGTCGGATCTTCGGACCACTTTGTTTACGCACTTCTGGCATAATAGAACTGACAAGGAGAGATTTGTGAAATCGTTTTTCATGAAAATTGGCCACAGGAAAAAGGCTCAAGTTGAAGTGAGTACCAGCCAGAACGTGATTACCGCTCCCCTTTCAGCCTCGCAAATACTTCCGGACGATTCGACGATCTATAGTTTTTCACCGCCCCAGTTAATTGTCGGTTCAGGACAATCTGTTGGCAAACAACGTGATCACAACGAAGATAGTCTATTCACTTTTTCCATTACCATTGGAAATGGTACCAACAGCCAACCTCTCGGTATATTTATTGTGGCAGATGGAATGGGTGGCCACCAAAATGGAGAGGTTGCCAGCAATGTTGCCACCCGCACGGTTGCAAGCTACCTCATCAGAAAATTTCACCCGATCATAGCAGATGCCACTGTCACACTGGATGAATCACTCCAGGAGATAATGCAAAATGCTGTTAAAGAAGCGCAGCGTGCAGTCATGAAAGCCGCCCCCGGCAGTGGCACAACCCTTACAGCTGCCCTGGTACTCGGCTCGCAGATGACGATAGCACATGTCGGTGACAGCCGGGCTTATACTGTTCAATCTAACGGAGAAGTAAAATTACTGACCCGCGATCATTCCCTTGTCCGCAGACTTGAAGAATTGGGGCAGATCACATCTGACGAAGCATCGATCCATCCTCAACGGAATGTGCTTTACCGTGCCCTCGGACAGGGAGAATTTCTTGAAGCAGATGTATTCTCAGCCCAATTCCCCCAACCGGGTTATCTCTTCATTTGTAGCGATGGTCTTTGGGGAGTAGTTTCTGAGGATGAGATCATCCGAATTATCTCAGATGCAAAAAATATCCAAACTGCCTGTCAAAACCTTGTGGCGGCAGCTAATGCAGCCGGAGGTCCGGATAACATAAGTGCAGTCGTAGTCAAACTCTTGAGTTAAAATGAATTCTCCCAACTACTATTCGATTCTCGGTGTCCCAAGGGATGCTAATCAGGAAGAGATCCGAAAAGCATATTTTAGCGCGGCCCGACGATTGCACCCCGATAAGAACCTTTCGCCAGGAGACACTGAATTTTTTATAGGGGCGAAAGAGGCCTACGAAGTTCTTTCAGATGCAATCAAACGTAAAGCTTATGACGCAGGCTTACCTCCCGAAATGAATTTGGATTTTCCGGTTTCGGAAAAAGTCACATTTAGCCGGGAATATCTGGTTAAAATGCAGGAACCTCAATTGGCATATGTATTGTTGGAATATTTTCCAAATCCTGAAGACCTGAACAATTTAAATTCACCCCCATTAAACATATGTCTGACGATCGACCGATCCACATCCATGAAAGGCAACAATCTGGATATCGTTAAGTCAACTGCAATCCAGTTACTGCGAAGGCTAAGACCACAGGATATCTTTTCCATGGTGGTCTTTAGCGACCGCTCTGAAGTATTAATTCCCTCATCTCATGGAGGAGAACTTTCAAAATTAGAAGCACGCATCCAAATGTTGCAAGCTTCAGGGGGAACGGAAATTCATAATGGACTGGTTGCTGCGTATGCTGAAATTAAACGGAATTATGATCCTTCATTTATCAACCACATCATCCTTCTAACGGACGGACGCACTTATGGTGATGAAGAAGATTGTCTCAAGCTAGCTGACGAAGCGATGGAACAAAGGATTGGGATCAGCGGTTTGGGGATCGGATCGGAATGGAATGACGCTTTTATTGATGAGCTTGCCCGTCGAACAGGGGGTAGTAGCATCTATATCTCCAGCCCGCTTGACATTCACCGCCTATTGATGGAGAAGTTTGACAATTTATGGCAGATATATGCAGATAATATCACCATTGAATTCAAGGAACTGGAAAATGTCTCCCTTCGTTATGCATTTCGATTGCAGCCCGAACTTGGATTAATGTCCCTGGAAAGCCCTTTGCATTTGGGTCCCCTATTACGTTCTGGAAGCCTCTCCATTCTCTTGGAATTCCTCGTCACAGGCACAGAAAATGCAAACGTGATAGAATTGTTCGAAGGGCAAGTAATCGTCAATATAGCAACACACAGCAGGCCAGTTTCTAATTTCCAAATTCATTTAAGGCGTCCTGTTAGCATGAAATCTAGTTCACCAGAACCCCCTCCTTTGGAAATAATCCAGGCATTGTCACGCCTGACCCTTTATCGTTTGCAGGAGCAGGCTCGACTGGAAGTGGATGCAGGTTCATATGATAAGGCTTCACAGCACTTGCAAAGATTGGCAACCCATTTGCTGCAACAAGGAAACCGGGATTTGGCACGAACGGTTTTATTGGAAGCTGAGATCATAAAAGAAAAACAATCCTACTCTCTTGAAGGGGATAAACAAATAAAATATGGGACCCGGGCATTGCTACTAACCGGATCAGGAGGGACTCAACCATGATATTATGCCCTAATTGTCAACATATGGAAGTTCCAGGCACTGTGTTTTGTAGTAATTGCGCCACGCAATTAATATTACTTGATTCAAGCAAGACACATGAAATCCATGATCAAGATGCCAATCAAAAGGCAATTAAAACCTCCCCATTTCGCCCAACTCCTAAAGTAAATTTTAATTCATGGGCTTCCCTCCATATGATTGAAAGTGGGCAGATCATTTCTCTCGCAGATCGTGATGAATTCACACTTGGTCGCACCAGTGAGGGACAACCGATTATGCCCGATGTGGATTTGACCGATTTTAATGCCTATGCCAATGGAGTCTCCCGTTTACACTGTGTAATAAAGAGATTTGATTCAAAAGCCCATGTTATGGACCTTGGTTCTTCCAATGGCACTTACCGAAATGGTGTCCGCTTACCCGTCCATGTTGTGACTCCTATAAACCACGGAGATGTCATTTCCCTGGGTAAATTAAAGATCCAGGTATTAATCGACCAGGGAAAAAGCACACCTTAATATTTACCTGACTTAATTTTATTTGGAAGATTAAGCTCATAACCTGGTCTTATTGAATATTTCTTAAAGGTAATCATGACTCACACACTCTTATTCCATCTTCAAAATGACGACCCCATCGTGGGTGAAGTGGATGAATTACCCGGTCACACCGACCAGCTAATAACAATAAATAACCCTCGTCGTAGAGACGGCAAGGATTTGCATTACCTGGAAGAAAGTGTAGTCTCGATCATACTTCCTGTGGCTCGCATAACATTTATTGAATTGGTTCCAAGCGAGATGGAAGAAGAAATTGTCAGTTTTGTTAAGGATTAAGAATGAATGACGAAACCCAGAAGCGCAGAAAGATTTTGATTGTTGATGATGAAGAAAGGATGGTTCGCTTTATCCGGCTAAATCTTGAACATGACGGATATGGGGTTGTTGAAGCCTTCAATGGAAAACAGGCTTTGCAAAGATTGCGAGATTCGGTTCCGGATATCATTCTGTTGGATGTGATGATGCCCGACCTCGATGGTTTTGAAGTCTTGCAAATGATCCGCGAGATAAATAATGTCCCAGTCATTATGTTAACCGCCAAAGGGGAAGAAAACGACAGGGTTCGCGGCCTTGAATTGGGGGCGGATGATTACATCACCAAACCTTTCAGCCCGCGTGAGCTGGTCAGCAGGGTCAAAGCAGTTCTGCGTCGCACTGAAGGTGCCACTGGCAGCATGCACGGCTTGATTGAAGTGGATGATCGCCTGAAATTTGATTTTGATCGACATGAAGTCTGGTTGCAAGGTAAGATCATAAAACTCCGTCCAACTGAATATCGACTGTTGTTCCATCTGGTTCAAAATGCTGGATGGGTCATTTCACATGATCAATTATTGGCCAAAGTCTGGGGCTATGAATATCGTGATGAGCCACATTATGTCAGGTTATACATCAATTACTTGCGGCAGAAATTGGAAGAAGATCCTTCCGATCCTAAATACATCCTCACAGAGCGTGGCGTTGGTTATAGATTTGTAGATTTCAGACGCGAAAGTGCGGAATAAGAATTTTCACCGATCACAGATCCATCATTTCAGATCAGTGGATGGTCAGAACCACAAGTATGGAGACCGAAACGGCTAATGAATAAACATAGAATAATCTTGGTGGATGACCACGAAGTTGTCCGATTGGGGCTAAAAGCTTTGCTCGATCGGCACCCACATTTTGAAGTTGTTGGCGAAGCATCTTCATCACGGGAAGCCATAGAACTTGTATCCAATATTCAACCCGATGTCGTAGTCATGGATGTACGGCTTCCAGGCACATCTGGCATTGAAGCCTGCGAAGAGATCACCAGACGATTTCCAACCACCAAGGTCATCATGTTGACTTCTTATGCAGAAGATGAAATGCTTTTCTCAGCCATCCGTGCAGGAGCCTCAGGTTACATATTAAAACAGATTGGTGGAAATGACCTCATCAGTGCACTTGAAGCAGTCAGCCGTGGTGAAGGCTTGCTCGATCCGGCTGTAACCCAGAGGGTTTTTCAGGAGGTCAGGCGTGCCGTCAGAGAAGAAGAAGCCTCCGCATTTGCCCACTTAAGCCAACAGGAAAAACATGTCCTTTTACTCGTGTCCGAAGGTAAAACCAACCGTGAAATTGCCAAAGCCCTTTTCCTGGGTGAAGGTACCGTACGAAACTACGTCAGTAGCATTCTCTCAAAATTAGGGGTCAGCAATCGCGCTGAAGCTGCTGCATATGCGGTTGAGCATAGCTTGCGCGAATATATTTCAGTATAACCTTTACAATGACTGATTTTGAAATATATCAATCACCCTTTTCCTGGCGTTATGGGTCAGGTACTATGCGCCAATTGTGGAGCGAGCACAATAAACGCTTAACCTGGAGGAGGGTATGGGTGGTTTTGGCTGAGGTCCAGTCCGAATTTCAACTTGTCACCATTGAACAAGTTGCTGAACTCAAAGCCCATATGTTCGATATTGATATGCTACGCACCTCTGAAAATGAAGCGGAAATCCAGCATGATCTTATGGCTGAATTAAAAACCTTTGCAGAGCAATGCCCTTCAGCAGGTCGCATCCTTCATCTCGGGGCTACCTCAATGGACATTGAGGACAACACCGATGTCTTACGCCTGCGTTCAAGCCTGGCTTTGATCAAAAATGAACTCCACCAATTGCTGTTTATTCTTTGTGACAGGATCGAAACCTGGGCTGATACCCCATTGATTGCCTTCACCCACCTCCAGCCGGCTGAACCATCCACGTTGGGTTATCGATTTGCCATGTATGCCCAGGATCTGCTGGCAGACTATAAATCACTGGAATCCGCACTGGCAGAGCTGCGCGGCAAAGGGTTTAAAGGCGCAGTTGGTACCCGCGCAAGCTATGCTGAATTGATCGGGGTCGAGCATTTGAATGACTTCGAAACCCGCCTTTCAGAAAAACTTGACTTGAAATTCTTCCCCGTCACATCCCAGACATACCCGCGTAGACAGGATTACGTGATCGTAAGTCTCCTGGCAGGCTTGGGAGCTTGTCTCTATAAATTGGCTTTCGACTTTCGTTTCTTGCAGACCCCTCTTGTTGGAGAATTGGCGGAGCCTTTCTCATCCAATCAAGTTGGTTCGTCTGCAATGCCTTTTAAAAGGAATCCGATCCGCTCTGAAAAGATCAATTCCCTTGGACGTTTTCTGGCGCAAATGCCTCGCCTTGCCTGGGATAATGCTGCCCATTCCTTGTTGGAGCGGACTTTGGACGACTCAGCAAATCGTAGAACCATGTTACCAGAGACTTGCCTCGCCACGGAAGAAATGCTGATCACAACCAGATCGATCCTTAAAGAATTGACAATCAACGAACATGCCATTCGAAGGAATCTCTTGAACTATGGTCCATTTGCTGCAACAGAGAAGATATTGATGTCATCAGTAAAAGCTGGCGCAGATCGGCAGGTCATTCATGAAAACCTCCGCAAGCATGCCATGATCGCCTGGCAGGAGATCCATGCTGGGAATTCCAACCCATTGCTGGATTTGATCTGCCAAGACAATGAGATTAAAAAATTTCTAGGTTTGGCTGAAATACGCTCATTGATGGAAAGTTATAACCATGTTGGAGACAGCCCATCCCGGGCACGTGCCATGGTCTCGATGATACGGGAGACCATTCAGCAAGTTTAATGTCCTGTCGTTGATGTTAAACTCCTGAGAACATCCCTTTACTTGATCAATGAAATAGATACCGTCTATCCATAATTAGAATTACATCCCCACGATTCGCAGCATATCTTCATTGGTTGAAAATTTAAAATCATCCGCACCTCGTGCCTGGATCTCTTCTTGCTCCGCAGCTTCCAATATTAGCAGTTTTTCTTTGGTGACAATTTGATTAATATTGGTATGCATCCAGCTGGAAAAATCCTTATAGGTTTTTTCAGGGTCAGGTAATGGCGGGATGTCATGTAAATATTCAAGTACAGCCTTGGCAGCATTTTCTCCATCCTTGCGAGCCACCCCCACCAGGCCGGTGCTGGCCTGACGTGCCCAGCCTGCCAAAAAAACTCCTTTAATGGGAGCGTCCGCATCCATATCAAATGCCTCGAATGAGATCCCGTCTACAGGAAAAGCAGGTTTAGGATTTACAGAATATGCATCGCCATAAACAGGCAGGCTGAATTCCTTATCTACAGTATCACCGATCGCAAAGATCACAGTATTCGCTTCGATCTGACGTGTCGTGCCCAGCCCTCTTGGTTTGATATTATCATCCACTGCAACCAAAGTGTTGTCTTCCACTTTTAAGGCACTCGCCCCCTTTGTCCAATCTCCAAGAATACTAACCGGGGAAGCTAGAAAATTAAAACGTAATTTTGTTGCAGAAATTGGTTCTTTGGCATTCGGCAACCCATCCAAAAATAATTGCCTGGCAGCCTCAATGTCCTGCCCAACTGCTTTAAGAATGGGTTTTACACGGGAAAATTCATCCTCCAGGGCTGCCAGATCAATATTTGCTGCCACATTTTCCAGTTCTTTTCGTGTAAACTTCACTTCAGCTGGACCACGCCGCATGACCACCGTTACTTCTTCCACCTTCTTTTCCCGGATCAAAAAATGAGCAATATCCATCATGACGTTACCAGCACCCACCAGAATAACTTTTGGGCCGATCAGATATCTGCGTACACTATAAGGTGGTAGTAGATTGTAATAAAAGACCAGGTCCTTTGCATGATAAACGCCTGGCAATTGTTCACCTGGCAGACGCAGCCACTTGGTTCCTTGTGCACCGGTTGCGATCACTATGGCTTGAAATCCCATTTCCGTAAGGTCAGAAAGCAACAAGGATCCACCACTGCTCACTTTTATATTTCCAAAATAATCCAGGGTCGGGGATCCAAGGATCTGTGAGAATTGTTTTCTCAAACCAGATTTCATCTTGACCTTATCCGGGTAGATCCCGTATTCAGCCAGCCCACCCGGTTTAATATCCCGGTTAAACAAAGCAACCCTTACCCCATTGTTGTTCAAATAACGGGCAGCAAATAATCCTGCAGGTCCAGCACCAATTATTGCCACCAGTTTCTTCTGTTCTTCCATTCAAAACTCCTGCCAACTTTAATAATCAAAATATTATTATTGATCTACGATCCGTTCTTATTTCCTCTGGTCAGCTTGGAAATATTACATCTGGAGTTCTAACATCAATCCGGTTGATCGCGGTCAATTAAAGCTTAATTATAATTGACATTTAGATTATTTTTGTCTAAAATATATTAATAATTATTGTCTCACATCTACGAACGGTTCCTTCTTGGATTCTATTTATTATCGCATGAATCTGGAGATTCTATAATTCAATTTTAAATAACCTCTCTGTGAGGGTGTTTGATCAACCCAGGAGTTATTTCAACCTGCATTCAAAACCATCACTCTATGCTATAGTTAACCCATAATATTCAGGAGGATGATGATGGTTTTATCTGAAAATAATGAACCTTATATGAAAAGTACTTCATCAGGAAATGTTCCCGACCAGGACAAAGAAGGATCCCCGGAATCGCCACCCACTCCAGGTTCTAATCCGGGAGAACGCTTAAGGTCAATTGAGATGGCATCAAACCTCGATGATGAAAAAAAAGTAGACCTTAAATTCTTTCATCGGTTTAAACAAGTTAATCTAAATCTTCTTCAAAGGTTTAAGAAATTAAATATCAGGAAAGAGAAATTACTCTCAACCTTCCATAGGATAAGCAGCACGATATCCATAATTATCAATATCATACTGCTTGTTGTTATTCTCGTTCTCAGCCAACAAGTTTTTTCACTTAAGAAGATGGTCGTGGGAAATGTCCTGAGTGGATTGTATTTGAACTTAGGAGAGATGGATAAAGCCAGTATTAATACGGAGATCATGGTAACAGACAATATACAGGTTGATTTCCCTCTTCAGATAAACCAGGAAACCGATGTTGTTTTAACGAAAGATACAGTAATCAATGGAGCACGTCTTACGCTGTCCACAGGCGGCTTGAATATTACCAGTGCGCCTACCAATATCATCTTGCCGGCAGGTTCCCGCTTGCCCATTCAATTGGATATGACCGTGCCAGTGAATGCAACTGTTCCAATAAGTCTGAATGTCCCTGTTAATATCCCCCTTTCTGAGACAGAATTGCATAAACCATTTACCAACCTTCAAGAAGTGGTCAAACCATATTTATATTCCTTCATGGAAGGTCCCCTGACCTGGCAGGAAGTACCAGCATGTAAAATAATCGGTTTTATTTGTAACTGGTGGTTCAAGTAAAATTTTTTCGCCATATCAAATGGAGGTTGAATGGCAGATGCCATATTCAAGACCAAATTAAAGAATGGGTTGTCGGTTCTTCTTAAAGAGATCCATAATGCTCCGTTGATCAGTTCGTGGATTTGGTACCGTGTCGGGTCTAAAGATGAGCCAACCGGCAGAACAGGTATCTCACATTGGGTTGAACACATGCAGTTTAAGGGAACTCCAACCTTTCCTTCTGCCATCCTGGACAAAGCCATTTCCCGTGAAGGCGGAATGTGGAACGCGTTCACCTACCTGGATTGGACCACATTCCTGGAGACAATGCCCGCAGACAAGATCGATCTTGCCCTTTCCCTTGAAGCTGACCGCATGGTGAATAGTGTTTACTCCCCACAGGAAGTCGCCTCGGAAAGAACTGTCATAATGTCTGAACGCGAGGGTAGTGAGAATGAACCCTTGTTTCAGTTGGATGAAGCCATGCAGTCAGCAGCCTTTACGGTCCATCCCTATCATCATGAGGTGATCGGAGACATGGCAGATCTCAATTCTATTACCCGGGATGACCTTTATGATCATTATCGCACTTATTACAATCCAAACAACGCTGTTCTCGCATTGGCTGGTGACTTCAATAGCAATACGATGTTGGACCGCATCCGTACCCTTTATGAAGATATACCATCCGGCCCAACCCCAAACCGTTTGAACCGTCCTGAACCACCCGCACGCGGCGAACATCGTTTCAGTATTGAAGGACCGGGTGAAACCACCTACCTTCAGATCGCATATCGATTCCCTTCTGCAAACGACCCCGATCTATTTCCTTTTATGGTGTTGGATAGCCTTCTCAGCGGTCCCAGCAATCCAAGTGCTTTCGGTGGGGGTGGAATTTCCAACAAAACATCCAGGCTTTATCGCTCCCTTGTCGAAAAAGATCTGGCGGTGGGGGTTTTCGGAAGTGGCCAGGTGACAATAGACCCATTCCTCTACACAACCACCATTACGATCCAGCCAAACAAGAACCGCGAAGATGCGCTTATAGCTTTTGATGGAGAGATCAAACGCCTCCAGGATGAATCCATCCCGTCTGAGGACATCCAGCGTGCCATCAAACAAGCCCGTGCCATATTTGCCTATGGCACTGAAAGCATTACCAACCAGGCTGCCTGGCTTGGTTTTTCTGAAATGTTTTCAGATTATCAGTGGTTTGAAAGTTATCTGGATAGGTTAGCCAATGTGACCTCAAGTGACATACAAAGAGTTGCTCAAACATGGCTTCTTCCTGGAAAGCGTCTGGTTGGTACATATCTGCCTGATGGGAAGGGATTGTAATTACAATGAAGTCAATTTCCAAACATTCTCTGCCAGGTCCTGATGATATTGTTCGCTTTGGAACCACCAACGGGATCACGATCCTGGGTCGCTCCAATTTTAATAGCCCATCCGTAGTGATTTCTGGTTATTTACCTGCTGGAAGTTTATTCGATACGGACGAGTTGCAGGGTTTGGCAAATTTTACCGCCATGATGTTAATGCGCGGAAGCCTATCCCGGGATTTTCAAGGTATTCATAATGCCCTGGAATCCTCCGGTGCCAATCTTGGGATCAGCTCTGGAACCCACACTGCCAGCTTTAATGGTCGTTGCCTGGCGGAAGATCTGCCCCTCCTTCTCGATCTGTTATCAGAAGGTCTGCGTCAGCCGTCTTTCGACGCCGGGCAGGTGGAAAAATTACGGGCACAACTTCTGACAGGTTTATCGATTCGAGCCCAGGATACTGGCGAGATGGCTTCACTTACTTTTGATCAGATCCTGTTTGCTGGTCACCCTTACAGCCGGCCTGAGGACGGTTTTCCGGAAACCATTCAATCCATCACCCGCCAGGATTTGGTCGATTTTCACAGCTCGTATTATGGTCCCAAAGGATTGGTGATCTCGATCGTCGGGGCAATTGATCCTGATGCTGCCATCACACAAGTTCAGCGTGTTCTGGGTGATTGGGAAAATCCAGACCAGAGCGATACCCCAGACTTGCCGGTATATAAACCCCTCAAAAAAAGTAAGACAAAGCGTATCCACGTCCCGGGGAAATCCCAGAGTGATATCGTTATTGGATCAGGTGGTCCGAAGAGACTTGACCCTGAATTCCTGCCTGTTTCTCTGGGCAATTCTGTCCTTGGGCAGTTCGGTATGATGGGTCGAATCGGCGATGTCGTTCGTGAAAAATCTGGGTTGGCTTATTATGCCTACAGTTCCTTGAGTGCCGGCGTCGGTCCAGGTTCCTGGGAAGTAAGCGCTGGTGTTAATCCTTCCAACGTCAGCAAAGCAGTCGATCTCATCAGATCTGAGATTTCCCGCTTTGTTGTCAATGGTGTCTCTTCGGAAGAGCTTGCTGACAGCCAGGCAAATTTTATAGGTCGTGTCCCACTCTCGTTGGAATCCAATGCAGGTGTAGCAGGTGCTCTCATCAACATCGAGCGCTATAGTCTTGGTTTGGATTATTACTTGCGTTATCCTGATCTGGTTCACCAGGTGACAACCCAGGATGTCTTGGATGCTGTCCGAAAGCATCTGGATCCAGAACTTCTGGCAATTGCAATCGCTGGACCGTAAGATCAAGATTGAAATGCTTTGGAAATGATCCGTTCAGGAATTGACATGCTTGAGATCGATCGGTTGAAACAAAGTGTTGACCGGTACGGTGAGCGCTTTATCAGGCGTATCTTTACTATACAGGAACAACTTGATTGCGAAGGGAAAATTGAGTCTTTGGCGGTCCGTTTTGCTGCCAAGGAAGCTGCATCCAAAGCCCTGGGTTGTGGTATTGGCCAGGTCTCCTGGTTGGATATCGAAGTAACTCGAAATACGGACCGTCAACCGCAACTGAAATTACACGGTACAGCCTGGGAACTTGCAAAAAAACTCAAGCTGACCAATTGGTCGGTCAGCTTGAGTCATACTCGCAAGAATGCGATCGCTATTGTGATCGCCAGTCGGGAAGATTAATTATCCTTTTCTTCCAAACCGATCCAAAGATGCCCTGGTAGGACCAGTGTCTGTGAACGTACGGTTATATTTCCAGAATTGGTAATATCTTCTGTCATCGATTTGGGGTTTACCAGGCATAAATTGGGGATATGGCCATACTTGGTCCGGTAATATTCTGCAGCCCGCTCGATCTTGGCTGTTAAAGCTGTTTTTGGATCATTATCAAACCACATCATTCCAATATTCATATCGACCTCCTGATCGAATCGTGTTTGGATCAGGCTAATTTCGATCAGCCTGATCAGGTTTTATTGTTTCTCGTCAGCAAGTTTTTATTGCAGGCAACCAGAAACGCAGCCATTCCCCTTTTTGCTTGATATCAAATTCCAAACCTGGCACAAGACTTTCAAAACTCGAAAGGCTGTCCGCGGTTAGAGCACAAGCCAGGGACGGTTGCTGAATATATCCGAAAATATGAGTATTGAATAGGTCCAGCCAAACTTTCATACGAATTGCGCGTAGAACATTCAAACTTGCCACGATCCATACCTGGTTTTTGCATCCATTTAGAAGCAACCATTTGAGATTCTCCTGGACTTCAAAGCTTGTATTGATGATCGAAGCCAGGTCATCCAGGAATAGGACGATGACCTGTCTTCCATGATCCGGTTGTTTTGCCCAATCTGAGATCCTCTGAATGAAATCCTGCGCCACTGGGTGATTTGCCGGCCAAACGCCCAGGCTCCCGGGGGATGCATCCAGGGCTTTCCATTCATCAGGATGATTGGATACGACCCCAAATTGAATATCTGAAGGATCCTTTATAAGGTCGGTTGCATGTGCCAGGGTTTGCATCAGGGCGGTCTTACCCACTCCTGAATCTCCAACCACCAATACCGGACCTGTAGTTGGTTCGCATAAATTTAACAAGATGGGTAATCCATCGTTCGCCATGCCAAGCATAAGGGTGTCACTGGGAAGATCTGGATTTTGAGCGACCAATTCTTCCAATGTCATCGCAGAAGGTAATGTTGGGTCTTGTGACATGATCATAGAAGGTGATTTTCGGATTGCTTTCTTTGTTTTCTTATCGACCTCGGGCATCAATTCATGGAATGCCTGTACAGCTGTTGAAAAGGTGTTTGAAATAATCATGGGAAACCTACCTTTTTACGATAATTAGAATATATGTTCTATTATAGCACGTTTTTGACCTTGTCAAGAGGCAATTTTTTAATTGGTTAGGGCTTTCTCAAAGTCGCTTTTTTGTGTCGTTGCGAGCGAGCGCACTTTGCGAGCAAAGCAATCTCCTCCCCAACATGGAGATAGCCACGGGCTGGAAATACTTCAACTATCCCCTGGAATATGGGGACAATTTCATATCACAACATTACTTTGAGAAAGCACTGTTTAATTGGTTAGGGCTTTCTCAAAGTCGCGTTTTTGTGTCATTGCGAGCGAGCGCACTTTGCGAGCGAAGCAATCTCCTCCCCAACATGGAGATAGCCACGGGCTGGAAATACTTCAACGATCCCCCAGAATATGGGGACTATTTCTTATCTCCACATTACTTTGAGAAACCACTGTTTAATTGGTTTAAAGGTGAATCCATTATTAGAAATTTATATATCCTCTTACACACCTCTTGTATAGTATTGCTTCCTAAACTATAATTACATCCGTCAATTTGAAAGAAAGCACGAGGTTTTATCTATGCCGATCTATACTTATAAATGTGAAACATGTGGAATTCAGTTTGAACGCCACCAGAGTTTTTCAGACCAGCCATTAACTCGATGTCCGGAATGCAATAAGAAAAGCCTCCGTAAGGTTTTCACTCCGGTTGGGATTGTGTTCAAAGGCTCAGGTTTCTATGCTACGGACCATCATTCACCCTCCGGTCAAAAACCACTCTCTCAATCATCCGAAGACAAGAATGAAAAGAAGGTGGAAGTTAAAGGTAAAGATACCGGGGCTCCTGCCAAAGTGGAAAAAACAGAAACAAGTACAGAGACCAAGTCTTAACCCAATTTAAAGCACCTGTCTTGAACGGCATTTGGAATTCAAATGCCGTTTTTTTCCCTTGATCCTGCTTGACCACTCCGGATTAAGTATCTATACTTTCATAAACATTTTCTTTGTCACCTGGAGAGATAAAATGACCTCATCCAAATTTGGTGTTTACTCAGAAATTGGCAAACTTCGCAAAGTCTTGGTTCACCGTCCGGAATTGAGCCTCAAACGCCTGACCCCATCCAATCATGATGAATTGCTTTTCGATGGTGTCCTCTGGGTGGAACATGCCCAGTTGGAACATGACCAGTTCGTAAAGGTTATGCAGGATCATGGGGTCGAAGTATTTTACCCGCTCAACTTATTGGAACAAACCCTGCAAACAAGCCAGGATGCTCGCCAACTGGTAATAGAGCAGGTCGCCACAGAATACACGGTTGGCTGGTCACTCGTGGATGAGATCCGCAGCTTTTTATGGAGTCTGGAACCGGACACACTGGCAGCCCATCTCATTGGCGGTCTTACAGCCGGGGAAACCAACCTGGATTGGAAAAAATTCAGCCACATCTCATTACATGCTGCTGCCCTGCAGGACATGAATTATTTCCTACTCCCCCCTTTACCCAACTCTCTCTTCACACGCGATTCCTCATGTTGGATTTTTAATGGCGTTTCTGTTAATCCCATGTTTTGGCCAACCAGGCGGCGCGAATCCCTTAATCTGTTGGCGATCTACCGCTACCATCCCATGTTTCAAGATGCAGGTTTTGAATTCTGGTATCCCAAGGTAGGCGTAAACGATTGCTTTAAGATCACCGACTTTGGGCTCGCATCTCTTGAAGGAGGAGATGTCCTTCCCATCGGGAATGGGACCGTCTTGATCGGGGCTTCTGAACGCACCCAGGGTGGCATGATCGAGCAATTGGCGAAAACTCTCTTCACCAGCGGAGCTGCTGAACGGGTCATAGCTTGTGTAATGACGAAGGACCGCGCCCACATGCATCTCGACACAGTCTTTACCATGTTGGATCATGACAAGGTCACCATTTTCCCCCAGGTGGTTGACAACATTCGTCCCATCAGTCTTCGTCCGGGCAAAAAAGCTGGTGATTTCCACATATCCATCGAAAAAGATCTCCTTTCCGCTGTGGCAGATGCCCTCGGAGAACGTAAATTACAGGTGGTGGAGACCGGCGGTGATCAGTACCAGAGTGAGCGTGAGCAGTGGGATGATGCCAACAATACCATTGCGCTTGAACCCGGGCTGGTCGTTGCTTACGAGAGAAATACTTACACCATCGCCAAAATGCGCGCTGCCGGAGTTGAAGTCATCACCATCCCCGGTTTCGAGCTCGGGAAAGGGCGCGGTGGCGGACACTGCATGACCTGCCCATTATTGAGGGATGCCATTTGACGTTACATTTACTCAATTGCTTCACTTGCAACGCCCGCATTCCCTCTTCCTGGCAGACAGGAACCTTGTGTCTTCTCGTTGAAACACAGGAAGGGCTTGTCCTCATTGATACAGGTCCTGGGTTGGAAGATTATATTCATCACCCCGGCATTTTGAACACCTTCAAGATCCTTACAAAAGTTCCTCTGGATTCCGAAGAAACTGCGATCCGCCAGGTCTCACGCCTGGGGTATCATCCTCAAGATGTACGCAATATTGTCCTGACCCATTTGCACTTCGATCATTGCGGAGGGGTTAATGACTTCCCATGGGCAAAAGTACATGTTCACCAGGCTGAACATGAAGCCTTCATGGGAAAACGCCGCCAGTTTACAGATCTGGCGTATGTTCGGCGACACCTTTCAAAGCCGGTAGAGGTTATTGATTATCACGATCGGGGAAAGAATTGGTTCGGGCTCCCGGCAATTCGACTGCCCTTCCATCCTGAGATGTGGTTTGTGCCACTTTTTGGACATACGCGTGGTCATTGTGGAGTCGCCATCTCTCTAGGTGATAGATGGCTCTTCCATGTTGCCGATGCCGGACCGGTCGGTCTGGAGGATTATGCGCCTCGCTGGCTGGTCCACTTTGTACTTGGCCCGCATTTCGATCGGTTGCGTTCCTTTGCTTCAACCCATCCTCAGGTCACCATCACCACCGGGCATATGTGGCTGGATTTCTTCGAAGCAAATAAGTCCATAACCAATTGATCCCGGTAATGAGGTCATCTCTAATTTCTTCGGATCAATCATTCCAATAGATCTCAGCCCAGTGTGCCGGGTGATCGGTGGCAGAATCGGGTGGCAGAAGGTATACCGGGTTACGGACCAGTAAGTTTTTTGAGATGAAAATGTGGTCAATGCGATTCTTCCCGGACATATCCACACCATCCGGGCTGACTCCGCTCGGATATACGCCCATCCAGGAATTAAGGTAAACGGAATCGATCAATTTATAACCTTCTTCCGTGTCCCGCATATTAAAATCTCCCAGGATGATCACGTTGCTTTGGTTCTTGGTCCGCTCCAGGAGCATTTGTGTGATCGCAAATTTGGCTTCGTCCGAACCGTCCGGGTGAATGTTATATACATTGAATGTTTTTCCATCAACCTCGAATTGCATTACCGCCGTCCCATTCTCGTCTTGATCGCTATAAGTGAATATTGTTTGTGTAGTTTTTATTGGGAACCGGGAGAGGATCGCCGTTCCATACCCACCGGTGATTGTCGTTGGACCATAGTAAGTGTAGTAACCCAGTTTGTCAGCATAATAACGCACATAATCCACATTATTTAGATTGATGCGTGTGGAATCGCTTTCCTGCAACGCCAGGATATCCGGCTTCACTTGTTGGATGAGAGCCAACTGGCGCAAATAAGATTGTTCACCGGTGCTGTCATTGCCTTGCTGAATATTGTAGGTCATTATTTTTAAGGAGGTTATAGGAATATCTGCATCAACTTTGACCAAGGGAACAAATAGCCCATTGGCAGTGACCACCAGGATCGCTACCAGGACCAATCCCCAGACACGGAATTGAGAGACATCAGATTCACCAGCCTCAAAATGCACGGAACGGTGCTGAAGGACGATCAGCAAACACAACAGACTGCAAATAAGCAAGAAAGGCAGCCAGAATTTATTTCGAAAAAATGGACTGATGGGTTCAACATAACCCCACACATTGCTAAAGATATTCATGAAGACCAATACGATCAATGTTAAACTCCCCAGCAGCATGCCAGGTGCCATTTGCCTCGGAGTTGCATCCGCTTGTTGCAGGTTGCTACAGAATACTTTGAGATCAATGTAGATCACAGGGAATGATAGAAGTAAGAAGAACAGCGGTAGCTGCTGCCAGAGCGTTGGATTCCCAACGATAACTGCGACGGATTGTGGACTGACAGGAAAGCCCACCCGGTGTACCAGGATCGTACCCACCAGGGATGCAGAAAAAAGCAGATTCCAGCCGATCAAGGTCTTCGCTGAAAGCTTCCACAGCAGGGTTGGATTGAAAAGGAGGAGTACAAAACATGCCAGCGAGATCCCGCTGACGCTCAGCACAATTCCGGCATAATTTCCTTCGGTCCAACGTGCCAGTACTGCTGGAGCAGAAAACACAAAGTAAACCAGGGTGAACACCATGAATACCCCCACCACGGAGGAGGTGATTCCCCTGGTTTTGGCGGTTGCGTTCTCGTGGGTATTAATGGTCTCCGAACCTGCCAGTGCAAGTCCTAAAAGTATGCCCATCCCCCAGCCCAACCAGCTTCCTGCGGATGTCATAGAATAATCGAAACTCGAATTCATGGTGCGCAGCATGATCGAAATAGCCACTGCCAGGGTTAACCCCAATGCTGCAAGTACCCCCGTCCCCAGGAAATTTTCTTTTTTAGCCCGGGTGGTTAATAGGAGTGGCAATAGCACAAGACTTGCTGCTGTCCCTATTCCCGAAACCAACATTCTCCCATTCGTATCCAGAACCGGGGTAAATCCTCGTGCCAGGAACAGGATTCCAAAAAAGGACCAAATCATCCATCCCGCTGCAGGTTTGCGGAAAATGAAAAGGATGACAGGTGAAAAAAAGAATAACAATCCAAGCACTTTGGCATCCAGGGATGTATGCAGCAGATCGAGGGTATAGATGGATGATATAAGTGTACCTTCCAATTGTATAAAGAAGAGAAATAGAATTGCATATGCAAGGATTGGATAAACATTTTTTCTCATGACATTTCCTCCCGAATTTTAGAATTGATCACATAAACAATAACCCCAAAAAACGAGGAAAGTCGCTCGGATGAGCAACTTTCCTTATTAATTCAATACTTGGATCTTATACTTGGATCATTTTTCACCCAGGTTATTTATACTTCCCAGGCCGCTTACAATTTTCTGAATCCTGGGGCTGCCATAATAATTTACCGAGCCGACCCCACTGATGTTGGCAACCAGGTCTTCGACCACCCATACACTTGCGCTGCCCACTCCGCTGATATTGGCAGATGCTGTATTACTCATCAATTCTTTGCTGTTAAAACTGCCAGCCCCACTGATGTTTACCTTGAGGTCATTAGCAGCGCCACTGGCATTGATGCTCCCAGCTCCGTTCAAATTTACTTCGCAAGTTCCTAGATTTACATCGACCAGGGCAATATTTCCTGCACCGGATACGGTGACCTTTAATCGATCGCTTTGAATTCCTTCGATTATTACTTCACCAGCGGATGGAAAATCTACTTCGCGCAGGTCTTTTACCGTTATTCGGATCAGGATCTTATCTGTCGGATTGACTCGTTGACTCCATGCCGAGACTGAGGTGTCAATGACCAGAATGCCATTGTTTACTTTTGTGGTCAACTGCGGCAATAGATTATCGTCGGTTTTCACTGTTACCGAGTTGCTTTCGCCCTGCGTGATGGTGATATTTGCAGGATAGCGAATATCCACTCCTGTGAACGCTGACACCTCCCGTTTCTCACTCACCACCACACCTGAGCCGGTTACCCCACCGCTCAGTTCCTGTCCAAAATTAACATGCCCGAGGTCCCAATCTTGAGGAGTATTCCACCCGAATTGGGGAGCAAAATAGATAGACAGGACGGCAGCCAGGACGATCACACCAGAAAAGATCATCCCTGTCTGACGCCAGAAACTGCGTACGATCAGACCCACGCCTAACACCATCAACAGGTATGGCCAGATTTGGGTCAATGCCCACAAATTTTCAGTTGGGATTTTTCCGAGGTTTACCATCAACCACACAAAACCAGTGGCGATCATAACGAATGGCCAGAACATTGAATTATGTTTCATCTTCTTATCTCCAATAATCTTTATTCCAAATATTTGACCCTTTATTATTATTTAATCACTTCTCAGGACTTTCTTTGATCTCAGATTCTACTGTTTTTTCGATGATCGCAGGTTGGTCATCACGGTTCTTGTTTTGGAAGAACACTCCGGAGCGCTTTACAACCAGGTAGATCCCCAGCAAAAGGAGTGCAATTGGAAAGACATAACCACGCAACCCTGCAGGAGCTCCCAATGAAAAGAGGATTTCAAAAAAAGCTCCAAAAATAACGAACAGTACTGCCCCAACCTCAATCAATTTCACACCAGCTCTGCGGCGGGAAGCATCACCCTGCCAGGCACCCATGATATAAATTCCAGCTCCGATTGACATGAGAATGACCGTCCAGCTATAAGACCAGGTTTCCCATCGGCCTGTCAGGTTTTGTAGGAACAACATTACGCCATTGGCTGCGATGATACTCCCCGGGATCGCCATCCATGCAAAGGACTTTCCCAACAGGAACATCCCCACAAAGAATAAAGCCCCAAAACCGATGATGATAAAAGGCCATAACAGGCTTAGAAATCTTGTTCCCTCAAAGATACGTTCAAAGAGTGCCAATGCTCCCAGGCAGATCAGTCCGACACCAACAACTAGAGCTCCATAATTTCGTTTGTCATTCATAGATACTCTCCTTCAAGTTTTTCCCTATATTTTTAATTAATATTTTTAGAAATCTTTCTAATAAACAATTTTCCTGGTAGAAAAGGATCAATAGAGCATTTAATCACATTTTATTTACGGTTCAAGCTTTCAGAAGTTGCATAAAATTTCAATATTGATCGATCACCATTAACAGGCGCGCAAATAGACTTCGGAGATCCAGTTGGGATCCGAAGTCTCTAAATTGGAAGATCTATCTTGCTAAAGTTTTTTGACGTTAGCGGCCTGGGGACCTTTGGGTCCATCGACCACTTCAAATTCCACCTCGTCACCTTCGTCAAGTACTTTGAATCCTTCTGCCTGGATAGCGCTGAAATGAACAAAGACATCCGCGCCGGATTCGCGTTCAATAAAACCGAATCCTTTTGTTCTGTTAAACCACTTTACTTTTCCGTTTTCCATCTTGTTACTTCTCCACTGATTACTGCACGCAAACCGGCACAAGGTTTTCATTTGGTTTGCGATGAAATAATTATATAGCAAATGTCTTTTTTATTCAATCAGGTAAATTGAAATTTCAACGCATTCCAAAAATAAATCAACATCTCTGAAGAATTGGTTCCTTGTAAATTAAGAGGATAACTTGTAACTGTCCTGATAAACTGAGCCACCTTTCAGGGTCCCTCACAGCGAAATGCACACCTGCTTTGGAAGCTGAGACCAGGAGTTCAGGTGAGAGATCCTCGCCCAGGGGTGGAGACTTCTATAGGTCTCTGAAAACACCCGGTTCTCCCCTCAAACATGGGACGACATCCCTGGATTCTCTAACTTTATGCACACCTTGTGAATGAACTTCCTCCGATCATTCTGAACAAAAATTACATAATATTAGAGGATCATTTGAATGGTCAGAACCATAATCGATCTGTAGTAGAATCTCTGTGAGAAAAAACACATGCGAATTAACCCTCCAATAAATAATTCAATACGGTCAATCGATTCTCCTATGTCAAATCCCTTGGTGGAATTACGTGACATATTTAAGGTTTACCAGACCCCGGCGGGAGATTTCCCCGCTTTGCAGAATATTTCGAACCAGGTCTACCCGGGGGAATTCCTGGGGATCATCGGAAAATCAGGAGCCGGCAAATCCACTCTCTTGAACATGATCACAGGTGTGGACGATGTCACCTCCGGGCAGGTTCTTGTTCATACCGCTTCAGGAACGGTTTCGATCCACGATATGAACGAGGATGAGCTAGCCCTCTGGCGGGGTCGCAACATGGGTGTGATCTACCAATCCTTCCAACTCCTTTCCATGTTGACCCTGATCGAGAATGTCATGCTTCCAATGGACTTATGTGGAATGTACCGTCGGAATGAGAGCCGTGAACGTGCCATGGATTTATTGCGCCTGGTGGAACTGGAAAAACACGCTTTCAAAACCCCCAATCTGATCTCCGGCGGACAGCAGCAGCGTGTCGCGATTGCGCGCGCCATTGCTAATGACCCTCCCATTCTTATCGCCGATGAACCCACCGGCAGCCTGGATTCCGTCACCGCTGACCACATATTTGCAGTTTTTGAACGGTTGATCGAAAAAGGCATGACCATCATAATGGTCACGCACGATAACAGTCTGGGACCTCGTTTCACACGACACCTGCAAATTACTGATGGAAAACTGAACAATGTGAATAGGATCTTATCAAGTATGGAGCAGTCATGATCTCCGAAATTCAGACTGTCCCTTCATCACCGGGGAATATGCCCGGAAGTTCACAGGAAATGATCAAGATGCGCCAGGTAGTCAAAACCTTTACCAACGCGGCAGGTGAATTCCGCGTATTAAAAGGATTGGACCTGACTCTTAAAAGTGGCGAGTTCGTCGCCATTGTTGGCAAGTCTGGCAGCGGAAAATCCACCCTGCTCAACATGATCACCGGCATTGATTTTCCCACTTCCGGGCAGGTCATCGTCAATGGGGTGGATATCTACAAAATGAATGAAAGCAAAAGAGCCCTATGGCGCGGACGTAATTTAGGCATCGTCTTCCAGTTCTTCCAGCTCCTGCCCATGCTCAGCTTGTTGGAGAACGTTATGCTGCCCATGGATTATGTCGAGATGTATGATTTCGACCAGCGACCAAAACGTGCCATGGAACTTCTGGACATGGTGGGGCTGGGCAAACAGGCCAATAAGCTCCCTTCTGCTGTTTCCACCGGTCAACAGCAGAGCGCAGCCATTGCGCGTGCCCTGGCGACTGATCCTCCCATCATTGTGGCCGATGAACCAACTGGAAATCTGGACTCGCGCTCTGCCTCCTTTATCATCGATCTTTTCGATCAATTGGTGCAACAGGGCAAGACCATTGCCATGGTCACCCATGACCCTTCCCTGACCGAACGCACCTCGCGCACAATTGTCATTTCGGATGGCGAATTAATTAATGAAACCCTCGCCCAATCCCTGCCACTCCTAAAGCACCACCAGATGCTGGAAGCTACCCGCATTCTGGAACATCTCACTTTTCAGCCCAATACAAATATCATTCAAAGAGACTCCCATGTGGACTATTTCTATATGATAGCCAGTGGACAGGTCGAGGTGGTCCTTTGTGGCAGGAAAAAACAGGATATCAGTGTTGCCCGCTTGAGTCCCGGACAATTCTTCGGTGAGGTTGAATTACTGCGAGGTGGAAAATCCATCGCTTGTGTTCGCGCAGCTCCCGAAGGTCCCGTTGAATTGGTCGCCATTCCAAGATCTAAATTTATTGCACTCCTGAAAGAATCAGCCCTCACAGCTGATACCATTGCCAACCTTGTACAACTTCGTGTCCAGGAGAACCGTTCTGCGGATCGCCGAGCCCGTCGATGGTTTGGCAAGAAAGAGGCGTCCCTATGATGCGACCGCGTTGGCGCAAAATCTTTCATGATCTGATCGATAATAAGATGCGAACGCTTCTTGTCGTCTTCTCGATTGCTGTGGGTGTTTTTTCGATAGGAGTCATTGCTGGGACATACGTCATCATTTCAAATGATATGAGTGCCAGCTACGCTGCCAACCAGCCCATGAACATTGAGCTGCGTTCCGATTCGTTTGATTCCACCCTGGTGGATACGATTAAGAATTTACGCCCGATAGAATATGCAGAAGGTCGGCGGGTTTTTAATTTGCGTGTCCGCATCCCCGGGAATAAATTATGGACGACCCTCGACCTGGTAGCCATCCCTGACTACAGCAAAATTGATATCAATTTGCTTCACCCGATCGAAGGTAGCACTGCTCCCACTTCAAAGCAGGTCCTGCTGGAGAAAAAATCCCTCGAGAATTTAAATGTCCCTATTGGTTCCGAACTGGAATTTCAGCTTGCAGATGGCACGTTGAAAAAACTGGTTGTTGCTGGAATTGTTCAGGACCAGACATCCGGTGCTGGAGATTTCCTGGCTCCCCCGATCGCTTTTATTTCCATGGATACCCTAAAATTTTTGGCCCAACCGGACAGATTCAACCGCCTGTTTGTTATTCTGGCTGAGAATGGGAACGACCCTTCCTACCTCAACGAAATGGCAGCTACCATAAAGGACAAGGTGGAAAAGAACGGTGTTGTTGTTTACCGAACCCGCACTGCCCGAAGCGATCGGCACCCGATGGCTTCTATAGTGGAAGCGGTCATCGGAATTCTGGGGGCAATGGGAGTTCTCATCCTCTTCCTGAGTAGTTCACTGATAGCCAATACGTTGAGCGCCCTGCTCAATCAACATAAACGTCATATCGGTGTCATGAAACTGGTCGGGGGTAGCCAGAAACAAGTCTTTGGGATGTACATCATCCTCATCCTGGCTTTTGGCGTGATCGCGCTCCTTGTGGCGATCCCACTTGGAGGCCAGGGAGCCTATGCGCTTTCAGCGTTCATTGCCGATAAATTAAATTTTTCACTTACAGGTTTCCGTATCGTACCATTCGCCCTTTTGATCCAGGTGGTGGTCGGATTGGCAGTTCCCCTTATGGTGGGATTGCTGCCTGTATTGAATGGTTCCCGCGTTACTGTACAACGCGCCCTGAGCAACGATCTCACCCAGGATGAAGGTCCGAATAAAGAGCTGGCTCCCAGGAAAGAATCCTCGTTGGAGAGATTTCGTCAACGCGTTATGGCCGGATTGGCTCGGCGCGGCATCCACATTCCCCGACCGCTGCTTATATCCCTTCGCAATACGTTTCGCCGTAAAAGGCGCCTCGTATTGACTCTCTTTACTCTGACGATGGGTGGAGCCATTTTCATTGCAGTATTTAATGTGCAATTCAGCCTGAACCAGTATATCGATCAGATCGGCAAATACTTTATCGCCGATGTGACCCTCGACTTCGATACACCCTACAGGCTTAAGAAAGTCGAGTCGGATGGCTTGCGTGTTTCAGGTGTCAAAGCTGTGGAAGGTTGGGCTTATGCCAGTGCGGAAGTTTTTTATAAAGACCAGACCGCTGCCGGAAATTTAACCATCCTGGCTCCCCCGGTGGACAGCAAGCTCGTCGAACCGATTCTCACCTCGGGTCGCTGGCTACAGCCTGGAGATGAGAAAGCCATTGCTGTCAGCGAAAGCATCCTGGACCTCTTCCCTGGGCTACAACCAGGCGACAGCCTGCACCTGAAAATAAATGGCAAGGAAGCAGATTGGACGGTGGTGGGTCTGTTCCAATTCGTTAACCAGGAAGGCACCATCGCCTACGGAACCTACGAATACATTACGCGACTTACCCATATGGCCAACCGCTCCTTCTCATATCGTGTCGTCACGGAGGATCACTCCCCTGAACATCAGCAAGCCATGAGCGAAAAACTTGACGCCTATTTCAGGGATCTGGGCTATCACCTTCGCGAAGCTCGTACCGGCATGTCCACCTTGAAAACGGCTTCAGAAAGCCTGAATATCCTTGTGATATTCCTGCTTATCATGGCAGTCCTGACAGCTCTGGTTGGTAGCATGGGATTAACTGGATCCATGAGCATGAATGTTCTTGAGCGCACTCGTGAGATCGGCATTATGCGCTCGATCGGTGCCGGGAACCGCGCCATCATCGCCATGGTCATTGTGGAAGGCATGATCATTGGTAGTTTGTCCTGGTTGTTCGGAGTCGTTCTTTCTTTCCCGATTACATTTATGTTAAATGGCATTATCAGTGAAACTATTTTCAATTCACCCATTCCGGTGAAATTTACTTATGAGGGTTTTGGCTTGTGGCTTCTGGTGGTTCTATTTTTATCAGTAATTGCTAGCCTGCTGCCCGCCAGAAATGCAGCCAGTCTTACAATTCGTGAGGTTTTAGCTTATGAATAAGGAACATTTCAAAATTTATTGAGATGCATTTTCCTCTCAATGAATATGGCATGAAGAAGTAAACAAGTTAAGGAGATTACCCGATGAAGAGATCAACCATTCTTATAACGATCCTGCTGGTCAGTTTTGCGCTGGCCTCTTGTGGAACCAATTCGGATACCGTCACGACCCCCACACCCATATCCGGGCCGGTGGTTTTTGTAGCAGAGGGACATATTGTTCCAAAGAACAACCTTAATCTGGCTTTTACAGTTCGCGGCAAAGTGGCAGAGATATTGGTCAGCAAAGGTGATAGGGTCACAGCCGGGCAGGTTCTTATCCGCTTGACCGATCAGGAACAGGCCCAAGCCTCCTTGGCAGGCGCTCAACTCGAACAACTCTCTGCCAATCAGGCCTTGGACGAATTGCTTAGAACGGCATCCCTGGCGCATTCCCAGTCCTGGCAGGCATATATCAGCGCCCAACAAGCCCGCGCCGCTGCTGAACGAGCTTGGGAAAAACTTGACTTGAACGCGATCAAGGATGAGATCTCAAACGCCCAGGCGGATGTCAATGCAGCCAAAGCCGATCTTGAAGATGCCCAGAAGGAATATGACAAGTATAAGGATCTTGACGAGAACAATGTGACCCGTAAGAATACGGCAGATGCGCTCAAGATCGCCCAGGATGCTTTTAACGAGACTTTACGCAAGCTCGATGAAACCACCAACAAACGGGATGCCCTTCAAGCCGCACTGGATATGACAAAGGCTGCAGAAGCGGAAGCAAAACGAAGCTTTGAAAATACTCTCTCCGGCGCAGACAAGGACACATTGGCCCTTCTTGAAATGCGTGTTGGCGCTGCTGATGCCCAGGTCGCTGCCGCCCAGGCACTTTTGGATGGTTATGAATTGAAAGCCCCCATCAATGGGATCATCGCAGATATCAACCTGATCGTTGGACAACAGGCCGGTCCGGAAACCTGGGCTGTCACACTTGCGGATCTCAGCGAGTGGTATGTGGACACAAATGATCTTAGCGAGCTGGATGTTGTAAAAGTGGAGCTGGGGACGCAGGTGGAAGTGGTAGCTGACGCGCTTCCGGGACTCACCATGACTGGTGTGGTCTCTGAGATCGCCATAACGCCGAGAAACCAGGCAGGGGATATCCTTTATACTGTTCGCATCCGCTTGCCGGAGGCAGAGCCTCTCTTGCGTTGGGGTATGACAGTTGAAGTAACATTTCCGGAAAAATAGATCGCTCAAACCACGATAGAGGGATCGTTACATGCGAAAGATGCCTCACTCCCAAAATGGAAAGAACTTCTGGCACAGAATTATGGGAAAGCATCTGCCACTGACATTATTCGGACTGCACAAAAGGAATTTGAAAAAATTACTGAATACCGGTTCACCTGTCCCATTCAGGGCTGCGGAACTGCGTAACAACATGGGAACAAGGATCTATCCTGGATTGGCTGTCTACCGGGCTCTATTTGCTCACACTCCGGATACTAACTCAAGAATTGCCATTGTAAAAGATTAGTTTAAAGCAAATTTTTTCAGTGAATTGAGCTTTGGGATCCACATATTAAATGTTCTCAAGGATCCCTTCCCTCTCATCCGTCCGGTTCTCAAATTTTTGACAAGGGACCAATATCTGCCTGGTTCGCAGATCATCGTCGAAGATAGTCCAAATTGCTTTGCGCTCGACACCAGACGTTTGTTTTATCGGGTGTGTTGACCACCTTGAATGCCCGTGACCTTACCTACTTTAACTGCATTACCGATGATTGGCTTACCGAAGCGTTGCCAAAGATCCATTGACTCCGCACCTCAACGCCTGCGCGTGGGGCTGAAAAATGTGGTTTCCGCTGGTGTAGATGATATGATCCTCGATTGGTAGTTAACCAGACCCATAGGGATTAGTTCATTTGGTTCCAAGTTCTTTCTGAATATAAGCATCCACTACTTGCTCAAGCAGAGACAAAGGCATTGCTCCGTTTTGCAGGATGATATTATGGAAATCCCTTAGGGAGAATTTCTCTCCGAGAGCTTGACTTGCCTTTTCCCGCAGGTTAACAATTTTGATCTCACCGACCTTGTAAGAACAAGCCTGCCCGGGCATGACGATATAGCGCTCGATCTCGCTTGTCACACTTTCCAGCGATTCCGCTGTATGCGATAGCATGTAATCGATTGATTGTTGACGTGTCCAGCGCATCTTGTGAATGCCAGTATCCACGACCAGGCGCACTGCCCGGAAAAGTTCGGAATCCAGGTATCCCAGCTCACCAAATGGGTCTTCTTTGTAAGCTCCCTGCTCGCGGGCTAATTTCTCTGCATATAAAGCCCAACCTTCCGAGTATGCTGTGAATGGCACCAGTTTTCGGAAGAAAGGAAGGTCTCGTAACTCCTGTGCAATTGCCAGTTGGAAGTGGTGCCCCGGAATACCTTCATGATAAGCCAGCGTTTTCATCCCAAATTTGTGAACTTCTTTCATATCCCTCAAATTGGCAAAGAAAACTCCCGGACGTTTTCCTCCCATATCGGGCATCTGGTAATAGGCACCTGCTGAGGTCAGTTCGCGGAATTTTGGAACACGTTCCACCTTGAGTGCAGCCCTGGGTCGTACATCAAAAACGGGGCTGATGCTCACCTCGATCTCTTCAAGGATCCGTTCATATTCTTTCAGGCATTCTTCCCTGCCTTCATCTGTATTTGGGTAATGAAACCTCTCCTCATTGGAGAGTTTATTTAAGTATTGCGGGGCATTATTAACTTCCTTGTATCCAAGAAAGTTCAGAAGATTCTTCATCTCATTTTCAATTCGCGCAACTTCCTTTAACCCCATGTCGTGGATCTGTTCCGCTGAAAATTCTGTGGTTGTGCTGCTCCGCAGGGTCTGGGCATAGTAAGCCCCTCCCTCCGGGAGTTTCCAAACCCCATCATCCTTGCTGGCATTTGACTTCAGTTGATTGAAATAGTCGATTAGTCTTTTATAAGCAGGGAATACTCTGTCCCTGATCTCTGCTTCAGCGGCTTCCAACAATTTCTGCTTTCTTTTTGGACTTACCTTGATCTTCAAAAGTTTTTCTTCAAAAACAGTGTAAAGCACATTTTCTCTTGCTGGCACTTCGCTGAAAGCGGTCATTTCATCCAAAATTCGCCGGATAACGAACTGTGGTGGGATGATACCTTTTTTCTCACGGATTCGCATCCCTTCAAGTCCCTGGTCGAATTTAACACCTATTTTGGACAAGCGCTTGACGTAATCTCGGGCATCCCGCCCATCATTTAGCGGATGGATCGTCAACATAAAATTGGGGGTTTCCGATTGCATCCCAAACATCTGATTAAATGGGTAATCATGATGCCTGAATGGTTTATACCTCGCCTGATCGTCCATGAACCAATCCAGGATATCCGTGGATAACAGGTTTTCAGGAGATTGTCGTTTGCGCGAATAGGAACGTAAAAATTTCAAACCATGCTCCAACCGGGTTAGATCCTTGTCGTATTTGGCTTCCGAAACATCTGCGAGTTTGGAGTTATGTCCACGGATGCCGACTTTTTCCAGTATTCCCAGCATGGTCACTAATTCCGGGTTGCTGGAACCCAGTTGCCAGAATAAACGCAGATAAAGATGTTTGATATTCCAGGGTTTAAGCCATATCAGGCAAACCAGCCACCAAATCAATATTCCAATTGGAAGGGAAAGCACTATTATTTGGATTGTATTCATTCAGTTATCTCCTTTAATTTTAGGAACTCAGTCAAAGGAAGCTGAGACGAAATTATTCAGTCTGGAAATTTCAACCAGGCTTTTCTCAATTTGGAGAGCAGGGTATAGAATTGAACATTGTTCAATAAGCAACCAGCCTGGGCAGTTTTCAAATACCAGTTCTCCTCAATCCGGAAGGGAATGATGAACCACAAATTACATTTTAGCCGGATTCCTTTTTTCTTGCTCATAAATAACGATTTTTACTTATGAGTGTTACATAATTATAAGATTTGGAATATTGCAATTTTTTTCATGTCAGGTTGGATATAATCACCTCACTTTTTGCTGATGGAAAACAAGGAGATCTCCTCATGACAGATAAGAACTTCAAGGTATATGGCTATCGCTGGGTGGTTCTGGGAGTGTTCATGTTCATCAACATCACGATCCAGATGTTATGGATAGCCTATGCACCCATCACCGGTCCTGCCGCGGAATTTTACAACGTCTCAGACCTGCAGATCGGATTCCTTTCAATGACCTTCATGATCGCATTTATTCCGTTGTCCATCCCGATCTCCTGGTTGATAGATACCTATGGATTTCGTCGCTCGGTTGGGCTAGGTGCCATCATTATGGGGTTCTTTGGCATCCTGCGTGGTCTCGCCGGTCAAAATTATACGCTTGTTCTGTGGAGCACAATTGGTATCGCCGCTTCACAACCTTTCTTGCTGAATGCCTGGACAACAGTTCCTGCCAAATGGTTTGCTCTTGAAGGACGCGCCACCGCGGTGGGGCTTGTCACCCTTTCCAGCATTCTGGGTACAGCCTTGGGGATGATCCTTACTCCCATGCTGGCGGGATCTTATTCCATTCCAACCGTCCAGTTGATTTATGGTGTCATCGCTGCTTTCTCTGCGGTATTGTTTATCCTTCTTTCGCGTGAAAAACCTGCCACCCCTCCCTGCCCTCCAGGAATGGAGACGCGCGCCCTTATGTTGGATGGGTTGAAACATGCCGTTACGATTAAAGCTTTCTGGTTCTTCCTGGCTATCTCTTTCATCGGTCTGGGTATTTTCAACGGGATTACCACATGGGTGGAAAGGATCATTAATCCGCGCGGTTTCACTCCCAATGATGCCGGAACAGTCGGTGCCTTGCTGCTGGTGGGAGGTCTGATCGGCGCGGTTGTGATCCCTGCCCTTTCAGATAAACAACATAAACGCCAGAGGTTTTTGTATCTCGGTTTTGCTCTCGCCATCCCCGGTCTGGTCGGACTGACTTACGCTACTTCAGCCTGGTTGTTGATGCTTTCCTCGTTCTGGTTGGGTTTCTTCCTGGTCAGCACTTTTCCAGTGGGAATGCAATATGCAGCCGAGATCACCCACCCGACTCCCGAGGGTACTTCCAATGGTATGGTGCAGCTTTTTGGTCAGGCTGCTGTGGTTTTCGTCTATATCATGGAAAAAATGAATAATGTTTATGGTTCCTTCAATTCATCGTTGTTGCTTGCAGTTGGTTTGTTGGTTTTGAGCGTCCTGCTCATAACTCAAATGAAAGATCCAATCGAGATTGTCAGGAGATCCTGAACTTTTCTATTAAAATAGAAATATCCGCAATTCCCGGAAATAATATAAGTTTAACAAGGGAGAAAGATCATGGCGAACAGAGAACCTTATATCCTGTCCTTGGACCTTGGCACATCCGGGTGCAAGACCGCCCTCATTTCCATCTCTGGAAAAGTAGCAGGATGGGAATACCAGGCTGTCCCAATGGTGATCTCCTCCCCAGGGGCAGCTGAACAAGATACGGAAGATTGGTGGCAGGCTTTCCTGTCCACATCCCAAAAGCTGATCGGAAAAAGCCTGGTACCGGTGGAAGATATCATTGCGGTTTCTTCCTCAACCCAGGGTGAGGTCACCATACCGGTGGACCGGAATGGCATTGCCCTCATGAATGCCATGGGCTCCATGGATATGCGTGGTGCTCAAAGCCTCAAGCAGTTGACCGAAGGCCGGTTCAACATTGAAGGCTACCATCCTCTCAAGCTGATTCGCTGGATCATGCTGACAGGCGGCGCTCCAAGTTTACGGGGAGGCGATCCTTCTGCGCATATGCTCTACATCCGTGATAATTTCCCGGAGATCTATTCCAAAACATATAAATTCCTTAACCTCCTGGATTTTCTTAACCTTCGACTGACAGGTCGTTATACCACCACGCCGGATCTGATCATGACCTCCTGGGTTACAGATAATCGCGACCCTTCAAACATCTCCTACCACCCGGCTCTTGTCAAAGGTAGCGGGATCGAAGCGGACAAATTCCCGGAAATAGTCAAATGCGACGCAGTAGTGGGTGAACTTCTCCCGGATGTCGCTTCCACTCTTGGATTGAAAGCCGGGGTAAAGGTTGTAGCCGGTTCGATCGATGTTACCGCAGCAGCGATTGGTTCAGGAGCTGTGAATGATTTTGAATCTCATCTGTATGTCGGCACTTCCTCCTGGCTGGCTGCCCATGTCCCTTTCAAAAAGACAGATATTACCACCAATATGGCCTCTTTACCTTGTGCCATCCCCGATAAATACCTTTTAATTGCGACTCAGACCACAGCTGGAGGCACCCTGAATTATCTTCGTGACAAGATCCTTTATCACAAGGATGAATTACTTGTGGAGGAACAGGTTCCGGATGTGTTCAAGATCATGGATAGGATCGCAGAACGAGTTCCTGCTGGTAGCAACGGGGTTATGTTTGCCCCCTGGATCTATGGAGAGCGCGCACCTGTAGATGATAGCTATGCCCGCTCAGCCCTATTCAACCTTTCAATGGAAAATTCACGCGAAGATATTATCCGCTCGGTCATGGAGGGGGTGGCTTACAACACACGATGGCTTATTGCACCAGTGGAAAAGTTCCTTGGCCGCAAATTGAGTGCATTGAATTACGTGGGTGGAGGGGCCATGTCAGATATTTGGTGTCAGATTTTCGCTGATGTGCTCGATCTGACCATCCGCCAGGTCCGCGAGCCAATTCAAGCCAATACCCGCGGCGCCGCATTTATTGCTGCTGTCGGTTTGGGTTACATGAAATTTGAAGATATCCCTGCCATGACCGAATACAAAGCCACTTACACCCCCTCATCTCAAAACCGGAAAATTTACGACAATATGTTCGATGTGTTTGTCAAATTCTACAAATATAATAAGTCTTTGTATCGTCAATTGAACAACTGAGTTTAAGGAAAAAAGACCTCAGGATAATCTGGAGATTTTCCATCCAATAAAGTCGATGGGATTCCAAAGAATACCTGGTTGAAAAAAGCCAGCGGATATTCCGAAGTGATCTTTACCACCCTATCCCCCGCCAGGGGACCTTTCAGTCCCATTTGTGCTGCAATGGGTGTCAGGATGGGCAGATCGCTGAAATCGTAGTGAGCAGTTCCCAGAATGGAAAGTGTTTTAGCGTTATCAGAATTTAAGAAGAGTTCATTGAACAACTCCCAATTCGTTTCACTTGCCCATTTCTCACTGAACATAAAAAGGAATGGCTGCCGTAGACCCAGGTCAATGATTGTCTCAGAAACCGGTTTAAGATAGGCATCCATCCCCAGTCCTGCCTTGCAGCGTGGGTCACGTCCACAGAATTCAACAGTTGCCCCCCCTCCGGTTGAATGACCATATACACCCACTTTTTCAAGATCCAGACGACCGGTTAATCCGTGCTCAGGGTCATTAACATTCATCTCTCCAAGCGTATCAAGTACAAATCCCAGGTCGCCCGACCATTGATTGGCCAGTTTATTGGCTTTAGGGAGATATTGCGGATCTGGAACATTGCTTGGTAGCGCATCCGGATTATTGTATGCAAGCGTCCCATCCGGAAAGACCGTTAAGATTGCCCCAAAGGAATGATCAATAGCCACCACCACATACCCGTTGGATGCAAAATTGATCGCCTGGAAGGTGTTTTGTGCCCTGAATCCTTTCCAGCCATGTGAGAACAACAATACCGGGTAATTTTCCTTTGCTTCGGAAATCGGCACATTTAGATAAGCGCCTGTCTGGGCATATTTCAAATGGTCCAGAAAAAAAGGCGGGAGATTTAGAAACCGTGAAATTGCGGGACCGATCAGGTCAGCTCGGTCCATCCAGGGTGCTACTTTATCATCGGGTTGAGGTTCAGCCGGATACCATACCTGGATCATGATTCGGCGCTGATCATTCGGGTTCCCCGAATACAATTCTTTGCGTGAATTGTCTGTCAGCATCATTGAGAAGGTTCCAACCTTGAATGGGCCGGATGCTTCAGGCAACTTTGGTATCGGCAACAAGATGGGAAGGGAATACGCTCCAACGAACAATACCAGCGCCACCAACAGACCGATTATTCTACGCCATGATAGTGGAGCATGTTTTCGTTCTGATCTTGCAAATGGCGGGAGAGTCAACAGGAATAACACAATGGAGAGAACAAGGATCGGAACCATTTGCCATCGGTAGCCTTCTAACAATATTTGCAGAAGACCTGCCAGGACCGTATTTGCAGGCAAAAATTCCATCCACCGCGGACGGGTTGGAATAATTAACCGAAGAATGGACAATAACAGGAAAAGTGCTGTCAGGGTTTCTAATGTTCTCACAACTACCTCCCGATCCAGGCGGATAACGTATGACAATTCTACCCCTGTTTCCTTCCTCATCCTGGTTAAAAACCAGAATGATTTAAACACCAACCTGGATGGCTTTCAGTCCATCCAGGTTGGATAAATAATTTTGTTATCAATTGCCGGTCATTTCATCTATTAATCGATCAAGTCATAATTCCAGCAATTGATCTTATTCCCTGAAGGTGTGATGATCTGATCCTGGTTGTTTCCTTCATCCGGTTTATAAGCATTCAAGTCGGTTTCGAGCCCGTCAAGTAATTTCTGACCCTTGAACTTGGAATAATTAAAACTTCGCCAATCCAGTTCTGTTTCCCGGTGGTTATTAACAATTTTTATGCAAGCCAGGGAAGCGCCTATTTGTTCATGGATCCCCTTTGGTAGTTCAGTATCTTTAAATTCATCTACCAGGGTAGGGATCGAATCGCTTGTCAAGGACGCCAGATAGGCAACATCCAACTCCTGCCCTCTCACAGCCCGTTCCACATTTTGCCGGACGATAAATCCATCCACATTCATTAAGATCAGGCTGCCGGCAAAACCAATACTTGCCAGCAATGCTGCCAGGGCAAATTTTCGCTCCATTCGTATTAATTCTAGAACCACCACGGCTAACAGGAGCAACGCCAGCCAGATCATGAAGACATGAGTATAAGTTCGCAATTGCGAAAATCCATAGGCATTTTCATACAGGACCAGGCGCTTGAAGGCTGAGACCAGCATGATACCGACCAAAACCACAATTGCGATCCCAAGTCCGGAAAAAACATTGCGTTGTTTGGGATTTTCCCGGCGGGTTATCCCGCTTAGTCCCAGGAATAAGAGCAGGCTGAATACTGCCACAGTGATCAATTCACCAAAACCTTTCCGGGCATATTCAGCGTAGGTATAACTGTCAATATGTATATTTACCTGCCCACCAAAAAAATATTGGAACTGGATGATCACAAAAAGTGTAAATAGGACCGCTACACTCCCCAGAATGATGCTGGATTCAATGGATCCCAGAAAGGGTGAGACCAGTGGCTTTTCTTCACCGATCAATTTTCCATTCTGGCTGCTTAGAGCCGCATGCAGAAAAACTCCCACCAGCAGATATGCACCAATAATGATATAGATAACTCGGAAGATGTATTCTGGTAATTTCTCCAGTCGAAAGAGTTGTATGAAGGAATCCAGACGTTGAGCAAAGACCATATCTGCGGATGATAACAAGGATGCAAAGATCGCCAGGATGGGGATCGCGATCAGGATCCCGCGCACGATGGGCCAGAGATTCTTTTTTTCAATGGGTGTTGACGCACCTTCATTTTGTTTGTTCTTGGCGCCATTGAGCAGGAACGGTTTGCTTATGACACTGCCGACCAGGCGCAGGAAGGATGAAAAATAATCCGCCAATCCGAACAATACCCATTTTCCGTCTTTATAGGTGATTACCAGTATACTCATTAAAAAAAGACTAAACACAAAAGCAAGGAAAAAGCTGAGCGGTTCCTGTCTAATAAAGGTGAACGCCGCAAAAATTAGTATCGGGATCACCAGGATCACGGATCGGGTATCGGGTTTGACATGATCCATGCTCAAGATAAGAAAACCACCTGCAAGGCACATAACAACATAGATAAAAAAGTTGATCCCCGGGGCTTGTTTCCAAAATAGGAGATCAAATAACCACCCCAATACCAGCGCCACGATCCATATCCGTTTTGAACGATCCATCATGAGTTCCTCCTCAAAATTTTTCAAGATCATAGCTATTCATTGCTGCCGGAAACTATCAAAAAGTATCAAATCGTCTCAAATCTCATATATCGGGCACCGCATTACTATTTTACAGTAGGTTTCATTTTATTGGATATGCCATATTTTGGGGGGTTGAATGTCAAAGCAGGGTTTATCAACGAATTCCCACTTTGAAAATCCCTCCGGAGTTATGATCGCACCAGTACGAAGTGCGGGTGCCGACCTTATATTTTCCGGATAATAGATTTTTTTTCTCTGGATTTTCTATAAAACTTGGCAATAAGTCGAGGTACAATAAGTCTCGGAATAATTTTCAATTTATTGCCCTTTCATAACAAAAAATTGGCAGTAGGCTGGATTAACTCATCCTGAAAGGTTTAATATGTCCTTTTTGACGATCGTGATAATTTTATTTGTATTTATTCTCGCAGCCTTATTGGGGATCTGGATCGCTCTTCTTCTAATGAGACCATCTGGACGCAAATTCCTTCTCAAAAACGCACCGATCCAGGTTGTCACCTTTATTTTAATAAGCCTGATCATATTCTCACTGATATTTGGTGCCAGCACCCTGTATCGGGCCAGTGCCTATTATCGTGTGGTCCAGGATCAATTTAATACTGCTGAAGGCGTGATACAAACAGGATCTGTTCTGGCCCAATATGCGGAAGCCTGGAAGAATAACAGATCATCCATCACAAAGGAGATCTGGTTGCAGCAAATGATGCTCCCTACCAGCAATTCGCATTGCTTCACGGGGGATCCATCAATTTGCGCTTTGTTCTCAAACGTTGGGATCAACGTAACTTCCCGTTGGAATTCCTATATCGTCTTCTTGGCGCTCGGCTTGACAGGTGTTCTTGCTTTTCTGGGTTACTCAGGTTGGATCCTCAAACTGAGATATGAGGAAGAGAATACACCGGAGAAGATTTTACGCCCTCGCCCAAGGTCCAAAGCCAGAAGATGAATTTTTCCCGATAAACCATTGACATTCAAATCTTTATATGCGATACTAAATTCGTAAGGACGAATTTCAATCTTATTTTGCCATCCTACACATAAGGAGGTGATGCCCATTATGGATAGTAGTAATAAACGAAGCGCTGCGGCATCCCTCCTCGTTATGCGATAAAAGATGCCGTAGCGCGCACCGGAAAGCCGTCCTCTCGGACGGCTTTCCACTTTAAAATACTACAATTCTTGTCAGATCAAATACCAAATGAAACCCCCAGGCCATGCGCAGTCACAATGGCATCTCCCTCCAGATCCACCCTCTTGGGGGTTTTCAGCGCTGCTGATAATTCCAGGTCTTCCACCCTGGAATTCTTGAGCGCAACCATTCGCCCAAAACCTTTTTTTTCAGCCAGCCTGACTGCAGCCGCCCCAAAGCGCGTTGCCAGCCAGCGGTCATAAGCGGTTGGAATACCTCCCCGCTGAACATGCCCCAGCACAGTTACGCGTGTTTCCAATCCTTGTTCATCCAGGTATTCTCCCACCCGCCACCCAATTCCTCCAAGCCGTGCATTTTCAAAGGTACTCCCGTGGTGTGAAAAAATCTGTTCTTCATCTGTTGCCCTTGCGCCTTCGGAAACAGCCAGGATACTGAATAAATTCCCATCCTTAATTCTCTGATTTACTTTTTGAAGTACTTTTTCATACATGAACGGGATCTCTGGAATAAGGATTACATCTGCGCCACCTGCCAATCCGGCATGTAAGGCAATAAAACCTGCATCCCTCCCCATCAATTCAAGAATCATGGCGCGATGGTGGGCTTCAGCCGTGGTATGCAAACGGTCAAGGGCTTCGGTTGCGATCATTAAGGCTGTATCAAATCCAAAGGTAACTTCGGTCCCCCCCACATCGTTATCAATTGTTTTTGGAACTCCTATGATGGGTACTCCCTTCTCAAATAATTCCATTCCAATTCGCAGAGTACCATCTCCACCCAGCACGATCAAGGCATCAAGGTTTAGATTCTTTACAGATTGCACAACCACGTCGGATACATCTTCGACCACTTCTTTTCCATTGCGGATTACTGTGCGTGCAAAGGGGTTTCCACGGTTGGCTGTACCCAATATGGTCCCCCCGCGCGGCAAGATTCCCTTCACCTCTGCCATGCCAAGTGGAGTGATCCCATTTGGATGGAAGAATCCATCAAAACCATCCCGAATGCCAATTACCTCACAGCCATAAATATTGATGGTCGTCTTGACCACCGAGCGGATGACGGCATTCAAGCCCGGTGCATCACCCCCACCTGTCAGAACCCCTATTCGCTTCAAATCAGACCTTTCCCCTTGTTCTTTTCATCAAGGGATATGAAATACGAACCTCCACCCATCCGCAACTTGCTTCAATTCAGAGGAGGTGCCGATCACCTCGAACCAGGTGTTCCCTGGTTTGAATGGAAATGGTGTGCCATCCTCATATGTCAGCGAGACCATCGAGTCTCTTTCAAACCTCTGCCAGCGTACCTTGTACATTTTCCCATCCCGAAACGCATACGCCAAACCGGAACCCACAAATGGGATCTCCATCTGCTCAGGCACTCTTCGATAGAATTGGTAGGGTATTTCCAGGAAAACAACATTATCAGCTGCCACCGCTTCATTGGTTAGCTGATCAAACAGGGGTGCATAAACTTCATTTTGTCCTTCATTTGGGTCATCAACTGTATCCGATGACCGTAAATACCTGCCGGAGGTCAAGTCGTAATCCCAGGAATTATAGATCGCCGTGGAAAAACGGACGGATACCTTATCAGCAGTTGTTCCTTCTGCAGGAGGCTCCAATTGAAAGAACATCCCATTAAGGTTCTGCCGGCCATTTTCAAATCCCTGGTCAGAGAAATATTGGCTCAAGGCTTTGGTATCCACCATCAGGTGATTATATTTATTTGGGTCATAACGGAACAAAGGGGTCCAGTCGGATTCCAGGATCAGTCTGTCCGCAAAATCCGAATTAAATAAACGGTTCAATACCGTGATATCTGCAGACCCAAAGGTAAAAACTGCCTTGTAAGCCCGGATGATATTTTCGTCAAAAAAGCGCGCTGAACGGATGGGACCTACCTGCGAGGCATCCTGTCCCAGGAAAATGGCAATGAAACGAGTTGTCCCATATTCAGTGTAATACTCGTACACATGATCCGCCAGGGTTAATCCCCATTGTGGCCGGACATAACGCGGCAGGTTGGATACCTTGACCATCAAGGGTCGTCTCTCGAGTAAAGTTGGGTCTGCAACAACCAATCCCGTTAGTGGATCTACATTTTCTGGAAAATTATCCGGACCCATCCCTTCCGGTGGATAATTAGGAGTGGGCGTTGGTTCAACGGTTGCCGTGGAAGTTGCAGGCAGGTTGGTTGGTTTGGTTGTTGGAGTCCCAACGATCTCTGCTTGAGGGCTGGCGGTTGGTTCGCTTTGTCCACAAGCGGATAACAAAATTATTGACAAAAAAACGCCAATTAGGATATTCCTCATAGGTTGTATCTCCTGTATTATGGGCTATCATACACCAATTGCATTAAAACTGAAAAGGTGGACATCCTGGTTTCTCGCATTTATTTATCTACGCGCATTATTATGTTTTCAGCGGAACCTGCGAAATAATTGGATCATTTTCCATTTTTTCACTATCATTTTTAATTCATCCTTGCTTTTAGCACAGGATATACCTATAATTGGCACAATATGCAACCCCCACAAAAACCTGACCGGATTGCTGTTGCCTCTAAAGTGCTGGTGATATTATCCCTTGTTCTGTTGCTGGTCGGCTGGATTTTAACGACCCCGCCAGGTATCTCGGGTAAAGCCGATGCCATTGGCTATGCGGTTTGCCATCGCATCTCCGAGAGATCCTTCCATATCGGCGATTATCAGCTCCCTTTATGCGTACGTTGCAGCGGAATGTACCTTGGTGCCATGCTAGGTTTCGGTTTCCAGTTCCTGATCTCCAGGCGTCGTTCAGGCATGCCGCCCTGGCGAGTCATTATTCCCCTGGCGCTTCTCGTTCTCGTGTTTGGAGTGGATGGTACCAACTCTTATGTGTACCTTATAAAACAAACCTATCCGGGTGTTCTCGCCAATATCCCCAACCTTTATATTCCCAACAATATCCTCCGGTTGTTGACGGGCAGTGGAATGGGACTTGTTATTTCAGCAGCCATGTTCCCTGCCTACAATCAGACCATCTGGAAGGAACAGGATTCGAGACCTGCCCTCGGAGGATTGAAGGATCTATCAATGCTGATGGTGATCACCTTGATCATCGATCTGTTGGTGTTGACTGACAATATTTTTGTCCTGGTTCCACTTGCCATTGTCAGTACAGCCGGAGTGCTCGTACTGCTCACCATGATCTACAGCATTTTGTGGCTGATGCTCTTCCGTCAAGAGAACAAGTTCGAAAAGATCTCCCAGTCCTGGCTGGCACTTCTGGCTGGGTTAACCCTGGGGATCCTCCAGATCGCTCTGATCGATGCATTTCGCTTCTGGATGACCCATACCTGGGGCGGTTTTCCACTTTGATGAGAGAATTGCAATGGAACTATTAACAGGCATCTTTTCTGCATTTGGGCTTTCAGCCAGCGCTGGGTTGAATGCATATATTCCACTACTTGTGATCGGTTCTATCGCCCATTTCACGGATGTGATCAAATTAAGTTCACCCTGGGATACCCTGGCAAACCCATGGATCTTGATCTTGTTGGGTGTGCTTGTCATCATAGAGATGTTGGCGGACAAGATCCCGGCTGTTAATCATATTAATGACATCATTCAAACCATCATCCGCCCGGTTGCAGGTGCAATTGTCTTCGCTGCCAGTGCCCGTGTCATCACGGACATCCATCCAGTCCTGGCGCTGGGATGTGGTTTATTGGTGGCAGGAGCAGTCCATGTCGTCAAATCCGCTGCAGTGAGACCGGCAGTTACAGCTGCCACCGGGGGGACTGGAAATATCCCCGTTAGCATTGCGGAAGACATTCTTGCCACTGTCACTTCACTCCTGGCAGTGCTTATCCCCGTCCTTTTAGGAATTTTTATTATATTCCTGGTGGCAGCGTTGATCTGGTGGATTAAAAAGCGAGCAATTAAACAAAAATTGGTGTAGAATATTTATAAATTTTTCCATCCCCATTATTCTTGGAGGTCAGCATGTCAATCAATCCCGGTACTTTTCCATCCAATGTAATTATCAACAATAATTCCGAAAGTGATTTTGTCCGAGAAGCCGCCTTGCCTTTATATCAATCCAGAGGTTGGATGAAATTTTTTGGCATCATGATGATCCTGGGAGGTATTCCCAGCGCCCTTGCACTGGTTGGGATCATCCCAATTTGGCAGGGCGTGTTACTCATGCAAGCCGCCTCCTCCATCGAAACGGCAGCTAACACCGGTCAGAAATATGCATTCAACTCAGCCATGAGCAATATCAAGACTTTCTTCGTTGTCAATGGTGTTCTCGTATTGATCGGCCTAATTGTTGGTGTACTTTCCGCCTGCTTGATGGTGATATTACCTTTGGTTGGCATCTCAATATTTTCATTCCAGGACCTGTTTAATTTTTAGAAATATTTTTATTGCAAATTTTTCAGGAATTTCTACTCAACACAAGAGAATTCTTATTCAATTACCGTTTGAAAAGGAGAGATCATGTCTGCTGAATTCAACCCAATGCCTGAAGCCCCCGTGGAAAAGAAAAGTAACAAGAAAGTAATAATTATTGTTGTTGTGGTTTTGGTTGTACTTTGTTGTTGTTGTGCGATCGGAATTGGTCTATATCAATATGGAGACACACTTCTTCAATCCTTAAATCTCTTTTAATTACCATGTTCAAGAAATCGTAAGATCACAAGACTCCAGTGAACCTGGAGTCTTGTTGGTATATACCGATAAAGAATTGGGAATAATTAGATTCAAATTCATCTGGAACAACCACAAGCCACCTTTTAGGTAACTGCATTATTTTTCATTCTTTGTTTGATTGGGTCATTTAAGATGGATTATATCCTTTGCAGATCTTGATCTACGATCCCCGAATTTTTGATAAAAATAATCCTGCAACTGTGCCAGACCTTCCAATGCATTTTCTCGCGTGGCCTCGTCGATCTCAAGAGAGGCAAATTCCTCTTCATCCAGGATCACCTGTTCACCATCCGGGGTCACCCAGAGATCCAGCGCCAGGTCCTCGTATGACAATTGATCTTCACCGTCAAGAATAGCTGGTCTCCCCACATTGCAATACCAACCTTTCAGATGTCCATCTTCCCGATCATGGATCTCAAAAATGTTATACCATCGGTCTGTATGGAATGTCTCTATAAATCGATCATTTTTCTTGAACACGATCCCCTGGAAGGGCATATCTTCCCGATTAAAGGTTGCCTCGATAACAATCGTGGTTGCCGTACTTCTGATCACAACACCTGAATACTGCCATAATACCTTTCCATTCGGATCACATTTATAAATGCTGATCTCATTCATCCCAGGCATTGAACGGACCATTCCGGTAAATTTATGCTCAATCGTTCACCAACTCTGGGAGCTTCAGGCAAAATGAAATAAAGATCAGATTGCAAGGTTACACGATATCCATTCTTGGAGAAGTTTACATCTTTAACAAGTCCTTCCAGGTGATTTTCTCCATCCAAAGGTCCCGATTCCACCTCCGGTCGGATCAAAACATCGACCCTTTCACCCGCCTTATGGCTGTGCTGACAATCACCCGTCCGGAATGTCCCTGAGGATGTCTTCACACGACCTTCATCAAGGGTCTGACCAGACAGGATATTCCCCATCCCAAGGAAACGTGCTGCCCAGCCTGAGCCCGGATCCCGCCACAACTCTTCCGGGCTGCCCTCCCGGCAGATCACACCATCATGCAGCAGCAGGATACGATCAGCCAGAGCAAAAGCTTCTTCCTGGTCATGGGTTACATAAATTACCGGGACCCGGCTTTTCCGTAATACCCGTCGTAATTCTGCCAGCAGGTCTTCCCGCAAACTGCGATCTAGAGCGCCAAGTGGTTCATCGAACATTAGCAGCCTCGGTCGGGGTGCCAGGACACGCCCCAGGGCAACCCGTTGCTGCTCACCTCCTGAAAGTTCAGTTACTTTGCGGGTTTCATAGCCCTGCAGGTTCACTTGCTTTAATATGGCATCCACCTGTAAATTGATTTCTGTTTTAGGCAAGTTTTGCATCTTCAAACCAAAAGCTACATTCTCGGCTACGTTCAGGAAAGGGAACAAGGCGTAATCCTGGAACATCAGCCCAAAATTTCGAAGGTGTGTGGGGGTGGACCCAAGATCTTTCCCATCCCATAACACCTGTCCTGAATCTGGCATTTCCAATCCGGCGATGATCCTCAACAGCGTAGATTTGCCGCTTCCCGATGCCCCCAGTAGGCAGATGATTTCAGATTCTCTGACTGAAATGGAGACCCCATTTAACAGTTCTGCACCTTCATAAGACTTGTGTAGATCCACCACATAAAGCATGATCTGGTCCTGTTCGCTAAAAACTTCCACTGCCTGGTAAACGCATGCGTTCGATCAACATGATGGCCACTGTCGCGACCAGCATTAGCAGACTTGCCATCGCCATTGCCTGCCCGTAGTTTAATGCCCCAGGTTGTGAGAGAAAACGATAGATCGCCAGGGGCAGGGTTGGATTCTCCGGCCGCGCCAGGATCGAGGTCGCTCCAAATTCTCCTAGAGATACTGTGAAAGCAAATGTCCCGGCAGCCAGGGTTGCCCTCCCGACCAGTGGCCAGTTTACCGCAAACCAGGCCCTCAGGGGTGGGGCTCCCAACACCGCAGCTGCTTCACGGTAATTATCCGGGATGGCAGCCAGGGCTGGTTGCAAGCTGCGAATGACAAATGGCATCGCAATCGTGCTGTGTGCCAGGGGAACCAGCCAGGGTGATGTCAGGAGATTTAATGGAGGCTGGTTGAAAGATACGATATAACCCAAACCCAGGGTTACTGCAGATGCACCCAGGGGCAGCATCAGGAATGGGTCCAGGGATCGTTCCAAACGCCCTGGGCGCGCCAACGCTGAGGCAACTGGAAAACCAAACACCAGCGAGATCAGGACCGTTAAAACCGCATAGCGGAGTGAATTTCGCACGGCCTCAATGGGAGCCACATAAAAAAGCGACCCGTTCCGGTTGATGAACAATTCTTTATAATGATCCAGGGTCAAACTGGCAGTCTGTAACGTACGCTCCCCCATGGCAGGATCAAAGCGGACGATCGAGCGCAGAGGTAAAGACACCATCGGTAAAATGATTAGACTCCCTAGAAGGATCAACAAAATCGCCACCATGAGCCGTGCTCGCCAAGTATTCACTTTTCGCATCGGATTCGAACTTGGTTTATTGACAACTTCCACCTTTGCCACAACCCGGCTGTAGAAGACCGAAAAAGCCAGGGTGAACAGGATTTGGATGATGGACAACAAGGCTGCCAACGGCAAATTGAGCATTTGTACACTTTGAATGAATATCTCAACTTCCAGGGTTGAAAACTGAGGTCCTCCCAGGAGAAGGATCACCCCAAAACTGGTGAAATCGAATAGAAACACAAGTAAAGCAGCCGCCATTATGGCTGGACGCAGCAATGGTAAGCTCACTTTCCAATATACTTCCCATGGTTTTGCGCCCATCATCCGGGCTGCCTGCCCATGTTGCGGATCCAGTCTCATCCATGCATTTCCCACCAGTCTGAATACGATGGTTATATTATAGAAAACATGCGCCAATAGGATCGCACCCAGGGTATTCATAAAAAGGATGGGTGCATGGTCCAGGTGGAATAGGTTCATCAAGATTCCATTCACCCATCCCTGAGGGCCAAGCAGGGCATTAAAACCTGCTGCCACAACCACAGTGGGTAACATGAAGGGCACAGCTGTCAATGATTTAAATAATTTCTTTCCTCTGAAATCATAATGGGCAAAAAGATAAGCCCCTGGCAGACCTGCAATTAATGTCAGAAGCGTGGAAAGGATCGCCTGGTAAAATGTGAACCAAAGTGTCATTCCTGCCAGCCTGGCAACCTGGTTCCAGCCATCCTTCAAACCACTCCAATCCAAACCCATCCCCAGGATGCGGATCAATGGGTAAAAGAAAAAGAGCAGCAGAAAAAAAGAGGCTCCCAACCAGGGCAGGGTTCGTCGCATCTGGACCATGGACCCGGAATTAGTGCAAAACCACCTCAACCCAGTCTGTGATCCATTTATCGCGATTTCTGGCGATATCACTGGGGGTCAGGCTTGCTGGTTGCTCAGCCAATTGGGCGTATTTAACAAATTCAGACGGCAATTCTGCCTGGGGATTGACCGGATAGACGAACATTTGCATCGGCACATCCTCCTGGAACTGGACACCAAGTAAGAAATCCACAAAGTCTTCAGCAAGTTGTCGATGTCCTGTTCCCTTTAAAATACCGGCAAACTCGATCTGACGGAAACAGGTTCCTGCACTGATGATCGAACCCGTCGGAGCATCGCTCAATTTTGTCTCTGCGTAGATCACCTCGGCTGCAGGGCTGCTCGCATAAGACACGATCAACGGTTGGGGTCCATGTCCGGACGATGCAGAAAAATTCGTATAATATGCTGTCGACCAATCTCCGACAACCACCATTCCATTATCACGTAGTTCTCCCCAATAATCCAGGTAATTCTGGTCCCCGAAATGAGATATGGATGCCAGCAAAAAAGCTAATCCTGGCGAGGATGTGGCAGGATTTTCCATCACCAGCAGTCCTTTATATTCAGGTTTGATTAGATCTTCAAAAGACTGTGGCACCCTTAGCTGATTTTTTATGAAATATTCCTTGTCATAATTAATGCACACATCTCCATAATCTACTGGTAGCAGATAATTGTCCGGATCGAGTCGCATTTCTTCTGGGATCAAGGCTAATCCAGGTGATTGATATGATTCAAAGATTCCTGCTTCAAGCGCACGCGATAAAAAGGTGTTATCAACTCCATAGAAAACGTCAGCCAGGGGGGCATTTTTTGAGAGGATGGCTTTATTTAATGCAGCGCCTGTGTCACCGCTTTTGATAAAGACTAGTTTAACATTATGCTCCGCTTCATAATTGGCAACCAGTTCAGCACTAATTTCAAACGAATCATGCGTCATTATGGTCAAAATGGGAGTATTTGATCTCTGTTGGTTTCCCCCACAAGCGCTGACAAATAAGACAATGATTACAGCTATGAACAGAGTTCTTTTCATTTCCACTTCCTTTCTCATTAGCTTCAAATCTTTTTACCTTGGCGAAAAGTCTTAACGGTTTGGATCCTTCGAATGATCGGGTTGTAGTTGCCGACGATGGATACATAATAACGACCCGGAACCGATCCTGATCATCGCCTCATGAGAGGCCATTTCATTGCTGATCGAACGGGTCTGATAAGGATTCAGATCCTCTCCATTTAGAGGCCAGCGCAAACCGATTGTGGTCACTCTCTCGACCATTGTCCCCCACGGCAGAAGTGAAACAATATCACCTGCATTTCCAAAGATTTGAGCCTTTTCGCGAATGAAAAAAGCCTCCTCCCTGCCATCATCCATCCTTACGTCCCCTTCAAGCAGATCCGGTCGGGTTAATAGGTTAAGGTTGCTTAAGGTCATATCCAATCTTCCACCCAACGCTGCCACTATGACAAGTTTTTGGTGGCCATCTTCAACGGCACGATTAATGGTCAGCTCCAGGTCGGTCAGGTCTTTATCCTTCGGATGTTGCTCGATGCGCACTCCGGCTGATAAAAGCTTCTCAAGTTCTTCTTTATTTATTGAATCCAGGTCGCCCACAACCTGAGACGGCAATAATCCCAGACGTAGAATGTGACTTGCTCCGCCATCTGCCGCATAAAGTACATCCCCTGTTTGCAGCAACTTCCTGGCAGAATCCAGGTCAGGCAAAAGACCGTTCGCAAAGATCAAAGCTCGATTTGTAGCCATAAAAAAAACACCCTCGCCGTGGAGGATGGGTAAAGTGCAACCTGGATGCCTCCGCCGGTATTATCCGGATCAGGTCTTACGGGTCGAAAGCCAATTGCTTTCCTCTCAGCCTGTCTCGCAAGCTCCCCGTTCAATTGTATTTCCATTCACCTAACAAAAATCATTTATTGGATCCTTGTTTAGTATATGCAGGTCATATCAGGCTGTCAAGAAGAATTCGGCTCAAGGGTAAGGGTTTCTCCATGCCTGGGCAGATTCTTTCATTCTTCTGGGTGGGGGTACGTAAAATTTTTGGTCTTTGAGAACACATTTCGCATATACCAGGGTCTCATCAAATTTGTTTGAAAGATCCATATTGGAACGATCACAACAAATAGAAGAAGATATCAAGTTTTTATGTTCTTGCCAATAGCAAATATCTGCAAATTTCATGTCGGATTTTTTCAAACCTACTCTGACACCCTCCCCTCGTTCCCCATCTTGAAAGTTCTGCTTTTAAACACCAATCCCGCTGCAGATCGGCCCAGATCTGTGCGGGGTTTGGGGTTTGCTATAGGAGAATGTCTGATTTCTATTATACGGATTCAGATAAGAATATCCTGAAAATATAATAAGAAATAGATTAGAGAATATTATCACGATAATATTTCTATTCTAGTTTTTCAGCCACAAGTTCAACCACATCTTTGACCTGGACCGAGCCTCCATCCGATTTGGAGGCATCGCTTAACATTGTCAAACAAAATGGGCATCCAACAGCCAGTGTTCCAACGCCGGTCGCTTTCGCTTCAGCAAAACGCGCACGGTTAACATTCTCGCTGCCATGTTCTTCTTCTTTCCACATTTGTCCGCCACCAGCCCCACAACAGAACGATTTGTCAGCATGCCGTGGCATCTCAACCACTTCAATTCCGGCTGCTTTCAGGTCATCGCGCGGTGCGTCAAATACCTTGTTATGGCGGCCCAGGTAACAGGGATCATGGAACGTCACTTGGATCAATTCCCCTTCGGTCTTCATGTGCAATTTTCCTGCTGCTGCCAGCTCGTTGATCAACTGTGTATGATGTATGACTTCATAATTTCCACCAAATGCAGGATATTCATTTTTGATTGTATGTAGGCAGTGCGGACAGGTGGTCACGATCCGCCGAGGCGCGACCTCATTCAAGATCTCAACATTGGCTGTTGCCAATTCATTGAACAGGAATTCATTGCCGGACCTTCGCGCAGAATCACCTGTGCACTGTTCATTTTGACCCAGAACAGCATAATTGACTCCCGCTGCTTCCAGGATTTTTACAAATGCTTGCGAGGTCTTCTGGGCACGTGCATCCGTTGCTGGTGCACACCCAACCCACCATAGGATATCCGGTTCAGGATTTTGTTCAATGGTTGGCACATTCAATCCATCCGCCCAGCGCATGCGCTCGGCCGGGGAAATATTCCAGGGATTAACAGTACGCTCCATGCCACGGAAGGCGGTTTCCAGTTGTTTTGGAAAAGAATTTTCCATGAGAACCAGCGAACGTCGGATGTCAAGGATATCCCTCATTGGTTCATTGCCAACTGGGCAGATATCCACGCAAGCGCCACACGAAGTGCATGCCCATACCGCTTCATCCGGGATCAGGTCTTTTAAGAGGATCTCAGGCAGTTCGCCGGGGGTTGCGTGATTCATTGCATACCGTTTGTTGATCTCCAGGGCTGCTGGAGATAATATTTTTCCAGTATTATATGCAGGGCAAACCTGCTGGCAGCGATTGCACATGATGCAGGCATAGCTATCCATGAGCTGCTCCCAGCCCAGGTCGGATAATTTTGAAGCGCCGAACTGTTCAACGCTGTCATCATCAAAATCCAATTTACTCAGTTCACCAATTGAACGGCGCTCAGGTTTTAATAGAAAATTGAGAGGCGCAAAGAAAAGGTGTACATGCTTCGTATATGGGAAATAAGGAATAAAAGCTAGGATCAAACCCAATGCCAGCCAGAAAGCTATGTGTTCCCCTGCAACCAGAGCCTGGTGACTCCACCCTTCCCATAAAGGAGCGACTGCCGAGGCGAAGGGCTGCCAGGCGTCACCATGACCCTCGGATGCGATCGTGAATGTTTCCCCTGCAAAACGGGACCCAACATGCAAAAGAATGAATATTCCAACGATCGCTGAGTCTCTCCGGATCCCGGTTCGCGCCTTGGGATTAAGTAAAGTGCTTTCTCGGGTTGTAAGCAGTTTGGATCTAAAGATAAACCGGCGCAAAAGGAAATAGATCATTCCCACCAGTACGCCTACCGATAACACATCCGCCAGAAGGCGGTAGATATTGCCGACCATGCCCGGGATAGCAAATCCGGGTATATACCCGCGTAGAACATCGATCACATTTACCAGTAAATAGAACCCGAATCCCCAGCCGACCATGGCATGAAAAATGCTCGTTAGTAAACGGTAACGGAAAACAGGTTGAAAGGTTCCAACTTTTAATAACACTTGCCCGATTCTTCGGGGATTTAATTTCCAATCAGGTTTACCCTTTCCCCCGGAGACCAACCCAGCTAACCGTTTAACCCCAAACCAGGCGGATAGCGCGGTAGCAATTACTGCGATGGCGAATATGATTTTTTCAACCAGAAAGAGCATGGTACCTCACCAGAATGATGGGATGTGGAATTTATAAAGGAGACCCAAAATCATCTCCAATTGAGCCTTATAGTTAACGGGGAAAGTTTACCACATGCAGAAATTGGATGCAAATAAGCCGTTGCCGGGTAGTTACAAATTATGCGGGTCTAATTTAAAATACCGTTTTTCTCGACTTCTTTCCAGCACCATCTGGGCTGGACCACGATAAACACCTTTCCGGAAATTTAAAGTAAAGATCATTTCAAGGAGCAAAGCGACGAAGAATCCCCGATTACAGAGTTTTTCCTTTGTGGGTGAGATTCTATGCTCCTCAAAGCTGCTAAAAATGACATTCATAAATTTTTTTCGGACAGGTTCAAATTATGCTTCGCCATACCCTGGCATTGCCTTTCCAAAACATCGTAAACATCCTATTAGGTCTACCAGGCCTACGCAACCATGGATAGATTTAAAAGAGTCCACCCAAAAATAGTGGACTCTGGCTTGAGTAATTCGTCAAAGATCAGGATTTCTTACCTTTCTCCAATTCTTCTAGTGTCATTTCATCTCGTTTAAGATTGTTCCAGCGCACGATAAGGCTGGTGATATAAACTGTGAACACAACAAAAAAAGTTACAAAACCACCGATCATATAATTGGTTGTTTCAGGGGTTACGGACATGATAGGCTCCTATTCCATTACTTTCAGTTTGAGTTCTTCCACTTTGTTCTGCAAAATACCCAGGCGGATGCGGTTCCAGAACACATCGATGAATAGGATCGTGAAGGCGAACAAAGCAAAGAAAAAGGCAACTTTCATGTCAGGCGACATATTAAACCCGCCCTGCGCTTGGGCGCTTTCAGATCCGATCACGACCGGGTGAATGGTTCGGAATAACCGGATTGCCATAAAAGTGATCGGGACACTGACCGATCCTACCAGGGTATAAACTGCACTGAATCGGGCTCGTCGGTTTGGATCTTCAATTCCATTGCGCAGCATAAAGTAAGCCAGGTAGATCATTTCTGTGATCGCAGCGGTCGTCAGACGTGGCTCCCATGTCCACCAGGTATTCCAGGCGGGTCGTGCCCATATGGAACCTAGCATGATCGCGATCAGGAAGAAGACCAGGCTGATCTCGACCGCAGCTACTTCAACAATATCCCATTTTGAATTGCCTGTTCGTAAATACGCTATACCTGCCACACCGGCTGCAATGAATCCAAGCATTCCAACCCAGGCATTTGCCACGTGGAAATAGAATACTTTCTGAACATTCCCCATGGTTACTTCCATCGGAGCGTAGTTAAGCGACAGGTAGGTAGCCCCAGCCAGGAGAACCAGGGAAAATATATCTAGAAACAGCAAAATCTTTGGCTTTTTATTCATTTGCAGACTCCTTCGTTCATTTCAATTATTCTAAGTGTGGTTGGGAATCTCCAAGGCTTGTTTAAGATCACACACCAACCAACTTCGATTTAAGCAATAAGTCCCTTCTTTTTTCCATCGATCACATATTGGTAAAAGAGAGCGGATCATTCCTCAACTACGTAATCGAACACCATGAAAGCAATGGCAATAAAGATGACATCATAAACAAGCAGCAGGTTGATCCAATACATCAGTTCACTTGCCACCATCCCCTGTAAGAATCCTCCACTGGCTTCCACTGCCGCCACGACTACCGGGATCACAACCGGAAATAGCAGGATGGGTAACATCACATCCCTGGTTCTGGTTTGCACCGCCATGGCTGCCAGCAAGGTGCCTATGGCGATATAGCCCACCGAACCAAGCAATATCACCAGCAACAACCCGGGGTTGAATAGATTCACATTGTAAAGCACACTGTAAAGAGGCAGCACGATCGCTTCGATTATGAACATGAATACAAGGTTGCTGATCATCTTGCCGAAATAGATGCTGGAACGGTCAACCGGAGCCAGCAATAGTCCATCCAGGCAGCCTCGATCCTTCTCTACAGCCATGGAACGATTTAATCCCAATGTTCCTGCAAAGGTGAAAGTCACCCACAGGATGCCTGATGTGGCTGTTATGCGTGTCTTTGCATCCAGCTTGAGCGCAAAATTAAAGATCAGGATCACCAGCAATGCAAAGACCAGCATGGCAGATATCAATTCGCGCGATCGCAATTCAGCCGAAAGATCTTTCCAGGCAATGGCAAATACAGCCTTGATGAAATTGCCGGATCTGGCTGCAGGAAGTTTTTTCTCAGGCATTTCCACCTGCCAGCGCTTTCTTGTAGAAAGTTAGAATATTATCTGTCCTTAATTCAGATTTATTTATAGAGGCAGAGATGATCCCTTTTGAAAGGACATCAAAGCGGGTTGCCAGTTCTTCAACCCGCGCCAGATCATGGGAGGTCATCACCACGGTCCGGCCGCGCGCCGCCACATCCCGCAGAACCTTATCAAGCATGTCACAGGCGTCCTGGTCAAGACCGGTGTGTGGCTCATCGAATAACATCACTTCTGGGTCATGTAATACTGCCCTACCGATCGCCAGGCGTTGCTGCATACCGCGTGAAAAGGTTCGCACCAGGTCTTTCCGGCGTGAAATTAATCCCACCAGGTCTAATACCTCTCCGATCCGTGGATTCAAATTGGCAGTATTGTACATATTTCCGAAGAAACGCAGGTTTTCTTCTGCAGTCAGGTCTCCATACAACAAGGGCATATGCGAAACCACGCCCAGTTTTTGTCGGACCTGGGCAGCCTGGTGAGGCAGGCTGAATCCAGCCACATGGATCTCTCCCAGAGAGGGTCGAGACAGGGATGCCAGGATTCGCAAAAAGGTCGTCTTACCTGCTCCGTTTGGTCCAAGCAAGGCTACGAACTCACCTTGCCCAACCTGGAAATCCAGTCCTCGCAGGATCGTTTTCAATCCAAATCTCTTTACCAGTTTTCGGACTTCTATCATCTATAAGCTTTCTCGACTAATCATCCGTGATACCCAATTGGTCGGCTAAATGCTTGACCTAAAGAATATCTTTCAAACGGGCTTTCAATTCATCCCGGCGTTTCTGATAAGCTTCATGCGCAATTGCGCCTGCTTTATTTTGATCGTCTAGGGCTGCGATCGCATCCATCAGTTTATCCGGGTCATTTCCCAGTGCATCCGTCTCATCCGGATCCAATTCATCATCCAGATCAATGTTATTGTTGCGGCTGCGCAGGAAGAAGAAGAAACCTGCCAGGATCAGGACAGCGCCAAAGATCACCAATCCGATCACCAGGTTCGTTTGGGATGTACCCCTCGTTGCGCTGCCGGAAGAATTAGTTTTAGGTGTTCCGGATATGGAGAAGGTTAGAGTCTGATCAGCTGCAAGATTTTCCGCGCTGAACATCGCATACGATTGTCCCTGAACATCCCGGATGCCTGCATCATTCAATTGATCACTACTGACCTTTACGCCATCTGGGGTCATGACGATCACGGAACCAACCGCCATATTGAAGGGTTGTTTGATCTCGAGTTTCTTACCATATGGCATATCAAAAGCGAACATCAATTGGTAGGAACTTGCCCCGGGTAGAATATTGGTTGGATCTCCAAAGCCATTCTCCGTGGAAAGGTATGGATTGCCGATCTCCCCATTTTCGAACTGTAAATTACTGGCGCCTTCCGGCAGGATATAGTTTACCAACGCTTTTCCCGGTTCCTGGGCAACAATGGTTTTATTACTCGAATTCGAGATGATATAGATCTCGATCACCTGCACCGTACCCGGGTTGGAGAAATCAAAGAAGATATGCAATCGATCCGCAAAAATGGAACTGATGTCCGTGGAACTTTCATATACAGTGATCGGTAAGTTAAAATCAGTTGTCGTGCCGTCATACACCGCCACATCCGAGTTATAGATCGTCCCATTCACTTCAACAGAGACTATAAAAGCGATATTGCTTTCCAACGGTACATTGCTGAACTCATAAGTACCGTCATTTTTTACGCTCGTGGTTTGGTTGATTGTCTCGGTCATGTTGACATAACCGTGCAACACGATGCTGATGTTGGCAGGTGTATTTTCTCCCGAGCCATTTGTTATCGACCCGGAGAGGATACCTACTGGGTTTGCTGCTGTCTCTGTTGCTTGTGGGGTTGGGCTTGCCTCATTTACTGCTGTTTGCGTCCCGTCCGGCGTGCCTTCAGGAGTTACACCGGTCTCCACAGTTGTTTCTGGAGTGGTGCTCTGGCTGGTTGCATCCTTCGTTGGGGCAGGTGCTTCAATTGTTGGTGTAGGTATTAGAGGAACAGCAACACTTTTATCATTATTCAAGGTTCGCAGATAAGCAGTTAATGCCCAGACTTGGGCATCACTTAACTGGGAACTGAAAGCTTCCATTTTTGGTGCAATTCCATTGGAGATCGCCTGGTACATCCCCAGGCTTGTCACCTGCGCCATGAATGCTGGATTCGAAAAATCCACCATAGATCCACTGGTTTGGCCTTTGCTTGCATCGCCATCAGGACCATGACAGGTGGCGCAAAACTCCGCATAAAGAGCTGCCCCCTCCTTAACTTGCACGGAAGGATTGCTCAAAGAGTAAACATAAGAAAGCACATCCCAACGTTCTGCATCGGTCAGGCTGGTAAAAGGAGGCATATAACGATCCATCTGTCCCTGGGTAATGACCGTGTACCACTTTGCAGGATTGGATTGAATGGCAATATCCTTCAAACCAATTGCTGAAACCGGAACTGGAAGACCGCCTGCTTGTGGACCATTGCCCAATCCATCCGTACCATGACAGGGTGCACATTTTACTTCAAAGATGGTCTGGCCACGTGCTGGTGATGGTGGTACGGAAGGGAATAAGGCACCCATGGTTGGTGCAGCAGTCGGAGGGACGTAATTTGGTGGCGGGGTTATGTCTTCGGCCAGGGTAAAATTGCAGGCTGCCAGAAGAGCGCCAAGTAAAACAACCAATGGATAAGATCGTATTTTCATTAATTAAACCTTCTTCTTTTTAAGTTCATAACAGGGTCTTACCTATCCCTGTGAGTTTTGTTCAATTTTTGAACGGTTTTTAGTAATTTCGAGAACGGATATAGCAGGATCTATAAAGATCAGGGGTTATCCTTCTCTTTTCCTTCATTTGGGAACAAGTTTAGGATCATTTAAGGGTGTTCCCGCACTTGGGACAAAAAGTATCGGAAACCTGGATGGGATTACCACATTTGGGGCAAAACCCTGCAGATTTCGCCTTTTGTGAATTCCTGCGTTTGGCGATCAATGCCTCCAGTTCCTCATCTTCATCAAGCTCCTTCCCATTGGGGTCCATACCAGGATCAACCCGGCGAGCTGCAATGGCTGCCTCGATGAATTTTTCAGCATCCTGCGGAGAGGCTGTTTGCTGGTATTCATCCAGTTTTTGCAGTATGGAAACACCTTTTCTCATCATGTCACTTCGCATGACTGTGTAATCTTCAGATGGGATTTTCCCCAATTTATTATCAAAGTCAAGCTCCTGCAAAGCATTAAGGATTCGTTCATTTTCTGCCAACAGGCTTGAGATCTCATGTTCTTCTTTAACAAGTTTGCGTTGCTTCGTCATAAAAGGACCTGATACGAACATCACGACCAGGGTCAATACTGCCAGTAAAAGAAAAATTGCACCTATATCCATTGGTTAATTCCCATTAAGAAGTGGATCGATCACGGCTTGGATCTCAGAGACCGAGACAAAAGGACCGATCTTTATGTTCCTTAAGATACCGTTCTGATCGATTGTATAAGTTTCCGGGACGCCAATCTGGCGGTTGAAAGCCTGCGAGATGCGGGTACCCAGGTCAGGACCATTGAGATATGTAATCCCGAATTTTGCCAGGTAAGATCGTGCTTCTGGCTCAGTATCAACATAATCCACTCCCAGGAAGACAACATCCCCTCGCCCTTCATAATACTTCCAGGCTGCTTCCAGGTCGGCAGCTTCTCCTTCACAGGGTTTGCACCAGGAAGCCCAGAAGTTGACGACCACGACCTTGCCTTTTAATTCACTCAGACGGATGATCTGCCCTTCTGGATGGGTCTCATCGCTGAAGGTCGTCAAGCTGAAATCATCAACGGGATCACCCACCGCAATAATGCTATTTTGAGCCCTTAACAAGCCGGAGCCGATGAAAGCTAAAAATCCAAGCAGGACCACCCAGATGATACCTTGGACAAGTGGCGATACTTCTCGTTTTCCATCTCCAGTTGTCGGGGTTAAAGAAACTTCATCATTCTTGGAAACTTCATCCTTCTCCATGAAATCCTCGTTAGGAGTGTTTTCAGTTTCACTGTTATTTTCTGTCATTTGACCTTAGCCTCGTTTTTTTAATTCCTGTTCCATTCGATCCACGTATGGATCGCTCTCTTCCGCAATTCCCGGAGTTTCAGCAGAACCTTCTGCTGCTTGTCGGGTCAGGTCGCGCCAGGAACGAAATGCGCGAAATAGAATAAAAACCCCGGCCAGGAAAGCCACAGGTGGGACGATATACACCAGCCAATTCAAACCTTGCCGGGGTGGTTCAGCCAGGACGCGAATGCCATAATTCGCAGCAAAATATTCTTTGATCCTGGCCTCATTCCAACCCTGTGCCAGTCGCAGTCGGATCTCATCCCGCCATTGGGCGCATGCTTGTGTCGGGCAGACATCCAGAGGTGTATTTTCACAGACCGGGCAGAACAATTGGCTGGCGATCGCATTGACATCATCATCAGATGGGGTTGGTTGTTGGGCATTCGCAACACCTGCCCATCCTGCCAACAGCAATATACTGACAAGACTCACCCAAAAAAAACGTTTCATTAATCTCTCCTGACCAGGGGTCACATTAATCAGCTGCACCGGTTGCATTTACAAGTTTGGCAGTCGATCGAATTGCTGCGGGATCTTTATCCGGCCAGGCAGCCACCACTGTCCCAAATATGATCAGAATACTTCCCACCCATAACCAGTTCACCAGGGGGTTGTGATAAAGTTTAATGGTCGCGCCGATTTGAGAGATCGGTTGCCAATCGACCAGGATCACATACACATCATCCAACATGGTGCTTCGTAAACCCGGGATCGTCATGGGTTGCTGGGATTCATAATAATAATCTCTGCGCGGGAAGACCTGGCCCACAAATTTGCCATCTTTATAAATACTCATCTCAGCCCGGGTAACATTTCTTCCCCCTGCTGTGTCAAATTGGGCTACGGAATCAAAAGTAACCTTATAGTTTTCAAGTGTCATCGAGCTCCCTACCGGGAGGGTCCCCTGGGTTTGAGTTTGAAAGATCTCGATCCCCAAAATACCGATGGCCATGAGAACCATGCTGATATGAATGATGTAACCGCCATACCGGCGCCTGTTCCGGTTGATAAGTTGCCATACGGATACAAAAATATTTTCGTTCTGTTTTTTGCTGCGCAATCTCGCGCCACGCCAGATCTCATATAAAGTGACACAGATGACCAATGCCACCAGGGTAAAACCGATCAATGCTGCAAAGTTATGTATTCCCAGGAAGAAAAGCGTAACGGGTGTGATCAATGATACCAACCCGGGTTTCCAGATCGCTTTTCCCAGTGTTTTTATAGTGGAATGTCCCCAAGCAGCCAGGGGCGCGATAGCCATCAAAGCCATTAATGCGGCAAACAGGGGGGCAGTTGCCCGTTCGTAGAAAGGTGGTCCTACTGTAACCTTCTGACCGGTCGCCAACTCGGAGATCAAAGGAAAGATCACACCCCAGAAGCTGACGATAAGGACTCCCATGAATAACAAATTGTTCAATAGGAAAAGTGCCTCACGTGAAAGCATGGATGTCATCGGGGTCTCAGATTTCAGGTCATTCCAGCGATGTAGCAGCAATCCGACCGATGCAGCTAAGGTCAATCCAATAAATGTAAAGAACATGGGTCCGATCGCACTTTGTGCGAACGCATGAACCGAAGAAAGAACACCCGACCGGGTTAAAAAGGTACCAAAAATGACCAGGTCATAAGTGACGATGATGAGAACCATGTTCCATTGTTTTAACATTCCCCGTTTTTCCTGGATCATCACAGAATGTAAGAACGCTGTTCCTGTCAACCAGGGCATGAAAGCGGCAATTTCTACTGGATCCCATCCCCAATATCCACCCCACCCCAGGACATCATATGCCCAGCGGGCTCCCAGCACAAGGCCAAGCGACAGGAAAAGCCAGGCCCAGATCGTCCAACGTCGGGTAATCCTGATCCAGCGATCATCGGTCCGTCCGGTTATCAGTGCAGCCACTGCAAAAGCAAAGGGGATGATGAATGCCACAAAACCAAGGTAAAGCATGGGTGGGTGAATGATCATCCCTGGATGACGCAAAAGAGGATTTAGCCCTGTTCCGTCAGCCGGTGTGATTAACATGGCCTGTGACGGAGCGAACATCGCTGCCACTTCACCACTTGCCGTCTGCCACCACCGGATGAATGGATTTTCAAAAAAGATGGTCAACGTCAGGAAAAAGAACATCGTCACAGAAGTGACCACGATCACCCATGGCAGAAATTCCCGGTCACGATCCCATTTGCGCAGCATGACTGCTGATGAAAAGATCGAAAGCAGCCACGCCCAGAATAGCAGGGAACCGGATTGACCACCCCACAATGCGGTCAATTTCAAATACATGGGCATGCTCAGGCTGGTAACAGAGTACACATATTTAACTTCAAAATGATTGGTTCCCAGCAGGTATAACAGGACCAGGATCGTCAGTGTTACCAGGGGAAATAAAAGAATGGATGCCTTCCTGGCGCTTTCGACCCAGCGAAAATCCTTCTTACTATATCCAAGGATGGCTGCCGCGATGCTATAAGAAGCAGTTAAGAATGTCAATACCAGTAAACCAAAACCAAGATCTGCAAACATTAAGTCTCCTTGATTCTTCCAGGGATTTTACTTAAATCTCGATCCCAAATATAGTTTTCAAATTCGTGTGTAGGTTGTCTACTCTTGTGAATTAATCACCTGACGCCTGGGATGGGAGTGCCGGCTCATATTTGGTCGGACATTTAAGGAGTAGTTCATCAGCATAAAAAATCCCATCTTCTCCCATATGACCGGTCATGATCGCCTGTGCCTCTCCACGCAAAAGGTCTGGCATCGGTCCATTATATTTCACCTGCAGTCGTGACCGGTTCGGATCATTTACAGCTTCATAAAGGACCTGGGCAAGACCTCCCATGGCTTCAATTTCGCTGTTGTCACCCGGCACATTTGCAACTGTGAACTCCAGGTCCAATGTTTGCGGATCATATTTGATCGATTCGCCAATTACAGCTCCGGAAGCCCGTAGATTGCGGCCAACAACAGCATCACCTTTTGCTTTTAATTCGTCAACGGTCATAAAATATTCAGCGCTGGCTTGGGTCGAAGAAGCGATTAGATAAACGACAGCAGCCAGGATCATCAAACCGCCGAAAATGAATTTTATCCGCCCTGATTTTTGAGGGGTGGGGATTTGTTCCATAATGTAAACCTCCATGAATGATTGTGTTTCTTTCTTTCAACCCTAATTTTTACATATTTACATTAGAGTAAGGTTAGAATGTGAGAAATACAACAAACAAATGTAGAGATTATTTCATCATCCCCTTATTTTTCCTAGTTGCATATCCCGGGTCGTAGGGACGTTCGCCTCGAAGGAATTTGGAATTTCCGATCACGTTGGGTGAATAATAAGGAAGTGGCTCGAAGGTGTGTGTTGGATCCATCCATGAGCCACTTTCTCGACTTTTAATTAAGAGATTTTAAAGAAATTAATTTAATTTCACCAACCCTGTTCGTATCGCGAATTTCACCAGCTCTGTTCGTGAGTGCATGTTTAATTTATTCATGATCCTTTCCCGGTGACGGGCAATGGTTTTGGGGCTGAGAGCCAGTAAATGACCGATCTCTTGATTGTTTGAGCCATCTGCAACCAGTTCCAGAACCTGTCTTTCACGCTGGCTTAATACTTCCAACCCGATCGCTTCAACCTCATCCTCCTCGATTTTGTTCACGGTTTGACCATCCTGGGTTACCAGTCGCTGGTAATCGTCCAATAACCAGCGCGCCAGAGCCGGTTGTAAGTAAATATTTCCCTGGGCGACTGTATAGATGGCTGCGATCAGGTCATCCGCAGCTGATTGCTTGGTGATATAACCCGAAGCGCCAGCCGCCAGCATTTGCATGAAATATTGTTTATCATCATGCACGGTCAGAGCCAATACCAGGCTTTCCGGGCATAAAGTCCGTAGGCGACGCGTGGCCTCCAATCCGTCCATCTCAGGCATGGTTATGTCCATAAGGATGACGTCCGGTTTTACAAGCAAAGCTTGTTCGATCGCTTGCTCTCCATTGGCTGCTTCAGCAACCACGCTCAAGCCAGCTTGAGTCTGTAAAAAAGATTTCAAACCTACCCGCACAACGTCATGATCATCTACCAACAACAAGCGGATATCGTTCATATCATTTCTCCTGACTCGCAATAAATTTCATATAATAGGAATCGTCACTTCAATGGATGTACCTTTTCCAGGGGAGGACCAGATGACCAATTCACCATCCACAGAATCAACTCTCTCCTGCATACCTGCCAGTCCCCACCCGCGCGGAGGTGAGAATTTATCGGCAGGATCGAAACCGATACCATGGTCTTCTATCCAAAGAGTTACTTTATCTTCTTCAAACAACAACCTCATTTCAGCATTATTAACTTTCGAGTGCCGGCAGGTGTTGGTTAATGCCTCCTGTGCCACACGAAAAAGCACTGTTTCAACAATCTGGTCCAAACGGCGCGGTGTTCCTTTAACATCAAAAATTGCATGGAAACCTGGAGGACAATTTTCCTTTTCGGTCAGGTAACTTAAAGCAGCCGCCAGACCCAGGTCATCCAGTTGGGCCGGGCGCAGATCATTCACCAACCTGTAAATTCCTTGTGACATTTGTTTTCCTAGATCTAATAAACGATCAACCAAAAGGGTGATGTCTTTTCGTCGGGAGGAGATCTGCCGCAGGGTTGCCAGGTCGAGTGAAAATGCAGACAACACCTGTGAAGTCTCATCATGCAATTCCCGTGCGATCCGGGAGCGCTCATCCTCCTGGGCTCGTACGATGTGTCGTAGTAATTCCCTGCGCAGATTTTCGCGTTCGGTTAATTCCTTTTGGATATTTTCAAGTGCTTCCAACCGTGATTGTTGGGCTTGCACGAATTGGTTCTGGCGTTCTTTTTCCACCAGGGACACACCCTTAAGCATACCGGACATTACAATCAATGCCATCATTGCCCGGATCAGTTGGATCGGGAATCCCATCGTGGCTAGAAATCCTTCAGAATTGATCCATCTCGCTGGAACCATATTCACATAAGGAACAAATAATTGGGTTATCCCATAAATTAAAAAGCCGATTGACACAATATTAATACTCTTTGCCAGATCAACCCGAGCCTGTGATCTAAAATCCCTGGATTCCTTTACGAGACTCAAAAAAGCAAATCCTGCTGCAGGGACCGCAATTAAATAGCGGATTAAATCATCGATAAGACGTAAAACTGGGATCGATTCATTTCTTAAGGCTGGGATCGCATTGAATAATATGAAAATAAGATAGATTGCCATCCCAATATACCCTGCTACCCTGGCTGCAAGGTTAACCGGCAAAAAGCTCTTTCCGGCTGTTGACCCATAGACCAACAACATAAGGAAAGATATCGCCAACAGGATCAGCCGTAAAATGGATACCCAGGTGGGGATTTCACCTCCCAGCCACACCAACTGCATTAGGTAGATCTCCAACCATTCATGGATGCCATGCAGCAGGCCGAACCCTGCCAGGGGTACAAGAAGTTTGGTATTTGCCAGCGCTGGTGATCGGCTTGCTTCCATCATCATCACCAGCCCCATCGTAAAGAAACCCAGGCCGTAGAAAAAATAAATTAACAGAATATCCAAATGCGTGCCCAGATCAGTCATTTATTACCTATTGTCCAGTTTTCGAATTTCATGTGGTCTTTATTTGTGATATTTTTCTCTATTGGGTATTAAACATCTATCGCCTTGTATATGATAACCACATTTATCATCACAAAACATGTGACAAATATCACAATATTCATATCTATTGTTACCCAATCATGCCCATCTCTTTAAATTCTCTTATTCTAATGGGAAGTTAACAAAAATGTGATGAAATGCACTATGGGCAATTTGCTCATTTTTGAATATAATTGGGTATAATTACACAATTCACAATCCTTGTATAGGCAGCAATACCCAGTTATTGCTGCAAGTACCCCATATGCGTATGGATGGATTCTTTATAATGAAGTGTGCTTGTTGTGCGGATCCGCAGCCAGGCAAGAAATATATTCGAACCAGGAGTAATTCATGAGTAATTTACTTTTTTCCATCAAGGAGCATCGGCTTTCAACAATGCTTGCAATTGTTGGATTGGTCCTTGTCGGAACCGCTATTGGTGTCACTCGTCCAGTGATGGCTGTTCAAGAGCTGACCCCTGCTACCCAGATCGCTGCGGGAGATCCCACTTGCCTCGGTTGTCACAGTAAACCTGGTTTAACCAAAGAACTTGAAAATGGTGATGTCATGCTTCTTACCATCGATGAACAACATTTTTCAAATTCTGTTCACTATTATGAAGGTTTATCTTGCAAAGATTGCCACCAGGATATAACCGGATTTCCACATCCCGAATTCTTAGCCCGTAATTTACGGGATGCATCCTTGCTGCTTTATACCGCCTGTCAAAAATGCCATGTGAATGAATACAACAAGACCCTTGATTCTGTCCATCAAAAACAGCTTACAGGTGGAAACAATAATGCCGCCATATGCACCGATTGTCACAATCCCCATACACAACAGCAACTGACCGATAAGGTTACAGGAGATCTCCTCCCCGAAGCCCGCCTCCTCATTCCACAGACATGTGCCCGCTGCCATAACGAGATCTACACTGCCTATAAATCCAGTGTTCACGGTTCTGCCCTTACCCTTGTAAAAAACCAGGACGTACCTACATGTATATCCTGTCACGGTGTCCACAACATTCAAGACCCATTGACGAATGCTTTCCGCACAAATTCTCCCCAATTATGTGCAGATTGTCATACCAATCCGGAAATTATGAAGAAATATAACATCTCAACCGAGGTGTTGAACACCTATGTCGCGGATTTTCATGGCACGACCATCACCCTTTTTGAAGAAACCAATCCAGACCTGCCTTCCAACAAACCGGTCTGCTTTGATTGTCACGGGATCCATGATATCAAAAAGACGAATGACCCTGTCTATGGCGTCACGATGAAAGAAAACCTTCTGGTTCGATGTCAGGTCTGCCACCCTGATGCCACAGATAACTTTCCGAGTGCCTGGATGAATCATTACATCCCGAGCCCCTCTGAATATCCGCTTGTTTATTACATAAATTTATTCTATAAATTTTTAATTCCAACCTTGCTTGGTGGTATGGGCTTTTATGTCCTTGCAGATTTCATCCATCGCATGGTTGTTCGCATTAAAGGAGCTACCCACAAATGAGCAACCCGACCCAGACCTACCAACGCTTTCCGATAGCTCGTCGGATTGAGCATATCTTTATGTTGTTATCATTCGGGTTTTTGGCCTTGACAGGATTGCCTCAAAAATTCCCGACCCTTGGAATATCCATTTTTATCGCCAATATATTTGGAAGCGTGGAGAATTTAAGGCTTGTCCACCATATTTCGGCAACTGTTATGATGTTGGGTACAGCCTGGCACCTCCTTGTTGCAGGTTACAAGGTTTTTGTAACCAAAGAACCGATGACAATGCTCCCGGTTGTAAAAGATATTGTTGATGGTGTGCAGGCGCTTTTATACAACCTTGGTATTGGTAAAAAATTCCCACAAATGGGACGTTTCAATTTTGAAGAGAAGTTGGAATATTGGGCTTTTATTTGGGGAGCTGCGGTCATGGGTTTGACAGGTTTCATGATGTGGAATCCCCTGATGACCGTCAAGATCCTTCCTGGTGAAGCCATTCCCGCAGCCAAGGCTGCCCATGGTGGCGAAGCAATCCTGGCAGTTGCTGCCATTATCATCTGGCATATGTATGGTGTTCACCTGAAGAAATTCAACAAGAGTATGTTCACTGGAAAAATGGATGAGGAAGATATGCTCCATGAGCATCCTCTGGAACTTGCGGACCTTAAAGCAGGGTTGGCTGGTCCACGTGTCACTGATCCAGTCGAACTCCGTAAGCGGAAAGCGGTCTACTTGCCAATTGCCGGTATCCTGACAGTCTTAATGCTTGGAGCCATATATGGTTTTGTCAACGTTGAGAACACAGCTTTAAGTACGATACCACCTGCCAGCATTACCATCCAGGCTTATTCACCTCAAACGCCAACCCCCATGCCCATAAGTCCTTCCCTGGATTCCAAAGGTCCGCTCACCTGGGATGGATACGCCGGACCGCTATTCCTGGACAAATGCACAGGTTGCCATGGTTCCATGGCTCTCGGTGGACTTTCTCTTGAATCCTATACCGGCGCATTAAAGGGAGGTAACCACGGACCTGTGATCGTTCCTTCCAAAATCGCTTCAAGCAACCTGGTGACGATCCAATCCAACGGGCATATTGGTCAACTTTCAAAAGAAGAATTGGATAACATCATCAAATGGATCGAAGCAGGTGCGCCGGAAAATTAACTCCCTGCAAAGGATTTCTGCAACGATCTGACCATCATAAAAGACGGCTTCCAAAACTGGAGGCCGTCTTTCCTTTAGGACTCATTCATCAAGTCACTAATAACCCAGTTCTCGGATGGATCTCTCATTCCTCTTGCTTGATGGTGAACCCAGCAATTCCTTCCAGAATTGTTCATCATACCGCCTTGAGCTGACCGGGATAGGCATGGGCACTCCCCAACCCAGAAGCAGGACTTCCTCCTTAAACTGGAGATGCGTCAGCATTCCGCGCAATGCATCTCGCCCTGCCAATCCGGATAGGACGGCATGGATGTCATCCTCATCTCCCAGCCAACCAGAGATGCGCGTCCCCAGTTGCGACATGACCTCATCATGAATTTGCGATGGTCTTTGATCGATGATCAACAACGTCACATAGTATTTCCGCATTTCACGCGCAATTGTCGAAAAGGTGGTCTGCATCGCCATCTCGCGATTAAGCAGCTTGTGTGCTTCCTCAATGACGATCACAAGTTGGCGGGGAGCAGGTTCTTCCTTATTCCTGAATTTATTGGTCTTTTTTTCCCAGCTTTCCCGTATCTTTCGTGTCAGCAAATTGGAAACCAGCAGATAATCAAGATCTGATTCAAAGTTCCCAAAAGATAAAACAATATGTTTTCCCGCCTCCAGGGAATTTATGACCTCGTTCACAGGATCACCTGCAGGTTTCTCAACAATATAGGGCTTGTCAAACAAACGGCGCAGCTTGTCATGCAATCCTTCTGCTGCCATAATGTTCACCCCGTTTTCATCCGCCCAGGCTGCCACGCTGTCCGGGTGTGGTTTTTTCTTTAATTTGCCTTTCTCATCTAAATAATCAACTTCTTCCAGATTCATGTTCTTAAAACGTTTGAACCAATCTTTTCGAAAACTTGCCTGTAAGGCATGCAGCGTCGTTGATGTCGTCTCGCGCAGGTTCAATTCGCGCGTCAGCAATTCCACATCCGCCGGGGTGATATCCTGCATCGCAATTTCCAGGGTATAGTCCGGTGTCTGACCACGGATTAAGGCTCCGCCTCCCAATCCCACCACCTGCAGCCTGGAATGGAATTTCGTCTTCAACCCGACAACTTGATTGCCCGTATCGGATGCTGTATCATCATATCCATATTCATTGTGCATGTCGAACACCAGGATGGACGAATTGTCCTGTTGAATTAATCCAGCAAGGATGATTCGCGTTAGAAAGGACTTGCCTGTTCCTGTCGCCCCAAACACGCCGGATGATCGCTGTACCAGTTTATCCAGGTCAATGCACACCGCGTGTTGTTGTTCCCGCGTGTACCCTACCACAAAATTCTTCTTTTTTCCGGGGTCTCCAAAGATGTCTGCAATATCCCCTTCGCCGGCAATATGCACCTCGGCATGATGTTGTGGCACGGTTTTGACAGGACGTGGGTGCTGTTCCTTGTCTCCGACTTTTTCTCTCCAGATCGGGTATTCCGGTGATACCGGATCTGGGCCTCTCTCCAACATCAGCGCTGGAAGTACTTCAAGATTGGTGAAAAGTGTTTGCCCATGCAATGCTTTCGCAAGGAGGGGCGGCAACCTTGTTTCCGATTGTTCATCCGCAAAACGCGGATCGGTTGACCCTAATTGCAGATCGACCACCAGCCCGTAAAATTGCCAATCGCTGCTCTTGATCGTCACGAATGCGCCTTCCTGCACCTCCTGGGATGGGACTGTCAACCGGACACGGAAATTTTCTTTCAATCCTCCACCCACGATATACCCGATGGATTTATTTTCGTTCATTTATTATCCTCCTCAAGTTTGAGGTCAGTCTTAAAGCCTTTTAGGCGTTTTTCAGCCAGCGCAACGTAGCTTTCATCGATCTCATAACCGACAAAATGCCGACCGGTTTGCAGGGCAGCCAACCCGGTCTGACCGGACCCCATGAAAGGGTCCAGGATCACTTCGCCCGCAAAGCTGTAAAGTTCGATCAGGCGCTTTGGCAATTCCACCGGGAATGGAGCCGGGTGGCCAATCTTGCGTGCAGATTCGGTCGGTAATGTCCACACCGATTTGGTGAATTCCAGAAAATCATCTCTCGAAATTGTGTCCTCATGCCCGCTGGGATTGGGACGCTTGAATGTGTCCTTGCAGAAGATCAATATATATTCATGCACATCCCGTAGTGTGGAATTGGATGCCGACTTCCAGCTTCCCCACGCAGTCGATGGACTTGCGCTGCTCCCTTTGTTCCAGATGATCTCACCACGCATTAATAATCCAATGTCCAATAAACCGGGGATGAGCATTGCATTCAATGGAATGTAAGGTTTTCGCCCCAGGTTTGCAACATTAACACAAAGCCGTCCGCCTGGAACAAGCACACGTTTTACTTCCAGCCAGACTCTCCCCAGAAATGCCAGGTACTCATCCAGGGTCAGGTCATTATCATAATCCTTGCCAACATTATAAGGCGGCGAAGTGATCATTAAATGCACACTGCTGTCCGGAAGGTCACCCATATCTTCGGAAGATTTACACAGGATCCTGTCAAGCAGTTCTAACGGGATCGCGTTTTCAACATATTCCACTAATTTATCCTGTGCCAACCCCTGGTAGATCTTTCCAGAGTAAAAAGCGCTGGCATCATGTCCTATCCTGCCAGGTGATCCAAAAGAAGAAGTTTGCGTGTTTTTTCGTCTTGCCATTACTTCCCAAATGGGAGTGCGTCCCCAAGAGCGGATAACACAGTCATCAAGGTGGGAAAATCATCTCTCAGAAGGACGATCAATTCCTGGGCAGCCTTTCCCTGCCAATCTTGATTCCCTTTAAGGGCATGGGCTGCGCCTGCCTGCTGGATATGAGCTGCCAGGACATCGCCTACCGGTATATCCTTGTTTCTGAGAACATGCCTGAAATATCCAAAGGAACCTGCGCCAGTGAATTTTACAAGTTCATCATCATCACAAAGATTAATGACATCCAGGCTTAGTGGCGGGCGTGGTGGCAGCAGGTGTGAGATTCGACCATCCTGTTCCCATCCCACCACCAGTACGGACATCTCCACCGGCACGATCCGTCTTTCACGATTATCGCGCATTACTTCCGGGCTGATGTTATCCGCAGTTACCAGTTGGCGCACCAGGCCATCATCATCAATATGAATGTCATGGATCAAGCCATATACCTGATATCCGGAGCTTAGCGGTGCGCTGATCAAGGCACCCAGCCCTGGAGCTGCCAGTTGGGATACGGAGCAGCCTGCCACAAATCCTGTTGTCCCCGAGCGCAGCAGGTAGCCGATTTGAAGTGGTTTCATCTTCTCTCCTTCTTTTATTTACTGCCTCGTCCCGGCAGGTCTTTGGTGGCTTGTTTGCTGGAAGGCTCGCCCACCATCATCCCATTTCGACGCAATTCCAGCATTAGCATCTGTTCTACCTGTTGTTTTTCCTCAAATTTTACAACCGCGATCTCATGTGCCCGATGCAAAATATAGGGATATGCCCGTGCACCCAGGATACGGGATTGTGAGATCAGGGCTGCATGGATCAATTTGAGTTTATTCTCATCTTGCGCCACCCATGCCGGTATCTCCACTCTCACCAGGTTGGGGTGATCATCCCGGCTTGTATTTAAATAGAAGAAGTGCAGCGCCAGGTCGCCTTTGTAATGCACCTGCGAGCTCGATTGCAGCCCGAACACAGCCGAACGCTCTCCCGGTGGCAACAATTGCTGGAACAACCACAGGTCGGTCACCCCTCGCAAAGGGAATTTCTTGTGAATATCCCTCAATTCATCAATATGTAATCCCGCGATCTCCAGCAAACGCACTACCAGGTTTGCGCCAGGTTTGTCCACTACTCCACCGGGAATGACTGCTCTTTCCTGCATCTTTCTCAAGATCACAAGGTGGGTTTCCAAAGTTTGCCGGTATGCCTCGTTACTTCCACCTTTGGGACCCCAGATCTCGACCGGTCCGTCTGTCAGGGCGATCACCGGAGCTGGGTATTGTTCTGCCAGCTCGAGCAATTTTTGGCGCTCAGCCAGGTCCCGTCCGAGAGAGATCAGATCCTCTCCAATTAGCCCTGTCTCGCTAAAAAGTTCTTCCCCATACTTGATATCGCTGAACGTAAAAACATCCGGTGCTTTCATCGATCCGGGTTCAATTACGATCACCCCCACATTGATCAAAGAGAAGAATACCGCTGCATGCCTGTCCGGGGTGATCTGTGATCCATCCGCCGCGATCAAGGTTACCTGGGATGGCGGCTCTGGAGGATCGAAAGTTGCGTTCAATGGCTCGCTTGCCGGTATGGCGCACCGCAGGTTGAGGTCATTCTCATACGTCTGCTCCACCTTGCGTTTCAATTCCGCCAACTGGTTGGCATTAGCCTCCAGCAGTTTGATGGCTTGCCCGCGCCTGGCATTGACCTGCTCGTCATTTTGTTTTGCTGTTACTGCAATTTCCCTGATCTTCGTGATAACCTGCTGATAATCGATCGACATTTTCTCGCCCTGTTCGGATTGGGAATGTTTTATTTTTTAGTCAAAGGATCTGACAAGGTCTTTTTCGGACATATTTCTGTTTTAACTGGATCAGAGTGTCTCATTTTTTGTTATCAGCTAGAACATTTGTCTCATATATTCTACTAACAAAAATTAGTTCTTGCAAGTGAATATCTCTCGTTAATATTAGATTAAGGAGTTTTTACGAACCCTGCATGGTTTTCGAAGGTCAAGTGACCTCAATCCAGGTGAGCAGGTTAACTCAAGCGAATGAAATCATCCGACCCTGGCAGCGACATACAACCTTGAGAAATGCCTGATAACTTAAGGGATGGATTGAATTTTAGAACCACTGGTTCTTATAATGGAATGAGAAGGAATGAACTATTCATTTATTGGAACATTATCTCAGGTTACAATGTCTTATCTTTCGTAATTCGCATTTCATGTATATTGGTTGAGTGAATTCGATCGACCCATTCAATATCCACTTTATTCATTTTGGAGGAACTATGCGTACTAAATTTTCGATAATGGCGACCATCGCCATTCTAGCCTTGGTCTTGAGCGCTTGTGCGCCCAAGGCAGCAGGCTCACTGGTGGCTGCCCGTACCATAATGGTGAACGGCACTGGAACAGTCTATCTGACCCCGGATATCGCTTACATCAACATCGGAGTTCACACCGAAGATCCTGAAATCGGTCAGGCAGTTGACATGAACAACCAGAAATCCCAGGCGATCATCAGCGCAATCAAGGCTCTGGGTGTGGAAGCCAAGGACATCCAAACCAACAATTTCAGCGTCTACAATTCTGTTCAGTATGATCCAATGAGTGGTTTGGAAACCGGTACCATCTATATGGTCGATAACACCGTCAATATCACCATGCGGGACATAACCAAAATGAGTGACCTCCTGGATGCTTCCATCCGTTCTGGTGCAAACAATATCAATAGTGTCGTCTTTGACATCGCAGACAAGACCGAAGCCGTTCAACAAGCTCGTTTGCTTGCCCTTGAGAATGCCAATTCCCTGGCCAAAGAACTGACTGATGCCGCTGGTGTCTCACTGGGACCGGTCCAAACCCTTTCGTATTTTGATTACTCACCCTCTCCATTTTACGGAAGAGGCGGAGCAGGTTTGGAAAGTGCCCCTTCTACCTCGCCCATTAACCCCGGTACAATCCAATTATCCGTGGATGTCAGTATCACCTATGAGATCAAATAAGAATATTTAGGAGAAAACCATGAAAAACAAATTTCTGATCCTGGTCAGTGTCCTTCTCATCGCTAGTGTTCTGAGCGCTTGTGGTCCAAGTTCTTTACAAACTAGTTATCCCCAGATCCGCAGCATGTATATCAATGGAAATGGATCTACCGAAATTACACCGGATATTGCCTATGTCAACCTCGGTGTTCACACCGAGGCATCCACAGCGGTATCTGCTGTCTCAATGAACAACACCAGTGCCCAGAAGGTCATGGATGCATTGATTAAATTTGGGATCGCAACCAAGGACCTTCGCACCAGCAATTTCAGTATAGCTACGCTGCAGAGAACAGATCCAACCACCGGACAGGTGACTGGGACATACTATTCGGTAGATAACAGTATTATCGTGACGGTTCGTGACCTGCCTAAGATGGGCTCCCTGTTGGATGAATCCATTCAAGCTGGCGCTAACAGTATCAACAATGTCCAATTCGATGTAGCCGACAACACTGCAGCCCTGAAGCAAGCCCGTGACGAAGCCATGCAGAATGCGATCAAACAAGCCAAGGAAATGGCCGATGCAGCTGGAATTTCACTTGGTGCAATTCAGAACATAAGCTATTCCGAAAGCATTCCGATGTTCTCAGGATCGACCTACATGGATTACGGCAAAGGAGGCGGTGGCATGCGTGCTGACTACTCGGTCCCGGTCAATCCCGGTCAAATAACCCTGACCGCAATTGTCACCCTCACCTACGCGCTCAAATGATCCCTGTTACATCCTGAATTTCTAAACTTCCGGTGGAACTTCTCCTCCGGAAGTTTTATTTTGATGGCATCCATCTCCCCCTGGTTTCAGGATCGAAGTTGGCAAAGGTATATTGTGGAACTAATCTCAAAAAGCTGCCTTCCGGTGCATCTTTTCGCGAAAAATATACCTCTCCTCGTTTTATAAGAACAACCAGCACCACTTTGGTGCTTTCGCCCTTTAGGCAATTCAAACCACGAGACTGGATTGGTATAATAGTTGCATATTTTCTCTGGTACTTATCGGATGGAAACAGGCAAAAGCGATCCAGAATACTTGTTTTCCGATCCTTCCCAATGTCCACCCCAAAGGAGCACAAATGTTAAAGATCGGTTATATCGGATTGGGTCTGATGGGGAAGTCCATCGCTCGCAATATACTCAAAGCTGGTTTTCCCTTGTGGGTCCTCAATCGCAGTCAGGCTGCAGTGGATGAACTTGTCACCGAGGGAGCCGATCATGCCATTTCACCGCGCCTGATGGCCGGGCAGGTCGATGTGATCTTCACCAACCTGCCCGACAGTCCGGATGTGGAACTGGTTGTCCTTGGTCCGGATGGCATCCTGGCTGGGGCTCACCCCGGGTTGATATTTGTGGATAATTCCACCATAAAACCATCTTTATCACGCCATTTAGCTGCCAGGCTGGCAGAAAAAGGCGTTCAAAGTTTGGATGCCCCGGTCAGCGGAGGAGATGTTGGAGCCCGCAATGCCACTCTCACCATCATGGTCGGAGGTCCGCAGGAGACCTATGACAAGGTCATGCCAGTTTTTCAAGCCATGGGCAAAACTTTTACCCTTGTCGGCGGATCAGGAGCTGGACAGATTGCCAAGGCTGCCAATCAGATCATGGTAGCTGCTCAGATGGCAGCAATGGGCGAGCTGCTTATCTTTTCTCAGAAAGCTGGCGCTGAACCTGCCAGGGTGGTCGAAGCCATCAAAGCCGGAGCTGCCCAGTGCTGGGCACTGGATATCAAGCCGCCCCGCTTGTTCACTGGCAACCGTACCCCGGGTTTTAAAGCACATATGCAGGCCAAGGACCTTAATATAGTCATGGAAACTGCCCGCGAATACGGCATGCCGCTGCCTTCCACGGCTATAAATGCCCAGCTCTTCAACGCCATGGTGCAAATGGGGTTGGGTGAATTGGATAACTCGGCGGTGATTGCAGTCATCGAATCTCTGTCAGGCACGGAGTTGAAATATGAATAAGCTCAAAAAGATCTGGCCGGTTTTGCGTGATTACATGTTCATTCTGGCTGGTGCCTTGCTCCAGGCTATTTCCCTCCATATCTTCCTCCTCCCTGCCAGGCTTGCCAACGGCGGAGTTACCGGCACCACCATGCTCATCAATCATTTTACAGGCTGGCCGATTGGCATAATGATTTTGATAGGCAACATCCCGTTGTTTATCCTGGGTTGGCGTTTCCTGGGAGGTAAGTCCTTTGCCTTGAAAACCGCTGTGGCAGTTCTGGTCTATGCCTTGTTGGTTGACTTCCTGGCCACCTACCTTCCCACCATCGGCTTGACCGACGACATCTTTCTAAACTCATTGTATGGTGCCATCGTAAGTGGCATTGGTTATGGATTGGTCTATCGCGGCCAGGGCACCAGTGGAGGCAGCGACATCCTTGCTCGTATCCTCAACAATTGGAAGAGCATCCCGGTTTCACAGAGCTATTTGATGGTGGACGGTCTGGTTCTCATCGCTGCCGGTCTTGTTTTCGGTCCCAAACAAGCCCTGTATGCCCTGGTGACTTTGTATGTCAGTGGAATCGTTGCCGAGACCACTCTCGAAGGCAGCAGCATTGTCCGCACAGCAATGATCGTCACCAATCGCCCGGGTGAACTTTCATCGCAGATCATGAAGGACATGAACCGCGGTGTTACCATGTTGACCGGTAAAGGAGCTTATAGTGGAGAAGCCCGGGACATTCTATACTGTGTTGTCATCCGATCCGAAGTCGCCAGGCTAAAATTTATAATTAACGAAATAGACCCGCAAGCTTTTATGGTAATCGGTCAAGCTCATGAAGCATTGGGGGAAGGATTCAAACCGCTCGTCAAATGACCCCATTATGAACGACTCCTGCGATCAATAGCATCTGACCAATATGGTAAGTGACCATCACGATCACCCTTCCACTTCGCACCGGATTCACAAACCGGATCCAGGCATTGGTCAGGTCCGAACTGTAAAATAAGATGGCACCCAGGCTTACCAGGATAGCATTCAAAGCGCTCCATTCCGGTCTGAAAAGGGTCCACATCGCCGTGAGCAGCATCAGGCTGATCAACGTTCCATAGATCATGGTTGGTCGCACAAGCTTCACAGATCCCCGCAAGATCTGTGCCGCTCGGATCCGACGCAGCACGATTATCACAACAAAAGAAATGACAACACCCAGAGCCACTACCTCCGGTAAACCGTCACCCGGGAATGGGATCAAAAATCCGGCCAGGTAAGCCAGGTGTACCAGTGAAAATGAGATTAATCCCATCATAAAGTAACGTGGTGAGAACATCAGGAATATGTCTCCCGCCAGTGAAAAGAGTAACCCGATCCCAAACAACAGAGTTGGTCCCTGTAATCTGCTTCGCATCACCAGCCAGCAAAGAAGCAGGAAGATAGTAAGTGGTTTGGCGAGAAAACCAACCCTGCGCCAGCCCCGCCACACAGCCAGCCAATCCACGATCGCAACCAAGCCAGAGACCGGCAAGAGTAGATCGATCATTTTTTCTTCTTGATCTTAAACCCGAACCTGTTTAAAAGATTTTCATCATTGCGCCAATCTTTTGCCACTTTTACGCGCAACAGTAAGAATACTTTGCGATCGCTCATCGCCTCGATCTCCTTTCGGGCGCTGGATCCGATCTTTTTAAGCATTGATCCATTTTCACCGATCACAATTCCCTTCTGCGATTCACGTTCCACGAACAGGGTCGCTCCGATATAAGCCCCCACCTCCCCGCGCTCGGTGAACTCATCGATCCTTACAGCCAGTCCGTGCGGGACTTCATCCCGTAGAAATTCCAGAGCTGCCTCCCGGATCAGATCCGCTGCGATCTCGCGTTCATACAGGTCCGTTAACTGGTCAGGCGGAAAGTCCGGAGCCCGCACAGGCAGGTTTCCGATCACTTTGTCCACCAGGTCCTGGCGTCCCACGCCATTCAAAGCAGAGAGTGAAACCAGGCTGGCATGCGGTACCAGGTTCTGGAATACCAGGCTCTGCTCTTCCAGGCTTTGATCGCTATTTAAAAGGTCGATCTTGTTAAGCCCCAGGATTATGCGCGGGGCGCGTTTCAACCCGTTCAGCAGGTCAGCGATCAGTTGATCTTCCACATCGGGGGAATGGCTTCCATCCACCAGCCACAGGATCACATCCACTCCTGCCAGGCTTTCTTCAGCTTCCTGGTTGAGAAATTTTCCTAATTTATGGTGAGGTTGGTGCATGCCCGGGGTATCCACAAAAATCATCTGGGCAGTTTCCGTCGTCAGGATGCCAAGCTGTCGGCGGCGTGTCGTTTGCGGACGTGCTGACACAGCCGCAATTTTTTGCCCGACCAGAGCATTGATCAATGTCGATTTTCCAACATTTGGTTTGCCGATCACTGCTACAAAACCGGAACGAAATTCACCCATTTCTAAACCTTCTCTCTATTTAACAGCTTTTTGATTGACCATGATCACGCTGACCACGATCAAAAGTCCTCCCAGCGCCAGGTTCCAGCTGAGAGGCTCTTTCAAGAAGATCACTCCCAACAACACCCCTCCCAATGGCATCGTGTAAGTCACCAGGGCTGCCCGCGTCGGTCCGACTTCCTGTAGTAAATAATACCAGAGGATGAAAGCCAGCCCGGAGCCAAGCACTCCCAGCCACAGGATCGCCAGCCAGGTCATTGGCAGGACAGGCAAATGGATCTGACCCTCAAATATGGCTGTTCCAGCCCAGGTCAGGGTAGTCGCGCTGACCAGTGGCAGGATCCCGCGCACCAACCCGGGCACGCGGTCCGTTTTCAGACGTGCATACACCATGCTGCCTGCATAGAAAATTGCAGCCAGGATCACAGCTGCCTGTCCCCAGATCGAGTTGTGTGAACCGGGTTTCAGATCCTTCATAAGCAGAATGATCACACCGCCAAAACCGATGATCAGGCTCACCACGCGAGTCGGGGTCAGATGGTCATCATCCAGGAAGATATTTGCGATCAGAAAAGTAAAAAGTGGCACTGTCGCATTCAGGATCGATGCCACCGCCGAATCAATTGAATTCTCGCCCCATGTGATCAATGCAAATGGCACAGCCACGTTCGTCAATCCGAGGACAGCCAGTGCGATCCACACCGAACGCGCCCGTGGCAGCGGAGTTCGGGTCAGCACGATCGCCAGGATACCGGAAAGTGCTCCGAACAGGGTCCGCAACGCAACCAGTAGAAAAGGTGAAAGCTCCTGGATGGCAATTTTGATCCACAGAAAAGAAGAGCTCCAGATAACAGCAAGCGAAATGAATGCAAACCAGTGTTTGGGTTTCACAATGGGTCCTTGGCGATATGGGATGATCAAGTTTAACACAATAACTAGTAATAATGTCAGTTACAATTATAGGATATAGAGCCATCCGGCAAACAACAGGAGTCCCCTATGCCAGCTTCAAACCCCGCTTTCGGAGCCCACCTCGAACCATTCCACGGTATCCCCAGCTTCATGCGTCTGCCAGTTACCCATGACCTGCAAAATGTCGATGTCGCCATTGCCGGCATTCCATTTGACAGTGGCACAAGTTTCCGCGCGGGAGCCCGCCTCGGACCGCGCGCCATCCGGGCTGCTTCTCTTATCCTGTGGGGCTACAATGCCGTTCTTGCAGTTAAACCACTTGAGCATCTCACCGTGGTGGATTATGGCGATCTGGAAGTCATCCCTGTCGATATCCGCGCCAACATGGATGCGATTGTCAACCAGGTTGCCCACATCCTTTCTCAAAATGCTACCCTGATCGCACTGGGTGGAGACCACTCTGTCAGCCTGCCTTTGCTGCGTGCCCATTCCGCCCGATTTGGTCCCTTGGCGGTTGTCCACTTTGATTCGCATCCGGATACCTGGCAGGAAGAGTTCAAGGATCAGCCTTACAGCCACGGCACACCCTTCATTCGTGCCATTGAAGAAGGGCTGATCGACACCAGCGCCTACTTGCAGGTCGGTCTGCGCGGTCCTACCTCCTCTTCACATGATCTGCAAGATTCCCGCCAGTTGGGAGCCATCACCCTGCCCATCGGTCAGGTCTTCGAGATGGGTATTCCTGCTGTGGTCGATACCATTCAGAAAACGATCGGGGCGCGTCCGGTCTACATCTCCCTCGACATTGACGCGGTAGACCCGGCTTTTGCCCCCGGTACCGGCACACCTGAAGTCGGCGGTTTGAGCAGCTTCCAGATGCTCCAATTGGTACGCGGTCTGAGAGGTCTGAACCTGGTCGGCTTTGACCTGGTGGAGGTCAGCCCGCCCTATGACCACAGCGAGATCACAGCGATCCTGGCAGCCAACCTGGTATTTGAATTCTTATCCCTGCTGGCTCTGCTCAAAAGAAACCATTCTCATTAGATACTGATAGACTGCTTGATCTATATTTCACAGTTCATTTTTCCAAACCATACCGCGATAGGTTGGGATGAGCGCTTCAGGCACCCATTTCCCGCATAAAAAAAAAAGAGCCAAACCTAACATTTATCTTTTCAAGATTATAAAAAAAAGGTGACCACAAATCTAGAATTGTAGTCACCTTTTGCTTGGAGTTACTCTTCGTCCCGATGGGTATAGTTTTTTAAACCGTTGATCAACCGGTCCTTCGTGACGACTTACATCCTCATTTTAATAGGACGAATTCGAGTGCGAGATCTCAAGGTCCTTGACGTACATGAAGACTGGCACAACGATCGAAGACGGGTTGCGGGCTCCGTAACTCATGGAAGTGTTATAAGCAATGGTCTTCTTGGAAAGCCATGCCACTTTCTCACCGAAAACATCCAGCAGACTCTGGGTGATGCGCACGTTGTAGGGGATCACCACGCTGCCGTCCTTCTTTAATAATAGTGCGCCAAAACGGGAACTACCGGTGACAACACCTTTGGATGGGTTGACAATGTTCATGTAATGCAGGAAGGGGAAGTACAGGATGTCCTTCTCGCGCGGCATCTTAACCAGTTCTTCCAGGGTGTTCACGTCCATTTCACCACCTTCCATCACCAGGCTTTTGTGGGGTACGGTATGGTTGGTCGATTCGGTCGCAAATTCATCGGCATCATCCTGTGACCAGGTATAACCCTGGAAAACACCTTCTGTGAACAGCGGGAACAGTCCGCGTTCCTTCCCCATGTAGTCCTGCTTCACCGGGAAGGTATCCATACATCTAGCATCATCGCTCAATGTTACCTTATCCGAAAAAACCCGTTGTCCGATTTTCTCTTCGCTCAGGAAGGAATATCCACGTTTCATCAATCCGCCACTGAAACCAATGTAATTCATAAAGTTGATCATGTCTGCGGTCGCGGCGGATCCAAAGACAATATCATAATTTCCCAGGGGCAGTTGTTGGGGTTCATCGTTCTGATACCGTTTCACCAGGAATGCCAGTTCCTGCTGCAAGGGGGCGGGATCCAGGTCAGCCTTGCGCCAGGCGGATTGCTCGGCGGTCACTTCCCACTTCAGGGTGGCATGGGCTAGTACCAGCGTCACCTGGGCATCCGAGACCTTCATATATTGAACATGCTCCGAGCGGGTATTGATCTGTGCGAATGTTGTCGCACCATTCGAAAAAATGCCCGAAAGCTTGAGATCCTCGGTCTCCAGTCCGGCACAGGCTTTATTAAAATAAGCCAACCTTTCTTCATTGCTGATCCGTGCCAGGGATTCATCATATCCGCTCTCGTCAATAAAGGTTTTCCTGAGGGTCGGAATGGTGGGTTGGTAATTGAGTGCCTGTGCATGCACCACAAGTTCAGCCGCAGCATCTATGGCTTTCTTCATCGCATCCATTTTTCCCAGATCGGTGATCAATTCGTAGCTGGCACGTTTGCGATTATCGTAGGCGGTCACTTCTAGACGGATCAGGTGCTCGTTGGTATTCAATGAGATGGCTGAATTCGCAAACCTCATCAGGTAACTGTCTTCTTCGTGGTAAGCCAGCGTGATCTCATAACCTTTTTGTAACGCATAAGCCCGCAGGTCTTTTAAGGTTTGAATGATTTTATCTTTCACGGTTATTCTCCTATGCGAACATTATCAAAGCGGCAAACCGGGATGCCATGTCCCAATTGCATGACCTGGTTAGGTTGGCCTTTGCCGCAATTATCCACGAACTTGACCCTCCAGGTGGATTCATCTCCAACTGCCGAAAGGGAGTTCCAGAATTTCACGGTATCACCCTTGTGGGTCGGGTTTTTCACCACATCGGTCACTTTGCCATCATCCACCAGCCATCCGATCTCTTCTCCAAAGTGGAATTGTTCACGGTTCGAGCCGATCGACCAGCTCCGGTCACCATCCAGGATGATGCCTTTTTCTGTATTCTTAACGATATCGTCCAGGGTTCCATCCACACCAGGATCGATATTGATATTGGTCATGCGCTCGATGGGTACCCGGTAGAAAGTAGTGGCGCGGTTGGTGCCGCCGCTGCCGGAGAAGATGGTCTTTCGTGCTCTGGCATTTGCTTCTTCGACCATCTGTCGGCCCGTAATGGCACCTACCAGGATGCCTTTGTCGATCAGCACATTGTTCTGGGCTGGAACACCATCGTCATCAAACCCAAAGCTTCCAGGGCTGTTCACTAATGTGGCGTCTGCCCGGGCCGTCAACTTGGGGGAGCCATATCGCAATTTTCCAAAGTCATCCAGGGTCACAAAAGAACCGCCGGCATACGCAAGTTCATACCCAAGGATGCGGTCCAGCTCAAGGGCGTGACCGATCGTCTCGTGGGTTTGTAGATACATGATGCCCGGCATCAAGATAACCGAACGATCTTCCTTCGGGCAATCCCCAGCAACCAATACCTGGTTAAGTTCTTTCACGATCCGTTCAGCATTCTCGTGGAATCTCATTTTGTCGATGGATTCCCAACCTCTGCTGTCGCCTATCCGGTCCAGGCGGAATTTACGTTCCTGTGATGCTCCCTGTTTATCCTGACCATCCACTTCCATTCCAGCAAAGACTTCGGTTATAAGTTTTTCAATATGGCTGCCTTCCGAATCCACAAAAACGATCTGCTTCCGCACGAAAGCAAGCGTGCTGAAGCGTTGAAAAACGCCTTTCTGGTTCAATTTCTCATCCATCTCTTTCAGGAAGGCAACTTTTTCAGCCAGGGGGACCTCGAAAGGATTGATCTCACACGGGCTTTCAAATTTTGCCTGGATGCTGTCCTTTTCTGCCAGGCGTATCGGAAAAGTCACCCTTTCTGCAGCAATGCGGGCGTTGTCAAAAGCCTTATCGAACAAGGCTGCCAGCGAACTGACATCCGAAGATGCCGAAAAACCCCAGGCTCCCTTATACAGCACTCGGATACCGATCCCGCTTTCTCCAGCCATGGCGGTCGTTTTCAGATTGCCGTTCAACATCATCAGAAAATTGGTATCCTCAAAAGGATACCAGCGCGAATCCACATAGGTGGCGCCTTTTGCTTTAATTCGTTCGATTTGTTTCTCGATCTCATTTAGCATTAAATACTCTCCTTTTCAATAAGCGATGGGATTTTTCCCATAAGAATTTAGTAAATACCCAACTTGTCAATTTTACCAGAATTGTCATCTTCTCCTTTTTTATCTTGCTGGTGGGGGAGTGTCCACTGAAGTGGTTAC
>Ga0172369_10000219_pt1 | contig 81868 bp, 72 predicted proteins | sample LakKiv25m_FD_114539 | JGI IMG/M metagenome (GOLD analysis project Ga0172369, IMG submission 114539) | Freshwater microbial communities from Kabuno Bay, South-Kivu, Congo - kab_022012_11.25m | ecosystem: Environmental > Aquatic > Freshwater > Lake | place: Democratic Republic of the Congo... | reverse complement strand
TTTTGCCAATGTTTCGGTATCAACTTCATAATTATCGTACTCTGAATTAAACCACCATGAAAATGATGTATCAGCAAATGCCTCACGAGTACAAATTCCCACAAGCATTGGTTTACCGCTTTTAGGATCTATTGAACACTGATTATTTACTTGCGCGGAAACCGCGAATGACAACAAGAAAAATAGCATTAAACTTTTCATATCTCGTTTCCTTTCTGCTGATTCATATTCTTCCGAACGTCCAAGCCCCACAATAATTTTGAACGGAGAATTTCGAAGTAATTCGCCGAATCCATGTGTACTAATTTTAGCGGTTTCGTATTAGCTGAAATTGTAAGTTCGAGTGGGGGAGCAAACTCCATTACACGCTGTCCGTCGCAGTGAAGTTGACTTTTGGTATGCAATGATTTCGCCGTAATACTTATTTCACCTTTACTCGGTAATACTAACGGACGCATCGTTAACGTGTGCGGCGATATCGGACTCATCGCAATTACTTCCGCTTTGGGGCTAACAATCGGTCCCCCCACAGAAAGTGAATAGCCGGTTGAACCGGTTGGTGTTGCAACAATTAATCCATCGGCTGAAAACGTGGTAACGTATTCATCATCCACATAAATGGTAAGCTCTACCATTTTAGGCCAGCCGCCTTTATCTATAACCAAATCGTTTACCGCAAATAGTTTTTCGCATGTAACATTTTTGCATTGCCCAACCAAGACGATTCGTTCTTCAATAGAAAAGCGGGAATTTTTGATGTCGTCAAAAAGTTGTTCAATTCCTTTGATATCCACTTCCGCCAGGAATCCGAGTTTTCCAAGATTAATACCTAAAATTGGTTTATCAACTTGGTGCGCGATATACGCGGTTGAGAGAAGTGTGCCATCTCCTCCAAGTGAAATTAAAACATCGCAAAATTCCGCGACATGTTCTGCGGCGGCAAACGCTTCATCCTTAAGTGAAGCCGGTGCAGACTCGCGAAGCGATTCGTTAATGAGAAATTGATGATTGTGTGCTTTTAACCGTTCGACCAAAACAGTTAGGGTGTCTGTTAAGGCATCCTTCGTTGTGTTTCCTAAGATCCCGAATTTCATTGTATCACTCTTTAGGTTTTTCTTCCGCAGTTTCCGCTTTTGGCGGTTCTTCTTTACTCTCTTTGTTTACTTCTTCAACGTAATTGAGTTTTAATTCGCGGACAACTTCCGTAAGAAACTTATCCTCATACTCACCAAGATTCCCTTTTGTTTTTCCAACCAGCATATCAAGTGTGTCAATTGCGTATTTCGCCATTTCAAGATTCCGTTCAATTTTATCGCTCATCGGGTTTTTTAATTTACCCATCGACATCATTGCCCATTGCTGCTGCTGCATAATTAATTGCATAAACAGCACTTCGTGGTTCATTGATTCAGCCATTTATTGGTTCTCCTTTGTTTGATAATGTTCCCAAAGTTTAGCGTACTTCGTAAATACATATTGCGCAGAAAAGACGGCAAGCAAAAATCCTTGAAAGCCGTCCAAAAATCCTAAACGAAAAATATACATTTTTAGAAAGATAAATAAGGGACGCAAAAATACATCCGACATTTTGAATTTCTTTTTCTTTTTGTAAAGCTCATCCGCGGCGAGCGAAGTATAGCTGTTAAATTTTGCAAAGTAGTGTTCAATGCTTGGGTCGGTGTAATGATCGATATCGGAAACAAATTTCCCCGGCTCTTCGGTAAGAAGAAGATGTTCATGAACATCGTTCTCGCTGAAACGCACGACATCCTTTCTAAATAGCCTGGTTACGTAACCCGGATACCAGCCGGAATGTTTTATCCACTTGCCCAAGAAAAATGCTCTTCGCGGAAATGAGTATGCCGTCGTCTTCGGTTGAGAATTTTTAAAATGAAGAAGCTCCTTCCGCAATTGAACCGTTAACGCTTCGTCCGCGTCTATCCAAAAAATCCAGTTGTTCGTTGCAAGGGAAAGACCGAACTCTTTTGTTTTTGCATAGCCTTGCCACTCGACTTTTTGATATTTCACATTCGAAAAAGTTTTTACAATTTCTTCAGTCCTATCCGTAGTTGCGTTATCAACGAGAACTATTATTTCATCAACGCAGCCAAGCTGACTCTCAAGACACCGTTTGATGTTTTGTTCTTCGTTTTTAGCAATGATGAGCGAAGATATTTTTATCATAACCTAAGAGTATTTTTTTGTTTTTCAATCAGTGCAATAACCCGATCCGGTGTAATTGTATTGATGTCCAGTTCCGACGTGAACCGGAATTTTTCATCTCTCACTATTTCGGTAAAATTCTTTTCAACTTCTTCCGGATAGATAAAAAACGCATTATCAAAAATCTCGGAAGGATAAGGATTAAATCTTCCAAGGTGATTTCCATTGGAAATACAGAAGAACGGGATTCCTGCTGCGGCGGCAAAATGAATAGCGCTTGTTTCATTTGCGACCACAAATGACGCGCGCGAAACTAATTCCGGTAAATCTTCCAATTTCACTTTACCGCACCAGTCTTCCACTTTTTCACTTGCACTAAGTTGTTTTACTTGGGTGGAAAGACTGAGCTCGTTTTGAGATCCGGAAAGGATAACGCGCAATCCCAAATGTTCCGTAATGAATTTCGACACCACCGCGAATGACTTCGGAGTCCATATTCTTTTGGGGTCGCTCGCACCGGGAAAAACAACCGCACATCGAAACGATGGAAGTTCAAATTCCGTTTTACTCGAAGAAATAAAAAATGGTTTTTGTATCTCAATTTTTTCATCAAGCAGATGTTCAAAAAATTCTTTGTTCCGATTAAATTCGAAAAGATTTCGTTCAACCGAAGCATAAAGTTTGTTATAAACTTTATCGGTTAGAAGTTTCCTTTTCCACTTTGCATGACTATCAAGTGACCCGGTACAACCTATTTTTTCCAGCGCACTGCTCGCCTTTGCAAGAGTATCGCCAAACAATATTTCTCTAGAATAGGTGGGGTCGATTACAACCGAGAATTGTTTCAATCTAATTCGTTTTAAAAAGTCGAATCGGTAAAAGATGTTCGAAAAGAATTTTGCCCTCTCGAGCCAGATAAATTCGTCTACGATGTGTGCGTCATATTTTTCCGCCAAATCTTTCCACAGAATATTTCCGCAAAGTGTTATTGCATATCCATCGTACTTTTTGCTTCTCTTTATAAACTCAAGATAATTTCTAAAAAGAACGTAGTCGCCTATTGAATCAAGACGGAGAACGAGCAACGTTTTTTTTCCGGTTTCATTTTGTGGTGAAGGAAGAAACAGAAAGAGAATTTGATCCACAAGAAATAAGAAAAAGTTTGCGAGTTTTTTTTTGTAAACTTTAAGCATATTATTCTTTACGCTCAAGTTGTTTCACCAAAAGATGATCCGACCAGATTTTGTCTTTCATTATTTTTTTTACCGGGTACGCAAAACCAAGCTTTGCCAACACCGGAATAAAGAAAAGCAAAACAGAATTTAACTTCTTCTTGGTGAGAAGATGATAATCCCCGAATGAGTAAAAATTGAGTTGATATTTATTGGCAATGGTTTCAAGCGATTGTTGGGAGTAAAAAGAGACATGCTGCCCGTGGTCAAACGAGTAATACCACCAATCTTTTTGGCCGGGAGGATTACCGCTAAATAATTCCGTAGAGAAAAAAACATTGTTTGAATAGGTGAGTATTTTTTCAAGTTCCTCAAGCGGATTGACAAAATGTTCAAAAGATTCAAACGATGTAACCATTTCAAATTGTTGCGAACCGGAATGTTCCAAGTCAAACCCGTAAGCGAAAAGATTCTGCGTAAACGGATCATTCCAATAAAAATCGAATCCATTATCGCGCATCAATCGCGAAAAGATACCATACCCTCCGGCAAAATCTAAAAACTTTCCCCTTCTTTTATAACAGACAAATAAAAGAACACTTAAAACCCGTGCATAAAATATGTTGCGGTGAAGAAGTCCGGTATCGGAATAATTTATAGGATTTGCATATGCTTCATTCAACCAATATGGATTTTCCGTAAATATGAAGTTACAGTGCGTGCAGTGATAATACTGTACTGAATATTTTTTTAGCACATCGGCTTTAAATAACTCAGCCGCTTTATGTGAACAAATTTTACAATCCATGGTTTTTCAAGATTTGTTCGAGATGAGATTTTAGCTGCCGAATGTAGTTTTCGATTGAGTTGTTCTCATTGACAGCTCTCGCGGCTTTTTCACTTCTTGCTTTAAGTTCTGCTTCTGTTAATTGAGAAGCGAGCATCACCGATTCCTCAACCGCCGGAATAGATGTATCAGCGATTCTAATTCCGTAGTCGCCAAGATCAATTGCGGTTTCATCGGTTAAAATGGGAACCAGTCCGCCGTTTCCGATTACATTAAGCACGGAAAGCGGACCGCCTTCGGAACACGAAGGGAAAATTATGAATCCACACTTTTGAAGCAGCAGTTTAAATTCAACCGAATCAATTTTTACAAATCCGTGAAGTTGTATTGAAGGAGTTTCTTTGAGTTCTTTCGAATACAATTTCAGAAACTCATGCTCGTCATCAATTGGGCCGCAGATGTGCAGCGTTAATTCCGGATACTGTTTAAACACCTCAAGGAGTAAATCCACACCCTTGTGAATAAAGCCGCTGCTTCCAAACCAGAGAAAATGTGTTTTAGCTTTAGCAAAATCCTTTACACTCAACACTTCGTGGTAATCCATCATTTTCATATAGGCAGGTGAAAGGAGATAAATTTCTTTTTGATAAAACGCGGCATAGGTTTTACGTACAAATTCATTTCCAAGACAAATCATAGCGGAAACCAACGTTGTTTGTGCCGACCAAGCTTTATCAACGGTACGTCCCGAAGAGAGCGCCCAATTTTTCTTATTTCTAAAAACATGTTCAATGCGGCGCAAGGAATTTCCATTTTGCGTTTGAAGGTGCATTCCGGTTCCGTAATAAATCCTAACGGGAATATCAATCCCCGAATAAAAACTTCTCACAAGCGGTTCACCAAATCCAAAAATTACGTGGTATCTTGAATATTCTATAAAACCTTCGTAATCGTAATCAACAACATCAACATTATAGCCCAACTTCTTAAAAATATGAGCAATAGTAGTTACATCCCTTGTATTGGTGTGTGTAATGTCCATGCCGTTCCGGAAGGCTTTGGAAACGTACGAAATGAGAACCGACTTGTGATGAGATGTATTTAAAACATTCAGCACCGGTGATTTCAAAACATCCCGCTTCGCCTGTGAAATAATTTTCCGGAAAAAGAGTTTAATATTTTTGTTTACGTAGGACACTCGTTTTACTTTGTTCCTTTAGCAAGAAGACTTCTATAATCTTTTAGTGATATAAAAAACAACGAACGCAGCATCAATTTTCCTTGATGAGCCGAATCTTTAAAAAAGAGAACAAAGAAAGTTGCTATCGTATAAGAGATAAGCGTTGCGTACGCCGCACCTACGATTCCGATTTTCGGTATCAGGTAAAAATTAAGTGCTAAATTAGTTAACATTCCGGCCAATGTTCTATAAAAAGAAATTTTTGTAAAATTTTCTGCAACAAGAAATTGACTGCTCGCCACACCTAAAAATGTTCCCACTCCCGACCAGATATAAATCTGTAAAACCGGCGCACCGGGCAAAAATTTTGTTCCGAACAAAAGACTCATAATTTGCGGTGCAAAAAGAGTCAAGGGTATAGCAATGCCGACAGAAATCCAAACCATTAAATCATAAAGCTGCTGCAGCCGCTTGTTAAATAGCTCTTCTCCTCCTTTTCTCGCGTTGATAACCGCGGGAAAAAGTGAGGCGGAAATAGCAGCAGGGATAAAATACCATATTTCGCACAACTTCACCGCGGCAGCATAAAATCCGGCTTGTGTGTTGTTTAAAATATTTTTCACCATTATCTGATCTATTTTCATATAGATTGAAACGACTATAACGCTCAACAATAAGGGAAAAGTTTCTTTCAATATTCTTTTCGCAACTATTGAATCAAATACCATTCGAAGCTTTCCCCTATTATTGGAGCGGTAAAAAGCTACAAGTCCAACAGCAAGTATCGCCGCTTCGAACGTTACAGCCGCAGCAAAATAGATCAATTTTGCTTTTGTAACAATGAGAAGTACTCGTAAAAGTGAAGCGATAATTAAACTACTTGATTGTGAAATTACGGCAAATTTAGAAAGAAGCTGCGATTGAAAATAAAAGTCGTAAACGTTTAGCGTTTGAAAGATCAACGAAAAACTCACCATCATAACAATTTGAATGGTGAACGGGTCTTCATGCGTGATATGCAAATTCAAAAACAGCAGGAGAACCGCGGCTGCAGAAGCGAGTACTTTCAGAAAAAGACTGGTCCCAATAATTTTGTCCTTGTTGGCGGTATCGGAAACAAGATCCCGGACAATTAAATTATCCATCCCCAAAGAAGCAATGCTTGAGAAGAGTGCAACGTAACTAAGCGCGTAACTCAGTAATCCAAAATTATCAGGCCCTAAGTATTTTACAAGATAAATGGTAACAACAAAATTAACAGCTACGCGCACGACTTTTTCCGCGAAGAGCCATCCGGTGTTTTTTGCGTATTTGTTTCTGCTGAAGTCAAGCAATTTTGCGAAGAGCTTCATTCTTTCAGCCCATAATTTTGCAGATAAATTCTCTCTATTTCCACTTAAATACTCTCCAGACTTTTACCAGATGACGAATGCCAAACGGGGCAAATGTTTTTTTCATTTTTACTCTACGCAGCCTGTTGCGGTAGGCTTGTTCAGCTTCCGGTGTCCAGAGCTTATTTTTGGTGAGAGCTTCTTTGAATTCATGCACGGCCCTTTCTTCTTGCGTCCACGAGGCTCCTCCTCCGCTCACTAACGTTATTGGTTCCTCTTGATAGTAATAACCATGGTCACTAAAATTTTGAATCTTCACCATGAGCTTGCAAATGAATTCAAAGTCCATCGCGTATTTAAAGGAAGTATCAAATCCTCCGTACAAATCATAAATTTTTTTCCTAAAAAACATTGTCGGATGATTATACGGCATAGCGTAGGTTACGGGACAAAGCAGCGGTTTTCTTACATTCGATCCGTAAATCTCATCCTTAAAAAAAACATCGCCGTGAACAAAGAAAACGTTTTCATCGCAAAAGAGTTTTGCAATTTTTTCAAAAAGGTTTTTACTTAGATAGGAATCATCACTATTAAGAATCGCTACAATTTCTCCGGAACTTTTCTCAATTCCCTTGTTAAACGCATCGGAAATACCGTTGTCTTTTTCAGAAATGAATTTACATAAATCGGTTTTCGCGGCAGCGGAATAAACACTCAGCACTTTTTCTTGTGTCGAGTCAATACTAACATTATCAATAATCAAATGTTCAAAGGAAGGATAATTCTGTGAAGCAACCGACTCAGCGCATTGTTGAATGGTTTTTGCTGAATTGGAGGTTGGGGTTATAACGGAGATTTTAACGCTCTGCATCCGATTGTTCTATAAATTCAACTCGATAATTTTGTATATTTTCACCAGAAATATAAACTTTTAATTGGTTTATTATTATACAAATAATGACGCAAGCAACAGGCAAAAAAAAGATTCTCATCGTAAAAATCGGCGCAATAGGAGACGTTGTGATGGCTCTGCCGTTGCTGCGCGAAATCGAACAAGTGTATCCGCACGCGGAAATTTCGTGGCTGGGTGGGGAAATTGTTCACCCTCTCCTCAAGTTATTTCCGAGAATTGATCACTTATATACGATAAACGAATCAAAACTTCTAAAGGGAAGTTTGGTCGAAAAGCTGTTTGTTGTCCTTACGAGCTGGAGAACTTTTTTTTTAAAGAAATACGATCTTGTTCTCTGTTTGTATAGAGACTCAAGATACTTGCTGCTCACGAAAACTTCGTTTGCAAAAGAAACCCGCTCGTTCGATGGATCGAAAGCCGATTTTAAAATTGTTCCGGGGCGGTATCACGCAGCCGAGTATATTCGTCTTTTAAGAAATAAAAATGATTTTTCGATGCTCGCTCCTTTTTATCCGCAACCATCGCTGGCGTTACCCGATGAGCTGTTCAAAATTTTATCAAAAGAGAAAAAAAATATTTTACTTACACCGGGGGGAGCCGCAAATCTTATAAACGGCGGTGATACGCGCCGCTGGCCGATTGAGTTTTACGCCGAACTTTCAAAAAAATTTGTTGAGAATGGTTATCAAGTGATTTTGCTTGGCGGGGAGAACGACAAATGGACCGAAAAGTATTTCGATTCAAACCGTATCCAAAGTTTATTAGGTGAAACTAACTTACACGATGTTCTCGCGCTTTATAATAAATCAGATCTCTTGGTTACTCACGATACCGGATTAATGCATCTCGCAAAATTGACTTCACTGCCGACAATCGCTTTGTTTGGTCCGGTTAATTATAAAGAACGAATCGGAAACGGAAGCAACATCGTTCCCATGGTAAAAACAGACGGGCTTGTCTGTGCCCCTTGCTACGATGGAAAATCCTTTCCCGAATGTTCCAACAACTTGTGTATGAAAAATATAACGGTTGATGAAGTTTTTGCTTTATCATTTTCTATTTTAAATAAGAGTAAATCAGAGTAATATGAAAACCGCTATCATACACGAATGGTTTGTTAACTACGCAGGCTCAGAGCGGGTGGTTGAATCGTTTACAAACATTTGGAAAGACGCCGATATTTTTACTCTCGTTGATTTTCTTTCGGCTTCCGAACGAGAAACCATCGTAAAAGGAAAATTTCCGAATACTTCATTCATCCAAAGGCTCCCGTTCGCCAGAACAAAACACCGGAGTTATTTGCCGTTGTTCCCCCTTGCTATTGAGCAGTTTGACCTCTCTGATTACAAGGTAATTCTCTCCAGCGCTCATGCGGTTGCAAAAGGGGTAATTACAAATTCTCAACAGCTTCACATTTCTTATTGCCATACGCCGATGCGTTATGCGTGGGACTTTACTCATCAATATTTGAAAGAGTCTAATCTTCAAAAAGGAATTAAGGCAGCAATTGTAAAAAGTTTTCTTCACTATTTACGCATGTGGGACTACACCACCGCCAACCGCGTTGATCATTTTATTGCAAACTCACATTATATCGCACGGAGAATTAAGAAAATTTACAACAAGGATGCGGCGGTGATTTATCCTCCGGTAGATACCGCAAACTTTCCGTGTGTAACTTCAAAAGAAAACTTTTATGTAACCGCGTCAAGATTTGTTCCTTACAAAAGAATCGATTTGATTGTTGAGGCATTTGCTGCAATGCCGGATAAAAGACTGCTGGTAATCGGAGATGGACCAGAGAAAGAAAAAATTTACGGAAAAGCAAAAAAGAATATTGAGTTTCTCGGATATTTGGAAGGAGACGCTTTTACTTCCTATCTGCAAAAAGCGAAAGCATTTGTTTTTGCGGCTGAAGAAGATTTTGGCATTGTAGTGGCTGAATCCCTTGCGAGCGGAACTCCGGTAATCGCGCTGAATAAAGGTGGCACTGCCGAAACTGTTCAGCACAACAAAAACGGAATTCACTTTAACGAGCAATCTTCTTCTGCAATAAAAGAGGCGGTGCTTGAGTTTGAGAAAAACGAAAACACGTTTAACTCCTTGGAAATAAGTCGCGATGCGGCAAAATACGACCGTAAACTTTTTGAGCAGCAAATCGTTAAGTTCGTCGATGAGAAGAGCAATGTATTTTTTAATCAGCCATAACACCATTCTATGTTTGTAAATAGAGATTCCATTTATCATTTCCGGCTAACCTTCGATCTCCTTTTTGTAGTTCTGGCGTTTTTTTCAGCCGCCGTGCTGGCGCAATCGGTCCATATTCTTTTGAACCGGCAGTATATGTTCGGATTGTTATTTCTGCTTTTGTTCGTTTGGTATTTTTCCTCGAGCGCAACCGGATTTTATGATGATTCGAGTTCCAAAATTCTCTCCTTCCAATTCATCGGAATAATTAAAAACATCGGGATTCAAATAATCATTGGCGTTCTCTTTATCTTTTTAAGCAAAGAAGATCTCTTCACGCGTAACTTTATTCTTTACTTCGGATTCCTCCTTCTCGGATTTATTTCGTTGAGAATAATTTCTTTTCAAGTTATTGTGCAATATCTCCGCAAGAAGGGAAAGAATATTCGAAATTTGATTATTGTCGGGACGGGCGAAGTAGCGCTGAGTTTTAAACGTATGCTTGAACAAAATTCTCAAATGGGATACCGATTCTTGGGGTTTGTCGATGATCAGTCTGCAAGCAATGCTTCCCCATACCTTGGCTCATTCGAACAGCTCGCACAAATTATTCAATCGTATAAAGTGCAGGAAGCCATAGTTGCACTGCCGAAAGAAGCCGCCCACAATCTCGATACTATAATCAAAACATGCAACATCAACGCGATTCGAACCCACATCATTCCTGATTATTTTCGGTTCGTATCTAAGAAATTTAAAATCACGATGTTTGACAAGTTCCCGATTATTACGGTGCGGGACGAACCGTTGCAAGAGATTCAGTGGAGATTAGTCAAACGTTCATTCGATATTTTTGTTTCATTCCTTGTACTTCTTTTATTAGTTTCATGGTTGTTTCCAATTCTCATGATAATTCAAAAGTTCTCTTCCAAGGGCAGAGTTTTTTATCTGCAGGATAGAATCGGAAAGAATAACAAAATTTTTAAGTGCTACAAGTTCAGAACAATGCATGAAAACTTTGACGACAAAAAATTTATTCCCACCACGGTGAACGATACGCGGATAACCGGGTTCGGAAAATTTCTCCGCCGCTCAAATCTTGACGAGCTGCCGCAAGTATTTAATGTTCTCTTAGGTGAAATGTCAATTGTCGGTCCGCGCCCTCATGCCATTGCCTACAACGAGTTATACAAAGAATTTTTTGACGAAATAAAACTCCGTAGTCTTGTAAAGCCGGGAATCACCGGATGGGCGCAGGTGCATGGATTGCGCGGTGATGTGGTTGATGAAGAAGAAAATAAACTTCGTACACGCAAACGAATTGAGTATGACATCTGGTACATTGAAAATTGGTCGCTTGGTCTTGATATTCAAATTATTCTCTTAACAATTTGGCAGATGTTAAAAGCCGATACAAAAGGTATTTAGACGGTTGCTTGTTCAACAACAAAAAATGAAAGAAGAAAAACGAAGAGAAGAGATAAGATTGGGTTATTAAGAAATCCCGACAACCCCGCGGAAAGGATTAATGCCACCAGAGAGAAAAAAACTCCCCACCGCCAATCGTTTGAGCGATAAAATTTTTTAAATCCGGTTCTCACTATTTCAACCAAGAGTAAAAGCAGCGAGAGAAATCCCACGATTCCGCTTTCAAGATAAATGGTTATATAATCATTATGCCAACTTCCGACATCCTTATCGGAAAGAAGATTTCTTTTGGAAAATACTTTGTCAAATGTTCTTGGACCAAATCCCAACAATGGATGTTTTCCAGCCAAATCAAAAGCAGTTCCCCAAAGAATATCACGGTCAGACATCGTTGTTGGCTGCTGTACTCTTACCTGAATTTCGCTGGTGTTAATCTGAAACGCAACATACGAAAGAGTAATTGCCAACAACACCATGGGTAAAAAATATTTCCACTCCATTTTTTTTAATAGCATTCCGAAGAGTAGGAGCAATACAGCGATTGCCAAATCAGCTCTTCCAAGCGCAAGAATAATGGCAAGAAAGAGCGTCATTCCCCCTAAAGTTATCCACCAGGCATTTGTTCTTTTTTTGAGTTCTGAAAAAAAAGAAAAATACAGGGCGAGACCCGGTAGTAGGAAAGTGGAAAAAGTCGCATATCCCGAAACTATTGATTCCGCTCGCGGTTTTATTCCCAAAGCAAATTTTCCTATACCGATAAGGGAAACCAAAACAGACGCGGAAAGAAAAATGAGCAAAATGTTTTTCTTTTGTTCGGAAGAAAACTGTTTAACGTAATAGACAAGCGGAAAGAGCCCGGTGTAAAAAAGTGCGTCTTTATAGAACGCGTGTTTACTTAACTCAAAATATTCGGAAAAGAAAATTGATGCAAGGCGCACGCCCAAAAAAAACAAAAAATAATATTCAATTTTTTCTAACTTAAGATTTTTTCTGTTGAGAGGCTCAAAAAGCCAGAGAAGAATGAGAAGTGCGAAGAACATCTGGAGGAGCGCCAATGAGAGAAGAAAGGAGATGCCGATTGCGCTCATTACAAAATAGGCTGATTTTGTTCGTTCTTGTCTTAGCATAAAATTTTAAACACGGAATTGAAGTTCATACAATTTTTTGTACAAACCGTTTTCTTCCATCACCAGATCATCATGCGTTCCCTGCTGAACAATTTTGCCTCTATCAAGAACCAAAATTAAATCAGCATTACGAATAGTGCTTAACCGGTGAGCAATAACAAACGTTGTTCTGTCCTGCATCAAACGCTCAATAGCTTCCTGCACCAGCACTTCCGATTCATTATCCAGCGCAGAGGTCGCTTCATCAAAAATCATAATTTGCGGATTTTTTAACAACGCGCGCGCAATGGATAAACGCTGCCGCTGCCCGCCGGAAATTTTCAAACCGCGTTCTCCGATTACCGTTTCATAGCCATCGGGGAATTCCTCAATAAATTTGTGGGCATTTGCGGTTTTGGCTGCTTCAATAATTTTTTCGGAAGGATAATCTTCCAATCCATAAGCAATATTATTTTTAATAGACTCATTAAACAGAATTGTTTCTTGCGTAACAATTCCCATTAATTTGCGCAAGTCCGCTATTTTTGTTTCCTTTAAATCAATGCCGTCAATCGCAATCAGTCCGTCGGTTGGATCATAAAATCTGGGCAGTAAATCGACCAATGTTGATTTTCCCGAACCGCTCGGACCAACGAGAGCAACGACGCTTCCTTTTTTTATTTCAAATGAAACATCATTTAAAACCAGCTCGTCGGAATCCTGATAATGAAAAGAAACGTTTTTAAATTCGATCGTGTTTTTAAATTCGGTGAGAGACAATGCGTCGACTTTATCCTTTATCGACGGTTCCGTATCAATGATTTCAAAAATCCTATCGCCGGCCGCGCTTGATTCTTGAATTTTGTTATTCAATCCGCTTAATTCTTTAATCGGCGTCATCAACTGAAAGATGGCAAAAAGAAAGCCAAGAAATTCGCTCGCCTTTAATCCTTGCCCCGACAACACCAAACTTCCGCCGTAATAAATTATTCCCGTTCCGACTGCTACGCTTAGAAACTCCGTAATTGGACTAACAGAATTTCTGATGTTCGTCATCCGTAATACTTTTCTAAAATACGATTGTGTTCCTTTAAAAAATTTTTTGTTTTCATAAGCCTCCATTCCGAACGCTTTAACAATCTTAACCCCGGTTATTGTTTCATAGAGAAGTGAAGTAATCTGCGCAATACTTTCCTGCAGTTTCAAACTTTCTTTCCGAAGCCGAAGTCCGATAAGCGTTATCAACGCAAGCGAAACCGGAAGCACTATAAACGAAAAGATGGTAAGTTTCCAACTGATGGAAACCGCGATACCTAAAAAAACCACAATCATGATCGGTTCCCTCACCAGGTTGAGAAAAACGGTAGAAACACTTGCCTGCACCACTTGAACATCGTTTACAATTCGCGAGATGAGATTTCCGGTTTTTTCATTTTTGAAATATCCCATCGGCAACGTATGAAGGTGTGTATAGGCTTTATTTCTGATGTCTTTCACTACTCCCTGCTCGGCGAACACAAGAAAATATGCCTGCAAGTAATTGAAAAGATTTTTTAAGAAGAATGCCAGAAGAACGAGTATAACGATTTTAGAAAGCGCATCATATTTACTGCCACCGAAGACATAATTGTTAAAGGAGGAAGCGGCGGAATCTTTTAAAGATAAAATCCAATCCGGAATGAATGACGAACCGTGCGCAGCGGAGGTCTGGTTTACCTTGTGCACGGTTTCTCCTTTTTCAAGAAATAAGGTATCCAACAGCGGAATAAACAAATAAACCGAAGCACCGTTGGCAAGCGCGTAAAGGATGCTAAATAAGATTGAACCGGAAATATATTTGGAGTACGGTTTTACAAATGCCAATATTCTGAAATACGTTTTCAATGAGCGTTCCCTTGGTTATTCTTCTTTACCTCCCATAACTTAGCATAATTTTGGGTGGTTGTTAAGCAATTAAGAAAAGAAATCAGCAGACCGTGCATACCATCCTTATACCCTTTTAATGAAATGTAGGGACGAAGAAAAGCCGAAATCCCGTGCAACAAGATAGTAAAACGAGTAATTTTTTTCTTTTCATCTTTCTTCTCTAAAGCATGCAGCGAAGAATAATAATTTATTTTTGAAATCATTTTTTCAAGCGAAGCGGTTGTATAGTGGTACATTGGAGAAGAAAGCTTTTTGATTGCTCCGTCCACAACAAAACCTTCGTGCACAAGTTTATCAATAGTTACCGATGTTTTTGATTTTCTGAAAAGCCGGAGTTGATAGTCTTTATCCCAACCGCATGTGGTAATTTTTTTATTCAGGAAATAGTTTTCACGGAGAATTTCGAATCCGGCATTTGACCCATGTTCGTCAATCTTCAGAATTTCCTCCTTCAATTGAGGAGATATTTGTTCATCTGCGTCAAGCGAAAGAACCCACTCGTTCTTTGCTAAACCCAACGCATACGCTTTTTGATTCGCGAATCCACTCCACTCATTTTGATAAAAATGAGATGTGAATTCTTTTGCTATTTCGGGAGTCGCATCGCTGCTAAACGCGTCAACAACAATAAGCTCGTCAACCCACGCGACACTTTCCAGACAGCGGCGGATAATTTTTTCTTCATTCTGAGCGATGATAATTGCCGAAATATTTTTCATAAATGAGGTTTGATTTTTGTCTTCTCAACTTACCAAGAAAACGACGAAATGCGAAAAATTTTTCCTCTCTCTATCCACGCGGATGATATTTTTTATGTTCTTGTTTTACAAAATCGCGATCCAGGTGGGTATAGATTTGAGTCGTAGCAATATCAGCATGGCCAAGCATTTCCTGCACCGCACGGAGGTCAGCGCCCCCTTCAACTAAATGCGTCGCAAATGAATGTCTAATGGTATGAGGATGAATCGACTTTATTATTCCGGCATCTTTAACTGCGCGGTTAATCATTTTCCAAATTCCCATTCTCGAGAGTTTAGTTCCTCTTATATTTAAAAAAACATAATTGCCGCTTTTTGCCTTTTTCTCAAGTAGCGGCCGGCTGTTCTGAAAATAGTGTTCGAGCCAGTTGATTGCACTGTTTCCAATAGGAACGATGCGTTCTTTTGACCCTTTGCCAAACACGCGGATGGCGCCATCCGCTAAAAACAAATCGGAGAGTTTCAAATTGATTGCTTCAGAAACACGCAAACCGCACGCATACAAAACTTCCAGTATCGCTCTGTCACGTAATCCGGTGGTTGTTAAAACATCCGGTATGGAAAAAATTTTATCGATCTCACTTATGGTTAAGACTTCGGGCAAGGCTTTCGTTACTTTCGGAGGAGAAATTTTCTCCATCGGATTTTTTTGGATATAGTTTGAAAGATAAAGAAAGGTAAAAAAACCCTTCACAGAAGAAAAGTAACGAGCCATTGAAGTGTTTGATAATCCCGCGTCCCGCAACTGGGCAAAAAATTCGTTTAACGTGGTATACGTAACGAGATCAAAATCTCTAACTTTCATGTATTCAAAAAAAGAAAGGCACGCCGTAAGGTCGTTTTTGTACGCGGTTAAGGTATTCTCTGATAAATTCCGTTCGAGTTTAAGGAGTGTGAGATATTCTTTCAGAAAGCTTTGGAAAAGAGGGTTAATGTTGTCACTCACTTTTTTCCATTTCTTCCTGTTTGGGGTAACGGATTCTTCGATGATGTTGACCGAGCAGAATACTTCCGAACACTTCTTTGATCTTTCGTATATCATTGAATGTGAGAGGCGATTCATCAAGCTGTTTATCATTTATTCTGTCATTGATGAGATTCGAAATTAAGTGTTCTACTTTTTCAATATCAGGTTCCGGTATCGAGCGAACTGCTGACTCACAGGTATCTGCAAGCATCACAATGGCGGTTTCTTTTGTCTGCGGTTTTGGGCCGGGATACCGGAATTTACTTGCGTCAACACTTTCGTCGCCGTGAAGTTTTATAGCCTTGTCATAAAAATATTTTATCAGCGTTGTTCCGTGATGCTGGGGAATGAAGTCGATAATTTCTTCAGGAAGTTGATCTTCTTTCGCAATTTCGATTCCCCGCTCAACATGTTCTGTAATAATTTTTACGCTTTCTTCAGGAGAAATTTCTTCATGGATGTTCGAACTCGTAAGTTGATTTTCAACAAAGTAATTCGGCGCGATTGTCTTCCCGATATCATGATAGTAAGCGCCAACACGCGCCAGCAAGGGATTCGCGCCTACAATTTCCGCGGCTGCTTCAGCTAATGTTCCCATCGTTAAAGAATGATTGAACGAGCCGGGAGCTTTTCGTGCTAAGTCTTTCAACAACGGTCTATCGAAATTTGAAAGTTCAAGCAGTGTTAAATCGGTTGTAATCTTAAAAAGACGTTCAAAGAAAATGAGAAGCCCGTAAGTTAAAATCGGACTGATCAACGCGTTCGTTCCGGCAAAGGAAAGTTCGATTATAATTTTTTGCCATGATTCAAACCGTTCGAAACCGAATGCGATGATGGTAACTGCATAACCCAGAAGAATGAGCAAAAAGGAACGGAAAATCTGCGTGCGGTTTTTAATGTCACGAACCGAATAGACTGACAGAACGCCGGCGATAACATTCATGATCACAAAGGGATAATCGTTTCCCCGCAACGCGCCGCAAATAAGCGCAACAATAATGGTGCTGTAAAATCCCACACGCGAATCAAAAATTATCGTCATCAACATTGAAACTGTGGGAATAAAAATTAACAACCGTGCGGCATCGGGAATGCTAATTTGGTTAAGAAGGTATGTTACCAGCGCGACCCAAACAATGAGAATTGCGAAGATGGTGAGTTTAACATTATTCCGGTAAATGTTTTTTCTGAAAAGAAAAATATAAATGCTTGGTAAAATTAAAATTGCCAGTATGTGAAGGAACTTGCCGAGCCACTGCAAAAAGAGTCCCCCTTCACCTATCGATTCCCCTTTTGCAATTTTATAGGAATCAATTTTTAATTTTGTTTCGGGAGTAACGCGGTCATGTTTCGCAATAATGCGTTCATTTTCGTTAACAATGCCTGCATATTTAGAAACTTTTTGCTTCGCTATTTCCAATTCTTCATCAGTCATCTGCTGATTGAATTTGAGATTAGTGGCCAGAAAAGAGGAAGCTATTTCCGTAAGGGCGTGCTTGATGTCTTGACGAAACGGTTTGCCGTTAAAGTAATTTTCGATGTACGAAACCGCAAGCAAACGGGTGAGAAAATGAAACTTGTTGTCTATTCTATCAATGTTGCCTGTTCTAATTGTAATAATATTTTTTGCAATCTTATCGTGAGAGAGATCGAGCATCCCTTTTTGAGTTATCTCTCCAAGCACTCTGCGTATTTCATCAAAATAATTATGAAACTGCTGGAATGATTTATCGTTTAGTGAAAGAAGGGTTTGCTTTGTGTTTTCAGAAAGAAATGAAAATGCGGATTCATCTAATTTTTGCTTTTTTCGCAATAAGGTGATTTCATTTTTTAAAGCGTTTTCAAGTCCCAGAAGAGAATCAAGATTATTTTTTACCTCGGTATCGTCACTAACAAATACCGGATAGATGCTGTTTTTCGCTTTTTCAAGTTCTTGCTTGTATTTCTCGGGTTGCTTGATGATAGGAAAACTGAATGAAGCGATTAAATCATCCTGAATCCAAACAGAACCTACGGTGACCTCGGATTCAAGCGATTCACCTTTAGGGAAAAGAAATGAAATAACTATGGCGACAGCCAGAAGAATAAGTATTTTATACCGCTTGCCGCTAACTAATTTTTGTTTAAACATTGCTTATGATGTTTTTGCTCTCAATAACATTTCCAAAAACTCCGCCGTTCCGTCTTCGTCATTTGTTCCTTTTAATTCGTAATCGGCTTTAAATTTTATTTCGGGAACCGCATTGGCCACCGCAATTTTCAGCGCTTCGGTATCAAACAATGTTGAATCATTATACCAATCACCTAAAACGGCAGCCTCGGTTATTTTCACTCTTAAATGTTTCAAAAGTAAAGTCAATCCTTTTGCCTTTGATGATCCGCTTTTTCTCACATCAAGATAGTAGACATTTTCACGCATATGAGAACGATAGTAGTTGGATGTTAGTCCCCATGAATAGGGAATGCTGAGTCTTGACTTCACAAATTTCAAGTTATCTTTCATATCACTCGCAAAGACAATTTCCAAAGTATTGTCGATGTAACGATCGTAAGAATCAACTTCTTCAAACTTTGCGCCGAATTTATCAATGATTTCTGGAATCACCGAATTATGTTCCGTATAAAAAACTGCATCGGCATGACAAAGAGCAATCTTCAAAAAAAATTGATCGGCAAGGTCAATCGCTTTTCTCACTTTTTTTGAAGGAATAACCGACTTAAAGACAACCTTCCCATCGGGATGCTGCTTTATGTATGAGCCGTCAAGAGAGATAACGGGTGTTGAAAGAGCAAGTTCATCGGCGTACTTGGTTAATGCCGAGTGGAGCCTTCCGCTTGCAAACGAAAAATTAACACCCAGTTTCTCCAACCGCTTTATCAGTTCGGATGACTGGCTTCCAATTTCACCTCTGTTATTCAGCAAGGTTCCATCAAGATCAAAAAGAACCAGTTTAATATTTCTTAAACGAGATTTACTTATCATATATCCATCACAACAACTATAGGACAATAACAATTAGAAAAAAGTACCATCATAAAATACATCCGCAACCACTAATTACAAGATGATTTTATCGGGATTGAGAAATCTCCCTTTTTGAAAAGATAACCCGGCTGAGATTTCCGACCAGAATGGTAACGGCGCATCCGATGAACGTATGCCATGTAAAATCAATTTTCGTATACTTAAGAACAAAAACCATTGCTGCAATACCGAAAATAAAACCAAGGGAAGCGTCTCTTTGAGAAGTTTTTTTGAAAAGCAGTCCGAGAAAAAACGTACCCAGCAAACCGCCGTACGTGAATGAGGCTATTTTCAATCCAAGTTCTACAACCGGATTTTTCGTATCGGTAAAAAGCATCGCGCCGCCGATAAGAATGAGTCCCCACAGCAACGTAAAAATCTTCGACCAGAAAATTTCTTTTGTTTCAGAATATTTTTTTGAAAGCTTCGATTGCTTAAAAAGATCGAGATAGGTTGAAGAAGCAAGCGAACTAATTGAAGAAGCTAGCGTTCCCATTGCGGAAGCCAAAACTCCGGCAATCACTAATCCCGAAAGACCGGACGGCAGTTGTTCAATAATAAATTTCGGGAAGATTTCGTCGGATGAATGAAGACCAAGCTGCGCAAACGGAACTCCTTGATAAAAGGCGTAAAGGCAAACTCCGAGAAAAAGGAAAAAGGCAAATTGAATGACAATGAATGACGCATCAAGAAGAAGAGCTTTTTGGCTCGCACGTTTTGATTCACATCCAAGCAACCGCTGCACAAGCAGTTGATCGGTTCCGTGAGAAGCCATGGTTAAAAATGTTCCGCCGAGCAATCCTCCAACTAAGGTGTAGGGAGAACTTAAAAATTCCCAAAGTGATCCGGTGTGCGAGGTATTGATTATTGCAAATTTATTTTCATGAGCAGCGAACGCAAAGACGTCATGCAAACCATTCGGTAAGTGCGTAATAATGATGATCATGGAAACAACAGCGCCGGCAAGGTAAAGAAAGAGTTGTACAACATCCATTGCAACTACTGCTTTCAATCCTCCTACGTACGTGTAAAGAAGGGTGAAAATACCAATGATGAAAATTGAAGTTGCATAATCGTAGCCAGTAATAAGATGAACCGGAATTGCCGTAGCAAAAAGACGAACACCCGACGCGAGAACACGCGTTGAAAGGAAGACCGTTGAAGTAAACTTTCTTAATGAGGACCCAAAGCGCTGACCAATAAAATCGTAAGCGGTTTCAAGATCGCCGCGATAGTAAGCGGGAATAAAAACCAAACTAACAATTACCCTTCCGATAAAATAGCCGAAGACTAATTGCAGAAAATAGAAATTGCTTTTGTAGGCTAATCCGGGAATGCTGATGAAGGTGAGGGTACTTGTTTCGCTGGCAACAATCGAAAAACCAACCGACCACCACGATAACGTTTTCCCTCCGAGGAAATAGTCTTTTGCGTTTTTTTGTTTCGCGCCAATTACCATTCCCGCAACTGTAACTCCAAGCAGATACGCGATGATGATGGTGTAGTCTAAAAGATTACCTTGCAAAACAGGGCTTATGGGTTGTTAAATTCTTGAAGGGCGTCTTCAACAGTTTCGCAGATAAACAAAACTCGATGAAGCTGGGTGATCCGGATTAGTGATAAAATTTTTTCCGATGAGGTAATAATTGCAAGCTTTCCACCAACCGCGCTTGTTAACCGGTTGGCTACCAGTAAAGCACTTAAACCCGAACTGTCGCATGTTTCAACTTCATTGAGATCGATGACGAGATTCGTTTCTCCTTCACCTTTTATCAAAAGCGTAACTTCGGCTTTTACAAGTCCGGAAATGTTGGCATCAAGTTTTTTTTCTTTGAGTTCAAAAACGGTGATGTTGTTTAGGTGTTTTACTTCAAAATTCATGGTTTAATATAATAATTGTAAGCAATTTAAGAAAATTTTGTAAAAAGCAGCCGCCTCTCCCGTGCCCGCATCAATTTGAACCTGAAAGACATTTTCTCCTCCGGGAATTTTTATTCCAACTTTACTATCGGCAAGAAGTTTACGCGCCAACAAGTTTTGAAATTGAGTGTTCTCTTTGTCTAATCCCAGAAGTGCATCGTACCGCAGCGCTTTCAATCTATTGATTAATTTCGCTTTCGGTAGTCCGAGTCTGCTTTTATCCGTAGGAAAATATTCTTCCAATCGGTACTGACTTTTATCTTTCAACAAATGAACGGTCAAATTATTTATCACCATCGCTACGTTTACCTTACGAGAAAGAAGCCATTCGGCAACGTGAACAGCTTCAATAAAATTATCTTGATTTTCCGGCATAATGAGTAGATAATTTTTTGCGCCCGTCAACAGACCGTTGAATTTTTGAATACTCTTCGGTTTGCTTTTTGCCGAGATCGAAAGGAAAATATTCGCGAGATATTTTTTCAAAGTGCCTCCGCGGAAGCGAGCATCTCAAGAAACTGCTGTTCAGTTAAAATGGTAACATTCAGCGACTTTGCTTTTTCAAGTTTTGAACCCGCGGCTTCTCCGGCAACTACGTAATTTGTTTTTTTGCTTACACTGGAAACCACCTTACCTCCGAATGCGATAATTTTACTTCCGGCTTCTTCACGGCTAAAATGTTCCAGCGCCCCGGTAAGCACAAATGTTTTATTTGAAAAAATATTTTCAGCTATCACTTTTTTCTCCGTTGATAACTGAAGCCGGTGTGCTTTTAGTCTATCTACAATAATTAGATTTTTAGCATCTCTGAAATAGGTGTAAACACTCTCCGCAATACTTTCTCCAATTTCAAAGACGTCGGTTAACTGCTCCTTTGTTGCCTCTTGAAGATTGGAAAGAGTAAGAAAATGTTCGGAAAGTTTTTTTGCAGCGCCTGCGCCGACGTATCGTATTCCTAGCGCAAACAAGACTTTCGCAAACGGTTGGTGTTTGCTTTTTTCAATTGCGGAAAGAAGATTGTCAATACTTTTTTCGCCAAGGCGTTCTATCTGAATTAACTCATCCCGATGATTTTTCAAATCAAAAATATCCGCGATGTTTTTCAGAAATCCTTTCTCAACAAAAAGCTCAACTAATGCTTCTCCGAGACCTTCAATATCCATTGCGGTACGAGAGGCAAAATGAATGAGTCTTCCTTTTACCTGCGCTGAACATTCGGGATTATTACAATACAAAAGCGCTTCATCTTCCTCTCGTAATAAAAGGGATCCACATACCGGACAAGCAGCCGGTGGTTCTGTTGGAAGAGAAGCTTGGTCACGAGCCGCAAGCTTAACTCCAACAATTTTCGGAATAACATCTCCTCCTTTTTCAAGAATGACAATATCCTTTACGCGGATATCTTTACGCTTAATTTCATCAAAGTTGTGAAGTGTTGCCCGACTGATGGTTGAGCCGGCAAGAAAAACCGGTTCAAGTTCTGCAACCGGAGTAACCGCACCGGTTCTGCCTACATGCCAGGTTATTGCTTTCAATTTTGTGGAGGCTTGTTTGGCTTTGAATTTAAATGCCACCGCCCACCTTGGCGATTTTGCGATGCTTCCAAGCAGCTTTTGTTGGCGGACGGAATCAACCTTTATTACCGCCCCGTCAATTTCAAAAGGAAGTGTGTTGCGGTCTTGTTCAAATTGTTTACACACCTCCAACACTTCATCAATTGACTTACAAACGCGATAATGTTTGTTGATTCGAAAACCAAGCGTATTCAACAATGCCAGATTTGCGCTCTGGGTTTGAAGCGGTGTGTTTTTGCTTAACAAATAATAAGTAAAAATTCTGAGAGGACGTTCTGCAACAATTTTCGAGTCTTGCAACTTTAATGTTCCCGCAGATGAATTCCTCGGGTTTGCGAAAAGTTTTTCTCCTTTTTCTTCCCGGTCTTTATTCAACAGACGGAAGTCCTCCATCTCCATATAAATCTCACCACGGACTTCAATATCATCCAAAACGTATTCATGATGAGGATAATTATGAAGTTTGAGGGGAATAGATTTTATCGTCTTTGCGTTTTGAGTTATTTCCTCACCTACAGTTCCGTCTCCACGGGTTGCGGCGGTAAATAATTTCCCGTTAATATAGCGGAGGCTTACCGATGCGCCATCAATTTTATATTCTACAACGTACGAAACTTTTTCTTTTTCACCCAAAATCTCTTTCACTCTTCTGTTGAAATCAAATAATTCATCTTCGTTATACGTGTTGGCTAAACTTAGCATCGGGAATTGGTGAGTAACGGGTGCAAATGTTTTTGTTAGGTCTTTACCGACGCGCTGTGTTGGCGAATCGGGTGAGACTAACTCAGGATGAGCCGCTTCAAGAAATTCTAATTGTTTGAAAAGCTGGTCGTAGTCGTAATCGGAAATTGTTGGGTCGTTGAGCACATAGTATTCATAATCGTAACGATGAATTTTATCACGAAGCTGTTGAAGTTGTACCTCGGCGTTATTCATACTTCATCCGTTTATGGGTGTAACGGCTCAATATTTTTTATCCCATCTTTCGTTACTTCGATAACAACTTTTCTACTTGAAACTGGCGTAAATTGAAGCGGTTTTGTGTTAAGCAAAAATGTTAATGCGCCGGGATTTCCAATCGTCATTAAAAATTTTGTTCCGGTTTTAACATCAATGGTGGTTTTGGGATACATGAAATATTCACGCACGGTTGCATCGTCAAAATTTATGCGAATCCATGAAGAATCATTTGAAGTAATGGTTAACAGGAGACTGTCCGACACCACTCCGGCAACTGTAGAATCTTCTTTGGCGGAAGGATCCTCATACCGGCCTTTAACTTCCTGTATTGATTCCTCATACGGCCTCTCAGCAACAATTGCATCAGCGCCGGAGCGAAAGACAAAAATATACAACGCCGCCACGATAACTAATACTAACGCGGAGCCTGCAATCAAAAGTTGTTTTTGCGTGAATGGGAATTTCTTTTCCGGAGCGGTAGGTGTTTGCAAATGTTCATCGGTAATTAATCGGGGTGCCGCGGGTTGCGCTGGTTCTTTTTCTCTTTCTTCGTGGGGAAGTGATTCTTCAAGTGGTTTTCCTTCAATTGCGCGCTTATATTTTTGAAGAACTACTTGATCACTTAGTCCGACGCACTTTGCGTATTCTTTTAAAAATGCTTTGAGATAAATCTCCGGAAGAAATGAAAAATCACCACTTTCCATTTTCAGAAGAAATTTTTGATCCATTTTTATTTTTACGGCAACCTGCTCGGGAGTCATTCTAACTTCCTCGCGGGCTTTCACTAATTCTTCTGCCAACTGTTGTAACAATGTATTCACATCTGTTCCTACGGTTTTATGAAATTCTCACTAATCTTGCGGCAAACGCACCATCCATTTTGTGAGCGTGCGGAAGTGTCTGCACACAACCGTCGGTATCAACAACTTCTGCCGGAACAAAGGCATTTGCGTTTTCAAGTTTAAAATTTGGATGTTCCTCCAAAAACTTTTTTACTACTTCAAAATTTTCCTCGGGCTCAATGGTACAAGTACTGTACACTACCGTTCCGCCAATTTTAACAAGTGATGCCGCCTTCCGCAGCAGCTTGCCCTGCGTTTCTGAGAGTTTTCGAATATCGAGTAAATCTTTTTTCCATTTGATGTCTGGTTTTTTGCAGAGCGTTCCCATCCCTGAGCATGGGACGTCCGCCAAAATAGCATCGAACAACTGCTCGGTTTTGTAATCCATCGCATCAACAGCTTCGGTTTTTACGGAAGTGATGGCTAGGCGGTCAAGACTTTTAGCTACCAAGGCTAAACGCGCCTCAAACTTATCAAGAGCGATTATCTCGCCGGTATCGTTCATAAGATTTGCAAGGTACGCTGATTTACCGCCGGGAGCGGCGCACAAATCAAGCACGCGCATGCCGGGTTGCACGTTTAATAACCTACAAGCTAAACTGGCACTTTCATCCTGAATATTGAAGTATCCTTCTTTAAAATACTGCCACTGGGTAATGTTGGATAAGTTCGTCAGTTTTAAAAACTCATCATAAAATCTTCCTTTAACAAATTTGAGATTTACGGAATTGAGCAGTGTCTCAAATTCTTGTAACGAAACTTTTTTTGTATTCACGCGAAGGGTAAGAACCGGACGTTCATTGTTCGCCATAAGAAGCGCTTCGGTCGCCTCTCTTCCAAATCTTGGCAACCATCGTTTTATGATCCATGAAGGGTGGGAATAAAATGTAGAAAGATATCCAATTTCATCCTGCTGCGGATCAGGATAGCGGAGACTGTCTTTACTCTTGATGATATTCCGCAAGATGGCGTTCGTGATGTCAGCCGGTTTTTGTCCCTGAAGTTTTTTCACAAATTCGACAGCTTCGTTTACCGCGGCGTATTCGGGTACTTTATCCAAAAACATTATTTGATAGAGTGCCACACGCAGCGCGTTTTTTAAAATGGGAATCGCTTTTGAAAATTGCCCTTTATAAAATCCGCTTAATATCCAATCCAGACGCCCCATCCAGCGAATGACTCCGTGAACAATTTCGTAAAGGAGCGCTTTATCCGGACCTGAAAAATCGGAGTTCTTTAATTCCTTGTCGAGCTGTTTATCCAAATACGCATCAGTTCTTTCCACACGGTTAAGAATTTTAACCGCATTACCGCGCACCCCGGAATAAAGATCTTTCACCAAATGTTCTTCTAATTTTACAATTTCACCGTTAATAAGGATAGCCTCTTTTTCTTCTTTCTTTTTGCGTCAAATCAAAAATTTTTCTAAATAATTTTTCTTCCGATTCATCCATTATTTTATTTCTGCGGGCCATAACCCGCTTAGCGGTTTCAATGCTGCGCACAATATCATAGGTTGTTACCGCATCGCTTCCGCCCCATGAAAATGAGGGAAGATATTTCGGAGGAAATCCGGCACCGTACACGTTACACGCAAATCCTACCACACTACCGGTATTGAACATAGTGTTAATGGCTGTTTTCGATTGATCGCCGATGATCACTCCAAGGAATTGCGAACCCGAATCAATAACCTCACCGTTCACATACATTTTTACACTGCCGTAATTATTTTTAAGATCGCTGCAATTGGTGTCAGCACCAATGTTAACCCAACTGCCGAGATAAGCGTGTCCTAAAAATCCCGAATGCTGTTTATTGGTATATGGAGAAATAATGGAATCTTCTACTTCTCCGCCGACCTTACAGATACTGCCTATACTCACGTTTTCATAAATTCTTGCACAGCTTTTAACCTGACTTGATTTTCCGACATACACCGGACCTTCAATAACCGCGTTAGGGAAAATGATAGAGTTTTCGTCCAGGTAAATTGGACCGAGCGAAGCATCCAACACGGCGCCGGGTTTTATTTGTGCGCCTTCGGCAATAAAAATATTTTCTTTCTCAATTAAGTGAGCGCCTTCATAAACTTTTCCGTTGTGCATCGCATGTTTTTTGTCGTGTGTGTAAAAGGCGAAATCCTTTAACATTTCAGAATGATTATTGTTGATCAAATCCCACACATAATTAACACAACGGATATCGACTTTTTCAACTTTAATTCCGTCAAAATTTGAAAGCGATAGAAGATCATGAATATTCTTTTTTACTTCGGCAAGTTTTTTTCCGGAGACCCTTGCGGCAATTAATGCGTCATCTTTTCCTAAATAAACTTTATTTGTTTTTTCTTTAAGAGAAATGATCTCTGACAGATTTTCCGGAGCGAGAACTCTTCCGTTGATAAAAAGACAATCGTCGCTTTCAATCTTATTAACGTTAATGTCCGGATATTTTGAGTTGACAAATGATTCAAGATAAGGGCGGGTGTGAAGTGAAAGGGTAACGCCGGGATACTGCCGGAGAATTTTTCCTCGTAAGGAAGCGATTCCGCACACCAAATTGTAGGTTGGGCGCGAGAATGTTAACGGTTCTATGCGGTCAAAATATAAGTCTTCAAAAATGCAAATTTCCATAGCTGTCTCTCCTCTCCGAAAATAATACCTAACTTAAAATAATACTTCGGTTATAAACAAAAAAAGCTATTGCACGGATGTGAATAGCTTTTAAAGCGTAAACAAAAAAACAAGACTAGCTTTTTGCTTTTGCGTATTTTTTGTTGAATTTTTCAACTCTACCGGCTGTATCAACTAATTTTTGTTTTCCGGTGAAAAAGGGATGCGATCCGCTTGAAATTTCCAAACGAACCAACGGATACGTCTTGCCGTCTTCCCATTCAATGGTTTCGGTAGATTTGATAGTTGAGCGAGTTAAAATCGCAAAATCGCATGAAAAATCTTTAAATACTACCGGTTTATAGCTTGGATGAATTCCGTTTTTCATTGATAAAACACCTTTTCTGACTAAATAAAATCATTTTCTTGACCAAATATAACTAATTAAAAGAGGAATTTCAAAAATACTATTTTATTTCTCAATTTTTATAATGATGTCAAATTTTTATAACTTATTCTTAGAAATTAGAAAAGGTTTTCTTTTCACTAACAATAATTGCCAATTTTGCAAAAATCGGCTAGAAAAACGCCCAATTTATCTCCTTATTTTTGGTATAATTTTTGGCTCAATTTTGCGACAAGTCTTTGAATAATAACTATCTAATAACTTAATAGCATTGGTAACAAAAATGGAACGAAAAAAAGTAACTATTGATGGTAATGAAGCCGCCGGTTACGTGGCGTATCATACCAACGAAGTTTGTGCAATTTATCCTATTACCCCCTCTTCTCCGATGGGCGAGTGGTCCGATCAGTGGGCATCAGAAAAGAAAAAAAATATCTGGGGAACAACCCCAAGTGTAAGCGAACTGCAAAGTGAAGGAGGGGCCTCCGGTTCCGTTCACGGAGCTCTGCAGACCGGCGCGTTAACAACCACGTTTACTGCCTCACAAGGTTTATTATTAATGATTCCGAACATGTACAAAATTGCCGGCGAGTTAACTTCAACGGTATTTCATGTTACGTCCCGATCAATTGCGGCGCAGGCATTATCTATTTTTGGCGATCATAGCGACGTTATGGCGACCCGTCAAACGGGGTTTGCCATGCTCTGCTCAAACTCGGTTCAAGAAGTAATGGATTTTGCGTTAATCGCTCAAGCAGCAACCCTTGAATCACGCCTACCGTTTCTTCATTTCTTCGATGGCTTTAGAACTTCTCACGAAGTTATGAAAATTGAACAGCTCACCGTTGAAGATATGAAAGCAATGATTGACGACGACCTTGTACTGGCTCACAGAAAAAGAGCTCTTACTCCCGATAATCCGGTAATGAGAGGAACCGCTCAAAATCCCGATGTTTATTTTCAGGGAAGAGAAACGGTAAATAAATTTTATGCCGAATGTCCGGAACTTGTACAAAAACAAATGGACAAATTTGCACAGCTCGTCGGAAGAAGCTACCGTCTTTTTGATTATGTCGGCGCACCGGATGCCGAACGTGTTATCATTTTAATGGGAAGCGGAGCGGAAGCGACTGAAGAAACCGTAAACTATCTCGTTAAGAAAGAAGAAAAAATCGGTGTTCTCAAAGTCCGTTTGTACCGCCCATTTTCTATCGAGCATTTTATTAATGCTCTTCCCAAAACAACCAAGTCGATTGCCGTTTTAGATAGAACAAAAGAACCGGGCGCTTCCGGCGAACCGCTCTATCTTGATGTAGTAAACGCAATTTCAGAACAATTTAATAACAACGTTCTTCCATTCGCTTACCCGAAAATTATCGGCGGACGCTACGGACTTTCTTCAAAAGAATTCACTCCCGGAATGGTGAAAGCCGTTTTTGATGAAATGAAAAAAGACAAACCGAAAAATCATTTCGTTATCGGCATTACCGAAGACGTTATGAATACTTCGCTTGAGTATGACGCGGCGTTTACCGTTGAAGCTCCTGAAACCTTCAAAGGAAAGTTCTACGGTTTAGGCGCAGACGGTACGGTTGGCGCAAATAAAAACTCAATCAAAATTATCGGTGAAGGAACAAACAACTTCGCGCAAGGTTATTTTGTGTACGATTCTAAAAAATCGGGTTCAACAACAACCTCGCATCTCCGTTTCGGACCGAAAGAATTGAAATCGACTTACTTAATTGATAAAGCGAATTTTATTGCCTCGCATCAGCAAGTCTTTTTGGAAAAAATGGATATGTTGAACGATGCTGTACCCGGCGCCACATTCTTATTAAACACTCAGGAGCCAGTTGATAAAGTTTGGGATTCGCTTCCGGAAAAAATCCAACGCGATCTTGTTGAAAAGAAAATGAAATTCTTTATTATCGATGCGTACAAAGTTGCCAACGATACCGGCATGGGCGCACGCATCAACACCATCATGCAGACATGCTTCTTCGCTATCTCAAACATCTTCCCGAAAGAAGAAGCGATTTCACTTATTAAAAACGCGGTTAAGAAAACCTACGGCGCAAAGGGTGAAAAAATTGTTGAAATGAACTTTAACGCAATCGATCAAACACTTGCGAACTTGCATGAAGTAAAAGTGCCGGATGCGGTTACCAGTAAAATACAATTTCTTCCGTATGTATCGGGAAATGTTCCCGAATTCGTGCGTGACGTTACGGCTAAGATGATTGCCGGTGAAGGTGATTTCCTTCCGGTAAGCAAAATGCCTGTTGACGGAACGTATCCAACCGGAACAAGTAAATTTGAAAAACGAAACATCGCGCTTGAAGTGCCTGTATGGGATGCGGAAGTCTGTATTCAATGCAACAAGTGCGTTCTCGTTTGCCCGCACGCCACCATTAGAGCAAAAATTTATGACGAAGCATTGCTCGCCAATAAACCGGAAACGTTTAAAGCCGTAAAATTTAAAGCAAAAGATTTTGGTGATAACCTTGCGTACACCATTCAAGTAGCTGTTGAAGATTGTACGGGCTGCGGAATTTGTATTGATGTTTGTCCGGCAAAGAACAAAAAAGAAGTTAAGTTAAAAGCTATCAACATGGCAGAACAGTTACCGCTTCGGGAAACCGAAAGAGCGAACTGGAATTTCTTTGAATCGCTTCCTTTGTACGATAGAAGAAAATTAAATCCCGCGCAGGTAAAAGATTCGCAGTTCCTTGAGCCGCTGTTTGAGTTTTCCGGCGCATGTTCCGGCTGCGGCGAAACTCCTTACGTAAAACTCGTTAGTCAGATGTTCGGTGATAGGGCTGTAATCGCCAACGCAACCGGATGTTCGTCAATTTACGGCGGAAATTTACCGACGACTCCATGGACAAAAAACAAAGACGGACGCGGTCCCGCATGGTCAAATTCATTGTTTGAAGATAACGCGGAATTCGGATACGGATTCAGACTTGCGATTGACAAACATACCCAACGCGCTAAAGAACTACTGCAGCAACTCTCCGCTGAAATCGGCGGCGAACTTGTAGAAGGTTTAATGAACGCGGATCAAAAAGATGAAGCCGGTATTTACGATCAACGAGAAAGAGTTGAGTTGTTAAAACAAAAATTAACCGATTATCAATCGACTAACCCCGCAAGTTCGAAAATTTCCGAAGTGAAACATCTGCTAAGTCTTGCAGATTATCTTGTAAAGAAATCTGTTTGGATTATGGGAGGTGACGGTTGGGCTTACGATATCGGTTACGGCGGACTTGATCACGTTCTCGCCTCCGGCGCTAATGTAAATATTTTGGTGCTTGATACCGAAGTCTACTCAAACACCGGCGGACAAGCTTCCAAATCAACCCCTATGGGAGCCGTGGCAAAATTTGCCGCTTCCGGAAAACCAAACGGGAAAAAAGATTTGGGCTTAATAGCAATGTCTTACGGAAATGTTTACGTTGCTAAAATTGCGATTGGCGCAAGCGACGCGCAGACCGTACGCGCTATTCTTGAAGCGGAAGCGTATGACGGTCCTTCGTTGATTATTGCGTACAGCCATTGCATAGCGCACGGCATTAACATGGAAACAGCGATGAAAAATCAGAAAGCCGCGGTTGATTCGGGGCACTGGCCGCTTTACCGTTACAATCCGGAATTATCGCTGGAAGGAAAAAATCCATTTAAGCTTGAATCGAAAGCGCCGAAAATTCCTTTAAAAGATTATACATACATGGAAACCCGTTACAAAATGTTAACGAAGTCGCATCCTCAAGAGGCTGAAAAATTAATGGCAAGCGCTCAAGAAGAAGTGAAGAAACGTTTCCATTACTATGAGCAATTGTCTGAACTTAAAGGCAGCAGCGAAGAAACAAACGCAAAATAATCATGTAAACAAATCCCCGGTTCTCCTTAGAAAGAGCCGGGGAATTATAAAGTAAAATTTAAGGATACAACAATGGATTTAACCACTTCATATTTAGGATTACCGTTAAAGAATCCGCTTGTTCCTTCAAGCGGACCATTACAAAAAGATCTCTCCAATATTCAAAAGATGGCAGAAGCAGGCGCTTCGGCAATTGTTATGCTTTCGTTATTCGAAGAGCAGATTACTCACGAACAACTTGAAATGCATCATCATACTTCCGCGCATGCGGAAAGTTATGCCGAAGCAACGTCGTATTTCCCGGAACATTCCGAATACAAACTCGGACCGGAAGAATATCTCGAACACATCCGCAAATCAAAAGAAGCTGTTGATATTCCGATCATCGCAAGCTTGAACGGAAAATCTACCGGCGGCTGGATTGACTACGCAAAACAAATTGAACAAGCCGGCGCCGACGCGCTTGAGTTGAATATTTACAAACTTGCTACCGACTGCAAAAAAAGCGGCGCTGAAATAGAGAAAGATTATGTTGAAATCGTAAAAGCCGTAAAAGCATCCGTCCATATTCCTCTTGCGGTAAAACTTCATCCCTTCTTTACCTCAATTACCAACTTAGCCGAAGAGCTTGTAAACGCAGGGGCAAACGGGTTATCGTTGTTCAACCGTTTTTATCAGCCCGATATAGATCTCGAAACGCTTGAAGTAGTTCCGAATGTTCTCCTTTCAACTCCGATGGCTATGCGGTTACCGCTGCGCTGGATTGCGATTCTCTACGGGAAAGTAAAAGCCGACCTTGCAGCAACCTCCGGAATTTATACGGAGAAAGATGTGTTGAAAATGTTGATGGCAGGCGCGAGTGTTACGATGATGATGTCCAGCCTGCTTAAGTTCGGCATTCCGCATTTAACGGATGTGTTGAACAAATTAAAATTTTGGATGGAAGTGAATGAGTACGAATCCGTTACACAAATGCGCGGAAGCATGAGCTATAAAAATGTAGCCGATCCTTCCCAGTTTGAGCGCGCTAATTATATGAAAGTATTAAACTCATACCGTTAACCGTTCTGTTAAAAATTCATCTCATGAAAATCCCGCCGCAAAGCGGGATTTTTTTTTCATATGAAGAAGGTAGATCCTTAAGCGTATGGTAACCTTAAAATGGGATGAACTTTGCCTCTTCTTTCTTTACTTTTTTTTATTGCGGCAATAATGTTTGCTTACGCTGTTAGGAAGTTTTCTTTTTGTAGAAAATACATCCTTTTACCTTAATGCTCATTTACTTTTTACGGAAGCTTATTTCCTTTTTACGACCGGAAGAATCTTAAATGAGACTGCTTGTTTCTTTGTATTGTCTTGAGAAAGCATTTGGATTGCCGGTAGCGAACTTGGCAAGCTCTCCGTAATAATATTCAAAATTGCATTCATATTTCCCGAAGAACACTCCCTTAATGGAGCTTATCCATTTTGAGCCATGTTATTTTGTTAATATTTTATCAAATTTTATGAATTACTCTTTTACGGGTGCTGGTTGGGACTTTGGCGCTGTGTGGACTATGATTGGATCAAACTATCCCGATTTACAGACAAATTCAAACGCAGTCAGCGATGTTACGCTAAAGGTTAATGATATGCCCGGCAATGAAATCGCGACGCTGGTAAACGAAAACAAACCAGCGGGCAATTACGAAGTAAAATTTGACGGCAGCAAACTTGCAAGCGGAATATATTTCTACAAACTGCAAGCCGGTAATTTTGTGCAGACAATCAAATTAATTCTAATGAAATAAAGCGGCCAACGACAAAATAAATAAAAGCGAGATAAATTATGAAAACATCAACAATTCAACCAAATAAAATTTACAAAGTAAACATAATCAGCAGTGTAGTTTTAATAGTATTGCTGAATTTCTTTACTGCAAACATAAATGCCCAAAGTTTAGGAACTGGATTGGGATACCACACAACAGTGACAAAACAAAACGGAACGGTTTATACTTGGGGTTATAATGGTTATGGACAATTAGGCAATGCAAATAATACAGATAGCAGTTTTCCGGTAGCAGTAGATCAAAGTTCAATGGGCGCTTTGCCGGTGGAGCTTACCTCTTTCAGCGCTTCTGTAACAAGCTCATCAGCCGTTGTGCTTAATTGGCAAACCGCCACGGAAGTGAGTAATTACGGTTTTGAGATAGAAAAAATTCAAAAGTGACAAGTGGGAAAAAATTGGTTTTGTTACCGGGCACGGAAACAGCAATTCAGCGAAAGATTATTCATTTACTGATAAGTATCCCCTTTCCGGTTCGGTCAAGTATAGATTGAAGCAGATTGATATCGATGGTTCGATTAAGTATTCAGATGAAGTTGAAGTAAATGTTGAATCGCCAAAGGAATTTGCATTAGCGCAAAACTACCCCAATCCCTTTAACCCGTCAACAGCTATCAGTTATCAGCTTTCAGCAGCCAGCGATGTTACGCTAAAGGTTTATGATATGCTTGGCAATGAAGCCGCAACGCTGGTAAACGAAAACAAACCGGCGGGCAATTACGAAGTGAAATTTGACGGCAGCAAACTTGCAAGCGGAATATATTTCTACAAACTGAAAGCCGGTAATTTTGTGCAGACAAAGAAATTGATTCTAATGAAATAAAGCAACCGGAAGCAATTCTGCTTTTGCCGTCATACAGTTTCCTTTTCCGTAAGCGAACTGTGTGACGGTTTTTTTCATCCTCTGAATGATCAGCGTTAAAAAATGTTGAATTTTTTGTTGATCAATCCGCCTTTAAATTTACTACACTGCGGGATGTTTTTTGATTCATGTACACCGAAGGTGGGTTGGCGTTTCCTCTGCCGCTTCAGTTCTTTAAAAATAAAATTCCCGCTTGAAGGCGGGAATTGTAAATTGATGAACGAAAGAACAAATCACATCATTTCGATTTCATTCAAGTCGGAGAGAACAATTTTTCTTGTTGAAGGAATTGTTTTTCTGGTTTTCTCCTTAGCAATTCTTTTTTCGAGCGCCGGCTTACCGTTCTTTCGTCCGTTCGTCGGCTGGTTCTCGTAGGCAAAAACTTTATTCTCATAGTTGCGAAGAATAATTTTATCTTCATCGTAATGAAGCACGTAGTTGGGAATGAGTGGAATTTTACCGCCGCCGCCGGGGGCATCAATAACAAAATGCGGGATGGCGAGTCCGCTTGTCCAACCGCGGAGGTTCTCGTAAATCTCTAACCCTTTAGCGATGGAAGTTCTAAAGTGGTGAGTTCCTTTTGTTTGGTCTGCCATATATATATAGTAAGGTCTCACTCTAATTTTCAAAAGTTTCTGCATCAGTTCACGGACAACCATCGGGTCGTCGTTTACTCCTTTCATTAATACCATCTGGTTGCCTACCGGACAGCCGGCATTGGAGAGCATCTCGCACGCTTTTGAACTTTCGGGAGTAATTTCCCACGGGTGATTGAAGTGTGTGTTGACATAAATGGGATGATACTTCTTCAACATCTCAACAAGCTTGGGAGTAATACGCTGCGGAAGAACGCAGGGCATTTTGGTACCGAGCCGGATAATTTCTATATGCGGAATTGCACGAAGCCGTTTCAGAATTTTTTCAAGCATAACATCGGTGAGCATTAGCGGGTCACCGCCGGATAGAATAACATCACGGATTTCCGTGTGCTGTTCCAAATAGTTGAATGCGGCTTCAAGTCCCTTCATCGAAATTTTTTCTGAGTCACCGACTTTTCTTTTGCGCGTACAGAAACGGCAGTAAATTCCGCATTGACTTGTAGTAAGAAACAACGCGCGGTCCGGATACCGGTGGGTAATATTGGGAACGGGACTCATCGCGTCTTCATTCAGCGGGTCGTCACTCGCATCGAAGTCATTCAATTCCTTAATATCCGGTACGCATTGAAGCCAGATGGGGTCCCCCGGCTTGCGGATTAAACTAAGATAATAGGGATTGATACGAACCTGAAAAAATTGGTTCAACTTTTCAGCAACGGTTCTATCGATACTAAATTTTTCAACCAGTTGATCGACAGTGTGAACACTATCTCGAACCATTTGTTGCCACAGTTCCATTACTTCACCTTACTCATTATTCAACAAATATTTTCCGAAGACGAGCAGCGCGTCTCCGACTTTGTAAAAATCATTTATTTCCGCAACGATGGAAAAATTATTTTTAAAATAAAATTTTTGCGTTGCGCCGTACATTTCTTTAGAAGACGTTTCGGCAAGCATCCATCTGCCGTTTTGTTCTCTGACAAATTGTTCGGCATGTTGAATCAATTTTTTTCCGATTCCTTTTCCGGAAGCTTTAGGATCAACAACGATCCAGTAGAGATCGAACACACCGTCGGTTAATGGTCTTCTTCCGGTGCAATGATAGCCGAGAACTTTTTTTCTTTCTTCGTATACAAAAATATGATAATCACTCAGTTTTTCATTCACCAAAGTAATATCAATAAGCTCTAATGCAACGGCAACTTCTTCTTCAGAAAAATTGTCGGTATGGCGCAAAATGTTTTCTAAAGCCTGGCGGTCATCCGGCCTTAATTTTCGAATCAAGTTTTCCTCTCTGTAACGCTAAGTTAAGGATCGCAAAAAGAAGTTCACTGTATTCCATACCGTCTGCTTTTGCCGCACGCGCAAAACCTGAATCGGTTGAGATGTCAGGGTTCGGATTTACTTCAATAACATACGGGACATTCTTTTTGTCCAAGCGGATGTCAACGCGTGCATAATCACGGCACTCAAGCGCGCGGAAGGTATTCAGCGCAGTTTCTTCTATGTGCTGGCGCTGCAGTTCAGAAAGTTTTGCGGGGCATTTTGGATTCGTGTGTTTGTAATACAAACTTTCCGAAATCCACTTCCCTTCGTATGTTACTATTTTTGGAAGATCATCCGGCAACCCGCTGAAATCAATTTCAGATATCGGAAGTGCGCGGTTTCCCAAAACGGCAACATTAAACTCTCTGCCTTCAATGTATTCTTCAACAATAACGTCCTGGTTATACGTTGAGATCAGGAACTTCACCTGTTTCTTTAAATTCTCGAAAGAAGAGACAACCGAGTGCTCGGAAATTCCGATGCTTGCATCTTCTTTTGCTAACTTAGTTATCACAGGAAAACGTAATGAAAACTTTTGGGGTGAAAGGGGAGTTTGAGGAGTAAGCGTAAGTGAGCCGGGCGTTTTAATTCCGTTTGCCAGCAGCACCTGTTTGGCAAATGTTTTATTCAAACAGTTGCCAAGTGCTTGCGGCGTATTCCCGGTGTACGGAATATCCAATAAATCAAACACTCCGGCGTGGTACGCTTCAAAGGAAGCATTTCCTTCTACAGATTCAACCAGATTAAAAACCGCGTCAGAATTGATCGCAGTTATCTTTTGAACGGTTTCGGAAATATTTCTTGTAACCGCTAAGGTTTCCACATGAGAAAAATATTTTCGGAGTGATACAGCCAAGGTATCAAGTTCACGAACAAAACCACTTTCAGACGTATCATCAACGTTGCCGTCGGATGCTTTCGGTTTTCCGTTGTACACTTCATAGATGCTTACCGGCGCATTGTAGCAGAGCAATATTTTTGCATCAATGATCATACTAAACTGTACCGTTTGGCTGCTGTATATAAAACTTTATTTAACATGGTTGTGTAATCCATGCCTGCGGTTCTTGCGGCTTTCGGATAACATGAGTTATCCTTCGGGTCGGGCAAAATTCCCGGCAGCGGATTTATTTCAATAATATTCGGTTCACCTGCTGCGTCAAGCCGGACATCAATTCTGCTCCAGTCTCTGCAGCGTAAAACTTTATATGTTTCTAAACAAACATTTTTAATTTTTCGTTCAAGTTCGGAAGAAAGATTTGCGGGACAGGAAAAAACATCCAGCGGATTTTCTTTTGTATCCAGAATCCATTTCGCTTCGTACGAATAAATCGGAATGAAATCTTCCGGGAACTCGGAATAATTTATTTCGACTACCGGAAGCACTTCTGATTCATTTCCGTTGCCAAGCATCGCAACCGTAAATTCTCTTCCCGGTAAAAATTCTTCTAGCAAGGCGGATTGATTGTACTCACCAAGCACACGTGTAATTTCTTTTTCCAGTTCCGGCAGAGAAGTAACGAACGAAGAAGTAAAAATACCTTTGCTGGACCCTTCCGCGTTTGGTTTTACCATAACCGGAAACTTGAGCGAAAAGTTTTTTAAATCTTCTACGCTGTCAACAACTAAAAATTTTGGAGTGGCGATTTTATAATAAGATAAAATTTCTTTTGTGCGGGCTTTGTCTAAACAAATGGCGAGCGTTGCCGGATCGGAGCCGGTGTAGGGAATATTCAGCATATCAAGCATCGCAGGAATTTGAGCTTCCCTGCTTACACCGAAAAATCCTTCTGCAACATTGAAGACGATATCAGGCTTTACTTCTTTCAACTTTTCAAACGCATTGTAATCTGCTTCAATCATCGTAACATCATTATAAACAGCGAGCGCGTCGCGCACAGCATTCACGGTATCGCGCGTATCCCACTCTGCAAATGTGTCCTGAATTTTTTTTGATGAGTTCTGAAAAGACGTTTGAAGGTTTGGAGACAATTCATCAATGAAAGTAGAACTTTCAGGTTTTACATTAAATGTTAGAGCAACATTCAATCGAACAGTACGTGATGAAAAAATTTTTGTCTCCTTAGGATTTTTTTTGTCCAAATATAAGTAGAAAAAAATTTATGTCAATGTTTTTTACAACAACAGAAAAAGAAATAAAATTATCCGTGAAGACCGTTTTAAAAATTTTTTATGCTCATCCGATTTTCGCGTACTTCAAATTTTCCGAATAATGCTCCAAAAGATTTTTTCGTATCACCGCATTTTCGTCTTTCAAGAGCTGCGGGTCTTCCGCAATAATTTTAAACGCGTCTTGCTTTGCCTGCAGTAACAGCTGACTGTCTTCGCGAATGTCTGCGAATTTAAATTCCGGAAATCCGCTTTGCTTCACTCCGAAAATATCACCCGGTCCCCGCAACTTCATATCAACTTCGGCAATTTTAAATCCGTCGAGATGCTGCACCATTGTTTGCAGACGTACTGCCGACTTATACTTTTCCAACTTTATAGCCGAGAGATATTCAACACCTTTTGGAATTCTTGCCGAAGCGGCGGCGTACTCGTCTTTTGTTACCAAAATGCAGTACGCTTGCACGGTTCCTCTTCCAACGCGTCCTCTTAACTGATGAAGCTGTGATAATCCGAAGCGATGAGCGTCTTCAATTAAAATTATGTTCGCGTCCGGGATGTCTATTCCAACCTCTATCACGGTTGTAGAAATCAGAACGTCATAGTTCTTTGCCGCAAAGAGCATCATCGTTTCTTCTTTTTCCTGCCATGACATTTTTCCGTGAATCAATCCGACATTAATCTCTTTGAAAAATGATTGTTTTAATTTTTCATACAGCGTCGTTGCCGCTTTTAGTTCAAGTTTTTCAGATTCTTCCACCAAAGGATAGACGATAAATGTTTGCACTCCTTCTTTCTGTTTCTCGAGGATGAAGGAATAAATGTCCGGCAGTTTACTTTCTCCGCGCAACGCGGTTTTAATCGGAATTCTGTTCTTCGGCATTTCGTTAATAACCGACACGTCAAGATCGCCGTAAATGGTCATTGAGAGTGTGCGCGGAATTGGAGTAGCCGACATAACAATAATTTCCGGCACGGAACCTTTCGCGGAGAGACGCGCCCGCTGCGCAACTCCAAAACGATGCTGCTCATCAATAACCACCAATCCCAACTTTTTAAATTGAACTTCTTCCTCGAGCAGGGCGTGCGTTCCGATGATGATGTCTGATTCCTGCAGCGCAATCTCTTCAAGATTTTTGTTTCTCACCTTTTTTTTCTGTCCCCCGATAAGCAGCGAAAGTTTTATTTCACGGTTGGGAAAATGTGATTGAAAATTGTGAAGCAGTTTCGAAATATTTTTGGCATGCTGGTCTGCAAGAATTTCCGTGGGAACCATCAATGCGGTTTGGTACCCGTTATCGATTGCGGTAAGCATGGCAAGCAGCGCGACAATTGTTTTTCCGCTGCCTACATCCCCCTGCAACAAGCGGTTCATCGGCTTTTCACTTTTCATGTCATCAAAAATTTCCCGAAGTACTTTTTTCTGCGCGTTGGTAAGTTCGTACGGAAGCGTTGAAATGAAATCTTTAACGAGTGATGTTTTTACCGGAAGAGAAAGTCCCCGCAACTTTTCCTTATAGTTGTTCTTCCTCAGCGCAACGAGGGTTTCAATATAGAACAGTTCTTCATACGCGAAACGTTTTTTTGCTTCGGCAAGAGATGATTCGTTTTCGGGAAAGTGAATTTGCGAAAGGGATTTTTGCAATTCAGGTAAGTTGTGAACCGCCACCAAGCTTTGCGGAAGTGTTTCCGGTACTGATGAAAGATAGTCGTCTATGGCAAACGAAATAATTTTCCGAAAACTTAGATCGCCGATATTTTTTTCTTTTAATTCTTTTGGAATACGGTAGAAAGGAATGATTTTTCCCGTACTGTAAAAAAATTGAGATTCGTCTTCGCTAATTCTGTCGAAATCGGGATGCGCAAACTGAAGTTCGCCGTAGCGTGAAATGCTTGGCTTTGCGGAGATTGCGAAGATTTCTCCCGGATTAAATTTATCCGCAAAATATTTTGCGCCTTGAAACCAAATACATCCGAAGTAGCCGTCTTCATCACGAAGTTTTACATTTAAAATTGTTTTGCCTTTAAACGAATGGGAATCTTTTTCAACAACTTTCCCGATGACTGTTATTTCGCCGTCAAAACCGTCTTCAACTATTTTAAAAGCTTTTCCGGAGGTTAGAAGATTTCTTCTGTCGAGATAGCGCGACGGAAAGTAGAACAACAAATCTTTTATGGTGCGGATACCAATGCGCGCAAAAACTTCAGCCCGTTTTGGCCCGACGGTTTTCAAGTATTGAATCGAATCATCCAATCTGGTTTTTTTTTGCTCGCTCATCCTGATTTCTGCCGCGTCTGCGACTTTCCCTTTTCAGCCGTTAAACTTATTTGAAAAAATAATATTTTAGCAGTAAGAAAGTTAAAACTTTCATACACTCTCACAAACAAAGTTAACTATGCGCTGGGAACAACTTCTTTCATCAAAAATTCTCGGACTTGACCACAAAAACTTTGCCGCTGCCGACTCATACGACGGCAGAAGCTCCTTTCAAAAAGATTTCGACCGCGTTGTTTTTTCTTCCGCGTTTCGGCGGCTGCAGGATAAAACGCAGGTGTTTCCGCTGCCGGAAAGCGATTTCGTTCATACGCGTTTAACGCACAGTCTTGAAGTTTCGTGTGTCGGAAGATCACTCGGAAATCTTGTCGGCGAAAAAATTCTTGAACGGCATCCATCGCTCAAAAAAAAATTTACCAAGTTTCATTTTGGCGAAATTGTTGCCGCGGCTTGTTTGGCTCATGATATCGGTAATCCGCCGTTCGGGCATTCCGGCGAGGATGCTTTTTCAGATTATTTCAAAAGCGGAAATGGAAAAACGCTCAAAGAGAAAATCGGTGATGAAAAAAAGTGGAATGACCTCATTAAGTTTGAAGGAAACGCACAAGGATTCAGAATTATCTCGCAGCTTCAAAATCCGCAGGTTAAAGGCGGCTTGCGCCTAACATACGCAACGCTGGCAACCTTTGCAAAATATCCGAAAGAATCATTCATCACTACCGAAACATTTCCGGCTACGACTAAACCCAATCCAAAGATCTACAAAAAATTCGGTTTCTTTCAATCTGAAAAAGAGATATTTAAATTGATTGCCGAAGAAGTAGGATTGAAAAACAAAGGTGAAAAATTAGATTCATATTTTTGGTGCCGGCACCCGCTCGCTTTTTTAGTAGAAGCCGCAGATGATATCTGCTACAGAATTATGGATCTTGAAGACGGCTCGCATCTCGGTTTGGTTTCTTTCGATGAAACGGAAGCGTTGTTGCTTCCGCTTATAAAAAAATCGAAACTTCGGCTGTATAATACACGCGATGAAAAAGAAAAAATCGGTTATCTCCGCGCTAAAGCAATTGCTTTGTTGATTGAACAACTCGCGGAAGCTTTCCTTGCGCACGAAAATGAAATATTGAATGGAACCTTCGAACAAGAACTCATTGGCAGTATTCCGACTCAAAAAACGCTTAAACAAATCGAGAAAATTTCCGTAGAAAAGATTTATTCGTTCCGCACCGTTGTTGAGCGTGAAGCGGTTGGCTATGAAGTGCTCGGCGGACTGCTTGACATTTTTGTTTCTGCTTTGCTTGATGCACCAAGCACACAGCGGTCTCACCGCACAAAAACAATTGTTAAACTCTTTCCGCAGCAGTTTGAACTTCCTCCAAGCGGAGAAAATAATTTTTACGAGCGCCTCTTGCAGATCACCGATTTTATTTCAGGCATGACCGATAGCTTTGCGGTTTCACTTTACAGAAAATTAAAAGGAATTTCTTTACCACAGTAGTGACTATTCGAAAGGAATATTTTATGAAGCTTCGTTTTACCGGTTTCTTTTTTTTATTAGCGAGCATAGCGATGATAGCACAAACTCTTTCTCTCATGCCGGTACCGGAACACGTTTCACCCGGCAGCGGTAAATTTATTTTAACGCATTCGTTTGATATTGCAATTCACGGCAATCCCGAAAACAGAATTTATCCTTATGCCACGCGCGTTTTGCGCAGATTATCGGGAAGAACCGGACTGTTCTTTCCGCAGGACTTAATAACAAGTTCTTCCACGGCAGATACAGCCGATTGCATTATCTCTGTCGAACGTCCCGGCAAAGTTGTTTTGAATGAAGATGAATCATACACTTTGGAAGTTAAACCAAATAATATTTCGCTCAAAGCCGTTACCGATCTTGGTGCGATGCGGGGAATGGAGACGCTGCTTCAACTTTTGCAAAACGATGAGCAGCATTATTTCTTTCCGGTGGTTACCATTCAAGACAAACCACGCTTCCCGTGGCGCGGATTGATGATGGACGCTTGCCGTCATTTCATGCCCGTTGATGTGGTGAAAAGAAATCTTGACGCGATGGCCGCGGTAAAGTTAAATGTTTTCCACTGGCACTTAAGCGAAGATCAAGGATTCCGTGTTGAGTGCAAAACGTTTCCCAAACTTCACGAGCTTGGTTCCGACGGTTTGTATTACACACAAGCGCAGATAAAAGATATTCTTGCTTACGCGAACGCACGAGGAATCCGGGTTATTCCCGAGTTTGATATTCCCGGGCATTCTACTTCATGGTTCGTCGGATATCCGGAACTTGCGAGCGCTCCCGGTCCTTATACAATAGAAAGACAATGGGGAGTGTTCGATCCGACATTCAATCCCACAATTGAAGCAACCTACACTTTCTTCGACGCATTCTTCAAAGAGATGTGTGAACTTTTTCCGGATGAGTCCATGCACATCGGAGGCGACGAGAACAACGGACACCAATGGAACAAGAATGAACAGATTCAAAAATTCATGAAAGAAAACGGAATAAAAACAAATCACGATCTGCAGACTCTTTTCAACAAAAGAATTTCCGCTATTCTTACCAAGTACGGAAAAAAAATGATTGGCTGGGATGAAATTCTTCAACCCGATCTTCCGAAAAATATTGTTATTCAATCGTGGCGCGGAACCGAAGCGCTTGCAAAAGCGGCACAGCAAGGGTATATGGGAATCCTTTCCAACGGCTATTATATTGATTTGAATCAGCCAACGGATTTCCACTATTTAAACGATCCGATTCCAATGGATTCGAAGTTAAGCGATGAAGAGAAGAAATTCATCCTCGGCGGCGAAGCGACCATGTGGGCGGAATTTGTTGTTCCCGAAAATGTTGATTCAAGAATTTGGCCGAGAACCGCCGCCATTGCTGAACGTTTTTGGTCACCGCAAAATGTCCGCGATGTTGAGGACATGTACAGACGACTCGATAATGTCAATTTTAGATTGGAAGAACTCGGCATTACAAATGTTAAGAACCAAGAAATGATGATGCGCAGACTAACGAATAATCAGGACTGTGCGCCGTTAAAAATTTTACTCGATGCCATTGAACCGGTAAAAATTTACACGCGCCATGATCAAGGGGTGCAATATTATTCCTACTCCCCCTACACAAGGGTAGTTGATGCAGCAGTTCCCGATGCGCCTGCGGCGCGGAAGTTTAGGAAAATGGTTGATGAATTTCTTGGCGGAAAATCGGCGAACAGCGCCGCCTTGAAACATCAATTAAGTGAGTGGGAGAAAAATCAGGACGCGTTGAAGAAAATAATTTCGAACTCCCCGATTCTTTTAGAGATAGAACCGCTTTCTTTGAATCTCCAAAAACTATCCAAGCTCGGGTTGGAAGCAGTAACCTTTATTGAAAAGAAAAGCGCGGCTCAGCAAAACTGGAAAGAAAAAGTCAAAACGATTCTTGCTGATTCAAAAAAACCATACGGACAAGCTGAATTAATGATGGTAAGCGGAATCGAGAAATTAGTCAACGCAACAAAGTAGCCTCCACATTCTTTAAAAAAGAAAAACCGCAGATGATTGGTCTGCGGTTTTTTTATTTCATCTTAATAAAAGATTACTTAACCATTTTACCGGCTTTCAACTCTTCACTTAAGCGGGTGTCTTTGTACAAATCTTGAATTGCTTCCAAGATTCCCGATGAGTGTACCGAAACCGTTCTGTTTGCAGTATCATCAAAAATGAAATTACCCGGAAGACTTTCGATATTTCCATCGAATGCCAATCCAACAATTTCACCTTTTTCATTAATCAACGGGCTGCCGGAGTTGCCGCCGATAATATCATTGGTTGAAACAAAGTTCATTGGAGTTTCAAGATTAAACGCCGCAGGAGGATTTTCCCAGCGTTTCGGTAAATTCCAAGGAGATTGTTTCTTGAATGAATAATATCTGTCGTACAATCCGTAAAAAGTTGTATTAACCGGAGCTTTGGTTCCGTTGTAATCGTATCCTTTTACAACACCGTCGGCAATACGAAGCGTAAAGGTTGCGTCCGGCGGAATGGAGGTTCCGTACACTTCGTACAACGCACGGCCGAGTAATTGCACATAGTTGGCTTCTCTGTCGTTAATTTCTTTTGATTTTGCCTGGAGCTCGTCCAATTCTTTTTCTGTTTTAACAACATATTGAATAAAGGGATCATCCGATGAAAGAATTGCGTCGGCACCTTTTTCAACTAATTGATTTACTTTATCAACATTGCTTAACATAGATTTGTTAATAGCGTAGGTTAATGCTGCGTCTCCGGTTTTTCCGCCGGTAAGAATTTTTGTTAACTCACTGTTCTCACCAAGAAGTTTCGTATTGATTCCGATGATTAAAGACGCAAACTTATCAGCCACTTGTTTGTCAAAATCAGCAGGAGCTAAATTGGCTTTTGTTTGAACAAGCATTGAATCTTTGTAACGCGGTGCACGTTGGTCTTCAGGCATTTTCATTTGATGAGCAAAATCAACAAGCTTTGAAGCTACAAGAAAATACTCAGTTGAAAGACCTCTTCCGCCAACATTGTAAGCTGCTAATTTTTTGAAATATTGTTTAGCTTCTGCGCGGGTGGCAGCAATTTTATCCCAAAGCTCACCGTATTTTGCTTTTAATTCCGGTTTAGCCATTACAGCGGCTTTGAATTTATTTTCAAAGTCTTTTTTCTTCTGCATGAAAACAGGGTTGCGGAGTCCGCCTAAAATACCGTTGTAAGCTTTTTGAGAGTTTGCCATTCCGAAAAGACGATCTTGCAATTCGAAGTTTCTTTCCGGATGTTCTTTAATAACTTCTTCGTAAACTTTTACCGCGCCGTTTAACAAATCCATGGTGTAAGGATAAGCGTAATCACGGTAGTACTCAAGAATTGCGGTAGTAGAAAGACGGCTTGTGCGTCCCGGGTTACCGACAACAAAAACCGGGTCACCTTCGGCAGCGCCGTTTGGAGACCATTTGAAAAAGTTTTTGGTTTTCAACGGCTGTCCGTTTTCATCGTAAACACGGAAGAAGGAGCAGTCTAAATCATAGCGCGGATAAGTAAAGTTATCAGGATCGCCGCCGAAGAATCCCATTTGTGTTTCCGGCGCAAAAACTAAGCGAACATCGGTATATTTTTTATAAACGTAGAGTGAATATCTTCCTCCGTTATAAAAAGTAACAACTTGCGCCGAGTAATCTTTTCCTTTTTCGGCTGTAACGGCATTCGTTAATTCGGCAATTTTGCTTTGTTTGTTCTTAGCAATTTCAGCATCATTTTTGCCGGCATCAATTGCTGATTGAACATCAGCGGTAACATCTTTAATTTCAACAAGCTGCGAAACAAAGAGTCCCGGAACTTTTCTTTCTTCATCTAATGTATTAGCAATAAAACCGTTTTCATGTAAATCTTCACCTTCACGGTTTACTTTACCGACACTTTCTCGTGCGCAGTGGTGATTCGTCATAACCAATCCATCTTCGGAAACAAAGGAAGCGGAACAATAGGTAGCAAAACGTAAAGCCGACATTCTCACATTGTTCAGCCATTCGTCGGTTGGAGCAAAATTATATTCCGTCTTGAAATAATCTTTTGGAGGAAAGTCGAACGTCCACATTTTACCGGTATCGAATTTTCTGGCTTTTACTGTGTCTAAATTAATGAATTGATCGGGCTGGGTTTGAGTGGTCATCACTGTGGAACTGCAGCCGGCAGTGAAAAAAGCGAGCAACGCAAAAGCACTCAACCAAAGCGTTGGGGTAAGTTTGTATTTCATACTTCTACCTTATGAAAATGAGTAGTTAACAATTAAGCGTATCTTAACCTCTCAAAGTACACACAAAGCCTTTCATCGCTCAACGGCAATGTGATAAACGGTAAAATAAAGTGAAAAAGAAGTAGTTCGAATTTTTACGTATACAATCCGGAACTATATAATGGCTCAATTTCCCACTCGTCTTCAACGGTTCCGACACAATGAGAGCATTTTTCAATCGTGAAGGTCATTTTTTCTTCTAACGCAGAAGCTCTCACAAAATTCAACACCGTGAGGCAGCTTGAGCACTGCACGGCATGATGCGTCAACGCTTTGCTGCTGCACTCCGGACATAAATACCCCAACTTATCCGGTTGTTCGTGCGGATTTAAGAGGAAAATGGCGTTACACTTTACGTTGTTACACTTGGTGAAATGAAAAGGTACAGTAGATTTTGGTACGATACGTTACTCCGTTTTTTTTAAGCATAAACTTATTCAATGGAATGATTCTATCCTAAGAAAAAATTTTTCTCTTTCCTATTCCGATTATACACCGAATACCCTAATTTTATAGTTCAAATTATCAACGTCAACAGAGAGGAAACGAATGGACAAAATAGCATCCTTTAAAGCATACGATATCCGCGGAAAAGTACCCGCCGAATTAAACGAAGACCTCGCTTATAAATTCGGACGCGGATTAACAAAACACCTCTCTGCAAAAACAGCCGTTATCGGACATGATATCAGAAGCTCCTCAACAGCGCTTTCCGACGCGCTCGCCAAAGGCTTTCTTGATAGCGGCGTTGATGTAATTGATATCGGTCTTTGCGGAACCGAGATGATCTATTTTGCTACGTCATTTCTCGGAACCGACGCGGGCGTAATGATTACCGCAAGCCACAATCCTCCTGAGTATAACGGAATGAAAGTCGTTAAGAAAAACTCCGTTCCGGTAGGTTACGATTCCGGTTTAAAAGAAATTGAAACGTTAATTTTAAGTGAAGATTTCCTTCCGTTGCCATCGCAAAAGGGAACCCTTACAACAAAAGATATTCACAGAGAATTTATTGCGAACCTTGATAAATTTTTCGATGTAAAAAAAATCAAGCAAATGAAAGTGGTGGTAAATGCCGGAAACGGATGCGTCGGACCCATCCTTGATTTGCTAGAACCAAACCTTCCTGTTTCGATGATAAAATTGTTCAACGAACCTGATGCAACCTTTCCGAACGGTGTTCCCAACCCGATGCTTGAAGGAAACCGCAAACCAACCATTGATGCGATTATCGAAAATAAAGCTGACTTGGGTGTTGCCTGGGACGGCGATTACGACCGCTGCTTCTTCTTTGATGAATTCGGAAATTTTATTGAAGGATACTACATCGTCGGTATGCTTGCAAAATCAATTTTGAAAAAATTCCCCGGAGAAAATATTATTCACGATCCGAGATTGGTTTGGAACACCGTTGAAGTGGTTTCCCAAGCAGGGGGAACAGCGGTACAATCAAAGAGCGGGCATGCCTTCATTAAACAGAAAATGAGAGAAGCGAATGCGATTTACGGCGGCGAAATGTCTGCGCATCACTATTTTAGGGAGAACGCTTACTCAGACAGCGGAATAATTCCGTTTCTACTTGTCATGCAATTAATGTCGGAAGAAGGAAAAACACTTTCTCAGCTTGTCGGAGAAATGATGAAAGCTTACCCATGTTCGGGAGAAATTAATTCTACCATTGCAGACCCGGCGGCAAAAATTAAAGAAATTGAAGCGGCATACCCGGGAGGCAAACGCGAAACTGTAGACGGAATCAGCATTGAATACGACACCTGGCGGTTCAATCTTCGGATGTCCAACACGGAACCAATCATCCGGTTAAATGTAGAAACCAAAGGGGACGAAGCATTAATGAAAGCAAAAACCGAAGAATTGCTTCAACTGATTAGAAAATAAACCCGGCGGTTTTGACATGGCTTCCCTTGCAAGGATAACCGTCTATCCAATAAAATCGCTGGATGGAATTTCAACTCCCTCCGTTGAAATTACCCAAGGGGGAAGTTTGCAGTATGATCGTGAGTTTGCTTTTGTGAATGATGAAGGGAAATTCATAAACGGTAAAAAGTACAACCGCATTCATCTCATCAGAACGATATTTCATTTGCGCGAAAAAACTGTTGAGTTCTCCTTTCCGCAAAATGAAGTCTCCAAAATTTTTCATCTCGAAAAACAAACGGATGAAATTTCATCACTCATCTCAGACTTTTTAGGCTCGCGAGTTTCCTTACGACAAAATACGGAGAATGGTTTCCCCGACGATTTATCCGCGTCAGGCCCAACAATAGCCGGCTCTCAAAGTTTGTCTGAAGTAACTACATGGTTTCCGCAGTTATCATTTGAAGAAGTCCATCGGCGGTTCCGGCCCAACTTACTTTTAAACACCGACGCCCCGTTTTGGGAAGATCAATTGTTTGGAGAAAAGGGAGACAAACGAAAATTTCTTATCAATGATGTAGAATTCTGGGGAACGAATCCCTGCGCACGCTGCGCGGTACCGACGAAAAATCCCGAAACCGCCGAACCGATCACGGGATTCCAAAAACATTTTTCTGAAATGAGGAAGCAGACACTTCCTCCATGGTCGTCAATCTCTCAGTTTGATCACTACTATCGATTCTGCGTAAATACATTTATTCCTTCAGCAAAAAAAGGAAAACTTCTTTCCGTCGGTGACGTTGTTACCGTTGACTCAACTTATTAACTATTTCAAGAAAGACTTTTATGAACTCCGACTTAGTCATCACCCAGGCAACTCAAAATGACATGCCGCTTCTGCTTTCCTTCATTAAAAAAATTGCCGAGTACGAAAAATTATCGCATGAAGTAACAGCTACAGACGAAATATTGCGGCAGTCTCTCTTTGGCGAAAAGCCTGCTGCGGAAGTTATCTTCGGATATCTGAACAACGAGCCGGTCGCATACGCTGTTTATTTCTATAACTTTTCAACTTTTACGGGAAAAAAAGGATTGTACTTAGAAGATCTTTTTGTTCTTCCCGAATTGCGCGGAAAAGGAATCGGCAAAAAAATGCTGCTTCATCTAATAAAAAAATCAGCAAATGAAAATTGCAGCAGAATGGAATGGGCTGTACTCGACTGGAACAAACCGGCAATGCAATTTTATCAATCGCTCGGCGCGAAGGCAATGGATGAGTGGACTATTTTCAGAATGGACGAGGCTGCATTAGCAAAAGCAGGTAACGCTTAATCTGATTTGTGTAATTGTGTTGTAAGAATTTCTATAATTTCGCTTTTGTTGAACGGTTTGGAGATATAATCCGCAAAACCGGAATTCAAGAGCGTTTCTTTTTCATTATCTAACGTGTACGCGGTAACGGCGATCACCGGAGTATCAGAATTTGTCGTGTTCATTTTAATTAACTCCATCGCCTCTTTCCCTCCCGGACCACGCCCAAGATTAATATCCATCAGTATTGCGTCATATTTTTTCTCGGCAGCTTTTTGAATTGCTTTGTCGGCACGGTTTGCGTATTCAAGCTTGCAAACTTTTCGTAAGAAAATTGTTATGACGTCGCTTGTGGACGGATCGTCTTCAACCAAGAGCACCAAAGGAAGACTGCTTTCATTTTTCGTCTTTTCAAAAAATTCAGCAAGGCTAAACGGTTTTTTCTTTTCATCTTGGACTTTTGTTATTGCATGTTTCCCCGTTGCAGCCAAAGGAAATGTGAGGGTAAACGTTGAACCGCCTTCAACTCTGCTTGAAAGATGAACCGTTCCTTTCAGAAATGCGGTGTATTTTTTTACGATCGTAAGTCCAAGGCCCACACCTTCATATCCGCGGGAAATCCCTTCGCTGCCTTGACGAAATTCTTCAAAAATAATTGATTGATTTACTTCCGGAATTCCGATCCCCGTATCAATAATCTCAATGATAAAAGATTTTTCATCTTCACTTTTTTTCAGAACGAGACTCACGGAACCTTCTTCCGTAAATTTCAAAGCATTGTTAATAAGCTGCGCAATAATCTCTTTAAACATTTCATCGTCGGTTTCGGCGAAACATTCATCCGTATAATTTTCAACAAACAACTGAAGCCCTCTTTCTCTGGCAAAGGGTTTATATTTTTCAGAAAGTTCCTTCAGTACGTTTGCCACATCAACAGTTACTTTTTTAAGCGAAATTTTTTCCGCTTCAATTTTTGAAAATTGCAAAATCAGATTTAACGTATCAAGCAGCCGTTTTCCACCTTGCAAAATGTTGCGGGATGCCTCTTGAATGGTAAGGTCTTCGGATGCATCGGTCATAATTTCCGCAAACCCAAGAATAGAGATGAGGGGTGTTCGCAGCTCGTGACTCATATTCGCTAAAAAATTTGATTTTAGCCGGTTCATTTCCTCGGCTCTATTTTTTGCTTCAATTAACGTCTGTTCTGTTTTCTTAACCAAAGAAATATCACGAACAACCCCGATGATAAGTGAAAACTTATTCTTGGCGTCAACCAATCCTTTACCGTAAAAATAGATTGGAATTTCTTCGCCGTTTTTCCGTTTCATCGTAAGTTCGGTTTCAAAGAAATCTTGCTTGGAATAAATGGAGAACGATTGCTTAATAAACGATTCAAATTGGAGCGCATCACCGAAAAGAAGATCGCTTCCTCGCTCAAGAAGGTCATCACGGTCATACCCGAACATTTTTATCGCGGCGTGGTTCACGTTTTCAATTTTTCGTTCAAGGGGATTAATGAGAAAAATCGCTTCTTCCAAACTGTCGAAGACTTTCTGAAGCAGTGTTCTAGAAAATTCGAGCTCTTCAACAATTTTTCTTTTTTCGGAGATATCCCGGATACTGTTTTGAATTAATGTGTCGCCCCCAATTTCAATTACCCGCGCGGAAATTTCCACTGGAAATTCGTCCCCGTTCTTTTTCCTGTGAATTGCTTCAAAGATTATTCCTTCACGGCTTTCGAATGCCTTAACAATCTTTGACATACCACGAATGCTTTTGGGAGCGAAGACCAAAACTACGTTTTGATTAATAATTTCTTTTCTTGTATAACCGTAAGCTTTTAACGCTTGCTGGTTTACCTCAACAATCAGTCCCTTTTGATCCATCAACAAAATAACGTCGTTCGAGTACTTGGTAATAATTTGATAATGCGAAAGCTGGGCTTTCTCATTGATTTCGGAATTAATGAATTTATTTAGGATTTCAACCGACTTTCTTTGGTAGATGTATGCGAGCAGAGCTGCTATCAAAAACAAGCAAAGGAGCGCCACCGATATGAGTACGGCGAGTTTATTCGGGTGAATATAACGCAGGAAAAAATTATCGAGAGAAGGCAAAAGCCAATAGAGACACGCTGCTAAAACAACAAGCAGGAGAACAAATATTCCGTTTAATATTCGTTTAATTTTCTGAAGTTCTGAAGCATCCACGTCGTGATATACTTTTGCTGTTTTTTTTTAGGACTACAAGCGAAATTTATAACGTTTTCAAGTTAAATGAAATTACTTTTTTAAGTTTCTTAGAATTAATTCAATCTCCTCTTTGGTATTATAGAAGTGAGGAGAGAAGCGAATGAATCCTTCCCGCAGCGAACAATGGATATTTTCCGAAGAAAGTTTTTCGAATGTTTCTTTTGCGTTCTCAGGTCTCATGGTAACAATACCGGATAAATTTTTTCGTGAAACTCCCGCAAGCAGTGGTGAAAACCCTTCTTCCAGAAGTCTTGAAATAAAATATTCCGTATTGGTAAGAATGGTTTCTTCAATTTGTTCAACGCCTATCAATTTAAACAATGCAATGGCCGCGTTCAACATGTAAACCCCCATGCCGTTGATTGTTCCTGTTTGAAAAACACCGGCATCGCTCTTTAAGGTTAAGTCGTAATTCAAGATGTTCCATGCATCTTCCACGGAAAGCCATCCGACATATCTGGGCGTAAGTTTACTCTGCAGCCTTTGGGTTATAAAAATAAACGCTAATCCCATTGCCGACATCATCCATTTTTGAGTTCCGCATGAAAGAAAATCAATATGACACTCTTGCACATCAAGCCGCAGCGCTCCAAGTCCTTGAATGGCATCGACGGCAAAAATAATATTTCGTTCTTTGCACACTTTCCCGATCTCTTTTAAATCGGCTCTATACCCGCTTAAAAACTGAACGAAACTAATTGAAAGCAGTTTAGTCCGGGGAGTAAGTGAGTGAAAAATGTTCTCAACAGTTACTTTTCCGTTTTCAGATTTTACAAAATCTACTTCAACACCGTACCGGCGCAAATTGAGAAAAGGATAAACGTTCGACGGAAACTCGAGATCGTTTAAAAGAATGCGATCTCCCTCTTGCCAGGCAATCCCTTGCGCTAAAATATTTAATCCGTTCGAAGTGTTATCAACAAAAGCAATTCGGTCTGCTGTGGTCTTAAGCATTTCGGCAAGACTGGTTTTCGCGCTTACGGATTCTGCGAGCAGCGAGGGATAATCTTCAATAGTTCCGCTGCTCCGTTGATGGAGATAAGCTTCGATTTTTTCGGTAACGAAGGTAGAAAGGGGACTAACCGCAGCGTGGTTAACGTAAATTTTTCCGCTCTCTAAATAGGGGAAGTATTTTCTTGCTTCTTCTGGATGCATCAAGATTGTGAAATTAAACATTGTAATTTACAAAAATTCCGGCCGCATCCTATGCTTCCACGTAGAACCATGCCATTCGGTGCACCTTTTTGTTTTTATACTTCCGTTTTTATAAGTTTTCCGGTAATAAAACAAAATTTCGGGAATGAAGAATGCCGAGTAAAAAAGCAGTACTGCCCCAACCCCTAAAAATCAACGATCTCCGCTGGTTTTGCAATCCAAAGATTTTTGATTTTGAATCAACCAGCGAGCTTGAACCAAATGAAAGTATTATCGGTCAAGATAGAGCGATTCGCGCGCTGAAGCTTGGAGTGAATTTACGCAGCCCCGGGTACAATATTTTTATTGCAGGACTATCGGGAACCGGGAAAGCAACCGCCGTAAAAAAAATACTTGAATCCATTTCAGACTCGTGCCCGGTGCTTAAAGATTACGCGTACGTTAACAACTTTAACGATCCGGATTCGCCGATTCTTTTGATTTTTCCCCAGGGACAGGCAAAAGAATTTAAAAAAGAGATGTCGAGTTTAATTCAGTACTTGAAAGATAAAATTCCCCAGAAACTCGAAAGCCAATCGTTTGCAACAAAACGGAAAAAAATTCTTGGTGAATACGATAAAAAAGAAAAAGAACTCCTTTCTCTTTTTCAAAAAAAAATAAAAAAAGACGGATTCGCACTTGGTTCGGTGCGAGTTGGCGAAAGCGCCCGGCCTGAAATTATTCCGCTTATTCAAAATAAACCTGTGCCCGTGCAGCAGCTTGATCAGGTTATTCAAGAGGGATCCCTTACCCAGGAAAAAGCAGAAACTATTATTCAAAAGTATAACGAGTATCAGCTGGAATTGGTAAATCTTTTTAAAAAAGGATTGAAGCTCAGCCAAAAAATGCAGGTTGAGTCGCTGGAACTTGAGCGCAAAGAAGTTGATGTTCTTGTGAAAGGCGCGCTTGCGGCGTTTTATGAAAAATATCCCGACGAAAAAATTTCTCACTACATGGCGCAAGTTGAGCAAAGTATTTTAGAGAATCTTCAAATATTTAAAGGACAAAAACCCGACAGCGAGGAAACACAAGAGGGATTCGTCATCGATTATTTCCGCGAGTATGAAGTTAATGTTATCCTTGATAATACTTCAGCTCATGAGTGTCCGGTTGTCATCGAAATTACTCCAACGTACACCAATCTTTTTGGAACAATTGAAAAAGTGAATGACGGAAGAGGCGGTTGGTACGCTGATTTTACAAGGATCAAAGGGGGCTCTCTGTTAAAAGCCAATGGCGGCTACCTGGTGTTAAACGTTCCGCATATTTTTGAAGAGCAGGGTGTCTGGAAAACATTAAAACGTATTCTCACGTTTAGAAAACTTGAGATTCAGGATTCGTACAACTTCTTCCAATTTCAACCTTCCATCTTAAAACCTGAGCCGATTGATGTTGATTTGAAAGTCATCCTCATCGGAAGCAGCTACCTCTATTCAATGCTTGCGGAATACGAAGATGACTTCAAAAAGATTTTCAAAATAAAAGCCGATTTTGATTATGAGGTAAAACGCTCCGGACAAATTATAGATGAGTACGCCCGCGTTATTAAAAAAACAATTAAGGAAGAAAATCTTTTAGAGTTTGATAAAAGCGCAATTGCCTATCTGCTTGAACTTGCCGCACGCTATGCCGGACAAAAAGATAAACTCACCGCACGATTTTCTGTGCTTGCGGACCTTGTTCGTGAAGCACATTATTGGACAAAGGAAGAGGGGCTTGCCGTAGTATCCGCGCCTTTCGTAAAAAAAGCTTTTGACATGGCGAAAGACCGTCATTCTATGTATGAAGAAAAACTCTCCGATATGATTCGTGAAAAATCAATTATGATTGAAACTTCCGGAGAAAAAATCGGACAGATAAACGGACTTGCGGTTTACGGTTCCGATTTTTATGCGTTCGGCAAACCCACCCGTATTACCGCGTCGGTTTCCATCGGCACCGGTGCAATTATTAATGTTGAGCGCGAAGCCGGTATGAGCGGAAAAACGTACGACAAAGGCGTGCTTATCATCTCGGGATATTTTAGAGAAAAGTTTGGTCAACAGTTTCCTCTTTCCTTCGCCGCAAATTTAGTATTCGAGCAATCGTACGGAATGATTGACGGAGACAGCGCCTCCGCCGCGGAAATTTTCACCCTGCTTTCAACTTTTTCTAACATTCCGATAAAACAATCTTTCGCCGTTACCGGTTCGGTAAACCAAAAAGGGGAAATTCAACCTATCGGCGGAGTGAATGAAAAGATTGAAGGATTTTACGGCGTCTGCAAAATGAACGGGTTCACAAAATCTCAGGGCGTAATTATTCCTGTTCAAAACGTGAAAGATTTGATGCTGAATGAAGACATAATTGCAAGCGTTAAGAAAAAAGAATTTTTTATTTATGCTATCTCAACAATTGAAGAAGGTATTGAACTGCTTACCGGAGTTAAAGCCGGAAAAATGGGAAAAGGCGGTATGTACGAAACCGGAACCGTGTTCGGTTTAGTTCACGCACGATTAAAAGAGATGTATCATAAAGCGAAAAATCCTTTTAAAGACTCCGGTAGTAATAAGAAACAATCGCCCAAAAAGGAAACGAAAAAATGAGTAGCGCACAGAATCAGCTCTTTGCCAAAACAAAAATCTTAGCAACCCTTGGTCCGGCAACATCTACGCCTGAGATGATTAAAACACTGATGGATGCCGGTCTTGACGGTGTTCGTCTTAATTTTTCGCACGGAGATTATTCTTTCTTTGAACAAATTTTTAATAACATCCATCAAGCGTGCACGGAAGCGAAACAGCCGCTGGCAACGCTGCTTGACCTCCAGGGACCGAAAATAAGAATTGGGAAACTTCAGGAAGAGTCGTATGAAATTACCACCGGAGAAGAGCTTGAAATTACCACGGAAGAAATTCTCGGCACAAAACAAAAAGTTTCAACCTCTTATAAACTGCTGGCACAAGACGCGCAAGTAGGCGATATTATCTTAATTGATGACGGACTACTCAGGCTTAAAATAAAACGGAAAACCGGGACTTCTGTTATTTGTGAAATTCTGAACGGTGGAACTTTAAAACCAAAAAAGGGGATGAATCTTCCTGGAATGAATCTCTCAACACCATCAATCACAGAAAAAGATTTCAGCGATCTTGAATTCGCGATGAAATTCCGGGTTGACTTTATCGCGCTTTCCTTCGTTCGTCAGGCTGAAGATATTCTTCATTTAAAAAATTGGTTACAGCAAAAAGGAAAAGCAATTCCAGTTATCGCGAAGATTGAAAAGAAAGAAGCGGTTGACAATCTTGAATCTATTTTGGCTGTTGCCGATGGTATCATGGTGGCCCGCGGAGATTTGGGCGTTGAACTTGAACCGCAGGAAGTACCGATTGTTCAGAAAAAAATTATTAGAAGATGTAATGAAGTAGGGAAAACCGTTATTACTGCTACGCAGATGCTTGAGTCGATGATTTCCAATCCCGTTCCAACCAGAGCGGAAGCCTCCGACGTTGCGAATGCCGTATGGGACGGAACCGACGTGGTGATGCTGAGCGGCGAAACTTCCGTCGGCAAATTTCCGCTGAAGACGGTAGAGATAATGAACAAAATAATTTTGAATGCAGAACAGGTTCACTCTCAAAAGCAGATTGAGTATGAAGTCCCGAAAGATGTAAAACAAAATTTGTTCGACTCAATGAATAGAGGCATCGTTTCCATGAGCCGCCAAATTAACGCCGATGCGATTGTCGGATTTACGTCTTCGGGAAAAACTCCCCGCGCGCTTTCAAAATACAGACCTTCGTGTAAAATCATCGCCCTTTCGGATAATTTCGAAACCATGAACGCGCTCTGTTTAAGCTGGGGTGTAACTTCACTTTATTGCGAAGAAATTGATCAAAAAGAAGTTGCTATCTTTCTGGCGCGCAAATTAATTCTTGAAACAAAATTAATTGAGCCCGGTAAGACGGTCATCTTTACGGCCGGAGGAGCAAAAGCGGAAAAGATTCGTGAAAATTGGATTCGCTTTGAAGAAGTGTAATCTGTTTGTACCGTGGTTTGAACGATAACGATTTTACTTCTATTTTGCTTACCAACAAGAAATAAATTTTATGACTATCATTCCTTCAAAAATTGTAAACATCATCGGCTTTCCGGTTGATCTTGGCGCGGGAAGACGCGGCGTTGATATGGGCCCTTCCGCAATGCGCATCAGCCAAATATCGGAACGGCTTTCGCACCTTGGCTATAAAATTATTGACGACGGAAATATTCACATTGAAATAATTGAACGGCAGTCTCCCGGTAATCCGCAGCTAAAATATCTTGATGAAATTTTAAAGCGCTCGAAAATTCTTGCGGAAAAAGTTGAAGCGTGTTTAAATGCCGGACATTTCCCCCTGGTGCTTGGGGGAGATCACTCGATGTCCATCGGTTCTGTTTCCGGAATTTCTTCCTACTGCAAAAAAAATAAATTGCGGCTCGGTGTTATTTGGATTGACGCCCATGCCGATATGAACACCGCGGCTACATCTCCTTCGGGAAATATTCATGGAATGCCCCTCGCGGCATTACTCGGATTGGGAGATAAAAGTCTTACAGAGTTTTACGGATTCGCTCCAAAAGTGAAAGCGGAAGATTGTGTGGTTATCGGCGCAAGAAGCATTGACCCGCTTGAAAGAAAAAATATTCGCGAAATCGGATTAAAGGTTTATACCATGGCTGAAGTTGATAAACTTGGAATCCACAGAATTATCTCGCGGGTGTTGAAACAATTTAAAGATACCGTTGATCATATCCATATCAGTTTTGATGTTGACAGTGTTGATCCTGCGGTTGCGCCGGGTGTCGGCACTCCCGTTCCCGGCGGATTAAGTTACCGGGAAACGCATTTGCTCATGGAGTCGATTGCCGAGTGCGGATGCATGTCCTCTCTTGAAATTACCGAAGTAAATCCTATTCTTGATCATCAAAACAAAACCGCTATGTTTGCCGCGGAGGTAGTTGCTTCAAGCATGGGACAGCGAATATTATAGGGCGAATGATGTTTTCTAACCCCGTCTTAAAATATGGTTTTCTTTTTTTGATTATGCCGATTCTCCTTCAGTTTACGGGATTCATTGACATATCCATCGGTTCCGTTTTTTCTTTTTCATCATTCTTTATCGGACTCCTTCTTTTCTATTACTCATACGGCAGCCATAATTTTGCCGCGGTATTTACCGGCTCGCTTCTTTTCTTTACAGGAATGTTTCTCTTTGTCATCTCAACATTTCTCTTACGTATAACATTTATAATGCTGTTTACCGGAGGAATCTTTGTGCTTGGCTCGTCCTTCTTTATGGTCTATTTGGAGCAAACGAAAAAAAGATGGGCGTTGTATAGTTCTGCGGGGATGGTATTGCTGGGATTTCTGTTAAGCATTGCGGTTGGAAATCTTGCGCTCAAGAATTTTTTAACGTCCGTGTGGGAAGTTGTAAAAGCTTACTGGCTTTTACTTTTAGCGGCAATCGGAACTTTGCTTGTTTTTGTTTATGAACAAAAGCAAGGGAAGAAAAATGATTAGAAAGTAAATTGTCCTACCAAATAAACATCTTTTGACGGCTTCTCACCGCCGTTGATAGTTTCTTCCGTAATTAAGAATGTCGTTGCGCCGTTTAAATTTAGTCCGTTAAAATTGGATACCGGGAAATACTGTTGCGATGCTGAAACTGAATATAATCCCGCCGATACTTTTTGATTGTTCGAGATAACCCAAAGTTGATATGATTTATCGCTTGATAATATCGGCAGATTGACTACCTGCAGCATCGCTTTTCTGGAAACCGAATCGAATAAGAGTTTTCCATAGGCCCCCGCAGCTTTGGGTGTGCTCTTTAAAGAAACCATTTGTAAGTTAATTGATGCAAGCAGTTCGTTCACCTCTTTTGAACTTGCTACCTCTTGCTTTAAAGTCTGTACAACTTTTTCATACTTATCTGCTTGTACTGCCGTTACCGTTTTAATTTCTTTTGAAAGATAATAGTAAACCGCTCCAACCGCTGCTGCAAGAATAAGAATAAACAAGAAGAATACACCGCCGGATATGCCTTTGCGTACCGGTTCGGGAGGTGTTTGCGCGCGTTGAGGCGCATCGGGATCTTCATGCGGTTCTTCAATTATTGTTTCAGAGGAAAATGACGTGAAGGTTTCATCTGTATGAGGTGTGGTGGTGCTTGCGGCATAGTTTGATAATGAAGATTCAAAAGAATATTCTTCTTTATCTTCAAACGACTCTTTGGTGCTGCTTTCATCTCTGCCGCTTGAGAAAGAAGATTCAACAGTTTCTCTCCCATAATTAGAAGATGAAAAGGAATTTGGTTCCTCTTCCCTCGTTGATTTATAATCCGGAGCGAACGGTGATTTGAACTCATCCTCGTTTTCCGGTTCTTCCTGTTTAATTTCCGGTTGCGCCGGTTCGCTTGTAACTGCTTCAAATTCTACCGGTTTGTCTGCGTACACGGGGGATTCGTTATATTCTTCCAGAGGTGGTTGTTCAATATTTTCTTCAACCGGTGAAGAAATTTGCGAGAAGAGTTTTTGTTCCGGAGTTTCAATCCTTTGAAAGAGATTCGTATGCGGAACGGGTGACCCTTGCGGAATAACCTGCGTGTTCCTTTGCGGCCGCTGTTGATCACGGAGGCGATAGAGTTTTCTTGCAACACGGTCTTTCACCTGCGCATCGGGAACTTCGATGTCGAGAAAAGAAGGGAGGAGCGCAACTAAATTTTGATATTCGCCAAGCTCTTGCCAGGGGAAATCCTGGTTGCTTTTAAAATACTCCATCATCACATCGTAGTCTTCCCGCTCTAAGCATCCTAATGCGAAGGCATGGAGGAAAGCATCAAATTCTTTTCCGCCTGTATCCATCACTCCCCTCCTTTTAACAAATTGTCTTTTAGATTTGACAGCGCGATTTTCACTTTCGATTTAACGGTTTGGGCCGGAATCCTTAAATGATGCGCAATCTCACCTTGCGTCAATCCTTCATAATATCCCAGAAAGAGAACATACTTTTGCGCATCGGTCAATTTATTCAACGCATTTTCAATATTCTCTTTAATACTGACCGCGGTTTTCAAATCAAGGTCGTCTATTTGCGGTGAGAGGCGGGGGATGATATAAAAGTTTTCGTAGTCGTCGTCGTACTCATCGGTAATAACATTTTTCGTTCTGCGTACGGTATCAATTGCCTTGTTGCGCGCCACGGAAATAAGCCATGTATAAGCGTTCCCGCTTTTCACATCGAAGTAATTAATTTTTCTCCAGATAATTACAAAGACATCAATAAGCACTTCTTCGGCAACTTGCACGTCACCAACAATCTTTTTGATAAGAGTATAAAGGATAGGAGAATAGCGGTTATATAATATTTCCAAAGCGCGCGAGTCGTAATTCGCTATCCGCTTCATAATATCGGCGTCGGTTAAACTACTCAATTGCTCAGACAAAGTCTTTTCTTCCTTTCACATTCTCAGTTACAAAACTAAGACGAATGTTTCAAAAAAGCAATCAACGCGCTGCTTCAATGTCTGTTTACTTATTTAAAGCCTAAAAGGTAATCGGCGATCTTTCCTAATTCTTTTACATCTTTGTTTCCGTAAGCCGGCATAACGATGTTCTTAAATTTATTTTTGTAGGTTACAAACCGCTCTTGATCTAAGTACGCATTGGGATTGCGTAAGTAGTTGATCAATTTATCCCTATCATAATAACTTGCAAGTCCAACGAGTGAAGGAGCCATGGTTGTTCCGTTTAACGTAGTGCCGTGACAACTATTACAGTTAAACTGCTGAACCAACTCTTCCCCGCTTGCGTCAGACGCGGCCATTGTTTCGTTCGCTTGTGTTTGCGGCATGCCCATTCCCATCATTCCGGGAGAGTTGCTGTATTCGGTTCCTACTAATTTTTGAAGAAAAAAGAGGAGGACAAATACTCCTAAGAATATTGCGCTCCAGATTTGTGTTTTAGTCATTTACCATCCGTTTACTATTAAATTCGGTAGTACAAGTTAAAAAATATTTTCATCTATTCTGAGTCAATTACTTTGTCATAGTACGATTTAAATGACTTTACCGCACTTACAATTGACTGGGCAATTTGCTGTTCCCCTTTTTCGCTTCTCAGAAAAGCCGCATCCTGCGGGTTGGACACATACCCAAGTTCCACCAGCACGCTCGGCATAGAGGCTCCAACCAGAACATAAAAGCCGGCTTGTTTCACTCCGCGGGACGCCAAAGAAATATTTTGCTTGAACTGCCGGTTCAACATCTCCGCAAATTTTTCGGAATATTTCATAGAAGAGCTGTGCGCCATACTCACGAGAATAAAATTTTCATCCGTAAGCTTTTGATACCGCTTCGGGTCATCTTCGTATTCAATTACTTTGTTTTCCTGCTCGGCAATATTGATAGCTTCTTCGGTCCTGCCGGGCCGCAGCAAATAGACTTCGAATCCGTTTGCGTCACTTTTCTTTTGGGGAGTTGAATTGCAATGAATAGAGATGAAAAGCTTTCCGTTGTTTTCATTGGCAATTTTGCCCCGTTTGTACAACTCAACAAAATGATCGTCGTTTCTTGTGTAAACAACTTTCACATCTTTTAAATTTTCTTTGAGAAGCTTTCCAACTTTTTGTGCTACCGCCAAATTAATATCTTTTTCTATGGTATTATTCACACCAATTGCGCCGTAATCTTTTCCACCGTGTCCCGCATCAAGAACAATGACGTCAAAATTCCATTTCTCTTTTTTCGTGTCGGTGTTTGCCGCAAACTTTTTATTGTGGATGGTTACAAGAAATTCTTTTCCGGCAACTTCTTCAATAAATTCATAAGCTGCGTAATTTTTCCGCAAGCTAATGGTTAACCCGCATCCCGTTTCATTGTTATGCGCTTCAACTTCTCTCACAAGTCCTTTTGAAAAAGAGGCGTTTATTTTTTCTTCGTCAACCGAAACCCCGGGAATGGTTAGAAGGAGATCATCTCCGGAAATAGAGCGAGTAACTTTTCCGGTCTTCTTTTCGGAAATTATTTTCACCAGCGTACCGTTTACCTTTTCAGAAACATTAACCGAGAGTTTTGACGGTTCAAGAGAATGTTCCGTAGTGCTGTTAGCCGGGCCGGGAGGCAATGTTACCGTTTCTTTTTCCAACCGCTTGTACGATATACTGCTTTGCAGACACTGTTCAAGCACTTGTCTCGCATATTCCAGAGGAAGATAAATCCGCTTATGCACAACTTGTGTTGAGAGAGGAAGCTGAACGAGTTTTCTGTTTTTATCTTTTTTCGATTCTACTAAAAGAAACGAATTTCTTCCCTGCATTCTTAAAATATAATTCGGAAAGGAAATTTCCTCGAATCTTTTTGCTGCGTTCGTTTTATAGGATGCACCAAAGCCTTTTGCGAAATCCTCAACCGGAATAAAAACTACTGTGTTTTTCGTAAACGCTTCGACATGAATATTTTTTTCTCCGGTACTGACAAGTAATTGATAAAATTGTTGTGAAAAGAGTGAGGCGTTAAACAAAAAAAGAAAAAGTAAAAACCGCATCATCTAACCTATGAACGGGAGAAAAAATCCGGTTTTCTTTTTGTACGCGGGAAAAGTATCCGGAAAATGTTTTTGTAAAAGCGTCTCCTCTTGCTTAGCGCGAAGAAAAAGAAAAGGGATCTGAAGTAACGCCAACGGCGCAACAATATAACTCATGGTAGCTAGGGCCGCGCTTGCATCAACAAGAATTTGCGAAAGGTAATGAGGATGCCGTATAACACCATAAATTCCTTTGGTTACCAATTCATGCTTTTGAAAAATAACAACGTCTTGCGAATAATTTGAACCAAGTGATTTGTACGCCCAAATTTGAATCCACGAAAAGAGAACATAAAGAAGTAATCCGATAGCTCTTAACGGAAGCCGGGCATCATCATACACGAGTGTTCCGATTTGGAAAAGAGCCAAAATAAGTGCAACAAGCGAAAGCGTTGCAAGTATAGGAGATATTTTTTGCAAATAGGTTTTCGGCTTTTCCTTCACCTTGGTGATGGCGGATTTAAATCCTTGCTTCGCGCCGGAAATATTCGCTCCGAATGTAGCAACGATATTAATGCCTATGATGATATTTACCGGGTCCATACTCTTAAGTTTTTTGTTCCAAATATACGGAAAAAGTGAAAGGAAATGGGAGCGACGGAGAAGACCGAGGCGTGCGAATTTTTTTTGTACTGAAAATAATTAGCGATGTATTTATGGATTAAACTTGTATACCTCATCAAATCCGATTAAGTAGGAGGTGACACAACCCGCAATAATTCCAAACAGCGTTGTTTGAGAAGCAACTCCACCATAATCTGCATCACCGTGATAATCTTTAAGTTTAAAAATATTCACCAAAGCAAAGCCGGAGAGAAATCCCAACGGCGCTCCCGCTAAAACTCCAAGCGGCATTCTCCGAGATCTATCTTTGTGAATTATGGTCTTTATTTCATCTATCGGAACGAGTGGATTCGCTTCTACTCTACTTTTGATTTCAACAAACATTACGGAGTCTTTTGCTACCGTTGCCTCAACGTCTTCATACTTACTTCCATTCTTTAAGAGAATAAAAGCAGAAGCGGCGCTCTTGTTGGAGAATTGCAATTCCGCAATATCCGACAATGCATAATGCCGGATCTTTTTCTCTTCCTGATTTACATACTTGTACAGCGTGTCTCCCTTTATTTCAATACCCTTTGGACAAGCTAAAATGCTATCATTCTTTAGGGTAACTTTCACATCCCGATCTTTAAAATTATTATTGCATTCGTGATAAAATTTTTCTTTAGAAGAAAAGTCAGTCACTCTATAAGTTGTTGAGCAGCCGAAAAGAAAAACGGTAAAAGATAACATGACTATTTTTGTAAATCTCATGGTATCCCCATCATTTACTTTATTAGATACGTAAAGTTGTTATCGACAAGATAACCGAAAAGTCCTCCTATAAGAAAACCCAAAGTGGCACCAAATGGAAATTTCATTATTTCCTGGGATTCCCAATGCGCGGTACTGTATGATTTGACTGAAGCTAATCCGATAACCCCGCCTAAGAGCATGCCGCCAACAGACCACTGACCGACTCTCTTCATTTTATCATGAAAACTAATCTGTTTAACATTTGCCACCTCTGCAATCTTCTTTCTGGTTAGAACATTTTGAATCTCAAAAAAAGTTATTGAATCCTTAACAACATGAATTTCAATTCCGGCTATTGTCTTCCCATTTTTCAATGTTATCAAGGCGGATGCGGCATTGTTTTCGGCAAATGTCAGATCGGCAAAATCAGACAGTGGAAGGTGTTGTAAGTTCTTTGTTGTTGAACGGGAGGTTGAGAATAACGTGTCGTTAGTAATTTCTACTCCGGTATGCGCAGTTAATAAGCTGTCGTTTCGGAACAAAATAAAAGTTTCCCTCTTTTTTAAGTTGTTGTTAATATCTTCGTAATATTTTTCTTTGTCAGAAAAATCACTCATTCTGTAGGTTGTAGCACAACCACCTAAGAAAATAGAAACAGACACAATTGCGAATAGTATAAATTTCATAAAACTTCCTCCTTTAATTTAGATCACCGGGGAGATAGATGTCATCACCCGATTTATAGATTTGTTTTATATACCAAGGACCTAGCCCAACACCCCATTGGCAATTATTTATAAAAAAACTTCCATAAATATTTTGCACTTCGCTTTTATTTTCATTGTCTCCTTCAACCAAAATATTACTTACAATTTTTTGTGGGTTGAACTCGTAAGTTATTGGATAACCGATAATGTATCATCCCATTCCACCCAAAAGAAAACCTGCAAATGCGCCACCCCCAAGATTTACTAATCTTTGTTCGAATTCTGATGTGGGATGTTGATCCGACATAATTCCGGGATCAGTATTGTTTGCAGTCGTTTTGCCAAGCCAATAACCTAAAACTCCGCCCACAATAAAACCACCGGGAATACCCGTTAAAGTTCCAATAAGTCTGTTTTTATACCCTACTTTTTTAACGTCTTGTATGAGAGAAACAAAGTTTTTTTGATTTTCCTTATATATTTTTTCAAAAAATATTGAATCATGTAGGGTTCTAATATCTTTTCCTTTCAAGACATCATTATTCATTAAAACGATTGTGGCATCATCTGTGCGTTGATCATAATTTATTTCAGCGATTTCAGTTTTTGCAAATCGCACAGATGTTATTTTGTAAAGAGGAGAGACTGAAAATAGTGAATCGTTTTCAATGAGCATGCCGTCGTCTACAGAAACAGTTGAATCATTTGTTAAAACGATAAATCCTTCCCTCTCCGCAATATCTGTATTAATTTTTTGAAAAAACTTTTCTTTTGGAGTGAAGTCACTCATTCTATAAGTCGTAATGCAACCCCCTAAGAGAGTAGAGACAAATGCAATTGTGACGAGTATAAACTTCATAAAACTTCCTCCTTTAATTTAGACCACACCAACTAACAATTTTCTTTATTAAAAAGCAAGCAAAGCTCTTTAACTTTTATCCCCAACACCCCTTCACCCTCGCAATCAACCGGCGCTTAAAAAGATAATTAGATCCTCTCCAGGTCATACAACATTTCCAAATACTTTTGCCGTACTGCAAACGGAGGAATTTCTTCTTCGCCGGTAAAATCAAGTTGCATATCCGCTGCGTGAATACGTAAGTTGAGAGAGGCGAACATCGGCTGGAGCGGAAAACCGTTATCGCGCAAGTAATGGATAAGCTTTAATGTTTTAAATCCGTCGAACCAATTATTTTTCTGCCGTTGTATCTGCTGCTCCGATTTTGAAGCACGCATAATTGCGCTCCAACTTTTCTCAAATTTCTGTTCAAGCAAAAAATGCGCAAGCGCGGGATGAATTTCTTCCGCTCCGATGAGATATTCTTCCGCCGACAAGGTGTTTTCTAAAAACAACCGGAGCCATTTTTTCAAAACCGTGAACGATTCGAAATGGTAAAGCAGATATTCATTTTGCGTTTTTGCGAGAAACCGGTTCACCCGCTGCCCCGTTCCAAACGGAACCCGGTGCGAACCGCGCGGAGAAGGATATACAACCGCGCCGTTTATATGTTCAATCTTCACATTCTTTGCAAGCTTTTCGAGAAAGTAAAAATCCTCCGCGGCTTTTAACTTGTTCATTCCTTCAACTTTACAATAACTTTCCGCATCGCACAGCATCGTTGAGCCGATGGTGTGAAACGCATACGGGGAGTGAGCGTAGTGTAATCCGGCAACGTAATAGCGGAGAAATATTTCGTAACAGAGAATTGCATCCCGGTAGCGGAAATCTTCAAGCGGGTGCCGGAAATTTACCACCGCCGCTTTCCATCTCCTTCGTTTTGATGAGGCAAGGATTGCGGAAAAATAATTTTCCGAAACGGTGCAATCGGCGTCAAGACAAACGAGCAGCTGCTGTTTCCCTTCGGAATAATCAAACAGGTTCAGCGCGGCGTCCATTCCGGTTTTTCGCGCAAGACCCACGCCGCCGTTTTTTTCGTCAAGTTCATTTCCTTCCGAAGCGGCATCAATATATCCGAAAAAAAAATTGTCCGCCGTCTTCTTTTGAAGAACTTCGTGTAAAAACTCCATCGTTTTTTTGTTATCGTTTTTCACTTCGTCGGAAGAAGATTTGCGATTATTCACCACAAAAAGAATAAGGATTTTTTCTGCAAAATTTTTATCGGCTGCTTCAAGAGAAGCAAGCAGCCGTTTTACATTTTCAAATTCGCTTAGTGCGGGCACCACAACAATAAGTTCAAACCGTTCTTCGCTTTGCAGCAGCAAAGAAGGGGATTGAATTGCGTACTTTTCTCCGTATCGTTTTATGGTTTGAGGAAGTGTGGACATGCTTGTTCAATAAGTTGTACCGCGGCAGTTAAATCAGCGTCCGGCAGCCAGTGAATAATCACCCCTTCTTTTTCCATTTTTCGGAACCACGTCATCTGCCGTTTTGAAAATTGATTAATGGCGCTCCGCAGCTTTTGAACCATATCGTTGTAGGAAAGCTGCCGTTGCAAATACATTCCGATATATCTGTATTCGAGTCCAAAAAAATGAAGTTTCTCAAAAGTGATACCGGAGGCGACGAGCCGCTCAACTTCTTCAATCATGCCGTTTTTCAATCTAAAGGTTAAACGATCCGCTATTTTTTCTTTCACCGTCTTTCTCTCCGGTTGAATACCGATGGTAAAAGAAGAAATGTCTTCTGCCTCATCTTCGCTTTTTCCACCATGAGCTTCGGCAACAAGAATTGCGTTAACAAGTCGTTCTTTGTTTATCAAATCCGTTGTGTTGTGAAGCGAAGGATTTAAAGAATAGAGTTTCCCGCGCAGCACCGTTTCGTCAAGCGCAAGCAGTTCGGTTTTTCTTGAGCCGGAAAAATTTGCTGGCGGCAGATGATACTTTTGCAGTACTGCGGAGAGATACATCCCGGTTCCGCCGACAAGGAACGGCACCTTCTTTCTTCCGTGTATTCCCGCAAAAGATTTTTTAAAATGCTGAACAAACCGGTAGACGTCAAATTCTTCGTCGGGGTCAACAACATCAATAAGATGATACGGAACGGAACTGTTGTTTACAACGAATTCGTGTAAATCTTTTCCTGTTCCGATATTCATTCGTTTATAAACCTGGCGGGAATCCGCAGAAATGATTTCTCCTTGAAAGAGAGAGGCGAGCTTTACGGCAAGCTTGGTTTTACCGCATGCGGTGGGACCTATTACGGTAACCAGATTGTACTTCATTGAACAAAGTTATGCTTCGAGCGGGAGCGTAATGGAAAAAATAGCCCCTTCTCCAAGTTCACTTTCTACACTTATAGTGCCGTTATGTTTTTTTACGATACTTTCGGAAATCGGCAGCCCGAGTCCCATTCCTTCCTGCTTGCCTTGACTCATGAAAGGCTCGAATATTTTTTCACGGACACTTTCGGGAATGCCAATACCGGTATCTTTAAATGAAATCTTAACCGCGTGTATTTCAACCGTTGTTGAGACATAAAGATTTCCGCCGTCCGGCATTGCGTCGCAAGCGTTCTTCGCAATTTGATAACACGCCTGATAAAATTCTTTTTTATCAACTTCTACGTTGACGTCACGGTCGAACTTTTTAAAGAGTTTAACTCCGCGGAATTCAACATACTCGGCTAACTTGGACACAATATCTTCCATCACCGTATTCAGAGAACGTTTCTTTAACCGGTAGAATGTTTTTCCTTCAGCATAGGCTAACGTTGACTGAATAATTTCATTTACACTTCCGACTTGCTCAATCATCAAATCCATTACCTGTTTCACATCATCGGGAACCGATTTCCGTTTCACGTGCTCGGCGTATTGTTTAATAGTTAACACCGGTTTTTTAATATCGGAAAGGATAAAGTTGGTGAGTTTTCCGAGCGAAACAAGTTTGTCGGTTCTAATCAGCTGCTGCATCAGTTCGGCATTTGTTAACGCGAGCGCCGCATGAACAGAAAGAGCTTCAAGAAAATCCAAATCAATTTGATTAAATGCGCCATGAGCAGAATTTAGCAGTTGTAAAACACCGATGATCCGTCCCTCACGGTTTTTGATGGGGAAGCAGATCATTGATTTTGTGGTATAACCGGAAAGCTTATCTATTTCACTGTCAAAGCGTTCATCATTGTGAACATCTTCCAGGTTAATTATTTCACCGGTTTTAGCTACGTGTCCCGCAAGTCCCTGACCGATTTTTAATCTAATGTCTTCAATATTGTCACCACGCAAAACCTTCGACCACAATTCGCCTTTGTCGTAGTCCATGATGTACAATGTGCCTCTATCGGCTGATGTTAACGAAGCGGCGGCTTCAACAATGGAGCGGAGGACTTCATCTATTTTAATATTTGAATTTACTTTTTCGGCCGCGTTAATAATTAACTGAAGTTGATCCGCGGTTAACCCGACACCATTTTTATTTTCATTCTGCACAAAAAGCGATTGAGTTTCTTCCGAACTGATTGGAGGTTTTACTTCACCGCCTGATTCATCCGAATAGGTTTCATGCTCCACCTTTTCGGAAACTCCCCAAAAACTGTCTTCAATCGGTTCAATTGTATGAGGTTTGTGTACAACTTGCTCTTCCTCTGCAGGTGTTTCCGGCTGCTCTGGCGCCGGTTCGGGTAAAGATTCTTCATCATCAAAGTTCGGCGGCGAAAAATCCCAGCTCATCGATTCCCCATCGTCTTCGGCATGAGAAGATGTTTTCGGTTCATCAACAGTTCCAAGCTCAACTTCATTATAGGAAGATTTAAACTTGTCTGTATCAAAAGAAATTTCCGGTTCATCTTGCGGAGTGAACGGATCGGCTTCTTTTAATCGTTCTTGGGTTAAGGTGAGGGGATTGTCTTCTTTTGTTTTTTTATAGCTGTCAAATCCAAGCGATTCAGTTGTAATATTTTGAAATTCATTACCGGGAGTTGCCTGAGTGAATTCTTCATTCCCTTCTTCAACGGCGTCAAGTCCCTGCAAATTATTTGAAATAGATCTATTCTCTGTAATTAAATCGTTAAGTTCTTTTCTGGTTAGCAAATAGAGAGTTGCGTTTGTTTCGGCAACCGCGGAAGAGGTGCGGGCAGTCATAGCAAGGAATTCACGCTCGCCAAAAAAATCATTCGGTGATTTAAGAAATATTCTTTGCCCGTCTACGGGAACCGAAAATTTAATTTTTACATCACCGTCTAAAAGCAAGCAAATGTGTTCCGCAGAATCACCAACTTTATAAATGATATCTCCTTCTTTATATTCTACCATGCTTTTGGGGTTAAAAGAAAGAGCTAAAGAATTTTCAGGAACATGAGCAAAGAGTTTGTTTGCTTTTATCAGCAATAACGGTTTTATTTGAGTTGCCATTTAAAAAACCATTTTTATTCTTAAAACAAGTATAATGAATTCTTTAGAAATACGGAACGGAATTAAACATTTAATTGCCAACGATGTTGTGTTGAAGTGCATAATTTCCCGCTCTCCGGCATTCACTGCGCGGAGAAGTAATAATTTTTATATCTCTCTTATCCAGGCGATAATCAATCAGCAGCTTTCCGTAAAAGCCGGAGAAAGTATCTATAAAAAATTTTCGGGTCATTTCGGATCGAACGTAAAACCCGAACTGGTTGCGGAAACTTCCGCTTTAACTCTCCGCTCACTCGGACTTTCCAACGCCAAATGTATTTACGTAAAAGATTTGTCTGAAAAAATTCTTGCCAACCAGCTTTCGCTAAAAACACTTTCAAGAAAAACCGACGAAGAGGTGATTCTTGAGCTGACAAAAGTGAAAGGGATTGGCGTGTGGACGGCTCACATGTTTCTCATTTTTTCTTTAGGCAGACTTGACGTTCTTCCTGTCGGAGATTTGGGAATAAAAAACGCAATCAGAAAAAATTACCGTCTTAAAAAACTTCCCGACGAAAAAAAAATTACCTCGCTCAGCACAAAGAATAATTGGAAACCTTACCAATCGATTGCAAGCTGGTATTTGTGGATGAGTTTGGAGTTATAGTACTCCCGATTTTTTCCGTATTTTTACGAATCGAAAATTGAACTTTAACATCTAACCGAATGAACGAAGAACTCTTAATAGCTTCTGCAAAAAACGGCGACCGCAAGGCCCTTTCCGACCTCGTAAAAAAATACGAGCAGACGGTTTACAGCTTTGCTTTTAAAGTCTGCCGCGACCGTGAAAAAGCAGAGAACATGATGCAGGAAACTTTTTACAGTATGATCAAATCGCTGCATCAATTTGACGGAAACTCGAAATTATCCACCTGGCTTTATCGTATTGTTGTAAACCACTGTTTAATGGAAGCACGAAAAAGCAACCGTTATACGTTTGTGGAACAAGAAACCGACGAGAGCTTGTTTGATGAAAAATATATTGCCGATTGGTCAACGCTGCCGATAAAAAATCTGGAAGCGAATGAACTGCGGAAAGTACTTGACGGCGCAATCGACAAACTTCAGCCGGAATACCGCGTGGTATTTACTCTGCGAGACGTTCAGGAATATTCTACGGAAGAAACCGCAAGCATGCTCGGGCTTTCTATTCCGGCAGTGAAATCAAGACTACACAGAGCGCGATCGTTTTTAAGAAATGAAATAACAAAGGCATTCCAAAAGTGAACGAAGAAAAAGTTACCTGCAAAGAAGTGATGAGCCATATTTGCGAGAGTCTCAGCGAAGAGATCAACTCTCCGAAGTGCGTCGCTATAAAAGAGCACTTGGAAAACTGTAACGGATGCCGAAGCTATTTTGATTCCGTGGAAACGACTATCGATCTTTATAAAAAATGTACCGACGAACTTCCCGACGACGTTCACGCAAAATTGATGAATTTTCTCGGGTTGGCGGATATAAAATAATTTTAGAAAAGAGGAATTTCTTATGCCAGTATTTGAATACCGATGTGAAGCGTGTGACGAAAAATTTGAAGTGCTTCACAAATCATCCACAAAAGTTGAAGAAGTAACCTGTCCGAAATGCCATTCAACAAAAAACAGAAAATTGTTATCGTCGTTTGCCGCGTCCGTTTCCACAGGATCGTCGTATGACGGCGGATGCGCTTCCGGAAATTGCGGCACAAGCTATAGCGGCGGCTGTGCTTCAGGCATGTGCGGACTTAATTAATAGGTTCGCTGATGAAAACTTATTTACTCACAACAATTTTATTTATGTCAATTTTTAGCCTTTTCGGTTTCGCGCAAGAAGATAGTAGTCATTCTATTTCCATTTCAGAATTAAAACAGCGTTATGGAAAAGATTCCTCTTTAATTATTCTTGATGTGAGAACACCGGAAGAATTGACAGGAAATTTGGGACAAATAAAAGGGGTTATCAATATTCCGCTTCAAGTCTTGGCTGATAATCTTGCTAAGCTTGAAAAATACAGGAAGAAAGAAATTGCGGTTATTTGCAGATCAGGTCATCGGTCGCTTTCCGCCACAAAATTTCTTTTGCAGCAAGGGTTCAACGTGAAAAATGTTCCCGGCGGAATGAACGCGTACAGAAACAGCCAATAGCTTGCTCACCCTTTACAAGAAGAAATCTGCCGCTCATCTTATTCTTTTTGGGGTGCTGAACAAAATACGTTATATTTAGAAAAAAGAAATTTCTATGGCGTCGTTAAAAAAATCCAGAAACAAAATGATTGCCGGTGTGTGCGGCGGTATTGCCGATTGGCTTGGCTGGGATCCCACCATCGTGCGGCTTGGGTACGTCCTTATTTCAATATTTAGTGTTGCCTTCCCGGGAATTCTCGTTTACATTATTCTTTGGGTGGTAATGCCTTCGGCGGATAGTGAAGAGTAAAGCCGCAAACACCAGTATCTGCGGCTTCATCCGAATCATTTAATCCTTCATCCGTGTCCCCTTTTCTTCATGAATGAAGATCCAGCTGACAACTCTTCCGATACTTATTTCTTCAAAATTATTCCAATATTGTTTTGTGCGCACATGACGCGAACTGGTCTCCTTTTCGTCAATTGCCATTGCTTCTTTCATCAGTGCGTTGATACGTTTTAACCAAAACTGCATATTTGCCGGACGGAGGTCAACCCATCCTTCATAAGCAAATTGATTGATTTTTTCCCTGTCGAGAGAAATTTGTTCCTCGCCGGTAAAGACAGGAATTTTCATCTCCTTTCCGCGCAGAAATGTTTTTCCATCAGCCATGAGAATGGGAATACCGATGGAAAGAATTTCATTTCTCAACTTGTGATTTTCGCGAAGCAGTTCGGTAAGCTTTGAAGAAAGTTTTTTTGCGGAGAACGTCCGGATTTGTTTCATCGTGCCGGTAACAACTTTTATCAGATGAATTTCATACAGCAATTTTGAAAGACGCGGGGGACCGAGCATTTCGAACGCAACGCTGCTGATATCATGCTGCTTTTCAAGATCGGAAAGGATGTCTACCGCAAAATGCTGCAGATATCCGGCGCGGTAACTCGGATTTAGCGTAGCGTTATCAAGCGCGTTGATTATATCGTGTCCGGTATTTCTTCCTTTAATTTCATACACAATATTTTCCGCTATCTCTTCAGGGGTAACAAACTCCATCTGTTTCTGCGCGGTAATTACTTCAAACTCACCGCGGGAGAAGATTCCGTTTTCTCCGGTATCGATGAAAACAGATTTAAGAACATTACCATTTGAGTTGTAGGTTTTATCAGTTTTAAACCGGAGTGTTTTGTCCAACTTGATTTGATCCTCAAAAGGAATGTCATACACTTCAATCGGTTTTCCTTTTTTCTTCACCGTGTCAAATTCAATTTTCTTCCACGCGATGGCGGCGGTCGGTTTTATTTCTTTCGCAATTGCCGAATCAGGTGTTCTTCCCATCAACCATAACAGCAGCGTATGCGCTCCGGCAATAGCTGATTTGCTCAACAATACCCGCGACGGTTTTTCTTCGCTGTGTGTGTAGGGAATGTTTAATCCCATACCACCGGTGCCGCTCGTGCCGATTTTAAAATATATTTCTGTTTTCGCTTTGTGCATGGAGTTGTAAAGAATCTGGATATGCCGGATCAACTGCGGGATGTACATTGTGCAAAGTATTTTTTCCGTTTCTTCAACAACATCATCAATCTTCGGTTTGTTGTTCAGTTTATGTTTTACCCGTTTATACGTGGTGTAAATATCCTGATACGCAATACCGGTTGCCGTGTTAATACAATCGATGATGATCTCCGGTTTGTGTTTGTTAATTAACTGGAAGAGCGCGGATGCTTTGAGAATCTCATTATTCAGTTCTTCAAGTGTATCCTGCAATAAGATTTTTCTTTTTGATGGATCGGAAAGGAGTTGGTTGCGGTCTGTGTCTTTGAAACTATTTCGTACCAGAATGTTCCCCCACCAGGGAATAAAATAATCTTTCGGAAGATGGGGAAATTCTTTTTTCAGCTTGGAAACTTCATCAAGCGCTTCTTCTTTTTTAAGTGAAGTGACGATGATCTGTTTGGGTTTTTCCGAAATGAGTTTTTTTGTTACTGCATTGCCGACCAAACCCCAGCCGCCGAGAACTAAAACTTTTTTGTTTTGAATGTCCATGACGAACCTTAGTAAGTGGTAAATAATATTTACTACAAAATTACAACCACTAAAAAGGAAAACCTAAATCCGGAGAGCGCGGTCAATTGTCTAACCGCAAATAAATTTGTTTCTACGAAAGGAACTATCCCAGTTTAACTTTCCACTGCTTGATTTGCTCAAGAACCAAGGCGGGATTAGGAGAACCGAATGTTTTTTTGCGTGTTAACGCCGAACTGATAGTGCAGAGTTCAAGCGCTGATGCATCAAAGAAGGGAGTGATGCTTTGTAACTCCGCTAACGAGAGTTGATGCAGTTTCATTTTTTTCTCTTCCGCCAGTTTTACTACCTCTCCCACAAGATGGTGCGCTTCTCTGAAAGGAATTCCTTTCATCACAAGCCAATCGGCCAAATCAGTGGCGAGAGAAAAATCACCTTGCAGTTCTTCGGTAAACCGGGATGCGTTTACTTCCATGCCGATGAACATGAGGCGCATAAGGTCGAGCGAGGCAAGATACGTTTGAACCGAATCGAACAGCGGTTCTTTATCTTCCTGAAAATCTCTGTTGTAACTTAGCGGCAGACTTTTCATCGTAGCGAGAAATCCAAATCCGTTCCCAAATACTCTTCCTGCCTTTCCGCGGATTAATTCTGCAAGGTCAGAATTTTTTTTCTGCGGCATCAAGGAAGAACCGGTTGTAACATCATCGCTTAATTTCACAAACTTCCATTCCGAGGAAGTCCATAAAATAATTTCTTCACTTAACCGCGAAAGATGCATCATTCCTATTGAGCAAAGGTTCAGAAAATCAAGAAGGAAATCTCTATCGGAAATAGCGTCAAGCGCATTGCCGGAGTTGGAAGTAAATCCAAGATGCTTTGCGGTTGCTTCTCTATCAAGCGGTAAGGTTGAACCTGCAAGCGCGCCCGAACCGAGCGGAGAAACATCAGATTCGTTAAAAACAAATGCGCTTCTTTTCTTATCGCGTTCCAGCATTTCAACATAGGCAAGCAGATGAAACGCAAAAGAGATCGGCTGTGCTCTTTGCAAGTGAGTATAACCGGGAATGATTGTTTCGGTGTGCTCTTCGGAGAGCTGCACCAACTGCTTTTGAAGCAGTGTAATGCTTTCTTCAACTTCCGAAACTTTTTTCTTTACCCACAATCGGATATCCGTCGCAATCTGATCATTGCGGCTTCTTCCCGAATGCAGTTTTCCCGCTGTTTCACCGATCAATTCTTTTAACCGTGATTCAACTGCAGAATGAATATCTTCAAATTGCGCTGCATCCGGTTTCCAAATTTCATTTAAAAACTCATTCCGGATCTTTTCTAATCCGGAATGAATTTTATCGGTTTCTTCTTTTGTGAGAATGCCTATTTCATGAAGCATTGCGGAATGCGCGGCGCTTACGGTAAGGTCTTCTTCAATCAGCTCAACATCAAAGGAAAGCGATGAAGAAAATTCAAGCGCTTTCTGATTGAGTGATTTCGAAAACCTTCCGCCCCACAACATTACTGAGCCGCTTCTTCAAGTTTATTTTCGCTTGGAGTGTTTGCCGCTTGAATAAGACTTAAAGTTTTGTACGGAAGTCCGTAGATAGTCAAAAATCCTTCCGCCGCTGTGTGATCAAATTTGTCTTCAACGGTGTACGTTGCCAAATCTTTGTTGTACAAACTGAACGCGGAACTTCTTGAAAGAACGGTGATGTTCCCTTTGTAAAATTCAACGGTAACGGAGCCGGTAACATTTTCTTGCGAAGCATCTACAAAAGCCATCAACGATTTAAACAGCGGCGAGAACCACAATCCATCATAAATGAGATTAGCCACTTTGTTAGACACTTCTTGTTTGTATCGGAATGTTTCTTTATCAAGAATAAGTTTTTCGAGTTCTTTGTGCGCGGTGTGAAGAATTACCGCCGCCGGAGCTTCGTACACTTCTCTTGATTTGATTCCCACAACTCTGTTCTCAATTAAATCCATCCGTCCGATACCGTGTTTTCCGCCGATAACATTCAGCGCCTTTACCAAATCAACAGCATCGTAAGCAACGCCATTCAATGCAATGGGAACACCTTTTTCAAATTCGATTGAAACGGTTTCGGGAGTATTGGGAGCGTCTTTTGGTGAGGTGGTGATTTGATAAGCGTCTGCCGGAGGTTGTACGGTCGGGTCTTCAAGCACGCCGCACTCAACCGCTATGCCCCAAAGATTTTCATCGATGGAGTAGGGGGAATCTTTTTTAATCTTTATCGGAATTTTATGTTCAAGCGCGTAATCAACTTCCTCTTCACGGCTTTTGAATTCCCAAATTCTGAGAGGAGCGAGAATCTGCAAATGAGGTGCGAGCGTTTGAATACCAACTTCAAAACGAACCTGGTCATTTCCCTTACCGGTGCATCCGTGAGCAATGGTATCGGCGCCTTCCGCAATAGCGATGTCAACCATTAATTTAGCAAGCAGCGGCCTGCCGATAGCCGTTGCCATCGGATATTGTCCTTCGTAGAGCGCGCCTGCTTTTAATGCTTTCCATACATACTCTGTGATAAATTCTTTCTGCAAATCCAAGATATAAGATTTTGAAGCGCCGGTCTGCTTGGCTTTTTCTTCCAAATTTTCTAATTCATCTTTTTGACCGAGGTTGCCGGTCGCAGTAATTAATTCAGCGTCATATTTATTTTTCAGCCAGTTGACCATAACGGACGTGTCGAGTCCGCCCGAATAAGCGACAACAATTTTTTTGTATGCCATTCTCTCTCCTACTTTTTCATTTTATTCTTTGTGATGGGTTCTCCGACATTATTTTTTTGATAAGTGCGATAATGTTCGGTATGCTGCTTTGTTTATTCGGAATAATCAGCACGGTATCGTCTCCGCCGATTGTTCCGATAATTTCTTCTTTGTTCCAGCGGTCTATGTAGTGCGCAACACCTTGCGCTCTTCCGGCAAGTGTTCTTACAATTACCACTGATTCGTTATGATGAACCGTAAGGATTTCAAATCCAACGAGACGAGCGATTTGCTTTCCGCTTTCTTCGGCGTTCAAAATGTAGCGGACACCATACTCGGTAAAAATTCTCACCACGCCAAGTTCCGCAAAATCGCGGCTTAAGGTTGCTTGCGTAATTTCGTATCCGTCGCGTTTGAGGTAAACCAGAAGCTCTTCTTGATTAGCGATATGCTTAATCTGAAGGATTTCTTTAATCCTGTTTTGTCTTCGTAATTTGGACGCCATGTTAGTTCCTCTAATTTTATTTATAAATTAATGCCCGCCGGCTTCCGTTTGGTGAAGCTGTTTAACTTCGGCTTGGCTAAAATTAGAAACAACTTTTTTCAAAGTCAAAAGAAATAATTTAATTTCTTCCTTTGTGACGATAAACGGAGGGAGTAGCCGAAGGGTATTATTTCCCGAAGTTCCCGCTACAACACCGTTATGTAATAATTCTTTCATCACATTTTTTACTTGAAGTGAAGCATCAAGCTCAACGCCTACCATAAGTCCGCTGCCACGGACTTCTTTAATTTTTTCCGATCGAAATTCTTTTATTCCTTGTATGAGCAGTTCGCCAAGCTCTCGAATTGAGGCCAACACACCCTCGGTCAGCAATTCCGTAACGGCTAACGATGCAGAGAGTGAAACAGGATTTCCGCCAAACGTTGAACCGTGGTCACCTGGTTGAATGACCGCTGCCGTTTTTTCGGTACAAAGCACTGCGCCAAGCGGAAGTCCGTTTGCAATGCCTTTTGCAAGTGTAACAATATCCGGCTTTATTTCCGCCCATTGATACGCAAAATATTTTCCAGTTCTCCCCATTCCGGTTTGTACTTCATCGATTATTAAAAGAAGATTATTCGCGTCGCAAATTGCGCGAAGTTGTTTCAAATATTCGGTTGAAGGAACAATCACTCCGTTCTCACCTTGTATTGGTTCAACCATAATCGCAACTGTATGTTCATCAATGGAATCGTTGATTGCGTCAATATCATTAAAAGGAACATGAACAAAGCCGGGAGTTAACGGATAAAAACCCTGCCACAACTTATATTGCGCAGACGCCGAAAGACTTCCCATCGTTCTTCCGTGAAATCCGCCAAGCGCAGTAATAATGGTTGATCTTCCGTCGCCAAACTTTCTCGCAAATTTGATTGCTGCTTCGTTTGCTTCCGTGCCGGAGTTGCAGAAAAACACTTTTGAAAGGTTTGATTGAGCGGTTAATTTCTGCGCAACTTTTTCCTGTAGTTCAATTTCAAAGAGGTTTGACGTGTGCCAAATTTTATCAACCTGATTGTGCACCGCTTTGGTAATATGCGGATGCGCGTGGCCGAAACTTGTTACCGCTATACCGCTGAGAAAATCGAGATACTTTTTTCCGTTTGCGTCATAAACGAAAGCTCCTTCCCCTTTTACAAATTGAACGGGAAGTCGGTTATAATTTTTTAGTAATGAAGAAGAATTATGCTGTTCCATTTGCGGTAATCCATGTTCCTTTCATTTTCGAGTTAAACGATTTTGACTGCGGTTGAAGTTCAACTTCATCGCCAATCCAAATTTTGTTAATTCCTTTTTGCAAAAGCTCTAAACAGCTTTGCATTTTGGGAATCATGCCGCCGGTAATTTCCCCTTTTTCAATTCCAAAATTAATTTCCTGTTTATCGAGTGAACTTTTTACCTCTCCGTTTAATGTTACTCCCGCAACGTCGGAAAGAAAGAGCACCGTATCGGCTTGTACGGAAGCGGCTAACACTTCACAAAAAACATCGGCGTTTACGTTCATCAAATTTCCCTCGTGGTCTCTGCAAACGCTTGAGAAAACCGGAATCACTTTTTCTTTTAAAAGATTTTTCACCCAGTCGGTATTTCCGTGTAATTTGGGATACCCGACAAACCCCAAATCTTTGTTTAAATAATCGGCCACAAAAAGATTTCTATCAACACCGGAAAGTCCGATAGCCTCTAATCCTTTTGCGTGCAGGTAGCTAATAATTTTTTGATTTAACAATCCGGCTTGTACCGCAGCTACGATATCCATAATCTCTGCTGTAGTAACGCGCTGCCCGTTCACAAATTTCACGTCGCAGTCCATTTTGTTTGACCAATCGGAGATGGTTGTTCCAGCGCCATGCACAATGATGATGCCGTTATAGTGCCGGTACAATTCTTTTAATATTCCACTCCATTTATCATCCTGCATAAAAGATGAAAGAGCTTTTCCGCTAAGTTTAAGGATAATAGTTTTCATAACGTTACGTCCTATAATTAGCATTAATTTTTATATAATTTTCCGAGAAGTCGCAGGTCCACCAGGTGGAACTTACCGCTCCGGCTTCAAGATTAACCGTCACGGTGTATTCTTTTTTTACAAGTATTTCTTTGGCAGCGGCTTCATCAAGCACTATTTCGTACTTTGGTTTTAAGATTGCGAGATCATCAAAGTAGATGGAAACTTTGGACGGATCGAAGTCGGCCCCGCTGTTGCCAACCGCTGAAAGAATCCTTCCCCAGTTTGCGTCTTCACCGCAGAATGCTGTTTTCACTAGCGGAGAGTTGGCTACCGCTTTTGCGGCGGCGTTTGCGTCTTCTTCACTCTTTGCGCCGTTAATAGTAATGGTTACTAATTTCGTCGCTCCTTCTCCATCGGCTACAATTGACTTTGCCATAACCGAGCAGAATTTGGTTAACGCGGCTAAAAAGATTTTTTCATCTTCGGAGTTTTCTTTCACCGTAACTTTTGCAGCGCCGTTGGCTAGCAGAACAACCATATCATTGGTGCTTGTATCGCCGTCAACCGTAATTTTGTTAAAGGAATTTTTTACTGCCTGACTTAATAGCTTTTGTAAAAGATTTTTTTCGATGGCCGCGTCTGTTGCAAGAAACGCAAGCATGGTAGCCATATTCGGCATAATCATTCCGCTCCCTTTGCAGATACCGCCGATGGTAACTTCACCGCATGAAAGAGGAACTGTTTTTGCGTATGATTTGCTCACTAAGTCAGTTGTCATTATAGCTTTTGCGGCATCATAGCCACCGCTATGTGAAAGCTCGGGAACAATTGCATCAACGCCGGTTTTAATTTTTTCAACCAGTAACTTAACTCCGATTACTCCGGTTGAACTTATTAATACTTCATCATTTTTAAGATGTAATTTTTTCGCGCAGTATTGCTGCATCTCAAGCGCGTCTTGATATCCTTGTTCTCCCGTACAGGCGTTTGCGTTGCCGGAATTAACCAACACCGCTTGAACGTTATCGGTTTTTAGCAGCGAAGCTTTGGATACAAGAAGAGGAGCTGCTTGCACTTTATTCAACGTAAACGTACCGGCAGCGGTTGCGGGATATTCCGAATAGATGAGCGCGAGATCTTTTCTCTTCTTTTTAATTCCGGCAAAAATTCCGGCTGCTTTAATTCCTTTTACGGATGTTACCGATCCTTCTTTATGAAAGCGATGCATACGCCCCCTCTTTCTGATGCATAATTCCGAGTGACTGATCCCATCCGTACATTTTATTCATGTTTTGAATTGCTTGTCCGGAAGCACCTTTTACAAGATTATCAATTGCGGATGTTACCACAATAGTTTTGTCTTTTACCGAAACACTGAGATCACAAAAATTAGTATTAACGACCCATCGCAGTTCCGGCGGGTATTTTCTTAATCGTACGAAAGGACTTTCTTCATAGGCGGTTTTGAACCATTGTTGAACAGTGCTTTCATCAACATTATTTTTTATATGAATAAAACTTGTTGCATAAATTCCTACGGCAACCGGAAGCAAATGTGTAGTAAACGCGAATGGAGAGTGAAATCCGTTTTTATAAAGTGCCTGCAAAATTTCCGGTTCATGCCTGTGGCTGTTAACGTTATACGCTTTTACATTTCCATCCATTTCGGAAAGAAGCATTTCCGTTTTAGGTGATTTTCCGGCGCCGCTGGTTCCTGAATATGCTGAAGTACTTACACTTAAAATTTCTGAACCAATCTGCTCAACTACAGGCAACAATGAAAGAAGTGTTGCAGTTGGATAGCAACCCGGATTTGCGATTAACTGCGCATCTGTGTAATCTGTTTTATTGAAATCCGCCAACCCGTATACTTTAGACTTTAATAAATAAGAAGAGGTATGTTCAATTTTATACCATTGAAGATAAAGTTCTTCAAAATCCAACCGGTAATCTCCCCCCAAATCAATAACTTTTTTCCCTTTACTAATTAAGGAAGGAACAAACTTGAGAGCTTCTCCGTGAGGAAGCGTAATAAAATAAAGGTCGTGGTCAAACGAAAGAGATTTTGCCGAAAGAACTTTTTTGTTCTCTACAATTCCTTCAAGGTCAGGGAAAAGGGTAATAAGGTGTTCATCCGCAGTAGAATTTGCGTAAACTTCAAAATCCTTTACAAAAGGATGTGCGCTGCAAAATTGTATGAGTTTTTTTCCGGTGTAGCCGGTGCCGCCAAGTATGCCGATGGAGATCATTTGTTTGTCCTATTAAAAAATATAAAATAAAGAAGATGGAAATGCGCAGAGAAATGTCATTGCCCCTTGCGGGGACGCGGAGAACTTAAACTAAAAAGTGCAATGGCTATTGATTTCTGTTTCATCTTATAAATAATTTAATAGAAATTTGATTCAAATCTAAGGAAGGAGCGGTTGTTTGTCAAGCCTTGTGTGGTATATATTTACAAAAATTTCACTCTTATTGAAATTATCCGCCAATATGATGTATTAATATGTATAATTCATCCGGCAGAGGAGAGTTTTTTTCGTTCCTTTTCACTGAACGAAATAAGACTTGTTTATTTTGACGCGATAAATCTACGGGGAACCGCAACCGATCCGCTGAAGTCGGATATTCCACGAATGCGTAAAAAAAGTTCATTCAGGAAACCTCATTTTTCATCGTTCTGTTTTTAATGAAAATTGGAAAAGCTGAGAAAGGATCTGAAAACCGGGTAACGAATTATTTTTAATCCATCCTTTCAGCGGGCCTCGCCCCGCAAAAGTGAATACGCTCCGTTTAAAGAACAGCAGTTACCCCACTTCGGAAGTACCCCCTCCCGCCAACAACCGGCGATGTTCTCTCTTTTTGCTCCGATGCCGGAGTAATTTGGCTCGATATCCTCACTTTTTGCCTCGTTTGACCACTTCATTGTA